>FSWQ01004220.1_pt1 | contig 16120 bp, 11 predicted proteins | sample 1637691 | NCBI WGS metagenome assembly FSWQ01 (sample SAMEA3914814, study PRJEB12502) | metagenome | biome: forest; material: soil | place: USA | collected 2011-09-16 | depth 0.1 m | reverse complement strand
CGCACGGCTTGGCGAGCGAGCTGGTCAGCTCCGACAGCGAGCAGGCCGCAACCCGAACGGTCGCCTTGCTAGAGCGGGCTGAGCTCCAAAAAGCGAGCGCTCGCACTGAGTTCGCGCGCGCCTGGTCGAGCGCGAATCAGCTGGCGTGGCGCATCGTGGAGCGTGAGCTCGCGCGGCCGAGCCCCGCATTGAACGAGGCCCGCGCGGTGCGTTCAGTGTTGCAGCAGCTGCCCGAGCCGAGCTTGCTCGTGCTGGGCAATAGCCTGCCGATCCGTGAGGTGGATGCGTACGTGCCGAGCGGCACGCGGCGCGTCCGAGTGCTGTCTCAACGTGGCGCCAACGGCATCGACGGGCTGATCTCGGGAGCCGCGGGTGCTGCCAGCTCGAGTGATGAACCGACGCTGCTGTTGCTGGGTGATGTGAGCTTCAGCCACGATCTGGGCGGCCTCGCCGCCGCACGCGCCAGTCGCGGTCCCTTCGCGATCGTCGTGATCGACAACGGCGGCGGCCGGATCTTCGAGCAATTGCCGATTTTCAGCCAATTTCGTGAGCACGCCGAGGCCGAGCGCTTCTGGCTCACGCCGCAGGGGTTGGACCTCGCGGCAGCCGCTCAATTATTTGGCTACCGCTACGCGCGCGTCACGGAGGCTTCCGAGATTGCCGGCGCGCTGCAGCAAGCGACAGCGCAGCGCGGCGTGAGCATCGTGCACTTGATCGTCGAAGGGTCGAGCGCACGCGAGACCGAGCAACGTGTGCGCGCCGAGCTCGAGCGCGCGCGGGAGATCACGGCGTGAGCGCGGTGCTGGCCTTGCACGGTTTCACCGGAAGCCCGCGCAGCTGGGATTTTTTGCCCGATCGCAAGGCCGTGCCGCGGCTCGTTCCGGCGCTCGTGGGACACTCCGGGTCTGACGCCGGAGCCAACGTGAACAGTTTCGAGGACGAAGTCGAGCGCCTTGCCTCGCTCATCCCCGAGGTGGGCGTGCACGTGGTGGGTTACTCACTGGGCGCGCGCTTGGCGTTGGGCTTAGCTTTGCGCCATCCGGAGCGCGTGACACGGCTCACCTTGCTCAGCTGCCACCCTGGCCTGCTTAGCGCCGCAGAGCGCGCCGACCGCCGCGCCGCGGACGCCGCCTGGTGCGATATTTTGCTCACGCGCGGGGTGCCCGCCTTCGTGGATGCCTGGCAAGCGCAGGCAATGTGGGCCACACAAGCGCAGCTGCCCGAAGCCGCGCGGCAACAGCGCCGCAGTGAGCGGCTGAGTCATAGCGCGCAGGGGTTGGCCCGCTCGCTGCGCCTCACCGGCCTGGGCGAAATGCCGAGCTACGGCGGGCGCCTACCAGAAATCCGCGTGCCCGTGACGCTGGTAGCCGGGGCGTTGGACGCGAAATTCAGCGCCCTGGCGCGCAACATGGCCGGGCAGCTGCCTCAGGCCGAGCTCGAAATTGTAGAGGGGGCCGGGCACGATCTGTTGCTCGAGCGACCCGAGTTCATTACCGAAGTGATCCGACGAGGAAATCAGACATGACCGACATCGAGTGGCACAAGGGCGAAGGCTTCGAAGACATCATCTACGAGAAGTCGAGCGAAGGTATCGCGAAGATCACCATCAATCGTCCTGAGGTTCGCAACGCGTTCCGGCCGCAAACGATCCAAGAGATGGAGCATGCGTTCGCGGATGCGCGCGACGACAGCGACATCGGCGTGATCATCCTGACGGGCGCGGGCAAAGACGCCTTCTGCTCGGGCGGCGATCAGAAGGTACGCGGGCATGGCGGCTACGTCGGCAAAGACGGCATCGCGCGCCTGAACGTGCTCGATTTGCAACGCCAGATCCGCACCCTGCCCAAGCCCGTGATCGCGATGGTCGCCGGCTACGCCATCGGCGGCGGGCACATCCTACACTTGGTGTGTGATTTGACGATCGCCGCGGACAACGCGCGCTTCGGTCAAACCGGACCCAAAGTGGGCAGCTTCGACGGCGGCTACGGCTCGTCTTACTTGGCGCGCATCGTTGGCCAGAAGAAAGCGCGCGAGATCTGGTTCTTGTGCCGCCAGTACGACGCGCAGCAAGCGCTGGACATGGGCTTGGTCAATCGCGTCGTGCCATACGAAGTCCTCGAAACCGAGACCGTGCAGTGGTGCCGCGAGATCCTGCAACACAGCCCGCTCGCCCTGCGCTGCCTAAAATCCGCGCTCAACGCAGATTGCGACGGCCAAGCTGGACTACAAGAGCTCGCGGGCAACGCGACGCTGCTCTACTACATGACCGAAGAGGGCAAGGAAGGTAAGACCGCCTTTCTGGAGAAGCGCAAACCCAACTTCAAGCAGTTCAAACGCCTGCCTTGAGTCATGACCGCCTCTGCTCCTTCCAGCCCGTCCGACTCCGGTAGCGCGACGAGCGTGCGCCCAGGCTCGCTGGGCGCATGGGTGCTCGCCAGCCGCCCAAAAACGCTCAGCGCCGCCGCGGTGCCGGTGCTGGTCGGCAGCGCGTGCGCGTCAGCGCGCGGGCACGTCAGTTGGGGCCCTGCGCTAGCCGCCCTCTTCGGCGCGTTGCTCCTGCAAATCGGCGCGAATTTCGCGAACGACGTGTTCGACTACGAAAAGGGAGCCGACACTGCGGAGCGCCTTGGCCCAACGCGCGCCGTGCAAGCAGGGCTGCTCAGCCCGAAGAGCATGCGCTGGGGCATGGTGCTCGTCTTCGCTTTGGCGCTCGCACTCGGCGTGTACCTGACGACGGTTGCCGGTTGGGTGATCCTGCTGATCGGCGTGGCGTCGATCATCTCGGCCATCGCTTACACCGGCGGGCCGTATCCGCTCGGTTATCATGGCCTCGGGGATATCTTCGTTTTCATTTTTTTTGGTTTGGTCGCCGTGTGCGGCACCGTTTACGTGGAAATTGGGCAGATCCCGAGCCTGAGCTGGTTCTGCGCGCTGCCCGTCGGGGCGCTCGCGACCGCCATCTTGGTCGTGAACAACTTGCGGGATCGGGTGACGGACCTTGGTGCGGGCAAGCGCACGCTCGCGGTGCGCTTTGGGCGCGGCTTCGCGCTCGGGCAATATCGCGCACTCCTGGGCGTAAGCTACGCTGTGCCCGTGTTGCTCGCCGTGCTGCGCATGGCGCCGCCCGAAGTATTGCTGCCGCTGCTCTCGCTGCCGCTCGCGTGGAAAACGGAGCGCGCCGTTTCCTCGACTGAAGGGCGCGCGCTCAATGCGCTGCTCGCCGCGACCGCGAAATTGCTGCTCATCTTTGGCGTGCTGTTCGCCCTGGGCCTGGCGCTCCCCGCGGCGTTTTCGCCCCTGGGGCCCGCGAGCCCGCCGTGACCGTGCGGCTGTCCCTGGTCAGCACTGAGCGCGCGCTTCCTCGCCCCGCGCAGAATGCTCGCCAGGGTTGGTCCAGCCGAGCGGCTTGCGTCGTCACTCTGACGGGTGATGACGGCAACACTGGCTTCGGTGAGGCGTGCCCCCTGCCCGGCTTCAGTCCGGACACGCTGGGCGAATGCCAAAACGCGCTGCTCGGCTTCGACCCCAGCGCGCTGGCTCCGCGACTCGAGCCGGGACAATCACTGCTGCACGAGCTCGCCAGCGCCACGCGCGGCCTTGCGCCGGGCGTGCCCGCAGCGCGCGCCGCACTCGAGTGTGCAGTGCTGGATCTGTGGTCCCGCGCCGCACGGAAGCCGGCCTGGGTCCTGATCGGCGCGCCGAACCAAGGCCCGCCCAGCGCGCGCCACGTGGCAGCGCTCTTGCAAGGCGAGCCCGAGCAAGCGTGCGAACAAGCCCAAGCGGCGCACGCGCGAGGCGCGCGTTGTTTCAAGCTCAAAATCGGCCGCACGGGTCAGCTCGAGCGCGAGCTGTACGCGGTGCGCCAATTGCGAGCTGAGCTCGGGCCTCAGGTGCAGTTGCGTTTGGACGCCAATCAGAGCTTCAGCGCACAGCAAGCGCACAGCGCGCTCGCTCGATTTGCGGAACATGGCATCGAGCTCGTGGAGGAGCCGTGCCCGCCCGGTGAGCTGCTACGCGCGTCAGGCGTGCCGTTCCCGCTGCCGTTGGCGCTGGACGAGTCACTGAGTGCGCTCTCGCCGTCAGCGCTGATCCGTGCGGCAGGAGCGTTCAGCGTGCACGCGCTCGTGCTCAAGCCGACGCTGCTCGGCGGGGTCTCCGCGTGCGCGGCCTGGGCTGATGCCGCGCATCACCTCGGTGCGCAGGTGATTTTGTCGCACGCCTTCGACGGCCCGCTCGGGCTCATGTTGAGCGCGGCGCTGGCCCTCAACATGGGCTCGGAAACGCTTGCGCACGGGCTGGACATGCACGGGGCGCGTTTGGAAGGCTGCGTTTTGCCGGGCTTTTCGGGCGCGGAGCTCAATGCTTGGTCGGAGCCTGGGTTCGGATCCGTGGAGTCTGGCGCGTGACGCTGTCCGTGTTCGAGGCCGCGCGAGCCGCGCCACTTGCGGAAGCCCTGCTGTGCGAGGGCGAGCGATTCACGTTCCAGGCGCTCGCCGCGCGCGTGCAAGCGCGTTGTGCGGAGCTCGAAGGCATTGGGCTGTGCAGCGAGCGCGCACGCCCGGTGGCGCTGTTGGTCGATGGCAGCGTGCGCATGTTCGAGCTCTTGCATGCGCTGATCGCGCTCGGCATTCCGGTGCTGCCGATTCATCCGCGTCTCACCGCCCCGGAACGCGCGCACCTGCTTCAACTCAGCGCCGCCCAAACGCTGCTTGATCCTAGCCAAACCGAGCCCGCGCAGCCGGTCAACGTCGAGTGGCGGCAACCGCCTGTCCCAGACGAGCAAGCGTTGGCACTAGTGCCCACTTCAGGCTCTACCGGCATGCCGAAGCTCACCGTGCTCAGCCGGCGTGCATTCGCGGCACTGGCCCGCGCGGACGCCCAGCGCATTGCTCCAAGCCCGGAAGACCGCGCGCTGTTGTGCTTGCCGCTGTCACACGTGGGCGGGTTATCGGTGGTGTTGCGCTGCTTGGCGGCCCGCCGCTGCTGCGTCGTGTTTCGAGGCAGCAAGCCCAGTTTGCTCGAGTCGACCGCAGAGCTTGCGCAAACCGTGATCGACGAACGCATCACGCTGCTCTCGCTGGTGCCAACGGTGCTGGCTCGGCTGCTGCGCGAAGTGCCGAACCTTGGCCAGCGCGCTCGGCTACGCGCGTTGCTCCTGGGCGGGCAAGCCTGTTCCGAAGCGCTGTTCCTCGCGGCGCGCGAGCAGGGCCTGCCCGTGCTGACGAGCTACGGACTCACCGAAACCTGTTCGCAGGCGAGCACGCTCGCGTTCCCGCCGCCCGCCCAGGTGAGCGCACGGCAAGGTGTGGTCAGCGTGGGGTTCCCGCTGCCCGGTGTGGAGCTGCGCGTGGTGCAGGGGCTGATCGAAGTACGCGGCCCGACGCTGTTCAGCGGTTACGTCGGCGAGCCCTCAGCCCTCGCCGGCGATGGCTTCTTCCACACAGGGGACCGCGGCGAGCTCGACCCGGAGCATGGGCTGTTCGTGTTCGGGCGCGCCAGCGAGCTCATCATCACGGGCGGCGAGAACGTCGACCCGAGCGAGGTCGAGCACGCGCTGCTCGCCTGTGGCGGGCTCGGCTCTGTTTTCGTGTTCGGGATCCCTGATGCGGAGTTCGGCGCCCGCGTGGCCGCTGTCCTCGAACCCCTGCCGGGCGCGCCGTTCGACGAACGCAGCCTGTTTGCGGCGCTCGACCTGCGCTTGGCTTCGTTCAAACAACCGCGCGCCGTGTGCATCGTCGAAGCGCTGCCGCGCTTGGCTTCCGGCAAGCTCGACCGCGCGAGAATCCGCGAGGAAATAGCCCCGAAGCTACGGCCAGCGGACCGCGACGGGCGACGCTGACACGCGCGTGGCGTGCTTCGACATCCGGAATTGCGGCACACGTCACTGTGTACGGATCCGGCAAGTCCCGTCATCCACTCCCGCAATTGTGCACGATGCCGCGCAAGAATTGACGACAAGTGCCGCAAATAGCGCTCGAAATTCGGCTAAAAAATTATGCCGGCAGCGTCTGCGGTCTTCGTCACGCGCGCTGTAGTGCAGAACCTACAGGCGCAAGATTTCTGACCCATTTTGTAAGCATAAGAGCACACGCTCGGACATTAGAAGATCACAAATCTCTAGCGTCACTTCTGGCTGGACTCGCCTGGCCATGGTGATGTTAGGCTCTGAGGCCCTGTGCACATAAATCGTAAGCGGCAATCCGACTCTGAATCCGCGCTGACCAACGAAGCGCAAACCAGTGCACAGGAGGCTCGGTCGCTCCGGCGCTCCATGCGGTACAGCCTGCAGCGAGTCGGCCTCGCGTGCTTCGGCGTGCTCGGCACCATTGGCTTGCTGGCACTCGCCGCATGCCCCGCGAATCTGGAGAATCCGGATCAGGTCATCGCGGCCGCCGGTGCGCCAGCAGCTGGCGGCGGCATGGGTACCGCCGGCTCCGGTGACGGGGTGGACCTGACGTGCATCACGCCCCTCATCACGAAGAGCTGCGCCAACAGCCCCATCTGCCACCTTGCCGGCGCCATGCAAGGTGGCGGGCTGGATCTGAGCTCGCCGAACTTTGCGAGTCGCTTGGTCGACGTCGCCGCGACTCACAAGGATGTCATCGATCCCACTACCTGCATGGCTTCGAAGCTGATCGACACTGCCGACGCCACCAAGAGCTGGCTGTTGGCCAAGATCAACGGCACGCAGGGCGCGTGTGGATCGGCGATGCCAATCGGCCCGGCGCTCTCGAACGCTGACAAGGCTTGCATGACGAAATTCGTGAATGACGAAGTCGCAGCGCACGCCAGCAGCGGCACTGCTGGCGCGGCTGCTGCGGGCGCTTCGAGTGGTGGATCTGGTGGAGCCTCGGCGGGCAGCGGTGGGATGTGATGCGTAAGAATGATCTCTCGGTACGTGCAGTCATTGGTCTGAGTTTGGGTTTGGCACTGGCGCTCAGCGCGCCCCTGGCCTCCGCCAAGGGCGGGAAAGACGCAGCCAGCAGCTCCAAGGGCAAGAAGAAGGTGCTCGTCGGCGGCTTCGATGGCCCGAAGAGCGGTGAAGCACGCAAGGCCGTAATCGCCGCGCTCAAAGACGACGGTGACTACGACGTCGGCGAAACCAGTGAGGCCAAGCCTGGCGCAGATGACAAGAGCTACGCCAGCGCCAGCAAAGGCGCGACCGCGGTGCTCGTTGGCACCGTGAAGAAGAGCGGCCTGGTGCTCAGCGTTCGTAACGGCGCTGACGGCGCGCTCGTTCAGGACGTCGAAGTCAAAGGTGATTCCGCCGCTAAGCTGAGCAAGAACATCGGTGACACGCTGGGCCTCAGCGTGGCGGATGCCATTGCGCAAACCAAGCCCGGCAGCGCGGCAGGCGACGAGCCCAAAGCAGACGCCAAACCCGAAGCGGACGAAGAAGAGAAGCCGGCACCCGCCGAAGAAAAGTCCGAGCCCGCAGCGGACTCCTCCGGCGGCCAGTATCCGGATGCGCACTCGCCATTAGAAATCGAAGCGGGGCTGCGCGCCGTTCACCGCAGCTTCACCTGGCACGACACCCCGCCAGACATTTATCCGGCGCGCGGTTATCCCGCCCCGCAAACGTACAAGTTGCCCCTCGGCCCGGCCCTGTTCATCAACGGTACCATCTACCCGCTGGCGTTCAGCTCGCGCGGCCCCGGAGGCAACTTCGGCATCACGGGCGGCTACGAGCTCAACTTCGCAACCAAGTCCGTTTACAACGAGGGTCTGGCCAGCGAAGGCAAGCTGACCACGAAGGCGGATCAGTACTTCATCGGCGTGAAGGGCCGCATCCCAGTCGGCGAGCATCAATTCGGTATCGTGGCCGCCTACGGTCAGCAGGTGTTCAACCTGCTGGGCGACGAGAACCTGCCGATCGTCCCGGACGTTTGGTACAAATTCTTCAAGCTGAGTGCTGAAGGGCGCTTGCGCTTCGACGCGCTCAGCATCGGGTTCCACCTGGGCACGCGCCTGGTGAGCAACACCGGCGGCTTGGGGCGGGATTGGTTTCCGCACGTGAAGACGCAGGTGCTGGAAGCCGGCGTCCAAGCGGGCTATTCGCTGACTCCGAATTTGGATTTGGTCTTCGGCGTTGACCTCACCCGCTACGCTTTCAATTTCAATCCGGTGCCTCCCGGCCAGGATCCGTTCGGCAAGACCATCGCTGGCGGCGCGGTTGATCAATACGTGGCGGGCTCGCTGGGCGTGCGTTATTCGCTCAGCAGCCACCCGTAACCTCGCGCGCAACGGCGCTGCCTGTCAGCAGCTCGAAATCGGCTATACTGGGGGTCCGTCATGACCCTCAGTTCGTCTCGTTTTGCGGACGTAATCGTGTTTTGCGGCCTGGTCGGCTGCAAAACACCCAGCGCTGAGCCACCTGCCGTCGAATCGCCAGGCGCCGCGCTTTCCGCAGCCGCGCCCGTAGGAAGTAGCGCGGCCGGACCCAGCGCAGCCAAAACCTTCGGTGCACCCATCAGCGCGGGACCGGTCCTCTCACTGGCGGACGTGCTGGCCGCGCCGGAGCGCTTCCGTGACCAAACCATCACGGTCGAAGGCCACGTGCGTGCGGCTTGCACGCGCCGCGGCTGCTGGATGGAAGTGGCGCAGAGCGCGGATCCAAAGCTGCCCGGCTGCCGCGTGACCTTCAAGGACTACGGCTTCTTCGTGCCTACGGACTCCGCGGGCGCGCAAGCCAAGGTGCAAGGCACGTTCGGCGTGGACACACTACCGCCCGAGCGTGTCGCCCACTTGGAGAGCGAAGGCGGCCAGTTCCCGCACAAGAACCCGGATGGCAGCGTGAATGAGCTCAAGCTCGTCGCCAACGGCGTCGAGCTCTGGCGCTGAGCGTGCATGCGTAAAAAATTGATTCTGTCGTGGAGTAGCGGCAAAGACAGCGCGTACTCACTGCAGCAACTGCGGCTCGCGGCGGAGTATGACGTGGTTGGCCTGGTCACCACGGTGAACCAAGTGCATGACCGCGTCGCGATGCACGCCGTGCGGCGCGAGCTATTGCGCACTCAAGCGCAGCACGCAGGCCTACCCCTGTTCGAGGTAGACCTGCCCTACCCGTGCTCGAACGAGGACTACGAGGCGTGCATGCGGCGCTTCGTCGGACAAGCCGTGGCTCAGGGCGTGAGCGCGGTCGCCTTCGGGGATTTGTTCTTGGAGGACGTGCGCGCCTACCGCGAACGGCAACTGGCCGGGACCGGACTCGAGCCGGTCTTTCCGCTGTGGGGCAAGCCGACGCCAGCGCTGGCGCGCGAGATGATTGACGCCGGGGTGCGCGCACACCTGACTTGCGTGGACCCCCGGCAAGTGGCGCCGGCATTCGCCGGGCGCAGCTTCGACCACGCGCTGCTCGCGGAGCTCCCTGACAGCGCTGACCCGTGCGGAGAACGCGGCGAATTTCACACGTTCGTGTGGGACGGGCCCATGTTCAGCCGCCCCATTCCGGTGCGCCTGGGAGAGGTCGTGGAGCGCGAGGGATTCGTGTTTGCCGACCTGCTTCCGAGCCTCACCCCCGAACCGGTGGCCGGCTAATCGGCCTGTTGCGGTCCAGTCTGTTCTCAGTTTCGCCGAAGTTGTGATACGCCGGTTATCCATGCGGTTCCTGACTCGGCTCGTTTGCGCGGCTTGGCTGCTCGTCGCCCTTCCCGCACACGCCGAAACTCACGTCGTGGCGGCCGGCCAAACCCTCGGCCGCATCGCCGATCGCTACAACGTGACCATCGCCGCGCTGTGCGAGGCCAACGGCCTGCAGCGCAAATCCCCACTGAAAATCGGGTTGAAGCTCCGCATTCCTGAGGGGAAGGACGCGGTCGTCGAGGAGCAAACCGACAACCCCGATCCGGCGGACACCGCTGCCACCGCCGACGCACCCGAGCCGAAGCAGGTCGAAGCCCCGGAACCCAAGCTCGAGTCGAAGGTGAAAGCCGACGACGAGCGCAGCGACACCGTGCTGCCCGGTGGCATGCACGTGATCAATCCGCCCGGCGTCGCGCCTGCGTATTACTTCGAGCCCACCGGACCGGGTCGCCACGGCATGCGCCCGATCCTGATCTACCTGCACGGCCGCGGCGGTCACCCCGAGAAGGATTGTCAGCGCTGGGCTCCGGTCGCGCGCCGCTTGGGTTGGCTGGTCTGTCCGAGCGGGCCTTCGCCGTACGGTGATGGCCGCGCTTGGGACAACAACTGGCCGTCCGCGCACAGCGCGACCATGGCTGCCATTCAAGTGCTTCGAAAGAAGTATGGCCGCCGCGTGCAGCTGTACGGAAACACGCTGATCGGCTTCAGTGAAGGCGCCTACGCCGCGATGAACGTCGGCGTGCGTGAACCGCACGTGTTCAATCGCTGGCTGATTTTGGCTGCAAGCGACCGCTACTGGGGCGGCCCCGGTTTGGAGGCGCTACAAACCGCCAAAGAGCGCGTGCGGCGCGTGTTCTTGATCACCGGCGAGCACGACGGCGTGATCGACAACACGCACCAAGTCGAAGATTGGCTCGCACACGCGGGTGTCGACACGCGCGTCGTCACGCCCAACGACATGGGCCACGAGCTCGCGCTCGATCGCAAGCCCGAGCTGTACCACGGCGCCCTCGCCTGGCTCGACCGCGGTGACGCCAAGACCAAGAAGAGCAAGGTCAAAGGCGAGCGCGGCGAGCGCGTTGCGCGTAAGTAGCGGCGCTACTCAGCGCGCGGCAAAACGCGCCCTCAGTGCCAGGCGGCAGCTTGCTGAATCGGTTTACCGGTGCGGTCGTGCTCGGCGATCAAGCCGCGCGCGATGAGATCGCAATCCGCGCACGCCGGGAAGCGCGACTGATGGTCGCAGATCAGGTACTTCGCCGTGGGCGCTGCGGCGGTGAACTCTTGCGGGTCCAAGTGCCTGCCGCAGGCGATGCAGTGAATGTGCGCTTGCTGATTACCGGCGCCCGCGTTCGGGTTCTGGTCTTTGCGTTCGCGTTTGGTGAGGCGGGCTTTTCGCTGCATCTTGGCGGCACTTAAGCCAATCTGGGCACCGCCGGTCAAGCGCGTTCTGTGCCCAGCTCCGCGAGCAGTTGCCGCGCGCCGGCATGGTCCGACTTTTCCGCCAGGGCCTTGGCCACGAGCACCTTCGCCTTGCGCGGGTCACCGGCTTTTCTCGCCAAAACCGCCAGGTAATAGTTGGCGTCCGCCTTGGCTTCCGGGAGCGCCCCATCCGTGCTGCCGGGCGCTGGTGGTTTCATGATCGACACCGCGCGGAAGGCCTTCTGCGCGAGCTCGTCCTCGTCAATTTCGACCGCTAATTGCCCGAGGCGCATGGCGAGCTCCCCGTTCTTGGGGTCGAGCTCGAAGGCCTTGCTGAGCGCGGTCAGCGCGTCACTCAAGTAGCCTTCGTCCAGGTGGACTTGCGCCATTGCCCCGTAGATCCCGGCCAGACCTTTGGTACGCCGGCCACGGTTGGCTTCGGCGATCGCGTTCAGCAGCGCGAGTGCTTCCTCTGCGCGACCCGCGGCGGCGTACGCGCGTGCCAGGAGCAGCACGACCTCCACGCTTTCCGGGTTGTCCTGGCGCGCTGATTCGAGCACCTGAACGGCCGCGGCTGGGTCGCCATCCGGACTGAGCAACAGCCCACCCACCCGCAGCAACGAGGCAAGACGCAGCGCTGGGTCCGATTCGTTCATGGCATCTTCCATGAGCAAGTCAGCCAAATCACGCTGCGCGCCCAGCGCTTCGTACACCGTTTCCAGGCGACGACGCAGACCGGCGTGCAGGCGATCTTCGCCGAGCGCGCGCTCCAGCGCGGGGCGGCTGTCCTCGATGCGCCCGCCGAGCTCACACGCCTCGCTGTAGCGCAGCGCGGTTTCGATCAGCGCATCACCCTGCTCGACGTCCACCAATTGCGCCAGTGTGTCGATGGCGCCTTCGACGTTGCCCGTACGCGCTTCGAGTGAGGCCAAGCGGCGAAGCGCGCTCAGATCGTTCGGATTGGCGCGCACGAACGCGGCCAAGCGCGCGCGCGCGCCCGGCAGATCCCCGGAGCTCTCGAACACCTCCACGAGTCGGAGCGTCAAGCGCGCTTCTTCGGCGGGCTCGGCGCGCACGATCGCACGTTCGATGGCTTCGATCAGCTCGCCCACGACGGAAGCGTCCGTCGCGTACGCACGTTCGAACGCCACGACCGATTCTTCGTCCCGGCCCAGATCAGCCAAGACGACCGCGCGTTTGCGGTGAAAATCCACATTTTCCGGGTCAGAGCGGAGCAAGTCATCGATCACGCCCAAGGCCGCTTCGGGGTTCTCGGCAGCGCGGTGCGCCTCCACCAGGCGCTCGAGCAATTTGCGCTCGTCTGGGCGTTCGCGCAGCGCGCGGCTCAGCAAGTCAGCAACGCGCCCGTACTCTTCACGCTCCGTGAAGCGCACCAACAGCAAATCCCGCAATGACGAATCACGCGGGTTGGCTTCGAAGCCGAGCGTGAGCGCGCGCTCCGCACCTTCCGGATCGCCCAGCTCTTCGCGCATGGTCGACAGCCGACGACCGAGTGCCGCGGCGGTTTCTCCCTTGGCCACGCGCAGCAGGCCTTCCAGCGCGTCCGAGATCACGAGCGCGTCACCGGTGGCCTCGGCGAGGCGCAGCACTGCCTCTAGCAGCTCCGTACGTGCCGGATCCCATTCCAGCGCCGAGCGACACACATCCAGCGCTTGCGAGGCCTTGCCTTTTCGCTCCAAAATCCCGGCCAAACGCAGGGAAAGCTGCACAATCGAGGGCACGTCGCGGGCGTCTTTGGCTTGGTCAATTTCGCTCGTCAAGAGCGCGGACAGATCCTCAGTGCGCCCTTCACGCTCCAGCAACTCAGAGAGCACGCGAGCGGCATCACGCTGCGATGGGTCATCGGCGAGGATGTCTTGCAGGAGCAGGATCACTTCCCCCGCCTTGCCCGGCTTCGTCAGCAGCGCGTTGACTTGCTCGACACGCAGGGCCGAACGCTCCGTGCTGTCTTCCACCACCGGTGTGATGCGCGAGATGAGCTGCACCAGCTTCACCGAATCCCCAAGCTTGCGCAGCAGATCCAAGAGCGGCTGCCAAATGGAGCGATCCCCTGGCTCGGCCGCGAGCAAAACCTCATACAGGGCTACCGCTTGCGTCGAGAGCTCTGGGTTTCCTGCGTATTCTTGCGCGAGCGACAGGCGCAAGGCGCGCGCTTCGTCTGCCGGCAAATGCTCGGCTGCTTGGGCCTGGTAGTCGAGTGCTTCGGCGCGGCGTCCTGCGGCCTCGGCGAGCGCAGCCAATTCCAGCCGCACCCAGGCTGCGTCGCCGGGCTCGGCGTGCGTGGCATTCAAGGTCAGCGCGGCTTTGAGCATGCGCTCGGTCAGGGCTGCGTCGCCCAAGCGCAGCGCAACGGCCACCCCTTCGCGCACGCGAGCCAACGTCGCGTCGGGCGCGGCGATCTGACCCGCGAGTGCGTCGGCGAGCGCGCGATCATCACCGGTCGCGCGCGCGATGCGTTCGAGCAAGGCAGCGACCCGCGCAGGGTCCAAGGCACTCGCGGACTCCGCCATCAGCGCGCGTGCGCGTTCGAAATCAGGCGCGGCATCCAGAGCGCGCTCCAGCAATTCGAGGCCCTGTTCGCCGCCATTCGGGTCCGCTAGGCGCACCTTGGCCAGCCGATACAGCAGATCACCGTCCGCGATCACGCGTCCGGAGTGCAACTGGGAGGCCACGCGGCGCTCCAGCACGAGCGAGCCGCGCTCCGCGTCACCCAAGTGATCGTAAACGCGGCCGAGCGCCGACCAGGCGCCGTCGTCGAAGGTAGCAGCGGCCTCCAGGCTGGTCTGAAGCTTCAGCGCGCGCCGCGCCAAATCATCCCGAACAATGGACAGATCACGCAGGCCCTCAGCGTGCAGCATCACCAGATCAGCGAGCGCGCGGGCCGCGTCCGGCGCGGGCAACTCGCGAGCAAGACGGGTTTCGAGGGCCCTCGCCAACAGATCGTAGCGTTGCTGGGTGCGCAGCGCGGCTTCGAGCGCCAGCGCGTCCGTTGGGCTGTGCAGCGCGGCTTCGAACGCCGACTCCAAGAATTCACCGGCACGCACCGCGTCCCCGCGTTTTGCCGAGATCTCGCTGAGCGCGATCAGTGCTTCGGCCTTGCTTGGTCCCTCGCCTGAATCATCGCGACCGAGCACCAGCAAGAGCGAGCGGTACATCTTCTCTGCGCGCTCCAGTTGGCCATGCTCCAACGCCATGCGCGCCAGCATTTGCATGATGCCTGGGTGCGCCGGATCGATCTTGGAGGCTGCATCCAGCTCTTGGAGCGCTTCATCTTGGCGCTTGGCGCCGAGCAGCACGCGCGCGAGTAGGAAGTGAGCTAGCGCACGGTCTTTCGGGCGACGCGAGCCGTAGCGCTCGATTTGCGCCGCCAGCACCTGCGCGGCTTCCTCGTAGCGTTGCGCTAAAAATAGCGCATTTGCGAGCTGCAAACGCTGTTTTTGGTCGTCCGGCTCCAGCTCGATGGCGCGCGCCAAGAGCGGCACGGCAGCCTCCGGGTCGGCGCGTTGATCCAAGTGCAGCGCAGCGGCTTCGCGGAGCAAGCTCAGGGTGGCTTTGCGATCCGTGGCGCGTTCGGCTTCTTCAGCGAGTAGCGCGGCGAGCGCAGCGTAGTCTTCGGCGTCGCGATACAGCGTCGCCAAGCGAGCGCGCAGCGCGGGCGCATTGACCGCAACGGGCACGGCCTTTTCCAAGCTGCGGCGCGCCTTGTCCGGCGCGTTGGTCGCCAGGTAAGCGTCGGCCAGCTCGAGCGCGCGATCCGCCAGCACTTCAGGCGAGGATTGCGCACACAGCGCCTCCAACACCACGGCGGCTTGCTCGTACTCGTTGCGCGCTAGGTAGATGCGCGACAACGCCTCCAGGGAATCTTCACCGCCCAGCGCGGCGCCAGCCTTGTGGCACTGAATCGCGCGATCCACATCGCTCAAGCGCTCTTCGGCGAGTTGGCCCGCGCGTGCCCAGAGCGCGGCCGCACCCGAGCTGTCACCCGCCGCAGCGCGCGCTGCCGCCTGGCGTTCCCAGAGGGTCACGATTTCCGCGTGCTCACCTTGCTCGTCGAGCAACAGCGAGAGCCGCGTGACCAAAGAACGAGCCACCTCGTCGCCGGCATCTTCAGCCAACAGGCCTTGGAACAGCTGCACCGCGCCGGCAGCGTCATCCAAGCGGTCCGAGCACAAACAGGCGGCGTCACGGCGTAGGCCGCGGCGCCGCGGCAGCGCGAACGGGAGCTCTGCCGCGCTCAGCAAATGGGCCACCACGTCGCGGTATTTGCCGGTTTCTTGTAGGCGATCGGTCAGCTCTGAAACGGCCCAATCAGCGGCGCGTGCTTCGGCACTTTGCGCGTCACCGCTGCTGCGCTTCCAAGCTTGAACCGCGAGCTCCAGCAAGCGCTGGCACACCTTGCGGCCAAGCTCGCGATCCGCGTGATTGGCGCCAGCCACCTCGATGGCCTTGCTCCAATCCTCCGCCGCGACGAACGATTCGAGCGCCGCCAGCATGTTGCCGGTGCGCGATTGGTGCAGTTGGCCGAGCTCGCTGTGCAGGCGACGTACGCGTTGCTCGTTCTTTTCAGCCGAAACTTCTTCGAGCAGCAGCTCCGCCAGCTCGTCGAAGCGCGACTCCGCGCTGAGCAACGAGGAGAGCGCCTCGAAGCTCTCCAGATCCCGGCCGTCGTGAGTCTGAACCAGGCGCCAGGCGTCGATGGCGTGCGCGCGATCGCCTTTGACTTGTTCGTGGAGCAGCGCAATGCGCACGCGATCCGAGCGCGCGGCGGCGGCGTCTTCGGTTTGACGAGCGCGCAACCCCAACGCGGCCACGAGCTCGTCCCAGCGTTCGGCGCGTTCGAGCGCGCGGCACAGGCCGTCCAGCGAGGCCTTGTCCAGCGGCTCCAGTGCCAGCCGAGCCTGGAAATTGCGTACGGCGCGATTGGCGTCGTTGAGCACGGTCAGCGACAATTCGGCGGCTTCGCCGAGCACGCTGAGTTGCTCCGCGGTGGCCGGCTCCAGCCCTGCGCGCTGTTCGAGCACAAGGACCAACTCCGGCAATTCCTGCGCCGCGCGCAACAGATCGCTCAATTCGCGCGCGGCGTGCAACGCCGTGCTCG
>FSWQ01001623.1_pt1 | contig 16244 bp, 10 predicted proteins | sample 1637691 | NCBI WGS metagenome assembly FSWQ01 (sample SAMEA3914814, study PRJEB12502) | metagenome | biome: forest; material: soil | place: USA | collected 2011-09-16 | depth 0.1 m | reverse complement strand
TCGTCATCATCACCGATGAGTTCGACGGGATCGTCCCAAAGGTCGAGGGTGCGCACGGTGGCGCCGAGTTGCCTCAGCGTCGATGAAGCGCCCTCTTCCCGTTCGAGCATCGGACCGTGCCCGATGACCGCCACGAAGCTTTTCGCTCGACTAGGGGAAAATTCAGGAGATTTCGGTGCCACCAACGGTTATCCGCGCAATCTTGATGGTTGGGCAGCCAACGCCGACGGGAACACTCTGGCCATCCTTGCCACAGGTCCATATTCCATCGGAGACAGCCACGTCATTACCAAGCATGGTTACATCACGTAATGTTTCGGGACCGTTACCAATCAGATTCACTCCTTTGAGTGGCGCAGTTAGTTTTCCGTCCTCGACTAGGTAGCTTTCGGTAAGCGAGAAAACGAAGTCTCCGTTCGAGATGTCCACCTGACCGCCGCCGAACGTTTTGGCATAAATGCCGCGTTTTACGCTCTTCAGCATCTCTTCTGGGTCGTGCGGGCCAGCCAACAACACGGTGTTGGTCATGCGCGGCATGGGCGCGCACGCGAAGCTTTCACGTCGCCCGTTGCCTGTGAAACCTACTCCGAAATGTTTGGCGGAGAGGCGGTCCTGGAGATACCCACGAAGCACTCCGTTTTCGATCAGGACACTCTTCTTCGGCTCGACGCCTTCGTCATCTACGTTGATTGACCCGCGGCTTTGCAAGAACGTCGGGTCGTCCACCACGGTGCACAAATCACTGGCGACGGATTTTCCAACCTGACCCGTGTAGTTACTCGTTCCCTTGCGATTGAAGTCCGCCTCGAGGCCGTGACCCACGGCTTCGTGCAACAAGATGCCGCTGTCACCGGGTGCGAGGATCACCTCCATTTGGCCGGCGGGCGCGGGGCGTGCGTCCAACAGCACGAGCGCTTGTTTGGCAGCGACCTCCGCGTGCCACTCCGGCGAGAAGCCCTCGAAGTAGCCCAAGGTCATGCGGCCGCCGCCACCACTGCGCCCTGATTCACGGCGCCCATTCTGCTCGGCAATCGCGCGGATCCCGAAGCGCATCAGCGGTTGCACGTCATGCACCATGCGGCCGTCACTGGTGGCGATCAGGATCTCACGCACTTCTTCCGCGAATGAGGCTTCGGCCTTGATGATGCGCGGATCATACGCGAGGGCCGCGCGGCTAGCGCGCTCCAGCAGCGAGCGTTTGTCGATCCCGGGCACGTCGATTGACGGGCGGTCCAGCTCATACCGGGAGGGCAGCGACATGCGCTCGATGGCGACGGGCGTGATGGTCTTGCCACCTTGAGCGATGCGCGCGGCGGTTTCCGCCGCCCGCTTCATGGCGTCCCAGCTCAGGTCCTCCACGTGAGCGTAGCCGGTGGCGTCACCCATTTGGACGCGCACGCCGACACCCATGCTGACGCCGCGCGAGGCGCTGCGCGTGATGCCCTCTTCGAAGCTGATGCCACCGCCTGCGCGGTACTCGAAGAACAAATCCGCATACTCCCCACCGTGCGCGAGGGCGATGGTGAGCAGCTTGCGCGCTACCTCCGCATCGATACTGCCGTCACCGTTGGGGCCGAACGGGGCTTGGTACGAAGCACTTTGAGTCATGAGTTCCGCTCCGACGAGATGCGCATCTGCACATCATGGTGCGCGCCCCGTGGCCATGCAATGGCCTCGGCGGATCAGCGACGCGCGTAGCGCTGGGCGGCGCGACTCCTCCGGCTAGACGCAGCAAGGCCCGTGGCCACTCCGGCTACCGAGTGTAGCGCACGCAGTGGCGTGGGCCAGGCAAACACGCTGACGCCGCCCAGCAGCGCCAGCTCGGCCAAGATCTCCAGCGCCCCGTTCGTGAGCAAGCCGTGCGAGGTGGCGTACCAGGCCGCGAACACCGAGAGCGCGAGCAGCTTGAGCGCAAATGCAACGCACAGCCAAACCCGCGCGCGCCCAAGGCTGGCATTCCGCGCGAGGTCCGCGAGCAATGCGTACGGCCACACGAACTTGCACAGCATGCCCAGCCCGATCAGCCACCACAGCTCTTCGTAGCGCGCGATCGGCACCCACTCGAACATGAAGCGGAAATCGATGCCGGAGAAGCGCATCCCGAGCGTGGGCCAGAGCAAGAAGTAACCCGCGAGCGCCAAGCCGAGGCCGGTCGCGGTGGCGCGCGCTTCGGGTTCTGCCGGAAAGAACAGGCGCCAGAAATGCAAGCTGAGCAGCAGGCACAACGCAATCACTTGCAGCGGCGCGATGTGTAGCGGGTCGTTGCCATAGAATTGATCGAGCGCGATCACACCCACGAAGAAGCGCGCAGAAGTGAGCCGGCAATCCGGGGTGAAGCGCAACCAAAGGTACGCGAGCGCCGCCGGAAATATGAGCCAGTGCGCGCCGGGCAGCGCGAGGTACTCGAGCGACAGCGCGGCCACCCCCAACAAAACCGCCCACGCCAAATCACGCCGCGAACGCTCGGCGCTGAGCGCGAAGCAACAGATGAGCGCGACCTTGACCGCGGCCAGCGTGAACCACGCATAGCGTTCGAAGAACGGAGAAGAGAACACGAAGTACGCCATCTCGCGCGTTTCACCGCCGACGCCGCGCAGACCGTACAGCGACCACAGGCAGACGCCGATGGCCAGCGCGAGCAGCGCGCCGAGCACGCGTTGCTTCGCGCTGGGCAAGGTATGCACGCGCATGGCGAACACGGTGAGCACCGCGATGATGGCCGCAAGCACGCTGCCGCGACTGGCACCGTAATAATACGCGGTCGGAAACAGCAGGCAGAAGCTGAGCAGCACCGTGGTCAGGGCGCCGCGTTCCAGCGTGCGCTCCAGACCGAGCGCGCCACGGTGGCGCAAGAACGCGAGCAGGAAGCCGAGCGACAGCGGCACGAGTAGGTACAAGGAACGCAGCGGCTCCGAACCGTGATCGTGAATGTGATGGCGAACGACGTCGTATTGGCTGCCGGCAAGCGCCATGAGCACCGCTCCGCCGCCCGCAGCAAGTGACGCCCAGCGCCGCGCGAGCCCAGCAAATTCCAGCGTTTTTCGGCCTGCCCAGAGCGCCGCAAGCAGTACCCACGCCGCCAGCACGAAGCGCACTGAAGGCGAGCCCGAGCGCGCCGCTGGTGCACGCAACGCAGACAGATCCGATGTTTGGTGCAGCAGGCCCGGCGCGAACAGCTCCGCGAAAGGCGGGCCCGTGTACGACGGCGGCGTGGGTACCCCGAGCAGCACGCCGAGGATGGCGCGATGATCCGTGAGCGTGGCATGCAGCTGCACGTTGCGGCGAAAGCTCGGACCGGCGTACACGGCGTACGTGGTCGACTTCAGACCCGGCAAATGTCGACCCATTTCGTCGTGCCCGTGATCACCGAACACGAGCACGTCCGAATCCGGCCCCGCCCACTGCACGACTTGCCCGATCAGAGTGTCGATGGTCTGAAATGCTTGGCGATACTGCGGGGTCGCCGCACCAAATCCGTGCGCCATGCGGTCGCCGTTGGACAGACTGAATAGCGTGATGTCCGCTTTGCGCTCGGGGTCGAGCGCCGCCAAATCAGTGAACAGCTGCGCCTCGCTGGCGGCGTTTCCAGGGCCGAATTTGGCTCGAAATAGCGACGCTTGATACGGTTCGAAGTCGTGTGACCCGACCACGGTCACGCGCCGCCCGGCTTCCGCCAAGCGATCCAGCAGGTTGTCACTGACGCTGGCGGCGTGCGTGAAGTTGCCGCGCAGCGCGAGCAGTGAAGACTCGTCGTAGCCGGTCAGGAGTGCGCGCAAGCACAAGTAGGTGAGCTGATCCCGGCATGGTGTCACTTGCATGGCCACCCCGGTTTTCGCGAGCGCGCCTAGCTCGGGCATCAGGCTCGGGTCTTGCGCGACGCGCTCGCTCAGCGAGTCGACGAACACGATCGCCAGCTTTCTTGGCGTTCGCGCGCTCGCAATCGTTACATCTCGCGTGCCTTTGGGTCGCCCTGATTCGGCGCGCGAGAGCACCACGAACACCAGCACCGCCAGAAGCTGAGCGCACAACAGCAGTCCGAACTTTGCCACCCGACGCTTGAAAAATCCCGCCACGCGAAGCCCCATCGCAAGCGGCGTGCCGCAGCTGGGGTTGGCAAAAACCTGCGTAATTCCCGATTTACAGGGTACTGAGTCGGCGCAACCGGCGCACAGGGCGTGTGGCGCGCGCGATACACCGGCTCAACGCTGCGTCGGAGCGTTCAGACCCACGAGCCCGCTGCCGAGCTCACTGATACTGCCAGACGCGCAACCAATCCACGCGCATCTGTTGCGGGTACACGCTCGGGTCCGGCGCTTCGGACAGGCCGCCAACCGCAAGCGACAGCCGCAGGTTGAAGGCTTGGGCGAACGGGTTCATCCCGGAGGGTTGGTAGATGGCGCTATCCGTGGTGTCGAAAGAAGCTTGCACTACGCCGTCGGTCAGCCAATCAATGCGTACGGGGCCCCACTCCACGGCGTACTCGTGATAGGCGGCGCCAGCGGACTCAGGCAACGTTTCCGTTGCGCCGCCTTGGCCGCGAATCAGCTTGGTTTTAGTGGGGTCGTCGGTCGCGTAGCTGGCGGTGTGCAGCACCTGAGTCGGCGCCTCGCTACGAATCGTCATCACCACGATGTCGCCCCACGCGGGGTAGCCGGATTTGAGACAATTTCCCGAGTCTTCGCACACGGTCACTGGAGCGCCGGGTGATTCCGGAAGCATCCAAAACGCGGGGCCAACGCCAGCGCCGTCCGGAACCAACATGCGCGCGGCGATGCGCCCGTACGTGAAGCTGTGCAAGCCTTCCGTGTCGATGGATCCGGAGGTGTAGTCCGCGCTGCCAAGGGTTTCAGCGTTGGCTTGCAATACGAGCTCGCCCTTGTTCAGGAACACGTTACTCGTGTTGCTGGTGTACGCCTCGGCGTCTGCGTTGCGAATGCTGTAGCCGGTTTCGTAGGCGAAGTTTTTGGTAGAGAGCGCGGCCTCGTCGAAATTGTCTTCGAAGACGATGCGCTTCGTGAGCTTGCGACCCTCCGCGGTGGTGCAATAGCCTTCGCTGCTGCAGCTCGCCGCCGCTTGGTAATTGTCGCAGTCCGCTTGCTTGTGACAGACGAGCCAGTTGGTCGAGCTAGAGGCGTCGGGTTCGCCGCAGGCGAGGAGCGCAGCGGGCACCGCCAAGCAAGCCAGAGTTCGGGCAAAGGTCATGGTCGTCCGTCCTAACGGTACACGCGGGCGGCGGAACGTCCCAGTGCCAGAATTGGCACTGCGCCCTGACCGGGAAATAGCAGTAATATGAAAGTTTGGAGGTGTCGTGAACACACACCGGCTGATCGACGCGGTCGTGCAACAGACCATGGTTTTCATCGCGCAGCTTGCGACGAGCGGCGGCGTGCGTGCGCCGCTTGCCCACGTTGCAGATCAAGTGTTTTTGGATCTCAGTCGAGAATTGCAGAACCAAGGCGTAACGAAGAAGGTCATTGCCGACATGTTCGGCATGGCGCTGCGCACTTATCACCGTCGGGTTCAGGAAACCCAGCAGAGCCACACGGATGCGGGACGCACCGTGTGGGAAGCGGTGTTGGAGTTCATTCGCGAGTCAGAGCCGGTGTCCGGAAGCCAAGTGCAAGTGCGCTTCGTGCGAGACGACGCGGAAGTGGTTTCCGGTGTGCTTCATGATTTGGTGAACTCGGGGCTCGCGTTTCGTTCCGGGCGCGGTGACGGCGCCGTGTATCGCGCGGCAGCAGAGACGGATTTCGTCGCCGCTAATCAGGGTGACTCTGGCGAATGGTTGGTCTGGCTGACGGTGTACCGCCGCGGTGCCAGCACGCTGCAAGAGCTGGCGGACGCGACGCGCTTGCCCCTGCCCGCGTGTGAAGCCGCACTGCACGAGCTGGTGGAGCAAGGCCGAGTCACCAAGACTACCGAGAGCGCTGACGCCGAACCGGTGTACAGCAGCGAGCTCCTGGAGGTTCCGGTGGGCGGCTCCAAAGGCTGGGAGGTTGCGGTCTTGGACCACTACCAGGCGATGACTTCCGCCATCTGCGCCAAGCTGTCCGAGCGCGGCGCACGCGCCAAAGACGTCGTGGGCGGTTCAACCTGGTCACTGGATGTGTGGGCCGGGCACCCGTTGGAAGACGAGGCCACCAAAACCCTGGCCCGCATTCGCGAGGAGATGGAATCCTTGCGCGCGCGCGTTGATCAGCATAACGCAGGGGCCGAAGCCCCGGCTGCCCGCCAGCGCGTCGTGATCTACGTTGGCCAGTACGTGCGCAGCCAGTGACGCTGCGGCCACGGCATTGTTTCGGGCCGAACGCACGGCGACTGCGCGGTGCCTGAAATGATCATGCACGCGGCGCAAACGGAGGCTAGCGCGGGCGTAGGACGATGATACCTTCCGCCCCGTGCATCCTCTTCACGACATCTTGGTTCCGGAAAGCCTCGAAGACTTCATCCCCGCAGTGATTGAGATCCCGCGTGGGTCGAAGCTCAAGTACGAAGTCGACAAGCGCACTGGGCTACTCATGCTCGACCGCGTGCTGTACTCGTCGGTTCACTACCCCGCCAACTACGGCTTCGTCCCGCAGTCCCATGCGGATGACGGTGACCCCTTGGACATCTTGGTCTTGATGCAGGAGCCCGTGGTGCCGCTCACCATCGTGCGCGCACGCCCCATCGGCGGCTTCTCCATGACTGACGACAAAGGCATCGACGACAAGATCGTCGCCGTCGCCATCGACGACCCGGCCTTCTCCCACTTGCACGATGTGCATGAGCTGCCCTCGCACATCACCACCGAAATTCAGCGCTTCTTCGAGGATTACAAAGCCTTGGAGCACAAGATGAGCGTCGTGGAAGGCATGTACGGGCGCGAGCGCGCGCTGGAAGTGGTGCGCACGGCTTTGGCTACGTACCGGTCTGCGTCTGCCTGGAGCAAGGGTTAGATCGCGGTACCTGTCGCGTTGTGCCGCGGGACGCGTTCTTGGGTTGGGATCGGCTGGGGTGTCCTGCGGCAATCGTTTGCGGTTGAAACAGTAGTTCACCGGTCTCGCCGGCTCTCGTGGGCCTGGCCTCATTCGCAGATCGCGATCTGATCTTCCAAGACTTTTTGGCTCGTTTTGGTTCCGGGCATGCGGCTGGAACTGCCCGGCGCACGCTCCGGCGTGGCGTGCGGCGCTGCGCGCGCACCGAAGAGGAGCATGCGGCTGGACCGCTCGGCACGCGCTTAGGCGCGAAAGAGAAAGCGGGCGGCTGGGATTGCTGGGCGCACGCTGGGGCGTGGCGTGCAGCGCTTCGCGCGCACCGGAGAAGAGCGGGGGCGGGGTCGACTCGCTATTTTTTCTGCTAAGTTCGGCGCGCCATGAGCGACGAGAAGAGCGAAGACAAGAGCGAGCTGGGTAAGGGCTATGAGCCGGCGGAGGTCGAGCCCAAGTGGTACAAGTTTTGGCTCGAGCAGGGGATCTTTGAAGCTGGGGTCGATCCCGCTGACACACGTGAGCCGTACACGATCACCTTGCCGCCGCCGAACGTTACGGGCTCGCTGCACATGGGGCACGCTTTGGTGGTCACCATTGAGGACGTGCTGATTCGGCATAAGCGCATGCAGGGGCGCAATACGCTTTGGCAGCCGGGTATCGATCACGCGGGCATTGCTACGCAACTGGTGGTGGAGCGGCAATTGGCTCGAGAGGGCAAGACCCGCCACGACTTGGGGCGCGCCAAGTTCATCGAGCGCGTGTGGGAGTGGAAGGCGCAAAGCGGCGGGCGCATCGCGGAGCAAATGCAGGTGCTGGGCGCTTCGGCTGATTGGAAGCGCTCAAAGTTCACGATGGACCCGGAGCTACAAGTTGCGGTGCGCGAAGCCTTCGTGCGGCTGCACGGCGAGGGCCTGATCTACCGCGCCACGCGCCTGATCAACTGGTGTACGGACTGCCGCACCGCGCTCAGTGACGTTGAAGTAGAGAACGAAGAAGCAAACGGTGAGCTGTATGAGTTCGCCTACCCGGTGATTGACGCTGATGCGAGCGCAGGCGCGACCGAGCTCGTGGTCGCCACCACGCGCCCCGAAACCATGCTCGGCGACACCGCCGTTGCGGTGCACCCCGACGACCCGCGTTACACGCATTTACACGGCAAGAAGCTGAAGCACCCGTTTCTGGACCGCGAAATCCCGATCATTACCGATGCCATCTTGGTGGACATGGCCTTCGGCACGGGCGCCGTGAAGGTGACGCCAGGTCATGACTTCAACGATTTTGCTACCGGCAAGCGGCACAAGCTCGAAGAGATCAACATCCTGAGCTTGGACGGCAAGCTCAACGAACTCTGCGCGCAGTTCCAAGGCCTGAACATCAAACAGGCGCGTACCGCCGTGAAAAAGGCCATCGCAGAGGCCGGCCTCGAGCGCGGCACCAAAGCGCACAAGCTGCAGCTGCCGCGCTGCACGCGCTCGAACACGGTCGTGGAGCCCATCATCTCCACGCAATGGTTCGTGGACATGAAGCCGCTGGCCGAGCCCGCCCTGGCCGCTGTGCGTGAGAAGCGCACGGAAATCATCCCTGCTGAGTGGGAGAAAACTTACGAGCACTTCCTGAACAACATCCAAGACTGGTGCATCTCGCGCCAGCTTTGGTGGGGTCATCAGATCCCCGCATTCCATTGCGCTGACTGCGGACACATCACCGTCACGCGCGAAGAGCACCCAAGCGCTTGTGAGAAGTGTCAACGCACGAACATCACGCAAGACCCGGACGTGTTGGACACCTGGTTCTCGAGCGGGCTGTGGCCGTTCTCCACCTTGGGCTGGCCCAACAAGACGCTCGAGCTCGAGCGCTTCTACCCGACCAGTGACTTGGAAACGGGCTACGACATCCTGTTTTTTTGGGTGGCGCGCATGATGATGATGGGTCTCCATTTCATGGGCGATGTGCCCTTCAAACGGGTGCTCCTGCACGGCATGATCGTCGACGAAACCGGCGACAAAATGGGCAAGCTGAAAGGCAACACCCTGGACCCGGTGGACTTGATTTACGGCGCTGAGTTCGCAGCCATCGTCCAGAAAACGATGCCGGACGCGCCGGTGGATGAAGCGCTGGCTAAGTTTCGCAAGGCGTACCCGTCTTCCGCGCAAATGGGCAAAGGCTTCTCGCCCAGCGGGGCTGACGCCCTGCGCTTCACCTTGTGCAGCTATTCACCGCAGGCCAAGCGCATCGCGCTGTCCCCTGCCCGCGTGGATGGCTATCGTAAGTTCTGCAACAAAATCTACAACGCGACGCGCTTCTCACTCGGCTACTTGGAAGGTGAGAGCGTCGCCGCAGACGGCGCAACGCCCACGCCGAAGCTGCTGGTCAACCGCTGGATCTTGTCTCGCCTGAGCGCGGCTGTGGAAGCCAGCACGCGCGGCATCGATGCTTACCGCTTGGATGATGGCTCAGGCGCGCTGTATCGCTTCTTCTGGGATGAGTTTTGCGCCTGGTTCGTGGAGATGTGCAAACCGGTATTTTTGCATGGAACAGAGCCAGAAAAGGCCGAAACGCGGCACGTTTTGGCGCACGCGCTGGAAGCGGCGTTACGCGCGCTGCACCCGTACGCGCCGTTCATCACGGAAGATTTGTGGCAGCGCATTCCGCGCCCCGCGTCGCGCCCGGTGTCGATTGCGCTCGCGCCATATCCCACGGCCACTGACGGCCGCGTGGATCTGGACGCGGAGCGTGACATGGCAGTGCTGATGACGGCGATTGGCGCAGCACGCGCGGTGCGTAGCGAACACGAGATCGCGCCTAGCGACGGGGTCAAGCTCGAGCTTCGTGCGGCGGACCCGAAACTACGCGCGCTGCTCGAGGAGCAGAGTCGCTTCATCGCGTTCTTGGCGCGCACAGAAGGCGCGCCCGCCGTGGTGAACACCGGTGGCGAGCGACCCAAGGGCGCCGTGCTCACCGTGGCCGGTGAGGTGGACGTGCTCGTGAATTTGCGCGGCTTGGTCGACCCACACAAAGAAAAAGAGCGCGTCGAACGCAAGCTCAAGAAGATCGAGAAAGACGTGGAAGTGATGAAAAAACGGCTCGCAAATGCCAATTTCATCAAGAACGCACCGCCTGAGGTGGTGGTCGAGGCCAACGCTCAGCTGCAAACGCTGGAGCGCGAGCATTTGAACCTGACCGAGAGCCTGAAGTGGGTCGACGAACTGAAGGAGTAGGGCTCAGTTCGCGGTGAAGCGCGGCAACCCGATCGCCAAGAACGACGGGTCGAAGCTGACCAGCGGCTCCAGCCCGTACTCCACGGAAAAGCGAAAGCCAGCGTCGAACGAGCCGCTGGCTAGCGCGCCCCGCAACAACACGAAGCTCGCTTCCGCCCCGAGACGCGCGTCCAACCCAACGCGCGCGTCTCGGCGCAACGCCTCGGCATCTTTGCACGGCGGGCGCTGCTTCTTCTTCGCGCACGCGGTGTCATGCTGCAAGGCGTCCAGCTCACGCAGCCAAAGCTCGAACCAGACCGCCGCCGCCTCGCCCTTCACCCCCGCGGCGAGCGCTGCCAAGTCTTTGCGCGCTGCCGGCAAGGCGTCCGGCGTTGCGCCACGCATCGTGAGCACCAACTTGTAGCCGCGAATCAGCAGCAGCAAGTCCGCCGCGCGTTGCAAATTCGGCGGCAATTCGGCGCCTGCGGCGCCTGAAAGAATCTTTTGAGCTTGGTCGAAGCGCTCCCCGTGGGAGAGCGCACCCGCGGCATCCAGCACTGCGCGCAACGCGAGATCCGGCGGAATGTTGTCGCTGAGCAATTGGCCCGAAACGCGGGACAGCAATTGGTACGCGCGCTGCGATGAATCGAACAGGGCGTCGGCCTCGCTGACGGTGAGCACCAAGCGCGCGCGCTCCAGGGACGTGCCTTGGGAGCTGGCCATGATTGCGGCGAGCTCAGCGCGCGCGGCTTCCATGCGTGGGCGCGCTTCGGACGTGGCGGCGACCCATGCTTCGAGCGCAACGCGCGGCACACGCAGCGCCGGCGTCATTTGCTCCAAGGGCAGCGAGTCAATCAATGCGGAGACGTCTTGTTGGTGGGAGAGCGTGGCTGCGACGGCCAGGACGCCCGCCTGCGCGAAGCGACTTGAATCAGTAGCTGCGAGCGTGAGCGCGCGCTTCGCCAGGCCTTGCGCCTCTGCGTCCGTGCGCAACGCCGAAGCACCGGGAGCAGCGCCGCTGCGCACGGTTTCGAGGAACAACGAGAGCCCAGCGAGCCAGGGCGCAGCGCCGCTCATTTCCGCGATTTTTGCGCGCAATTCGCCAACCCCGGCGGCGCTCTCGGTTGGATTCAGGGTGCCATGCAGCAGCTCCCGCGTCGTGCGATGCAACCAGGGCAACACCAACTCCAGCGCGACGTACACCTCTATGGAAGCGTCATCACGGCCGACTCCGCTGGACCACGCCTGTTCGAGCAGCGTGCGGGCCGCCACGAGCTGCTGGTTCGAGCCAAAAGCGAGCGCACAAATGTCCGCATTGCCGACCTCCAGCGGGAGATCCGGACACGACGGACTCTCGACCATGGTTTCAGCGAGCGTGGCGGCCAAGTCCAAGCGACCTTTGGCGGCTTCAGCGTCTGATGCGAGCACTTGGTGCGCGGCGGACACGCGGCCCAAGCGCAGCCAAGCACGTGCTCGGCCGAGGCGCGCGCTGACGTCAGCGGCCGGCGCGGCGGGCGCATTCGCGGTGCGTGCACCTTCGATGAGTTGCTGGATCGCTGCGCGCGCTCCAGGACTCGCAGGATTACGCTTGTCCGCCGCGGCTTCGCCGAGCACTTGCGAAGCGCGCTCCGCTTGGCCGTCTTTGGCCAATTCCCGTGCAAATTCCAGGCGCGTATCGGTGCTCGGCTCGGCTTCGAGCAGCAGCTCGTGAGCCAACAGCGCGATGTCTCGCCGCCCCACGGCCACCGACGCGCGCGCCACCAGGCGGCACACCAGCGCGGTGCCTTTGCCAGGCGCCGCGACGTCCGCCGCGCGATCACGCAGGAAATTCAACGCGGCGCGCCGGGCAAGCTCGCGCACGACACTGACGCGCACGTCTTCTTTCGCCACTGGCCCGGGCAGCTCCGTTTCCAAGCCGAGCCCGGCGACTTCCTCACTGCCGGTAGAGGTGGTGGCCAGCGCATACAAGGCGCGCGGTGAGGCTCCCCCGGAAACCAGGTGCAAGAGCGGTAAAGTTTCGACCAGCGCGCTGTCGTCCGCATGCACGGACAACTTGCGCTCGGCGTCCAGCCCCGCAAGGCGTGTTTGCAAGCGCTTCTGCGCGGCCAATGGCAGGGCGTCCAACACGGGCTCGGGCCGGGGGATTGACCTCAGCGTCTGCGCCAAGCGCTCGCGCACTGGCGCCACTGGCGCGACCGCGCTTTTCGGCACCGGCGGCGCATTCGCGGCCGATTTTGGCGGCGTTGCGCAGGAAAACGCGATGCACGCACAACACGTGAGCGCGACCCGCAGCGCCGATTTTGCGTCGCGCATCAGAACCGGAACTGTCCGAGGAACCCGATGCTGCGCGCATCCAGCGTGCCGTCGTTGCCGAAGGCATTCGGGAATTCCAAATCACCGCCGATGTTGATGCCGTTCGCGACCGTGAACAGCACGCCGCCTTCGAGCGGAATCGCGAAGTGATCACCGAAATTTTTCAAGGGGCCGTTCACGCCAGTGCCCACGAACGGCACCACCATGTCCGTGGCCTGAAAGTAGAACCAAATCGGCACGCCCAACCCGTCCAGGTTGCCCTCGTCACGATGATTCAACCCGAAGTAAAAACCCGGATCGTAAAACAGCGCTACGTTTCGCGCGATGTTCGCGCGGCCCAAAACGCCGAGCTTCGTGCCCACCCAAACATCCGGACTCAGCTGGTGCAGCGGGATCCCAAAGTGGAAATCCACTTCATAGTTCGCGCTGCGCGCCAGCCCGACCACCATCCCGAAGCCGACGTCATTGTACGTGTTGCGGAACTTGTTGTCCGTGGCTCCCGTGTTCAAGCGCGGCCCCGTGTCGTGAACGATGCCCAACATCACGTCGCTCGACACGCCCCATAAGAAATCGAGCGGGAACGTCACCGGCTTGAATGCCGAGTTCTTCGACATTTTGATGCGCATCATCTCGGGGCGCGCAGGCTCACCGGTCAGCTCGAAGCCACCTTTGGGCAGCAAGAAGCTTTGGCGAGTCCACTCTTGCGCGTGTGCTGTGCGCGCTGAAAAACCGAGACCAAGAACCAGGGCTAGGCAGGCAGGCTTGAGTGTATTCACGGCGCCGGGGAGTAACCCTCAACCCGGCGCGCGTGGCAAGTGTCAGTATCGCCTCAGCCCGGGCTGAACATGATCGGGTAAGTGACACTTACAATGCCATTCTCTGGCGTCGGGAAAGAGAGGCCGTAGAACGCTTGTACGACGCACGACACCACGCCCGCGTCCGGCATATCGCTGCCGCCATTCGCGGCGTTGGAAACGCTGCCTTCGCGCCCGATCACGAAGCGCACCGCGACGCGCCCCGTGAGGTTCGGGTTACCGCGCAGCCCGTTCTCGTAACACATGCGGAAACGACCGTAGTTCTGACGCACGATGCGTTGCACGACTTCGGGGGGCAAGCGACCGCTGACGACCGTCTGTCCGCTTGGGTGAATCGAAGGCCCCTTCGTCACGTGGCCCGGACCGGTACGGCCCACACCGCGCGCGAATCCGTCACCGGCCGGCCCGCAATTGCCCGTACCGCAAGTGCCAATGCCACCAATGCCAACACCCAAGCCATGTCCGCCGCCACCGTTATCGAGCCCCGACAAGCGCAGCCCATTGCCGCCTGACTCACCAATCGTGTCACCGAACATGTTGCCCTCGGCGTCTTGGTCGTCGTGACCGAGCGCTTCATTGCGCGCGAACGGCGAGCTCGAGCCCATCGAGGTCGATAGGCTACCGAGCAGCTCCACCATGCCGAAGCTCTTGGCCGCTTCCACCATTTGCGAGTGCGACAGCTCCGTGTTCGGCGAATCACCGCGCACCGCAGCACGGCGATTCGTGACTGGCGCATTCAACTTACCGAGCGCGCCCTCACGGCCTTGCGCGGCCTCTTTTGGTGCGCCCGGGTCGGCGTTTTTCAGCCCCGAATCCGACTTTTCCTGCTCCTCTTCGCGGTTCCGCTCGGCTTGCGCGCTCAAGTACTGCTTCATTTCGATCAAGCGATCCTTGTCCAGATCCTCGTCGTCACTCAGGCCGCGCGCCGGCATCCAGAACGCCAAACCCGCCAGCAACGCCGCCGCGATGCCGAAGCTGACCCCAAACGCGGACAACACCGAGCGCTCCGCACTCGCCAAGCCAGCGCGGGGCGTGGTCTTCGCAGCAGGCACGTTGGCAACGCGAAACTTCAAGCGGCCGAACTGCAGCTCGACCACGGTTCCAGCCAGCAACGCAATGCTCGCTGCATTGCTGGGCGTGAAGCTGTGCTCGCCGCGCTGCTTCAAGTTGGCACGCGCGCCTTCCGGAATGTTCACGTGCGCCGTGCCGCCGCGCATTTCAACGAGGCGCGCACTCAGCACCCCGAGCTCCACCGCAGACACCTCGAAGTCCACCGGCTCGGTCGTCGAGCCTTCGCCAATCACGAAGTTCTGTGCACCCGACAAGTGCCGCGCGAACAGAACCGTAGAGCCCCAGAAGCCCATGACTTCGATCGCTTCGGCTTCCGGCCGCTCGAATTCGCCCGGCTCGAGCGTAGTTTGGCGAAGCAGGACGTGCGTGGGCGCGTCCGGTTCGTAAACACGCGTCGGCTCTTGCGCGCTGGCAAAGCCGAATACGGGTGCGGGATGTGGGTAAGTAGAACGAAACTCGGGATGCACGTGTGCCATGGACGAAATCCTCCTGTGGGTTCACGCGAGCGAAACGTGCGTGCGAGCGGCCAGCGCATTCAGGTCCGCGGGCTCGCTCACGGCGAAACCCTCGCCGCGGCAACGTGTCGTTCGGTGTCGCTATGACCGACAACCCCCTGCGCGCGAAAGTTCCGAAAATTCTTCAAGCACACATCGTGCGCAAACCGCTCCCGGCCACTGTGCCAAACTCGGACTGTGGAAAATGCGCCACGGAAATGAGGCGCAATACCGCATCGCGGCGCCGCTCCGGCACTCCATCGTATTCGGAACCGTGATAGCCTTGAGTTGAGGATCGAGAGCTTGGCCGAGGAAAAGCAGCCTTCACCGTATCTCCTCTCCGCGGATGATCCGGATGAGCGCACGGCCATTGTGAGCTTGGCGGAGCTACGCAACAGCACCCCCCGAAGGCAGTCGAAGGACCGCCATCTACTGGTGCGCGTCAAAGGCGCGGAGCTCGGGCGCGTGTCACGCCTGGGTCCGGAGCAGTTCCGAATCGGTCGCAGTCAAGATTGCGAGCTGTGGCTCGGTGATGACGGCGTGAGCCGCAAGCACGCTCGCCTCTTCCAGCAAGACGGCGTGTATCAGATCGAAGACACGGAGTCCGCCAACGGCACCTTCGTGCAAGGCCAACGCGTCGAGAGCCAAGTGCTGCGCGACGGTGACGTCATTCAGTTCGGGCCGACCGCGGTGTTCCGCTACACCGTCACGGATGAGAGTCAGGAAGCGCTGCTCCAGCAGCTGTACGACGCAAGCGTAACGGACGCGCTCACCGGCGCTCACAACCGCGAGCACTTCGACACGCAGCTGCGCTCGGAGCTCTCCTACGCGCGCCGCCACAAGGCGGACGTCTCGCTCGCTTTCTTCGACGTCGACCACTTCAAGAAAGTGAACGATACGTACGGTCACCCCGCGGGCGACGCCGTGCTCGTCGCCCTGGCGGACGCCATCCGCAAAATGATCCGCAACGAGGACGTGTTCGCCCGCTACGGCGGCGAAGAATTCGCGTTGATCCTGCGCGGCATCGACCGCGTGGGCGCGGGCACCGTGGGCGAGCGCCTGCGCGAAAAGGTGGAAGGCCTGCGCGTCCCCACGGACGGCGGCGTGCTCCGTGTGACCGTCAGTGTCGGCTGCTCGTCCTTCGCCGATCTCGAAGAAAAGACCCCAGAGTCCCTGGTCAGCACCGCAGACAAGCGCCTGTACGCCGCCAAACACGCCGGCCGCAATCGCGTCGTCTCCGAGGGCTGAGCGCCTCGGGCACGCGCCGTTTGCTACTTTGAGGGGTAGGCACTACCACTCTGCGCGCGCATGCCGTCAGAGGAAGACGAGCCGACCGAGCGGCTGATCCCACCGGGTAACCCGAGTCGCCCGAAGCGGCTGGGG
>FSWQ01004709.1_pt1 | contig 16368 bp, 12 predicted proteins | sample 1637691 | NCBI WGS metagenome assembly FSWQ01 (sample SAMEA3914814, study PRJEB12502) | metagenome | biome: forest; material: soil | place: USA | collected 2011-09-16 | depth 0.1 m | reverse complement strand
GTCGGATGAGGTCGAGGAAAGCATGATCGGCGGCGACGATTCGCCTTGTTTGGGGGCGAGCGCAAGCGCCGCCCGCGCGGCTTTCTGCTACAGCCTGGACATGACCGCAAAACACCGCGCCGCGAAGCACGCCGGGCAATCCGGATTCGAGCGCACATTGGAATCTGCGGCCCGCAAAGTCACGGCCTGGACCGGCAGCACCAGCGCGTTCGCGCTCTCGGTTTCGGTGGTCTTGGTCTGGGTGCTGACCGGGCCGCTGTTCCACTATTCGGACACCTGGCAATTGGTGATCAACACGGGCACCACCGTGGTCACCTTCCTGATGGTGTTCCTGATTCAGCGCTCTCAAAACAAGGACTCGCTCGCGCTGCATTTGAAGCTGAACGAGCTCGTCGCGGCCATGAAAGGGGCCAGCAACCGCCTGATCGACGTCGAGTCACTCAGTGAGCGCGAGCTGCGAGCCCTGCACACTCACTACGAGACCTTGGCCCACATGGCCAAGCGCGACATCGACCTGCTCTGCTCGCACTCCGTAGAAGAAGCGCAGCATCGACATCGACGCAAAGTCAAGGAAGAGCAATTGGAAGAGCAGTCCGTCGCGCAGGTCGAAGACCCGGCGAAAGCATGAGCGTGCGGCCTCACTGCTTCTGAAACACGCGCAAGTAATCCACCTCGTAGCGCTTGGGGAAGGTGGTGTTCGACGGATCGCCGCCGTTTTGGCCGCCGATGGCGAGGTTCACGAGCAGATACGCTTTTTGCTTGAACGGGCTCGTGCCATCGCTGTTCAGCATGCTCGAGAGCGTGCTCGTATTCAGCACCTTGCCGTCGACCGAGAGCACGATGCTCGTCTCGTCCCAGTCCATGGTCCAAACGTGGAAATTCGAGGCCCAGTCCGCGCCGAGCGAACTGATCGGCGTGGCGCTCGAATCCCACTTGGCTTGCCACTCCGTGGACGTGCCGCACGCGACGTTGGCGCGTAGGTCGTCCTTGTAATACTCCATGATGTCGATTTCGCCGTTCGAAGGCCATTCGCCCTTCACGCCGAGCGTCCACCAAGCCGGCCACATCCCGACGTCGGTCGGGATCCGACCGCGCATCTCGAAGTGACCGTATTGGAAGCTTTGTTTACCGCTCGTGGTCATGCTCGACGACGTGTACGCGGCCGTCTTGCGCGTCGTCTTCCAATCGCCGCTGCCCGTGTAGTTCGGATTCGTGACCGTCTCTTTGCGCGCTTCGATCACGAGCATGCCGCCCTGCACGCTGGCGTTGGCGTCCTGATACCACTGGTCCTCTTCGTTGCGCACGAAGCCATGCTCGAAGTTGTAGTTAGAGCTGCTTGGCGCGCCGTCTACGTCGAACTCGTCGTGCCAAACCAACTTGTAGCCTGCGGGGGCGACAATCGCGTCGCTGCCCGCGGCACCCGCGCTGCCGCTGCTCGCGCCGCCCGTGCTCGCGCCGCCCGCGTTCGCGCCGCCCGTGCTCGCGCCGCCGCTGCCCGCGCTGCGCCCGCCACTGCCCGCGCTGCGTCCGCCGCTGCCGGCCACACCCTGAGCTGCGCCGCCCATGCTCACGCCGCCTGTGCTCGCGCCGCCGGTGCTCGTGCCGGCCACGCTCGCGCCGCCAGCCGAGCCGACGGTTGACGAACCCGCCGCGCCCGTGGCCGCGCCGCCGCTACCCTGATTACCAGCGCCTGCGCTCGCTGAGCCCGCGCCGGCCGATCCGTCCGAAGCCGGCCCCGACGGATTGCTCCCGCAGCCCAGCACGCTCCAGCAAACGACGGCGACAGTGAACGAATGCCTCATGTCCTGATCTCCATTGGGCTCACGTAAAGGTAACCGAGCAGTCATGAACCGTCATGCGGCTTCGCGGCCCCGACTCATTCAGTGTCCGAAGCGCGGCGATTCTGTCTTTTTGCCGCTAAAATCAACGGCTACGCCGGTCGACGCGGAAGTTTGAAGCTCGAGGCGAATCGCTACGCGGCGAACAGCAATCGTCGCCACCGCTGCCGACCCATTGGTTCGGTGCGCTCCGCCGCTCAACGGCAGTACCAAGAACGAAACCGCAGCGCGTGCTCTCGTCACTCCTGAGAGTAACTCGTTCGCCCGCGCGACACTCGTCCACGCGCGTAACATTGGCGCCACGATCTGCGCGCCAAGTGACGCATCACGAACAAAAAAATCGCGCGAGCCACTGGGCAATCGTGAGTCGGGACCTCACGTCTCTCGAGATGGCGAGTGTCGCGCAAAGCGCAGTGAACCGGTCGGCCGAGGAGGCGGAGCGTGCTTAAGTCCGTTTACGAGCTGTCACCGCTCCACGAGCGTTGGCTGACTGACGTGTGTATTCGCGCTGCACTCGACACCCCGCCCCGTCTCAAGTCGATCCAAGTGTTTCGCAACCCGTTCATGGATCGTTGGTTCGGTCGCACACACCCCGCCGTCCCCGCGTTGATGTTCAGCCCACTCATCGTTGTGGCGGTGCTGTACGCGCGCGCCGGCGCCCCGACCCTGAGTTGGATGGGGGCATTTCTTGGCGGCCTGCTCGGTTTCACATTGCTCGAATACGTGCTGCACCGGTTCCTCCTTCATCGCCCCACCGGCGCTGACCGCGCAAGCCGGATCGCCGCGTTCCTTCGTCACGGCTACCACCATGCCTACCCGGGCGATGAAGGCCGGCTCGTGCTGCCACCGATGGTGACCATCCCGTTCGCGATTGCCGTCGCCGCCGGCTACGCGCTGATCCTGCCCATCGCCGTGGCTGCCGCCGCGTTCGCGGGCACCGCCACCGGCTACGTCGCGTACGACTCCGTTCATTGGTGGCTACATCACGGCCACACCAAGAGTCGCGCCGGCCGCTGGCTCAAGCGCTATCACCTGCTGCATCATCACCAGCACGAAGCGGCTCGTTTCGGCGTCTCCACTCCGCTGTGGGACTTCGTGTTCGGGACGTATGCTCCGGCGCGCGTGCCTACGCGGTCTGGCGCTCGCGCCGCGCGTCAGGTCGAGGTCAACTGACGCGTCGTGGGTGAGCCCGCGCGGCGCGCGCTGAGCCCGCTATTCAACCCCTTCGACCGCAATCTGGGTCAGGGCAGGTCTTCCAGCTGGCTCAGGGCACGTCTTCCAGATGCGCGGCGACGAGCTCACTGAGCTCGCCGAACGCGGCGGGCTCCGCGCTCGTGACGTTGCGCTCTTCGTCTGGATCCACGCTCAGGTTGAACATCACGCGCTCACGTGATCGCACGTCGTAGATCAGCTTGAACGGCCAGCGCACCACGGCGGCTTTGAGCGGCACTCCCTTGTAGCTCGTGGCCATATCCACGAACAACGAATCTTCGTCCAGGTTGAAGCCTTGCATAACGGGCTGCAGGTTGCGCCCCCCGAGCAAAGAAAAATCTCGCTTGGTGCCGAGCACGTTCATGGCCGTGGTGATGAGATCGCGATGCACGATGGGTTGTTCGATCACGTGCGGCTGGACGGCGGGCAGGTAGAGCAGCGCCGCCGTGTGCACTTCGGAGTCGAACAGACTTGCGTCGTGCGCCTCCACGCCGTGCTCACCGAGGCTCTCGGCGTGATCGCCGCTCACGATCACGATCGTGTGCTCGAGCATGCCGCGCTCGGCCAAATGGTCGATCAATCGGCCCAGTTCGTGGTCCGAAGCCCACAGTTCGCTGTCGTAGCGGTCGACGTCGGTGTCGCCGAAATTGGGCGCGCCTGCGGGGTGTTCGTAGGGCTGGTGGGGCGCAACCAAGTGCGTCCACGCCATGAAGCGCCGCTTGTCTGGTTTGTCGATGAAGGCGATCACCTTGTCGACCAGCGTCGAATCGAGGAAGCCGTCGAACGAGTGCTCTTGCTGCATTTGCGTCGACCTGTCGAAGTCGTCGAAGCCGCGGCCGAGAGCTTGGAAGTGTCGCCAGTTGGCGAGCACGGCTGCGGTTCGAAAACCCTGGCGCTGCAAGAGCTCGGGGATCCAAACCGGGGCCGCCTCGGAGTCGCCTCCTTTGATTTCGATCGGAGGCCGCGCGGACAGCAGGCTCAAGAGCGACATCACGGTCGAGTTCGCCGCGGAATAGGCGTGCTTGAACAACTGTGAGCGCCGAGCGAGCGCATCGAAATGCGGAGTCGTCGGCCGGCCGTAGCCGAACGACGAGAAGTGATCGGCGCGCGAAGCGTCGATCGTGACCACCAGCAAGTTGAGGGATTTGTCGCTCGATACGGCATCGTCGTACCAGCGCGGGGTGTGCCTCGCCCGACGCGGAGCGGCGTCGCCGCCAAAGCAGTTGTTGTCCAGTCCATCGCCCGGGATATCGCGAGCGTAGGGATGGATCTTCGGGTTCCAAGGGGCACAGTCACCGCCGCCGAACAGCGAAGAGGTGCCGTCGCCGTCGACATCGGTGGCGACACGACCCGCGGATACCAATTTGCCCGACCAAAGCCCGCCGCCTACGGCGTCTTCCGCGATGCCTTTGGTCGCGGCGGCGGCGAGCCACGCGCCAGCGACGCTGAGGGGGACCACGAGCAACACCGCGCGGCGCAGCGGACGGCGCAGCCGCGTCTGGAAACGCCGCCACAGGCCAGCCGCCACGAGTTGCCCAATGACGGCCACGAGCGGGCCCAGCCACAACCAGCCCCCGAGAATGGCGAAGCCGCTGGCATTGCGACGGACCAGCCAAGCCAGCACCAGCACCGGCGGCAATGCCGCGAGCAGCCAAGGCAGCCCGCGCGACAGCGCGCGTCGTGCTGCGAGCTTGGGCTTCAGTGTTTGCAGGCCGACGAACAGCGACAGCCACAAAATGGCTAGTGGGTACACGGCGGCGAGCGCAACGAACGCGACCAGGAGCGCCGAGAGATCGTGATTGTTGAAGCGCGTGGCCGCCGTGCGCGACAGCCAAAACAGCAACAAACAAGCGACGGCGCCGACGGGCAGTGTGGCCGCCAAGGCCGCGCTACGCACGCTGCCGTCGAACGTCGGCAGACCCTGCTGCCGCGCCCGCGTGCGCAAGCGCCGCAGTAACGCCCAAGCGCTGGACGCCAGCACCGAGACCGCCAGAAATAGCGGGAGAACGTAAACGAACAGCCAGCACGCGGCGCGCTGTCGGGTGTCCACGGGCAACGCGCGCGTCGAGCCGAACGCGTCGACGAGAGCCAAGAGCGCGGTGGGAACCAAAAGCACCGAGAGGGCGTCGAGGAACGCGGACTGCTCGGGCGAGTCAGAGCGCGGCGCGCTTGCCTGCTTACCGTGCGAGCCCTCATCGAGAACGTCGACGGCATCGATCTGCGAACGCACTTCTGGTTCCATCGCCACCGCCAATTTCTGTGGCATTGGCGTGAAGTACCGTCAACCGTGACGTACGTTTCCGATGACGAACGGAGTGTTTCGTCAACCTCCGGCCTCGGCGGGGGCCGTCACAAACTTGGCGGATTCGGCGTTTGTTTCGGTTGATTACAGCGAACGGCTCGCGCGAGTTCAGCGTGCTCGCGTTGCTTCGTGATCGAGCAGCCAACGTTTCCGTTCGATGCCCCCGCCGTAGCCCGTCAGTGAGTCGTTCGCTCCGATCACGCGGTGGCAGGGGACGACAATCGCGATCGGATTGGCGCCGTTCGCCAGACCGACGGCGCGCACCGCCGCGGGACGGCCGATCTTACCGGCCAGCGCTCCGTAGCTGAGCGTGCGCCCGCTGGGAATGCGGCGCAGGGCGCTCCACACCTGACGTTGGAAGTCGGTGCCTGTGGTGACCGTTCCGAGCTCGTCGATGGCGCCGAGCTCCCCGTCGAAGTAGGCGTCGAGCGCGCGCCGCGCGGCCGATTTGCGTGTGACTTCGCGTAGCACGAGGGTCGTCTGCGGGTAGTAGCGACGCAGCAAGCGTTGCATGCGCTCTTCGTGATCGTCCCAATCGACGGCGCGGAGCTCTCCTTGCGGGTCGTTCACGACCAGCATCCGTCCGGTGGGTGTGTCGAAGCGTTCGATCTGAAATGTCTCGGTTTGCATGGTGCACCTCGTTCTGCTCGAGCACGCAGTGTCGGCCGGGCACGGACCATCGGCTGGCGGAATTCGGACATGGACCCTTCGCGGGTGTGTCGTCAACGTGCCTGTCCGAAAACCGCTAGAGCGAGGCGGCTCGGCGTGGCAGATGAAGGGCATGGATCTGGACCACGACGCTTGTTACCGCGTCATCACCTTGCGCGACGCGCGCTTCGACGGCCGCTTTTTTACGGCCGTTCGCACGACGGGCATCTATTGCCGCCCCGTGTGCCCAGCTCGCACGCCGCGCTCGGCGAACGTCACTTTCTACCCCACGGCGGCGGCCGCGCAGGAGGCCGGCTTTCGCCCTTGTCTGCGCTGCCGTCCCGAGACCGCGCCGGACATGGGCGCCTGGCGCGGCACGTCAAACACGGTGTCGCGAGCGCTCGCGCTGATCGAGCTCGGCGCGCTCGACGAGGGCAACGCCGCCGCCCTGGCCGACCGCTTGGGGTTGGGTGAACGGCAATTGCGGCGGCTGTTTCGCGAACACCTCGGCGCTTCTCCGATCGGCGTTGCCCAGACCCGTCGCGTGCTGCTCGCCAAGCAGCTGATCCACGAGACCCGGCTGCCGATGACCGAGATCGCCTTCGCCTCCGGCTTCGGCAGCGTGCGCCGCTTCAACGAAGCTTTTTTGGACTTGTTCGAGCGCCCGCCCAGTGAATTGCGGCGCCGCGGCGGCGTCGACGTGCCGGCCTCCAATCAAGGCGAATTCAGCCTGCTGCTGCGCTATCAACCCCCCTACGACTGGCCCGCGATGCTCGACTTCTTGAGCCAGCGCGCGATCGCGGGCGTCGAGCACGTGACGGACGGCACTTACTCGCGAACACTCTCGCTCGACGGCGTCGAGGGCACCGTTTCGGTGCGACCCGCGCCGGGCAATCTGAACGCGCTGTGCGCTTCGATCCGCATCTCGAAGCTCGAAGCGTTGCCTTCGGTGATTGCGCGGCTGCGTCGTGTCTTCGATTTGGCGGCCGACCCGCGCGCCATCTCGGCCCACTTGGCCGAAGACCCCGTGCTGGCTCCTCTGATCGCCAAGCGCCCGGGGTTGCGCGTGCCGGGCGCGTGGGACGGCTTCGAGCTCGCGATGCGCGCGGTCCTCGGCCAGCAGGTGAGCGTGGCGGCCGCGGTTCGCTTGGCCGCTCGCCTGGTCGCGGCCTACGGGCAGCCGTTGAAAGTACCCGCGCCGGGGCTCACGCACTGCTTTCCGAAGCCCGCGCTGCTCGCCAAGGCAGATTTGAGCAGTCTTGGGATGCCCAAGGCGCGCGCCGCGACGCTGTCCGCGGTCGCCGCCGCCGTGCTTTCGAATCCCGAGCTGCTCGGTGCACGCTGCGAACTGAGCGAAGCGGTGCAGCGCTTGCGCGCGATCCCCGGCGTCGGCGAATGGACGGCTCAGTACATCGCGCTCCGACAGTTGCGCGAACCCGACGCGTTCCCTGCTTCGGACCTCGGGTTATTGCGGGCGCTCGCCGACGCGCGCGGCAAGCGCCCGAGCTCGAACGAGCTCCTGCTGCGCGCCGAGCGTTGGCGGCCGTGGCGCGCCTACGCCGCGCAGTACTTGTGGGCAGCCTGAGGTAGCCCAATGTGGCATCTCACCCGCGCGGGTGATTGTTGCAGTTTGTCGAGCAATGAGCGGGTGATGAGCGCAGAGAGACGATGTAAGACTCTGTATCGAAGTGACGGCAAAGCGCCGGCGGTGAGCGTCTTGAAAAGTCTCAATTTGATAATCATCGCGCCCGAATAAATGCCTAGCGACGCCGTCGCGCAGCCTACTTATTGTTCGAGGTCATGATCGGACCCGCAGCTTTACTTGCAGCGTGCGCACTCAACACCTTCGGCGCTTACGACATTCGTTCCGCCGCTGTCAGCCACCCCGGATCGTCTCTGGAACGGGTGGTTTATCAAGTCGAAGTCGGGCACGAGCGCCTGAATCGATTCGCCATCACTCACGTCAGCAAAGAGCACGGGGCGAACAAGGGCGGGCTGCTCTTGCTCAGTCCGTTCTTACTGCCAGGCGCCTTCTACGAGATCAGCGAGACGGGGGACTACACGAAATCCGCCGCGGCGGAGCTGGCCAAGGACGGCTACGACGTTTGGCTCGTCGATCAGCGGCGTACCCAGCTCGCGCCTGGCTCGTGCGAATCGGGCTCGGATTGCAGCGCCATGGCCGGCTGGAACTTTCAGACCTATTCCGACGATGCCCTGTTTGCACTGTCGCTGCTGAAGGCCGAAAATCCGCACGGCAAGCCGGTCGTCGGTGGCTTTTCGGCGGGCGCCAACAGTGCGCTCGCCACCGTGAACCGTGCCCCGAACGAGTTTGCGGGCGTGTTCTTGTACGAGGGCACGTTCTATACGCAAGACCCCGCGATTCGAGCTCACAACGACGCCATCTGCACCACGCTGCAAGGCGCGATTGCAGGCGGTGGGCTGTTCGACCCGAGCTCGGCCGTGCTCGGTGAGGTGCTCACGCTGGCGCACAGCAATCCGTCGGGGCTCTCGCCGATCCCGGCTTTTCCGCCGGGCACCACGAACGAGCAATCCATGTTCTACGTGTTCGGTACGCCGCCCCCGGTGGGCGCGCTATCGCCGACCGCGACCTTCGTTCGTACCATCGTCGACTTCACCGCGCAGAAGTTCGTGTACACGAACGAACAGCGCTTGGAGCTCGCCGGGCCGCTGTTCGACAACTACGGATCACTGGCCGCCCTGCGCGACCTCTCGTGTGGTCTGGCCGGTCGCGACGACACCTACTATCGCAACGTCGGGAACTACCACGGAGATCTATTGGTTTTCGTCGAAGGCACCGGCTTCGGCCCGGCCATGTTCGATACGGCGTCGTTGTTCGATCACGCCCACGACGTAGACATCGAGCAACACCCGGAGCTGGGCGAGGCCGACCCGTACTTCGGCTTCAAGTGGAAGCAGACCTTCCTCAAGCCGCTCGAAGATTGGCTCAAGCGCACGCTTTGATTTTCTGAAAAAAATGACGAGCGCGGCGATCGAGCCGCCGCGCTCGTGCATTAGAGGCATGCCGCAACGCCGTTCACGAAGTCTTTGGCTGATTGGTGCTCTTTTCGTGCCCAGCGCGTTCATCGCGTGCGGCGCTGACTCGAACGGAGACGTCGGCGCGTCGACCGCGGGCCACGGCGGCGGCGAGAAAGCCGGTGCCCCGAGCGCGCTGGCGGGAGCCGGGCCCGCGGCGGGGGGCTCGGCAGCGGGCAATGCGGGCAACGCGGGCTCGAGCAACGTCGGCAACGCGGGCGCCGGTACGAGCGGCGGTCATTCGAGTAGCGCCGGCAGTCCTGGCGCTGGAGCTGCGCCGAGCGGCGGCGCGCCGAGCGGTGGCGCGCCGGCCACCGCCGGTGGCGCGGGAGCAAGCAGTTCGGCGGGCGCGGCCGGCTCGACTGCCGCCGGCACGGGCGCGCCCGAGAGCGGCCCCCTGGGTTACGGGCAAGGCACGACCGGTGGCGGCACTGCCAAGCACGTGCTCGTGGCGAGCATGACCGAGATGCAAGCCGCGATCGACGGCTATGCGGGCAGTGGCGGGCTCGTCCTCGAGTACACGGGTAGCTTCGACTTCGGGTCGATCAAAGATCCGTGCGTGCAGCACACGCTCCCCGCGCAAACCGTGGAGATCAAAGCCAAGAGCGACATCACGATCCTCGGCAAGGACGGATCTGCGGCGAACTTTGGCCTGCACATCGCGGCCGCCTCGAGCAACATCATCGTGCGCAACATGACGATCGGCTTGAATCCTGGTGGCGACGCCTCCGATCTGATCTCGATCGAAGGCATGAGCGCCGGTTTTCCGACCAAAATTTGGATCGACCACAACGAGCTGTTCACTTCCATGGCCGAGTGCGCGGGTGCGGGCGACACGGCCTTCGACGGCATGATCGATCTGAAGAAGGGGGCCGATTTGGTGACTGTCTCGTACAACTACATGCACGACCACCACAAGGTGAGCTTGAACGGCTTCACCGACACGGACGATGCCGTGCGCCACATCACTTTTCATCACAATCTGTTCGAGAACATTGGTTCGCGCGTGCCGCTGCAGCGCCACGGCTACTCGCACGTGTTGAACAATTACTTTTCCGAGATCTCGGCCTCCGGCATCAACGTGCGCATGGGCGGCTATGCGCTGGTGGAGGCGAACTATTTCGAGAACGTGCGCGACCCCGTGACCGCCCGCGATAGCGACGCGATCGGCTTTTGGGAGCTTCGGGACAATAACCTTGCGTCAGCCGCGGACGTCGCGACCGGCAATCGCTTCGGCATCAGCTGGGACGCGGGCAGCAGTGGCACCGTCAATGCCACCGATTGGAAGACCAGCGCTGCCTATCCGGTCGCGCTCGGTTACACGTACAAGGCCGATCCGTTTCAGTGCATCCACGACGGGCTGCGTGCCGCCGTGGGGGCAGGGAACGGACTCGTGACGCTGAAGTGCAAGTAAGCGCGGACCTGAGCTCAGGCGCGCGGTGCGGGCTTTGCGCCGTTCAGCGCGCGCCGAGCCCGCTACCCAACCCCATCAACCGAGCAGTGCGCGCAGCGTCGTCTCGAGGGATGTCGTTCCGCGGACCGCTCGGCCTTCGGGCACGACTTTGCCGCTGGCCAGGCCCTCGTACATTTCCTTGAACAATTCGGCGATATTTTGCGAGATGCCGAAGGACGTGAAGGTCGGCACGACGGTTGAGGTCGGCGCTCCGGCGACTTTGACGGGCTTGTTCAAGAGCTTCGCAAACGTGGCCGCCACGTCGTTCGGGCTCGCATCGACGGGGCCGGCGAGTTCGATGATCTTCGTCCCTTGGGGGCCGTCTTGCAACGCTTGCGCGAGCGCTTGGCCGATGTCCGGTGCGCTCACCATCGGGATGGCCTGGTCGGCGCGGATGAAGCTCGGCAGCACGCCGTCTTGCTTGACGGGGTGTACCACGGCCCCCCAATTCTCGACGAAGAACGAGGCGCGCACGAACGTGGCTTGGAGGCCCGCCGCGCGTAGCTGTTGTTCCGCGTTGTAGGTGGTGCGAATCGGACCCGTGCCGTCGGCGTGCTGCGCGCCGACGGAGGACAGCAGCACCACGTGCGGTACCTTCGCGCGGGCGAGCGTTTGAATCTGTTTCTCGGTCAGCGCCTTGCGATCGGCGATGAAGTTCGTCGCGCTCAAATCCGGGGGCGACATCAGCGATACCCCTTGGGCGCCTTCGAAGGCTTTGGCGAGCGCGGCTTGGTCGGTCAGATCGGCGACGAAGATTTGCGCGCCGAGCTCGGCCAAGGGCTTGGCTTTGGCGGCATCCCGCACCACCGCGCGCACCGGGTGACCCGCCGAAAGTAGCGCTCTTACCGCGATAGAACCCGTATTGCCCGTGGCACCGGTGATGACGAACATGTGCTTTCCTCCTGTTTGGATGAGCGCACTATGGGTCGCCGAGAGGGATGCGTCCAATGCAAGGTCGACACTATAATCATGCACGCCATGCATAGCTCGCCGCTGACCTCGATTGACGTGAACTTGCTCGTGGTGCTGCGCGCCTTGCTCACCGAACGACACGTCACGCGCGCGGCCGCGCGGCTCGGCCTCAGCCAGTCTGCGGCCAGCCACGCGCTGTCTCGCTTGCGCGAACTGTACGCGGACCCGTTGCTCGTGCGCAGCGGCCGCACGCTGCAGCTCACGCCGCGTGCGCTGAGCCTGCTGCCGTCGCTCGAACGCGGTCTTTCGGATCTTCAGCACACGCTCGACGGCCAAGCGGCGTTCGAAGCCGGCAGCGCGCAGCGCGCTTTCACGATCGGCATGGCCGACTACATGCAAGCGATCCTGATGGGCCCGCTGCTACGGCGCTTGGCGAGCAAGGCACCGCAGGTCGACTTGTCGGTGGTCGGCTTCCCCAATTGGCGGGAGCTGATCGAAGCGGGCAGCATCGATTTGGCGCTGACCGTGTCGGGCGATCCGCCGCCGAGCACGTTCTCGGTTCAAGAGCTGTTCGCCGACGATTTCATGTGCATGGTGCGCCGCGGTCACCCGCTGATCAAGAAAAAGCTGAACCTCGCGCAGTACCTGAAATTGCGGCACATCGTGGTTGCGCCGTCGGGCACGACGGGCAGCTTGGTCGACACCGAGCTCGAGCGGCGCGGGCTCTCGCGGCGCATCGCGCTGCGCGTTTCCAATTTTTTGATCGCGCCGATCGTGGTCTGCCAGACCGATTTCATCAACACCATGCCCACGCGCTTGGCGCGCCAAGCCGCCAAGGACTACCCGCTGCAGCTCTTGCCCACGCCGTTTCCACTGCCTGAGTTCGGTCTGCGCTTGATTTGGCACCCGCGCCTGGATAGCGATCCCGCGCAGCGCTGGCTGCGCGAGTCGCTGATCGAGGTGTGCCGGCACTTGTGAGCTGAGCCGTCGAAGCCGCTCGCCCTGAAGCTCTGCTACCGATCAGCGCTCTGCCGTCGCATTTTTCACGCCCGTCCGAGCTAAACTCGATCGGCGGAAAATTCTGGGAACGGTGGATGAAAATGCACGACACGCGCCGTGAGCGCGCCGAGCGCGCCGTTCAAACCGCGTCACGACAAGGCCGGAACCAGCGCGCGCGAACGCGCATCGACCCACCGTCGCCTACCTTTCCGCCGCTCGCACTACGGCGGCGCTGACGGCCGGCTATTCTGGGCTGAGTGCAGATTTGTAGGGCGTGTCAGCCACGCCACTGTGCGAGAGATGGCCCAGTGTCGACACTTAGGGTACTTCAGTAGTTCGCCCAGTAACATGCGCCTCGCCATCGTCGCCGCGTCCTCCTACGAGGAGAACGGACAAGTTGCCCCGATCCCGAACGCGGAGCTCGACGTCGAACTCTTCGGCGGTCGACTCGCGGAGACCGACGCGGGCTTTCTGGTGCACGCCTTCCCCGCGCAACGCGGTCTCGCGGAAGGCATCGACGAGCTACTCGCGAACTTGGGCGAACGCCCGAAGGAGCTCATTCTCTATTTTTGGGGCTACGCGCTCAACTCGGAAGAGCGCGGCCCGACGCTGCTGCTCGATGGCCCCAAGCTGTCTCCGCTGACGCTCGCGCGCTTACGGCGTCAGCTCGTCGATGCGGCAGACGTGTCGCTGGTGGTGCTCGACGCGACCTTGGCGGAGGGTTCGTTCGGTGAACCGCTCGACGTCGTGCGCACCATGGGTAGCGCGCTGAGTGGCGGCGACTCGAGCGTGTCGAGTCTGATCGCCGTGCGCTTGCCGACCCGACGTGCGCCTTCGGGGCCGCCGCCCTTCACCGGGCTCGTGCAGATGATTTTGGACGAGCACACCGGCAGCGTGCACTCGCTCACTCCCGACGCGCTGTTTCGCGCGATGCAATCCGAAGAGGTGATGTTCGCGGACATCCCCGCCGCGGGCTGCTTCCTCGGCTCACGCCCGTTCGTGGTCGTCCCCGGCGCAAAGCCGCTCAGCGTGCCGCCGCGTGCGTTGAGCGCGCCGCCGCCCGTTCGGCCGCTGAGCGCGCCGCCCCCGCCCATTCACCCGCTCAGCGTGCCGCCGCCCGTTCGTCCGATGAGCGTGCCTCCGCCGCCTCCGCCGCTTCGTTCGCTGAGCGTGACTCCGCCTCCGCCACTGCGCCCAGCTCCGCTTCACGAAGAAATGGACGAAGTGACGGCGCCGCGCGCTGCGGTGCCCGAGCCGGAAGCGCCGCGCGCCAAAGGCTCGTACCGCCCTCCGCCGCCTCCGCCCCCTATTTTGCGCCAACCGCCGCGGCCGGAGCTGCCGAGCGAACCCGAGCCGCTGACCGAGTCCGAGCCCTCGTCGAGCGCGGCCGCGCATTGCCGCCGCTTGTTCAGGGATTTCGAGCGCGCCGGCGATCGCGATGGCGCCTATCGCGCCGCGCTGTGTTTGGAGACCTTGGGCGAAGCGGACATCAACGAATCACTGCTGGCCACGATGTATCGCCCGGTCGGCTTGCAGGCGGTGCGCAACGCGCTCTCCTACGCCGATTGGCACGAGCGACTGAACGCAGGCTGCGAAGAGCGCCGAGTGACCGCGCTGCTGCGCGCGCTCGGGCCCGCACTGAGTCGCGTGGGCTATCAACACGCGCGGCGCTTGCGTCGTGAGCTGACGCTGCCCGACGAGGCTCGCCATGACCCGGAGAAGAACACGACGACGCTGGCGCGGACGCTCCATTGGACGTCACGGCTGCTCAGCGTGAACGCGGCCGAGCTTTACGTATTGCCCGAGGTCAGCGGCGTTTTGGCGCTCACCCCCGGGCCCGAGCGGCCGCTCGTGATCTGTGAACGCTCGCTCGGTAGCGGCTTCAGCATTCCAGAGTTGGTTTGCCTCTGGGCTCGCGAGCTGTCGTTCGCGCGTCCCGAACAAACCGTGCTCTGTTACTTCCCGGACGCGGCAGAGCTCAGCCAGCTGCTCCTCGCCGCCTTGGCCGTGGGCGGCGCGACGAGCATGCGGGCCATCGACAACGATGCCAAACGCTTGGCGAGCGGGCTCAAGCGCGAAGTGCGCGGTGCGGCGTTCGATGCGCTGCAGGCGGCCGCGCAGGCGTTCCCCGTCGCTGAAGTGAGCGCGCGCGCGCTGGCGTTCATCCGCTCGGCGGAGCTGGTTGCGGGCCGTGTCGCGTTCGTCGCCTGCGGCGATCTGGAATTGACTCTGAAGCTCGATCGCAAATTCCCGCGCACCCGGCTCACCCAGACCGATGAGCGCCGCGCGGATCTGTTCCAATTTGCGCTCGGGCACGAGGTCGGTCAAATCCGCACGGGCCTGGGCGTGGCCGTCAGCTGACGGCATCACCAAGGGCGCTCGATCGGTTGCGCGCGGCGCGAGCTGCAGACGGCGTTCGGTGAGTTCGTGAGCGCCGGCGACGAGCTCGAGGTGAGCGAGCTCGACGTGACCGTGTATAGCGACGACTCCACGGGTTCGTTCGTGGCTTCGCCGGAGGTGCCGTTCACGCCCACGCTCGAGGCCGCGCAGGCCCAAAACGGCCCTCGCCGCGATCATTAACTTCTGACGAAGCATCGCGAAAACGTCACGTAAACGGCGCAGGGGGCGGCTTGACGGGGTCTGCTCGACTGGATACTTCGCGGGCCATGGGTTTGTCGCGCTTGATGTTGGTTGGCTTACTCGCGCTCGGTTGTCATCACGAACCGCTCGACGTGGCGCGAGTGGATCTCGAGCGCATGCAGGGTAAATGGTACGAGGTCGCGTCGCTGCCGCGGCTCACTCAGAAAGATTGCGTGGGCACGACCGCCGAATACGAAGTGAAGTCGCAGACCGAGCTACTCGTGATCAACGAATGCCACGAGGGGAACCCGAACGGCCCCGTGCGTCGTTTCGCGGCGCGCGCCGTGGCTACCGATCCGTCGGTGCCGGGCAAGCTCTCGCTCAACTTCGGCTACGCTTACGGCGACTACTGGGTGATCGACGTCGGTGAACAATACGAATACCTAGTCGTCGGCCACCCCACGCGCGACTATTTGTGGATCTTGAGTCGCGAGCGCACGTTGCCCCGCGCGACGTTGGACGGCGTGCTGGAGCGGGCCCAGCAAAAGGGCTTCGCTACCGGTACCCTGCAGTACACCGCTCAGTAGCCTGCGCACCTGATTTTTTTGCTTGCGGGTCACGTTCCGGAGGCCCGGTTCGTCATTGGGCTGAACGGCGCACAGGGCGCCGCGTTCCCAGGACCGGAGACTCACCATGCAAGCCCGAATGAACAACCCCGCGCTGATTCTGCCCGACGCAATGCAAGCCCTGCTCGCGCTCGACAAGGCGACCGAGCGCGAGTCGCTACCGTTCGTCACGCGGAAGCTCGTGCACCTGCGCGCGAGCCAAATCAACGGCTGCAGCGCGTGCGTGACCATGCACAGCCACGAGCTCAAGAAGGCAGGCCAATCCGACGACCGGATCTTCGCCGTCGCGGCCTGGCGTGAGGCGCCTTATTTCAGCGAGCCGGAGCGCGCGGCGCTCGCGCTCACGGAAGCCGTCACTCGTCTCAGTGATCGCCCCGACGCGGTCCCCGACGAGCTGTGGCAGGAAGTACGGCGCCACTACGACGAGCCCACGCTGGCCGCGCTGATCGTCTCGATCGGCGTGATCAACGTCTGGAACCGCTTCAACGCGACCGTGAAACAAGTCGCGGGACCCTGGAAGTAAGGGCCCGAGCAGCTGGCCGCGCACGCGCCGCGCCTTTATTCGGCCGGTGCGTGCGCTGCAGAGAACCCCCCAAAAAAATCTCAGGCCGAGGCGCGTTGCGTCGCGGAGTGGCTCGCGTCTTCCGCGAAGGATTCGAGCATGCGCTCGGTCGTGGCGAAGTCGACACAGGCGTCGGTGATGCTTTGCCCGTAACACAGCGCGGACTTGTCGCCGCTCAAGTC
>FSWQ01001191.1_pt1 | contig 16419 bp, 16 predicted proteins | sample 1637691 | NCBI WGS metagenome assembly FSWQ01 (sample SAMEA3914814, study PRJEB12502) | metagenome | biome: forest; material: soil | place: USA | collected 2011-09-16 | depth 0.1 m | reverse complement strand
GGAGCGACGCATGAAACCCGCGCTCCGACGTTCAATTCACGGCGCGCTCGGCGGAGTCATTGGTGCCGCATGCATGACTGTGGTTCGCATGCTCGCGCACCGCAACGGCGTGATTCGACAGATGGTCCCGCAAGCGGTCGAAGCGTGGGCGCACCACCGGGCTCCCATCACGTTGCCGCCCTTGCCGTCTCAACGCGCCATCCATCACGCGGCTGACCAAGCCATGCATTTGGCCTACGGCGCCACGTTCGGCGCGACGTACGGACTATTGCTCGGCAAGCGCCGCGCAACGCCGGCGATCATGGGCGCGGTTGGGCTTGGCGTTTGGGCGCTCGGCTCGTTCATGCTGTTACCAGCGCTCAGAATCATGCGGCCAGAGTGGCGCGCGAAGCCCCAGGAAATTGCCGTGAACGTCGCGGCTCACCTGCTCTACGCAGCGGCCCTTGGTCTCGTCACTGACGAATTCGAGGCGCAGACCATCTCGCAACCACTGCAATACCCGCTGTCTATCATTGGTAAGACCGGTTGAGGCAATGGCGACCGTTGAGCAGGAATACGCGCAAGCAAGCTCGCTGCTGAACGCGCCGGGCCTCACTCAACATGATCGCTTGCAGCGCTCGGCAACGCTGGACCCCGCCGTGATCTCTTTCGCTGGCGGCCTGCCCGATCCTGCGTCGTTCCCCAAGCGTGATCTATCGGAGGCGTTCGTGTCCGTGCTCGGCGACCCGGCATGCGGCGGGCTGCAATATGGCTGGCCCGAAGGGCTTCCGGCGCTTCGTCAGTATGTGGTCAGCTCGCTTGGTCGCCGCGGAGTCAAGGTTCTCGAAGAGCAAGTGTTGATCACGAGCGGCGCGCAGCAAGCGCTGGTGCTCGCGCTCAACGCTTGCACCAGCGCGGGTGATTGCGTCGCGACTGATGATGTCACTTATCCCGGCGCTTTGGACGCGATCAAGAACAGTGGCGCGCGCGCGGTTCCCTTGCACGAGGCAGCGCGGGCCTATTACGTGATGCCCCGGGTTTCCAACCCCCGGGGCATGTCCATGTCGCACACCGAGCGCGCTCGCCTGCTTCAAAGGGCGCGCCACGAGCAAGCGCTGATCATCGAGGACGATGCATACGGCGACATTGCATTCACGCCAGCCGTCGAACCGCCGCTCATCGCCTCCGCGCCGGAGCGAGTGTTTCACGTAGGCACGTTCTCGAAAACCCTGTGCCCGGGCTTGCGTGTTGGCTGGCTGGTGTCACCGCTGCGGCTCGCCAAGCCAGTGCTGGACGCGAAGCAGAGCCAAGATTTGCAGACCAACGGTCTCGCCCAGGCCTTGCTGAGTGCCTACCTAAAAACGGGCCGCTTCGACCGGCACTTGAGCCGAGTCCAGCAAAGGTACCGCCGCCGAGCACAGCGCCTGATCGCCGCACTTCGCCGTAATCTAACCGCGTTTCGCTTCACAGCGCCGCACGGTGGCTTCTCGGTGTGGCTAGAAAGCGATCTTCGACTCGATGAGGAAGCGGTCTACGAGGAAGCGTTGCAACGTGGCGTCACGTTCGACGCGGCGCGGCCTTTTCGCCTCAACGGAGGAGGAGGGCCGTTCGCCCTCCGGCTTTGCTATTCCTCGGTACCACAGCAGGAAATCGAAACGGGGGTGAAGCGCCTAGCCGCTGCGTTTGCAAAAGTTGCCGGAGCAGCAGCGACATGACCAATCTACTAGAGCTGGGGTGCTGGGACAAAGCCGGTAACATTCGCGTGGTGGTCGAGGCACCGAAAGGTTCGACCGCGAAATTCAAGTACGACCCTGCGCTCGCGGCGTTTGAGCTGCAGCGTTTCATCGGCGACGCGGGCTACCCGTACCATTGGGGGTTCGTTCCGAGCACGCAGGCCGCAGACGGTGATCCTTTGGATGCACTGGTCATTGACGATAGCGTGACATGGCCTGGTGTCATCATTCCGAGCATCGCGATCGGCCTGCTAAAGATTGCGGAAACGCCGGACGGCGCTGCTGAGCCGCGCAGGAACGATCGCATGATTGCGGTCCCATCAGCTCGGCAAACCTTGCATTCGGTCAACGAGCTCAGCTCGCAACAACGAGCCGCATTGGAGCGATTCTTCGTCGCGACGGGCGAGCTCGCGAAGAAGCGCGTGGTGGTCGAGGGCTGGGGCGACCCGGGCGACGCGAGCGTGGCGTTACGGTCGGCGCACGCCGAATACTCGAACAAGCGCTGACGGCCCGTACCTTGCAACGCGGTGAGTCATGAGCAATCCAGATGAGGCTGTGCTGAAGCCCATTGAGCGTCGTTCGGCTTGGCAGGCTTCGAGCACTCCGGGCGTCGTAGCCGAGTTGCAAACGCTGCCCGCCGACGTTTCGGTGGACGTCTGCGTGATTGGCGCCGGCTTGGCTGGGCTGCTGTGTGCCTTGGAGCTGGCGGAGCGCGGTCGGTCAGTGGTCGTGTTGGAGCGTGATCGAGTGGGCGCCGGTGACACGAGCGCCACAACCGCACATCTAACGGCGGTCTTGGACCATCGCTATTTCGAGCTTGCCAGCATGCATGGCGAAGCCGCAACGCGGGCTATCGCCAAGAGCCACGCGCGCGGGATCGCTCACCTGGAGCGAGTCATCAATCGGCACTCCATCGAGTGCGAATTCGAACGCGTAAGCGGCTTTCTATGCGCGAATGACGCCGAACAGGAACAGGCACTACGGCGAGAATGGAAAGCGGCTGAGGCGGCCGGCGTGCACTGTGACCTGGTTCGCCATGCGCCTTTTACAATGAGCACTGGGCCTGCGCTGCATGTCCCCAATCAAGCGCAGTTCAATCCCCTGGCATTCTTGACCGGCGTGGTAGCTGCACTTGCTCGTCAAGGCGTGCCCATCTATGCGCCGGTCACCGTGCTCAGTGTGGGCTCGGATGCCGCCGCGAATCCCGTGAGCGTCGAGACGAGCGTCGGCACCTTGCGAGCGAGCCAAGTGATTGTGGCAACGGGCACACCCATCAGTGGTTCGATCGCGATCCACACCAAACAGAGCGCGTATCGCAGTTACGCCCTCACCGTTTCGATCCCGGATCCCACTCCTGCACTCGCCTGGGATATGAATGATCCCTACCACTACGTGCGCTGCGCCACGGACGCCGCCACACAACGCTCGGTCTTGATTGTTGGCGGAGAGGACCACCGCGTCGGGCAGGACGACCACAGCGAGCGGCGCTTTGCACGCCTCGAAGGCTGGCTGCGCGAGCGCTTCCCCAACGCAGGCCACATCATCAGCCAATGGTCGGGTGAGGTATTCGAACCGAGCGATGGGCTGGCGTACATCGGCCGAGCGCCTGCGAACGAGCGTGTATTCTTGGCGACCGGTTTCTCCGGAAACGGCATGACATACAGCGGCATCGCTCCGGAGCTGCTAGCGGATGTCATGCACGGCGTTGAGCACCCGTTTGCGGACTTGTACGACCCTCGTCGTAAGCCGAGCTCCGCAGCAGCGCTCAGTCGGTTTGCGCACGAGAACTTGAACACCGCCGCACAGTATGCGGATTGGCTGCGCCCGGCCGATGTAAGCAAGCCTGAACAGATCCCTCGAGGCCACGGGGCCGTGCTGCGCCGTGGTCTGCATCGTGTCGCCGTCTACATGGATGACCAGGGGAAAGCGCACGAGCTGTCAGCAACGTGCCCGCACCTCGGCGGCGTCGTGTCCTGGAACTCCGCGGAAAAGTCGTGGGATTGTCCCTGCCATGGCTCGCGCTTCGATTGCCAAGGCAACGTGCTGACCGGCCCAGCCATCAGCAATCTGCAGCCGCTGAAGGAGTGATGTCATGCGAATCGCAGTCGTTGGGGCAACGGGCAATGTGGGGACCAGTATTTTGCGCGCGTTGGCGGAGGACCCACGGGTTGAATCCGTGCTGGGCATTGCACGGCGCCTACCGCAGCTGGCGGTTGCGAAGACGGAATTTCGGAGCGCGGATGTCGGCGTTGACCCGCTCGAACACTTGTTCGAGGGCGCGGACGCCGTGATGCACGTCGCCTGGCGGATCCAGTCAGCTCACGACCCCGGCGAGCTCGAACGCGCGAATGTGCTGGGCAGTCAGCGAGTGTTCGACGCCGTGGCGGCAGCGGGCGTCCCAACGCTGATTTACAGCTCTTCGATTGGCGCTTACTCAGAAGGACCCAAGGAGCAGAAGGTGGATGAACGCTGGCCCACAGGCGGCATCCCTACTTCTCTGTACTCCAGGCAAAAGGCGCGCGTTGAACGCATTCTAGACGAATTCGAAGCTACTCATGCCGGCGTCCGCTGCGTTCGCATGCGCCCAGCGTTGATCTTCAAACGTGATGCGGCGACCGAAATCCGTCGCCTGTTCGTGGGACCGTGGGTGCCGCGTTTTCTCTTCGCGCGCAGCTTGCTCAAAGTCGTGCCGTATCATCCGCGTCTTTGCTTTCAAGCGGTCCATTCGTTCGACGTCGGCGAAGCATTTCGACTGGCACTCGCTCCGAACATTCGCGGCGCGTTCAATCTGGCGAGTCAGCCGGTACTGAATTCCGCCGTGCTCGCCGCAGCCTTTGGCGCGCGCTTGGTCCCCACCTCCGCTGGCCTCATGCACGGGCTTGCGGCGGCCACCTGGCGCTTGCGCTTGCAGCACTCAGACCCGGGCTGGGTCGACCTGTGCCTGCAATCGCCCCTCGTTGATCCAACCCGCGCGCACACCGAGCTAGGCTGGAAACCCACCTTCTCCGGCCTAGAAGCCTTGATGGAGCTCCTGGATGGCATTCGCGACGGCGCCGGCATCGCAACCCCGCCGCTCGCGCCGCCCTGGCGCATCACGGCCAATACGCGCGGGACAAAACGCAGCCGCGACGCGGAAAGCGCGCCCTAGGGTCGGCGCTTCGCCAGCTCCTTCGCTACGAGCTTGAGGTCTGCGACCAGCTCTTCGAAGGCCCGTTCGCGGTCCTCTGCAGTTGGAGCGCGCAAGATGGCGGATGGGTGCGTGGTCGCAATCACGACCCGCGCCCACTCACTCGTGAGCTTTTGACCGCGCGCCGCGCCGACTCGAAAGCTCGCCCCAAACAAGGCCTGGCCGGCAGTCGCACCTAGCAATACCAAAACATCCGGCTTCACCACGCGAAGCTCGGCGTGCAACCACGGCGAGCACGCGCCGATTTCGCCCGGCTTCGGGCGCTTGTGCAAGCGTGCCTTCCCGCGCTGCTCGAACTTGAAGTGCTTCACTGCATTCGTCACATAGGCGTCCTCACGCGCGAGCCCAGCGGCCTCCAGGGCGCGGTCGAACACCTTTCCGGCAGGGCCCACAAATGGTTTGCCCGCGCGGTCTTCGGCGTCGCCCGGCTGCTCGCCGACAAACATCACTCGGGCGCGTGCAGGCCCTTCGCCGAAAACAGTCTGCGTTGCGTGCAAGAAGAGGGGGCAGCCACGGCAGTCAGCGGCGGCTGTTTTTAGGGTTTTCAACGACGCCCGTGGCGGCAAGAACTCAGCGGCGCCCGGTTCCGGGGGAGATTTGCGTGAGGCCATGGGGCGCCTTCAGGCACGTTCAATGCCGTTCCCGCACCCCTTGAAGAAGCGGCTGACGGCGTCTTGAACCGAGGCGAGATGCCACAAGCTCGGGTAGAGCGCTCGGTGTAGCGTACCGCGCGCGGTGACCATGGCTTTGCACAATAAGGTAGATGCTCCAGTCGGCCCGATTAGCACCGAGGAAGTAGCTGAAGAGCGCTTTCGGCTGCTCGTGGAGAGCGTCAAGGATTACGCGATCTTCATTTTGGATCCGAGCGGCATCGTTCGGACATGGAACCCGGGTGCAGAGCACATCAAGGGCTATGCGGCGGATGAGATCATCGGCCGGCACTTTTCCACCTTTTACCCGGAAGAGGAGCGCAACTCTGGAAAGTGCGAGCAGGAACTGGAGATCGCAGGCCGCGAGGGACGGTTCGAGGAAGAGGGCTGGCGGCTGCGCAAAGACGGCTCGCGGTTTTTGGCAAACGTGACCATCACCCCGCTGCGTGACCCAGCCGGAACGCTCGTTGGCTTCGCCAAAGTCACGCAGGACCTCACGCCACGAAAAGAGGCGGAGGAAAACCTGCGCGCCCTCGCGGCACAGCGCGCCGCCCTGCTAGAAAAGTCGCGCACTCAGGAGTTCCAAGAGCGCTTTTTGGCGATTTTAGGCCACGATCTTCGCAATCCATTGGCGGCCATCGACATGGGCGCCGGCATCCTCCGGCAGCACGTGACTGATCCGATGGCGCTGCGTGTGCTGGACCGCATGCACTCCAGCTCCAGCCGCATGACGCGCATGATCACGCAGATCTTAGACCTGACGCGCAGCCGCCTAGCGGGCGGTCTGGAGATGGCTCGCGGGCCCATGGACCTTTCTGCCACGCTGCTGCAGATCGTGGAAGAGACGCGCACGGCGCATCCCTCGCGCAGCATTGTGTTGGAGGCGCCGCGGATCGCCGGGGTTTGGGATCAAGATCGCCTAGAACAAGTGTTCTCCAACCTCATTGGCAACGCGGTCCTGCACGGCGATGCGAGCCGGCCCGTTACCGTGCGCGCAGTCACCCACGCGGGTGAGGCGCAGCTGACCATTCACAATTATGGCGAGCCGATTTCGCCGCAAGAACAAGCCACCCTGTTCGATCCATTTCGCCGCGGTGAGCGCGACAGCCGCACCTCGAAGACAGCCGGCCTTGGCCTCGGCCTATTCATCTCGCACGAGATCGTGAGAGGCCACGGTGGGGCCATCTCGGTCGAATCAGACGCTAGCCGAGGCACCACGTTTCGCGTTACCCTGCCGCTTCATGGCGCCGCGGGGGAATAGTTGACCACCAACAAAGCTCACACCGTGCTCATCGTTGAAGACGAAGAAGATCTTCGCGAAATGATGAAAGACGCACTGGAGCTCAAGGGCTTCTCCGTGGTCACCGCCGCGGAAGGCCAAGACGCTCTCTCCAAGTTGGATGGCATCGAGCACCTCTGCCTCGTCCTGTTGGATTTGCTCATGCCTGGCATGAACGGTTGGGACTTCTTCACCAAGTTGCGCGAGCGCCCCGAGCTCCTCTCAGTGCCCGTCATCGTGCACTCCTCCGCCGCAGACCGCGCCCCCGTCGGCGTCACCCGCGTGCTCCAAAAGCCAATCCCGTTCGACCGCCTGATCTCGGTCGTGCGTGAGTACTGCGCGAATTGAGCAGAGCGCGTGCGGCTCGGAGCAATGCGCTCGAGCACTCACTCACTGCTTTTGGTCAGGCGTGCGGGGCTGCGGGCTTCTGGTGGGCGCACGACGAACACGGAGCACAACGCATGATTGACGACGCGCGCAGCGGTGGTGCCCAGTACGCGATCGAGCCCCCCGTAGCCGTGAGAGCCGATCACGAGCAGATCCGCTTCGTGCGCTTGAGCGGTCATGCACAGCGCCTGCCAAGGCGTCGCGACCACGACCTCCAGGGCGAAGCGTTCGCGCAACGCTTCACTGAGCCGTTGCGCGCATTGTTCGAGGCCTTCCCGCGCCTTGGCCTCCAGGTACTCCTTTACCGAGAGCTTAGGGTCTTGCCAGGCTTCGGGCGGAATTTCCGGAGGCAGGCCCACGGCACGAACCAGCAGCAGTTGCGCGCTGTAGCGCAACGCAAGATCGTCCGCGGCGGCCAGCACGTACGACTCGCGTGGCGAGCCGTCCAAGCCGACTAGGATGCGTTTGAGGTTCATGGGCTCGACTTTCGTGGGCGGGGAGTCGGATTACTTCGCCAGACGAGTCTGCAGCAGATCGGCGAACGCGCGGCACGCGTCCACGGTGGTGAAGATCCCAACGACCTTGTCGTGCTGCGTGATTACGGCAGAACCATATTTCTTCTCGGCCATGGTCGAGAGGACTTCGTCGAGCGCAACGTCCGGCGGTACCACGTAGGGGTCCTGAGTCATGGCTTCACTCACCAGCACTTTGCGCGGGTCAACGTCGATTAGCGTCTCCACCATGTTCAGATCGCGATCCGAAACCAGGCCGACGATCTTCGAACCGCGCAGCACCGGCAAGTGCCGCACGTGATGCTCGCGCATCATGCGATGCGCGAGTGCCATCGGTTGATCGTCGCCGATCGTGTGCGGCGAGGTGGTCATGTATTTTTGCACCGTCGGAATGGGTTTCGACATCGGATTCACTTGGTTACGAGGGGGAAGTTGGACTCTGCGCCGGAGCGATCTGCTTGATGATAGGTGTGGCGCCGCCCATGGCGCTCTTGGTGCTGCGCGCACCACAGTTGTTGCCCGGCGCTCTCACGTCGCGTGCGCACGCACTCACTGCAGGGAGGGGTGATCTGCAGTTCGTCGTGTGGTTGCTGCGCGGGGATTACCAGTACTGGGCAGTGCGCGTAGCGCACGGTGCCTTCGGCGACGGAACCGAGCAGTACGCGCTCGACACCGCGTCGGTTGTGTGTGCCGATCACCACGAGGTCTGCGCCAAGGTCAGAGGCCATCTGCGCGATGCCGTGCGTCGGGGAGCCGATCGTTGCGTGCGACGCGACGCGCACGGGAAACGAACGCCCCGGGTACTTCGTGCCGAAGCTCTCGACTCGTGCTTGCACGTGCACGCGCAGGCGCTCGTTAGCGTTCGCCAACGAGTTTGCTTCATCCAGCACGCTATACGCCGGAATTGCGTATCGGCCGTCGAGCGCCATGATCGGGTGGACGATGGACAGCACGTGCAGCTCCGCGTTGCTGCGCTCGGACGCCAGCAGCAGTGCCTGTTCGAGGGCGCGATCCGCGAGCTCGGAAAAATCAATTCCTACGAGGATCAGAGATGGCTTCTCGTTCACTTAGTTCTCCGACTGCCTCGTTCTGCATCGACCGTGCCATGCGCCTGCGCGCGATTTCGCGGCCGAAAACAGCAGCGGGGCGCAGCGCTTGCGCGCGATGCGCAGATGCTGCGTCGGGGGGTTCAGGAGGCCTCGATAGCTAGTTTGACGAAGTCCGTCTCAGTCAAAATGCCAACGATGCTCTTGCCCTCGGTCACGACTAAACAGCCAATTTTCTGCTGCATCATCAGCTTGGCGGCTTCCGCGAGCGGCGCCTCCGGCCCGATCGTCACGACGGCTGTGTTCATGGCCTCTTTCAAGACCAGCAGATCCATCGCCTGCTGCTTCGCATGGGTTCCGTAGCCGAGCGCGCGCACCAAGCCACTGTAGAAGAGATCCCGCTGGCTGATGATGCCGGCCAGGGACCCATCGTCGTCCACGATGGGTAGGTGGCGGATGCGCCCGAGGCGCATCACGTCCTCCGCGACCAGGAGGCGTTCGTTGCGGTCGAGCGTCACCACGTCTCGCGTCATCACGTCACGAACTTGCAAGCGCTTAGTATTCATGAACCGCGGCGTTGCACAGGCTGTACCAGCTTCACGGCAAGGGCATCACCGTGCCGATCATGCCGGCATCCGAATGGTCCAAGATGTGACTCGCCCACTGCACGTCCTGCAGACCCAGAGCTTTGAGCGCGTGGGACGAACGAGACAGTTCAAGTGGATGTGCGATGGATGGCGGCGACCAACCCGGATACGACGTATCGTCCACACGCACGAGGGTCTGACGTTAGCGACTAGCTCCGGGGGACGCTGCTTCGTTCAGCAGCAGCCAGAACGCGCCAATCGACTTGGCCGCGGCAACGAACTCCGCGTAGGCAACCGGCTTTCGCACATACGCATTGGCGCCTGAGGCATAGCCCGCCACGATGTCCTCGTCCTGCTTGGATGACGTCAAGATGACCACAGGCAGCGCTCGGGTCCGTTCACGGCTCCGAATCTCGCGGAGGACCTCGAGGCCTGCGATCTTGGGGAGGTTGAGGTCCAACAAGACCAACGCTGGGACCTCATTCGCGTCCCGCGCTGCGTGTGCGCCGGTGGCGTACAGGTAATCGAGCGCTTCAGCGCCGTCGCGAACGACGAATACCTCACTTTTCACCTCGGACTTTTTCAGCGCCAGCACCGTGAGCTTTTCGTCACTGGGGTTGTCTTCGACCAGCAGAATGACCTTGGTCATGAGCTCAAACCTTCGCTAGGAAAGGTGAAGTAGAAGGTCGCGCCGGCCTCGGGCGTGCCTTCGGCCCAGATGCGGCCACCGTGACGGTGCACGATGCGCTGCACAGTGGCGAGCCCGATGCCGGTGCCCGAAAACTCCTGACTGGAGTGCAGGCGCTGAAACGGCGCGAACAGTTTTTTGGCGTAAGCCATATCGAAGCCGGCTCCGTTGTCCCGGACGTAAAAAATGTGCTCGCCGTCGCGCTCGGTACTTGCCACGGTGATCTGCGCGTCACGCTTTTTGCTCGTGAATTTCCAGGCGTTTCCTAGCAAGTTCTCGAGCAACGCACGCGCTAGAACCGCGTCAACATCGGCCAGCAAGTGGTCCTGTACGGTGATGGCGACTGTGCGCGTCGAGTCTTGAGCGGCGAGCTCGGACAAAACGACGCTCGCCAAGCTTGATAGATCGACGGATACCCTGTGCAGGTCACTGCGTGTGACCCGGGAAAGCGAGAGCAATGCGTCGATCAAGGCTCCCATACGATTGGCGTTGAGCAGGATCTCATTCAGCCAATCCTGACCCTCCGGTCCGAATTTATCTTTGTAGTCGTCGAGTAAGACTTGTGCGAAGCCGTTCATCCCGCGCAAGGGCGCGCGCAGGTCATGCGCAACCGAATAGCTGAACGCCTCGAGCTCTCGGCTAGCGGCTTCCGCCGTCTCTTTGGACCGCGCCAGCTCTCGCTCCGTCCGGCGGCGTTCGGTTACATCTCGCGCCACTTTCGAGATACTCAGCACTTTACCTGATGGGCTGCGGACAGGAGAGATGGTTAGCGAGACATCCACGAGCGAGCCATCCTTGCGGCGGCGCACGGTGTCGAAGCGCTGGACCTCGCCGGCCGAGACCAGCTTGAGAGTCCTGGCAAACTCCGGCTCGCGATCCTGTGGCACGATCAACGAAATCGGTTGATCGATGATTTCCGCGCTCGAGTAGCCGAACAAGCGATGCGCCCCTTCATTCCAACTGGTGACTACACCCTCCAGGCTCTTGCCGATGATGGCGTCGTCTGAGGATTCCACGAGGGCAGCGAGACTGGCCCTCTGTTGTTCGGCTTTTTTCCGTTCCGTGATGTCACGAATGGCGCTGGACACGAGCAGTCCAGCTTCGGTTTCGAGCGGGCTAAGGCTAACTTCGATCGGGAATTCACTGCCGTCTTTGCGTCGGCCGTACAGCTCTAGTTTTGCGCCCATCGGGCGCACTCGATGCTCGCGAAAGTAGCCCGAGCGATGCGCGGGATGTCCGGCGCGAAGGCGCTCGGGGATGAGCAGCTCGATGGCCTGGCCTACGAGCTCGGCGCGGGTATAACCGAACAAAGCTTCGGTCTGACCGTTCACTAGGGTGATCAAGCCGGTCGCGTCCACGATCACCATCGCGTCCGGCGCGGTCTCGAGTAGGGCTCGGAAACGGGCCTCGGTGGCTCGAGACTCACGCAACACCTCGAGGGCTGCCTGCGCTTCTTTGCGCTCCGTCGAGTCCAGGATGAACGACATTGCCAGCGGGACATCGCCCCCGAGCATTGCGGAGCCGACCAACACGGGCAAACGCTTGCCGTTCTTGCGAATGTATTCCTTCTCGCGAAGCGCGCCGACACCCGAGTTGGTCAACTGTTCTACCGCACGAGTGTCTATCTCTCGCCATTCCGGCGGCGTGAGGTCCCGCCACGCCACGCTGCCCGACAGGATTTCTTCCCGCGTATAACCCAAAAGGTTGAGCGCGGTGTCGTTGATCTCCACGACCCGCCCCTGCAAGTCTCCGATGACGACGCCCACGATGCCCGACTCTGACAAGCGGGTGAAGCGAGCCTCGGCATCTGCGAAGGACGTCATGAAACGCCCAGACTGGGCGTCGGAAGATTTGCTATCCAAATCACGGTCGGTCGCTCCGATTGGGAATCGACATTGTCAGGCGCGCGTTGCCCAGCCCATCTGTACCTGCAACAGCCGCCAAGAGGCGCAAATTCGAATCTCTTTCGCGCCTATTTCTAGTGTTTGGCTGTTGCAAAATTGTTCCGCTCGGCGGGCACCGTGGTGTTGCCTCTACCGCGACTGGTCGCACTCCGCTTTGTGTAGCTATGTCGCAATAGCCAATGATACATCGCGATCTGCAGCAGATGGCGATTCAAAAACTTCGTGTGTTGCTGGTCGAAGACTCCGCCTCTGACGCAAAGCTGTTGGTCCACGAGTTGCGTCGGAGCATCGAGTCAGTCGAGTTCGAGCGGGTGGAAGATGCGGCCGCGATGCGAGCAGCCCTCCGAGCTCTCACCTGGGACGCCGTGATCAGCGATTGGTCCATGCCCACGTTTAGTGGACTCTCGGCACTGGCAATCGTGGGGGAGCTGAACCTGGATCTGCCGTTCATCATCGTGTCAGGCACCATCGGCGAAGAGGTCGCTGTAGCCGCCATGCATGCAGGCGCGCACGATTATTTGATCAAGGGCAATCTGAAGCGGCTGGTCCCTGCGTTGGAGCGCGAGCTTCGCGACGCGAAGGTACGTGCCGCGCGCCGGTCGGCCGAGGTCGAGTTAGTCAAGGCTGCTCAACGCTATCGTGCGTTATTCGACAACAGCCCGTTGCCAACTTGGGTTTGCGACCCTGCTTCGCATTCGCTCCTTGCGGTCAATGAGGCCGCCGTGCGGCACTATGGGTACACTCGTGAAGAGTTTGCCCATTTGACGCTCGCTGACTTGGAGATCGAGGAACCCCTTCCAGAAATCGGAGGGCCTGAGGCTATTGGCAACGAAGGGGTGGAGAAAACGCTAAGGCACCGCAAGCGGGACGGCTCGATCATCTGGGTCGAGCTCACTACGCACGATCTCGAGCTGGAGGAACGCAAGGCGCGCCTTTACGTCGTACACGATGTCACGCAGCGCAAAGAGGCCGAGGCGCAGCTCCGCAAGACTGAGGATCAGCTCCGCCAGGCGCAGAAAATGGAAGCCATTGGCAGTCTTGCGGGGGGCATTGCGCACGACTTCAACAACCTTCTTTCTGTGATCCTCGGCTACACCGGTATGGTCATCGAGGAGATGAAACCAGGCGAGCCACTCCGCGCGGATATCGAAGAAGTGCAGTACGCGGGCCAGCGCGCGGCCACACTAACCCGTCAGTTGCTCGCCTTCAGCCGCAAGCAGATCTTGCAGCTCGTCGTTTTGGACTTGAACGAGCTGATCTCCAACATGGAGCGCCTGTTCGGACGACTCATCGGTGAAGACGTCCAGATTTCGATTCTAACCGATCGCGGTCTGGGCAAGATTCACGCGGACGCGGGTCAGGTCGAGCAGGTCCTAATGAACCTAGTGGTCAATTCCCGCGATGCCATGCCACAAGGCGGCAAGTTGACGGTGGAGACCGCCAATGTGGAGCTGAGCGAGGCGTACGCAGGCGAGCACGTTGGCGTCAAACCGGGCTCGTACGTGATGCTTGCAGTGACCGACACCGGAATCGGCATGGATGCCGCAGTGCGGGCACGCATTTTCGAGCCGTTCTTCACGACCAAGGGGCAGGACCGCGGTACGGGCCTGGGGCTCGCAACGGTGTTTGGGATCGTCAAACAGCTTGGCGGGCACATCTGGCTGTATAGCGAGCTGGGCGCCGGAACCACGTTCAAGATCTACTTTCCGAGGAACGACGAAGCGCGCGAGGGCACGGAGGTCAGCGCGGCGGACCCAGTCATTCTCACCGGCACTGAGACGGTGTTGCTTGTCGAAGACGAGAAGCAAGTGCGCGATTTGGCGCGCACGATTTTGCGACGCGCTGGCTACAACGTGTTGGAGGCCCAAAACGGTGGCGACGCGCTGCTGATTTGCGAGCAATACACGGCCAGAATTCAGTTGATGATCACGGATGTCGTGATGCCGCGCATGAGCGGCAAGCAACTGGCGCAGCGGCTTGCCCCGTTGCGCCCTGAAATGAAGGTCCTGTACATGTCGGGCTACACGGACAACTCAATCGTACACCATGGCATATTGGACTCAGGGATCGCCTTCTTGGAGAAGCCCATTACTCCTCCGCTGCTGCTGCGCAAGGTCCGGGAAGTTCTCGACGGCTTGCGCGCCTCAGTACCTGCCAAAGCGTGACCTTTTCACGCTGCCGTGCGCGCTGCCTTTTCCGCGCGACAGATGGGCAAGCGAATGAAGAACGTCGTGCCTTTGCCGACCTCCGTCTCGAAGCTCAGTTCGCCGCCGTGCTTCTCCACGACTACCGAGCGGGCGATGGCCAGGCCTTGGCCTGTTCCCTTTCCAACCTCTTTGGTGGTGAAGAAAGGGTCGAAGATGCGTGCTTGAATGTCCGGGGGAATGCCGTTACCGCTGTCGGCGATGGAGATGAGCACGGTGTCGCCTTCGACACGCGTGCGCAGCAGAATTCGGCCACGTTCGTCGGTGCCTTGAACGCGGTCCGCAATGGCATGCGCCGCATTGACTAGGATGTTGAGGACAACTTGATTGATCTCGCCCGCGTGGCACAGCACTTGCGGTAAGTCGACCAGGTCTGTCTCGAGGTCAGCGACGTACTTGTACTCGTTGCGGGCGATGGTGAGCGTGCTCGTGAGGGCGTGGTTCAGGTCAACCATGACCTTTTCCTTCTGGTCAGGATGAGCAAAGGTCTTCATGCCTGCGACCAGCTCCGCAACTCGCTCCAGCCCGTCAGTCATGGTCTCGAGTGACTTGGGAATGGTGGTGACCAGGTATCCAAGGTCTGCCTCCTCCTCGAGCGCTTCGGCCTCCTGTACCAGGGTGAGCCCGGGAGCATTTGCAGTCACTCGGCCCAGTAGAGCTGAGTACTCTTGCACGAGACGAAACAGCGCCGTGAAGGCCTCTTTGACGAAGAAACAGCTATCGCTCACGAACTGAATGGGCGTGTTGATCTCGTGCGCAATTCCCGATGCCAGGCGCCCAACTGATTCCAGCTTCTGCGCCTGGCGCAACTCCGCTTCCAACTGCTTGGCTTGCGAAATATCGCGCACGAATAGCGTGATCTCGTTGTCCGTTCCTGGGTCTCGTCGCGCAACCGAGCACTCAGCAATGAACACACGGCCGGCGGTACTAACGAAGGGGAGCTCGTGCCAGTAATCTGCCTGGTCGATGCGGCCATCCGTGTCCGCTCTGGACAGCCAGGCCAAGAAAGTGTGCTGTGCTTCGGCCAGCACCGCGGTCTTGACGAAGGATTTGTCAGCCACGTCGACGCCTGATGCTTCGAACATCTGCGCGGCCGCAGGGTTCCAGGAGCGAATGAGCCCGTTGCTGCCCAGTCGCACGATGCCCTCACGCGCCCCTTCGATGATGGCATTGATGCGAGCCTCGTTGAGCCGCGCGGCACGCTCGGCGATTTGGAGCGCGAGCTTCTCCTCTGCAAGCTTCTGCGTTCGTTCCAAGACCTGCTGCTCGAGCGTGGCGTACAGTCGCTTCAATTTGAAGCCGATGACCGAGAGCGCGGCGAGTAATAGGCCCAGCAGCACGATCAGCGCAACGCGGTAACGATTGACCTTTGCCTCTTCTACCTCCAAGTGCTGGTCACTCAACGCTTCCAGCTCCGAGGCAGCGTGAGACAAAGTTCCTGAGGAAATTCGCGCCACCAGCGGGTCGACGAGCGCATCTTGTAAGACAACCGTCCGCGCGTGCCTCAAGAGTTGCACGAGCATCGGGCGCAGCGGCGCGGGCAGTGTTTCGACCGTCGTGGCGAGTTGTTCCTGTTGAGTGAATAGGGCGTCGCGCAGCGTGCCAGTGCGGAGCAAGTTATAAACCAGCGTGGAGCGCACCAACGCCTGCACCCGGGACTGTAGGCTTGCCCCGTTCGCGATCTGCGCGGCGTTCAACGTGGCGCAGAACGACTCGCCCGCCACCGGCAGATAGAATAGTGAGTTCTTGAGGATTGAATTTTGGGTCTTGAATGATTCCACGTCGTTGCGCAGGGCGCGCTCAGCCTGCTCTAGCCGCACGACGGCGCGCTCCGTCGCGGCACTGCGAGCGATGGCGCCGTCGAGCAACGAGCGGAGCTCCGAGCGGCTAGCATCTAGGTCCGCGTCGCTCTGCGTCAGCGCGTCGTACTGGTTGACGAGCCCGTAGCGCGACGCCAACACGCCCTTACCCAAATCAGAGTCGAGCTGCTCAACGCGCTGTAGCGAGTCCTTCAGCGCCGCGTGCGCGCGTAGGTCGAACGAGCGCGTTTGCTGGTACAGCAGGCCGCACAACACCAACGACAGGCACACCGCAAGCACGGTCCGCCATGCATTGCGGCGCCGGATGCTCACGGTTTTGGCCCCAGCGCGATAGGAGTTGCCGCGAGGCCGACCTCCGGCCGTTGGCCGGTAAGCGTCTTCAGGAAGGCCACGATTTGGGCCACGGCAGTCGCATCCAAACTTTGCCCGAGTTGGTACTTGGC
>FSWQ01004531.1_pt1 | contig 16537 bp, 12 predicted proteins | sample 1637691 | NCBI WGS metagenome assembly FSWQ01 (sample SAMEA3914814, study PRJEB12502) | metagenome | biome: forest; material: soil | place: USA | collected 2011-09-16 | depth 0.1 m | reverse complement strand
GTAGCCACGAAGCTGGTCGAAACCTGATTCGCGGCCACGCTGGCTGGAGTCGGTCGATGGGCTACTTCACCGTCGTCGACTTGCAGGCCATGCAATTGACGTTGCCCTCACACTCTTCGAACTTGGCCTGGATGTGACCGTCACCGCAGAACGGCGCAGTCTTGCAGGCCTTGGTGCACCCGTCCGGATAGTAAGCGTCTGTCACGGCCACGTTCTTGGAGCCGAGGTCGCACTGTTCGTTGCCGTTTTTCATGCCATCACCGCAGTAAGGCGCGAGCGTGCAGGTTGCGGTGCAGGTGCCGTAGCTACCGTCGTTGACCCCGTTGTCACATTGCTCGCCAGCGTCTACCAAGGCGTTGCCGCACTTGAAGCGACATGCGGTGTCGCACTTGCTGCCGGCAGTACCGTTGACGCCAGTGCCGTCGTCGCAGGTTTCAGGCGCTTGGATCTTGCCGTCACCGCACAGTGTGCTCGGCACGTACGCCGAGCAGTCCGCCTTGCACGAGCCGGGTAGGCCCGTGTTCTTGCCGTCATCGCACTTCTCCGTGCCGTTGACGATGCCATCTCCGCACAGGCCGCCGGGCACGCATTGGTCCGTACAAGAATTGACGCCGTACGCTGCGCTGCTGTTGTTGACGCCGTTGTCGCAAACTTCTTGCGGCTTTTGCACGGTGCCATCGCCGCAAACGGGCGCCAGCGTGCAGTCAGGGTTGCAGTTGCCGTAGCTACCGTCGTTCTTGCCGTCGTCGCATTGTTCGCCCGGGTCCGGCTGGCCGTTGCCACAGCGGAACTGGCAACCGGTGCTGCACTTGCTGGTCGCGCTGCCGTTGCCAGTGGCCCCGGTGCCGTCGTCGCATTCCTCGCCCGCGTCGACCGTGTGGTTGCCGCACTTCAGGTGACAACCAGCGTCACAGTTGCTGGCAGGGCCGCCGTTGTTCGCGCCGTCATCGCAGGTTTCACCGTTGCCCGTTTGGGTGACCTTGTCACCGCAGCGCGCGCCCAGCTTGCAGTTGGTTTGGCAATGCCCGTACGTGTTCTGATTGTTGGCCGTGCCGTCGTCACACTCTTCGCCATTCACCTTTTGCAGCATGGTGTCGCCGCAGTATTTGGGTGCGATGCACATGGGCGCGCACATGCCTACCGTGGGTACGGAGCTGACGTAGGAGTCGATGTTCAGGCCGTTGTCACATGTTTCTGGCGGGTTTTGGTTGACCGTGGACTTGTCACCGCAATACGGGCCGAGCTTGCATTGCGTGGTGCACTTCCCATACGTGTTGCCAGTGGGAGGCACGTTGCCCGTGCCCAAATCACACTGCTCATTGCCAACGACGTAGCCGTCATTGCACTTGGGCGTGCACACGCTGGGGGAAGAGTTGAAGCCCGACAGCGTGAGCTTGAAGTTCGAAGCCACGACCTCGCGCTCGGCGTTGAAGATCGCGATTTCGTACACGTTACCGATGACCAAGCCGAGGCTGAGCGTCGAGCAGTTCGTGGTGTCGCCGCCGTCACCTGGTAGGTTCTCGACGCAGGTGGTGGCGCTGCCGTTGGCGTTCAACGTGAAGTTACCGGCGACCTTGGAGTGAATGCCGCCGATGTCGAGCGTCAACTGCCCGTTGATGAAGACCCACAGGTCGTCGTCGCCATAGAACGCGAGCTTCTCGCCGCCCGCGAAGTTGAACCAGTTACGGATCTCGGTCGTGAAGCTGTAGTTGTGGTTGCCGTCGCGCGCAGCCTCCCCGCCCGCTGCGACCCAGCCTTTGCCATCCAGCGGGAAGAAGCCCGAAGGATTGCTGGGAAACGCGCTGTCGCACGCATCGTTGTCGCACTGGTACTGAAGTGCGTTGCCGACCGCAGCGAGCGTGATGCTCGAAGCGTACGTTTTGTTGACCGTAGCGTCGTCGAGGTACCACTGCTTGAAGCGGCCTGCGGGCGTCAGCGTTGCGGTGGCATTGCCGTTGGTCAGCGTGGCAGCTTGATCGGCCCACCAGACCTTGTCATACGCGGGGCCATTGTTCATCCAGGGCGGATTCAGATAGCCCTCGGAGCCTTGCACCCAGCCCGGACCATTCATGGTCCAATCAGCCATGTTCTTGAACCCAGCGCCGAAGTTGGGCGAGGCGAACCCGACGTTGTAAGCGGGCACATAGCGATACGGCCGAGTACCGCCGACGTTGACGGCTTGAAGCGTGGCCTGCGTGATGTTCGGCAAGCGGCGATTGTCCCGCGGGTCGATCGAGAACTGCGGGTGGCTTTGGGGTGAGAAATCACGCCAAATGACGGGTAGCGTGAGCGACCCGCTGGCAGCCGGCTGCGTGCACGTCCACGCGGGCGTCGCGGTGTTGGGAATGGTTTCAACCTGGCAAGTGTGGTCGCAGCCGTCTCCGTCTTGGATGTTGCCGTCATCGCACTTCTCAGGCGGAATGATGATGCCGTCACCGCAATGCGCGAAGCATTGGTACGTCGTGGGGGTCGGCGAGGCCAAGTAGGTATTGAGCGTGCCGCACAGCGGTTCGTTCGTGCACGTGGGCGAGCAGCCATCCCCCGGAACGTTGTTGTGGTCGTCGCACTGTTCAGTGCCGAGCACGGTGCCGGTGGTGTTGGAGGGCCCGTCTACGGTGCCATTGCCGCAGTAGGGCGTGGCGATCTGCGAATGCGGGGTCTTGGTGGTATCGCACACGTAGCCCGGCTTGATCTTGCAGGCGACCGAGCAACACAGCGCGTCGCCCTTCTCGTCGCATTGCTCGTCGCCCGCGACGACGCCGTCACCGCACACGGGCGTGCACGGCGTGCCGGGGAGCGCGCACACCCAGCCCGTGATGACGTGGCACGTGGCCGAGCAACCGTGTTTGCCGTCGTTCTTGCCGTCGTCACAGGTTTCCGTGCCCGTCACCAGGCCGTCGCCGCAGACCATGGGCACGCATGCGCCGCCGTTGGCGGGGCACACGGCGTTGGGCATCACGGTGCACGTGCTGGTGCAGCCGTGCACGTTGTCTACCTTGCCGTCATCGCAGGTTTCGGTGCCGGCTAGAATGCCGTCACCGCACTGCTTGGCCACGCACGGGATGTTCGCCGCCGTGCACTTCCAGCCGGTCTCGAGCTGGCACGCGCTGGAGCAGCCGTCACCGCTGTGCGCGTTACCGTCATCACACACTTCACCGGTTTCAATCTTGCCGTTGCCACACTGCGAGGGCGGGGGCGGGGGCGTGTACACGCACGACTGCCCGACGACCGAGCAGGTGTAGTCCGTTTCTGTTTTGCAGGTGCTGGAGCAGCCGTCACCGGAGTAAAAGTTGCTGTCGTCGCAAGTTTCACCCGCATCAAGCACGCCGTTGCCGCAGATGCGTGCACAGGTGCCGCCGCCGACGGGACAGGCCCAGCCCGCTTCTACGAAGCAGGTAGAGGAACAGCCGTCGTAGTTGCGCAGGTTGTGATCGTCACACTGCTCGGTACCGTCAATCTTACCGTTGCCGCAGTACACGTCCGGGCTGCATGCGCCGCCAGCGGGCGGACACTTCCAACCGGTGACGACGGTGCACGTTGCGTTGCAGCCGTGCGTGCCGTCATTCGTGCCGTCGTCGCATTGCTCGCCGAGCACGCCTTGCACCGCGCCGTCACCGCAGAAGGCGTTCTTCGTGCAGGCGCCGCCGCTGACGTTGGTCGGGCACGTCCAACCGAGCACGGTTTGGCAGGTCGCGTCACAGCCGGTGCTGCCATCGTTCAGGTTGGTGCTGCCGCTCGAGCCGAGGTCGCAGGTCTCACCGGCTTCCAGCACGCCGTTGCCACAGACTCCAGCCTTGGGGTTGTACACGCAGGCTGCGCCGGGAGTCGGGCAGTCCCAGTTGGCTTCCAACTTACAGTTGCCGTCGCAGCCGTCCGCCGGAATTCCATTGCCATCATCACAGGTCTCAGGGGCATCCACCTGGCCGTCGCCACAAACGGGGCCGGTGTCGCCGGGGGTGCCCGCATCACCAGAGCCGTTGGCACCGGTGCCAGCACCCGAAATGATGCCGCCGTCTACGTCAATGCCAGCGCCGCCCACGCCCGCGCCGGCGGTTCCGCCGGACTTTCCGGCGCTGCCCGGGGTGTTGATGTCCGTGCCGCCACCCGCGGCGTCCGGCGGACCGCCGCACGCTGCAAGCACCAGTACTGAAGCAAGGAACGAACCCCAAGCGGAATAGCGATACATGTATACCCTTACTCAACTAGCCAAGACGCGATCCGATCCGCGCTACTCTCAACAGTAGCCGCCGTCGCTCACGAGTTCAATAGCGATAGCGTAGAGACACATGTCTGCCTGGAGCACGCGTCTAGCGCTTCTAGCGCGTCTGGCTGAACGGCGCACAGTACACGCATGTGTTTGGTTCGGGTTTGCGATCACGATAACGATCGAGTGACCGCACGCGCGCGAGTATTGGGCGGCCCGTGCCGGCGTGCGCCGCGCATGCATGCGATCTCACATGAGCGAGCGTGGCGAAGTGGGGCGAGACATTGGCCTCTCTCGCCCCAGCGCGTCTCGTCTGCTCGTCCGCTCCTTGGGCTCCTGAGCTCCGAGCTTTTTTGAATTCCCCGGCTCACGGCTCGCCTGACCGCCACAGCTCAGTCTCAGTCGCGCCTCAGCATGCCATTGTGCCCCAGGGCACGCGCGTTGAACCGCGCGCGCTCTTCACCGCCAAAGGCCTCGTTTTGTCAGGGAAAATGCGGTTCGTGCGGCGCTAAACCACACTGGCATACCCCGTGCTTTTACGAAGCCCATGTTGTGGACATTAATCGTGGTTCTGTTGGTCCTTTGGGCGTTGGGTTTGGCGACGGCCTACACCATGGGCGGGCTGCTGCATTTGCTCTTGGTCATCGCACTGATCATGTTTGTCGTGCAGATCATCCAAGGTCGCAGGGTGGTTTAGCTCGGGTCACACGATCTGAGCGGGGGCAACCTAGATGCGAGCATTGAGTAGAGTCACCGTCATCGTTGCGGTCCTCGTGTTGCTTGGCGCCGTTGCTTATGTGCTTTCGGCGCCGCATCCGCGAGTTGACGCGTGGCGGCAGCACTTCGCAGCATCGAGCGTCGCACCTACCCCTCCCATCCTCGCATCCTCCGTGCGGGCGCCCGGAACCCGACCCGACCCCTTGCTTCCAGATCGGCCGATGACCGTGGACACTGCAGCGCGCCTGGACGCGGGCGACTGGGTCACGGCGCGACCCAGTTTTCAGTACTCTCACAGCGCCGCGGCGCGAGGCGGCGTGGAACCGTGCGACACGCAAGTCGTGGAGAGCAGCGAATGGCAGGCCTGGGCGCCGCTCAGCCAAGGCCATTTTACGGCGCCCCGCGAGAACGCCCTGGATGCCGCCGGCCATTTCGACCTCGTGATTCATCTGCAGGGCGATGAGCCAGTGCGCCGCGAGCTAATCGCCAGCCAACAGCACTTCACCCTGTTTACCCTCACCTTGGAGCAGAACCAGGGCTACGCACCTTTGTTCACCGGCTCCCACCTGTTCGAGTCAATCGTACGGGAGATAGAACAGGCCTTGAGCAAACGCGAAGGCAAGCCCGCCCTGGTCGGTCACATCGCGCTCAGCGCTTGGAGCGCGGGCTTCGTCGGCATTGAGGCCGCCCTAGCGCAACCCACATCCAAGGACGTGGACGCGGTGATCCTGATCGACGGCCTACACGCACGGCGCAACGACCGCGCCGCCTTCAAGGCGCAGCTCCAGCCCTTCCTGGATTACGCGCGTCGTGCGACCAACAGCGAGCGCTTCTTCTTCCTGAGCCACTCCTCCATTGACCCGCCGGATTTTGCGTCGACTACGGAAGGGGCGCACTACTTGATCGCAGAGCTCGGAGGTCGCCCAGAATCCGTGCGCCGAGCCGACGCCATGGGCCTCGAGCTGGTAGAGGCCTTCGATCGCGGTGATTTTCACGTGCGCGGCTACGCCGGAAATGACAAGGCCGATCACTGCGCGCAGCTGGCGCTGCTGCGCGACGCATATGCCGCCCTGGGCCGCCGTTGGGGCGCGCGGGGCGAAGCGCTGCGCTGAGGTTTACGGCGTCTTCTTCCGCGCAGTCTTTTTCTGCGCAGTCTTCTTCTGCGCAGTCGCAGTCTTTTTCTGCGCGGTTTTTGCCGGTAGCGCTGCGGCGGCCTTGAAGGCGACCCCAACCCAGCGTTTGAGTGCAGCGGCGTCTTTCATCATGCTGACCGGCAGCATGATCTTGTCTTTGCTCACCACGCCGTTGCCCATTGGCTCGAACGGGGCGGCACCTTTCAACGCCAGGGCCTTGGCGCGTTCGCTCTCAGGCAACCAAATCATGGTCGACAAACCGAACAGCCCGGCGAATACGTTGCCGTTCACCTTTGCGGCGATCCCCCCAAACATTTTCATCGTCTCGACGCGCTCGTCTCGCGGCAACGCGGCCAAGAACAACGGCTGATTCTCGACCGGCACTTTGACCCAAGCCATGCCGGCGACGTTACACGCCCGCTGGCTGGCAGTGTAGGCCCCTGCTCAGAACGTCGTGGCACAAGCTGGCTCGCTGCCAGGTAGGGCCGTTACGGTCAAGGGCGCCGCCGCGCGCAGCGGACCCACGAATAGTGAACCGTCGATGGTGAGGGTGTTGTCCAGGGCGACTTGGCTCAGCGGTGCGAATAGATAGCCTGTAAGTGTTACTGGTGCGGCGATTCGCACCTCTTTTTCAACGCCCAGCCAGGTGGATCCCCCGCTGAAAGACAACGTGTTGTCGACCTGCAAGGACCCGCCGACGATGAAATCGAGCTTGGCGTCGGGCGCGACGTCGATGCGAACCGGTGCGGCGATGCGCACGTCCCCTTCGACCACGATCACGGTCGAGCCCGTGACGCGCAGCAGCAACTCATTGTTTATCCCCCAGGAGGAAAACCGGTAGCGCGCGCAGCCCAGCTCGACGTTCGCGCTTTCCGAGTGAGCAGCGAGCGCATCTCCCATGTCGATCATGCCCGCGGCTTCGATCTGCGCGATGGCTGCGCGTGAAACGGGCGCTGACGCGCACTGCACCGGCGTGTCTGGCGCAACGCCGACTGCCGTGACACTGGACGCGGTGACGTTCGTCAAATCTGCAGCGCTCGTATGCAGCACGCCGTCGATCGTCACGCTGTTCGAGGCCTCGAGCTTGCCGTTCACGAATGCCGCGCCGCCCACTCGCGCTGGTGCACTGGCGGTCCAATCACCAGATACGGCGAGCGCGCCGCTCTTCAAAGTGAGCGTATTGTGCCCTTCCAGGTTGCCACACACCGCGGCAATGATTCCCGGCGCTGCCTCGGTATTGCCACGCACCAAGAGCGGCGTGGGTGCTGCGTTGCCGCAGGCGCGCAAGTCCATATCTCCGCGAAACCCCGCGCGTCCCTCGTCTGGTGTGCCGGGTTGAGACGAGCACGCAGCGAGCAGCAGCAATGCAAACGAAGCCAGAGCACGGGTCATCCCCTGGTACAGTGCGAGCGCCGTGCCAGTGTCGGTTGTTGTCGGTGCAGGACCGTGCTCCGCTCGTCGCGTGCAGCGGCGAGTCGGGCTTGAAACCATACTGGTCTGTGGCGTCTTCTATGCCTCATGCGGCGGTCGTGCGCAGTCAGCCTCGGATCCTGCGCTGTCGCATGTGGGCTCGAGTGGCGCTGCAGGCGCGGCGCCGTCAGTGGGAGGCGCGCCAGGGACGAGCTTAGCCGCTGCTGGAGAAAGCGGCTTCGCCGCAGCCGTGAACGACGGCACGGCGGGCTCCGCGGGCGTGCCCGATGATTGCGAACCGGACGGCGGCCTGGCAAGCAACGAAGGCGGCGCGTCTGCGAACGTGAACCCGGGGTCGATTGCTCCGCGCAACCTGCAGCAAGTCGCCGATCACGGTGCCTGGACGTCGAGCCATGTCGTCGCCATGGCGGCGCGCGCCGGCAGCGTATACGTCGCGAATTCCAACGAGATCGTCAAAATTGACGGCAGCGTGGTCAGCCCTTATTTGACCGTGCAAGAAGCTGCCAGCGGCGCCGGGTTGAGCGTTGCAGCCGGTTTTCGTGCCCTGGATATAGACCCCAATGGCGCGCTGTACTCGATCCTGTCTTCGACGGTGATTCGCTCCGAGCGCGCTCACCAGGCTGCGGTCTGGCGCAAGGAGCCGAGCCTTGCAGTACAGCTTGGCGTCGTTGGCGTGGATGACGTGGTGCTGATCAGCATGCAATCCATGTTTCGCGTTCGGCCGCGTTGCGCCTCGCGGCTATTCACCAACGGCGAGTTTTTGGGCTTGGATTGCGGTGCTGCGCAACTCACCGTCGCGAGCTCGGGAGCGTTCTTGTACGCCGCGGATTGCGGCGTGAACCAGCTTTACCGCGGCACTAGTGATGGCGCGAGCTTCAACGTCATTTACTCGGCGAGCAAGCCCGCGGCGCCGCCGTTGAACGCGACGCAATTCGTGTGCTCGACGCGCGACCCCGCGGGCGGCTTCTACCTGGTGATAGCCGACGGCATCGATTGGGAATTGGTGCACCTCAGTGACAACCCGAGCGGTACGACAGGCCTGGATCACATCGTGACTTCGCCGACCTTCGCCGAGGCGCGTGCCACGAGCGTTTCGCTGGGGCGGCCGCTGCCGTTCTCGCTGTGCAACCTGGCCGCGCTAGCGGACGGCACGCTATTCCTGCAAACCGACTCGATGCTCTTCAGCCTGACCGTGGCGCCGTAGTGCTCAGTGCTCAGTGCTCGAGCCCGCGTCGCGCGACATCCGAAACGAGGCCTGCGCCGCGCAGCAAGCGTGCCAGCGTTGAGCGTAGGCGCGTGTCCAAGTCGGCCGGCAACTCCGGGATCGGCGCGTCGGGGCCCGGTTCGAGCCCACGCGCGAAAGCCGCCGCTTGGTGCAGCGTGCTGACCACGTAGCTCTCGATGGCTTGCGCGAGCGCCGGCGTCAGCGCCGCTTGCGGCGTCAGATCCCGCGCAACATAGGTATCGATGGCCGTGAGCGCACCGGTTGCGCGCCGCGCATACGTAATGAGCTGCAGCGCGTATTCCTCTGCGCCCGTGTCGTGTCCGGGCTCTGCCAGCAAGCGCTCCAGCGAGCTTTCGGCTTCGCCCAGCGAGATCCCGGTAGCTCGGCGCGCGGCGTTGATACGCACTTCGATGGCTTCGGCATGACGATCCGCCAGCCCCTCGAGCGTCGCGACCGCGTAGTCTGCCACTCGGTCCAGCATGGCCGCCAGTAGATCCGGCAAACGTGTGGTCTCGCGCGAAGGGAAGATGAACACCGCAACGATGAAGGCAATGCCTCCGCCCAACGCGGCGTCGCCTGCGCGCACCGCGGCGGTCCACCAATCACCCTGGAAGCGCTCGGCGATCAGCACGAACACCGGCGTCAGAAAAAACGTGAACAACCGATAGTTCCGGCGGTGCGTAGCAACCGCAGCGACGGACAACGGGAACATCACCGCAGCGAGCAAGAGCGGCGCGTGCACCGTCATGGTGATCGCCACGGCAGCAATGCTGCCTAGCACCGTCCCCACCACGCGCTGTGCGGCCCGCGCCGCCGTCGCGCCGGAGTATGGCTGCAACACGGCGAGGGTCGTCACGGTCACCCAATGCGGATGATCCGAAATGCGGGCGGCCAGCACGGATGTGATGCCTACCGTGCACGCCACGCGCACGCCGTGGTGAAAAAACGTGGAGCGCGGCGAGCAAGCATCGCGCAGCACTGCCCAATCCCCCCGCCATTGCCGAAAGAATTCACGCACCGTCGACTTCGACGCGCCCATGGCCTCGCCGGGCGCGTCAGGGCGCGCGTCCAAAGACGAAGTCAGTGTTTGCGCGGTGCGGCTGGCGTCGTCCAAGTGCTCGAGCAAAGCGTGAATGGAGGACGCTTGCCCGCGGCCACTCGGCGGCGGCGGCAAGCTCGGTCGATTCTCTTCCGAGCGCAAATTCGGCGTGCGCAAGATCTCCGCGGTCTCGCGGTTGCGCTTGGTGAACGCGCGCAGCCGTTCCAACACCGCCGCGCGATTGGCCTCGGCGGGGTCGAGCTCACTCGCCTCCTTGAGCGTGATGAGCAACGGCAATTGCGCTTCAGCGAGCCCGAGCAGCACGCGCAAATTGCTGCCGATGCGCGTTTCACCCGCGCGTCGCGCGCGCCCACCCAAGGCCAAGCGCCGAGCTTCCTCGGTCGCGTTGCGAATCAACCGATGATGAATGCGCGCCAGCTCAATCCAGCGCGGGTCGCCCTCGGGTGCTCCCGCGCGCACGCAATTTTCGATCTCACTCGCGTAGCGAGCCAGCGCTTCGAACACCGTGGCTTCCGCGCGTCGCAGCGGCAAATGCGTCCAAATCGGCCAAATTACCGAGGACAAGAACACGGCAACGCCCGCCCCAGCGGCGAAAAAGCAACCGTCGCGCACTGGCTCGGTCCCGCCTCGCGCGCTGCCCACCGCGACCACGATCGCGAGCATCGTGCCCGCGCTCGCCCACACTGCGCCGAGCGAACGCAGCAGCGAAGCGGCGAACGCTACCAGCGCCAAGCCGCCTGCCGCCAGCCACAGGTTCTGCGCCAGGCCCTCCGAAAAGCAAACCGCCACCCCGCCCGCTAGCGCGAACGCACTCAGCGTCTTCGCGCGCGTGCTGCGCAAGCCGCCCGGATCCACCAATGTGCCGAGCCAGCCTCCCAGCGCCATCCACGCAAATTCGTGTCGTCCGAGCCGCGTCGCCAAATAAAATGGCACCAGCGTGGCGACGCCGCCGCGCAACCCTTTGGCGAAGTCCGGCGTCGCCGCATCGAACCAGGCTTTGCCGTACGTGCGCACGAGCCCGCCCAACTCTCACGCCCCGCCCCCCGCGGCAACCCCGGCGCCGAATCACGGGCCGCTGCCGCTGCTAGCCGCACAAATTCTGCGGGCAGTTGCCGCCGGGTGCCGTGCAAATCCCACAGCTCACGTTGCAGCACACGCTATCGACGTTGCACGTGGTCAGGCCGCAGGACTGGCTTGCTGGATAGGTGATGGGACTCAACACGGTGTCAGGTGAGCCTGGCGCGGGGGTCAGCGGAGTTTGATTGGGCGCTGATGGAGGCGCAGGTACGCCGACCGGAGGCGCTGCCATTGGTGTTGCGGCTGCAGGCGCCGCTGTGCTTGCGGTTGCCGGAAGGGGTTGCTCTGCTTGCGGTGCGGCGGGGTTGCTCACGACGATCACGTTTTGAACCGGTGCCGTCGTTGCAACTGGGGCGGACGCTGGCGCGGTATTGTTCGCAGCACCTGCGGGCGGAGCGCGCAACTCATCGCTGGTGCGCTGCGCGGCAGCGATGCCGAGTGTGGTCCAGCCGTCCAGCAGCTGCTCTCGTTGCAGCGCGTCTCGCTGCCGGTCTGCGGCGTGCTCGGATTGGTCGCGCACGAACGCGAATGCCGTCACAACTCCGGCGAGCGCGAGGCAAACCGCCACGCTGATCGTCGCAAACGAACGCCGGCGCGCGACCCGCACCTCCGGCGATTCATTCGAGATCTCGACCACATGCTCGCTATGCGTGCCGTGCTCTTCGTCGTAGGACATGCCCACGATCAAGCAAGAGCCGCGCCGCGCTCACGCTCGATGAGTGAGGCGCGCTTGTGCCCGCGCAAGCCGACATTCGCGCTCGAAATTTACTCCCGATTGTGTCGGGGAATTGCGCCATCCCAACGCGTGTTTAGGCTTCGGAACATGCGCTTCTCCGTCTTGAGCTCGAGCGTGCTTGCAACTTTGGCCCTGTCAGCCTGCGCCGCCGAACCAGAGGCGCGACCGGAACCGGAAATGCCTGAGCAGCTCCGGATTGAAGACCGATCGGCGGAGGCACCGCCCACGCCGCCGCCGCCCGCGCCACCGGAAGGCGCAGCGGCCATGCCGTCAGCCCCGCAGCCACCCGCGCAGCCTCCTGCCACTCCCTTGGCCACGCCCGAGCCGCCCAGCGCGCCGCCCGAGCCCGCCCCGCCCGCGTCGGAAGCACCGCCTGATGCCACGCAATGGGCGCGTGAGTACCCGGGAGGACACTGGGTGTACGCCAACGGTTACGGCTGGATGTGGGTGCCCGCAAACGCAGCCACCGTCGATGATGAAGGCGTCCCTTACACCTATCTGTACACGCCGACGTACGGTTGGACTTGGTACGTATCGCCCTGGGGTCCGGGGCCGTATCGCTACGGCGTCTGGGTGCGTCGTCCGTGGCACCCAGTGGGTTGGCATGGCGCGTGGGTGGCCGGCCCGCGCGTTACGGTCCGCTTCGGTGGCCACCCCCACTACTCGGAGCGCCGGCATCGGCGCTGGTGAGCGCTTAGAGATCGTACGAAATGTTCGATTGTCCGGCGGCGGCGAGCCGCGCGCGCAGCGTGGCGAGCGCGCTGCTCGTGGGCGCGAGCTGATCCGCCACCTTGGTGGCGGAATACACGGCGGCCTCTTGGAGATCGAAGCCGGTCGTGTGCTGCCCGGCGAAATACAGGCCATTTCGGCCTTGGGTTGCAGCCAAGGAGCGAGTCGCACGGATCACGTCGGGGGTGATCAGGGGGTGTTGGAAGCTGCGTTCCAGCAGGATGTGCTTCGACTGCACGGAGCGCCGCGACGCCCAGGACTTGAACACATCCACCGTGGAGCCATTGGGCAGCTTGTCGTGAATGCCACCGAGCCACACGCTGCCCTCGCACTCCGCGCCATCGACTTCACCGTTGTACACGGCCCACAGCGAGCGCAGCGGGTCCGCGTAAATGGAGTCCGTGTGGATCACCATGTGCGTGTCGAAATACTCGTAGCGCTTGAGTAGTGACACGATATCAGCGGCCCACGGCAGCGCGCCCAGCAGCGTGCTGCTGATGCGCGGCGGCGCGTTCATGACCACGGCGTCGAACGGCCCGCGCGCCCCACTGGCGGTTTGCACCGTCCACGTGCCATTGGCGAAGCTGAGGCCTTGTACGCCCGCGTTGACTTGCAGCAGCGTGCCCGGGCTGCGCGAGAGCAATGCTTGTAGGTTGCCTTCGAGGCCGATCTTCGAATTGTACGTGGACGCGCCTTGCAACGGATTGGCCGGAAAGGCCAGCGCGAACGTCTGCAAGATCGAGCGGGCCGAGGAACGCGCCGCGTTGGCGTGCGTCGTGCCAATCAGCGCAGAAATCCAGGGGAACAGCACGCTGTCCTTGAAGCTCTGTTCAATCGGCAAGGAGCCAATGAAGTCCGAGAGCGTCATCTCCCAAGACTGATTCTGCAAGATGACCTGGCGCGCGTACTGCGCGTAGACCAAAAAATCCACCGCTGGGAACGGGGTCAGGTACGGCGCAGTCGAAGAGAAGCGCGGCCAGAAGCTGTTCTTCGGGAACACGCACACGCTGCCGGCGGCTTCGATGGTTTGATCGGTGTCCGGGTGCGCCGGATCGTACAGACCGACCTCCTGCAGCAGCGCGCTGTAGATGGGGTGCGTTGCCGGGTGAAAGAACTGCGCGCCCAAGTCCACCGTGAGCTGCTGGCCCTGATAGCTGATGAGCTGTGAATCGCAGTGGCCGCCGATTTTAGCGCGTGACTCGAAGATCGTGACATCGCAACTGCCATCCAGGAAGTACGCGCTAGCGATGCCGCCCGCGCCGCCGCCAATGATTGCGACGCGCTTGCGCGTTGCTGCCTGCTCCGACACGCCGCTCGCTTCACCGGCGCCACCACAACCGGTGAGCGCCAATGCACCGGCACCGGACGCAACGAGCGCCTCGCGGCGCGTGAGCTCCAAGGACGACTTGCTTTGCTTTTTCATGATCCCTCCGACACTGAGCAGCTTCGCAAGCGTGAAGCGCGCTCACAAGCGAAACGGCTCATCTTTCTGCCTCAAAACCATGTCGGAAAAGCACTCGGCTTGCGCGCCGCGATCTCGGCCGGTACAAGCAAACGAGTGCGAAACGCCGTCGCAAAGCAGGGGTTCGCGGGGTTCGCGCGTGCATTCGTGCTGTTCGTCGCGAGTTGCTCGCGTGAACGCGCCGCGCAGCGCGTTGAAACGCCACACTCAGTCGCCGCAGTAACGCCCCAAACGAACAGCGTTGCACTGACAATGGACGACCTCGGAGCGACGGCAGAGAGCTCCGATCCTGCACTCTCACGTCAAATCCTGACCGCTCTCCAGAGTGCGCATGCGCCCGTCGCAGTGTTCGCCAACTGCCAAGCACTTCAGCCCAGCACGCTGTTGCTCTGGCAGCAGGCCGGCGCAACGGTAGGCAATCACACCGCAACGCACCTGTCCGTGGATGCACACGGCGCGGACGATGTGTGGTGGAAAGACGTGCTGGATTGCCACCTGCAGCTGCAGAGCATTTTGCGGCAACCGGTGCGCTATTTCCGGTACCCCTATTTGCGCTACGGCCAAGACGCCGCGACGCGCGCTACGGCGTCACAGCGCATCGCCTCACTCGGCTACGCGGTGGCGCACGTCACCGCGGCCACGTCAGAGTGGCTGCTCGCTCAGTACTACGAAATCGCGCTCGCCAAGCACGACGCACCGCTGGCGAACGAGCTCGCGCAGGCATACGTCACGCACCTAGTGGACAGCTTGCAGGCCGCACAGGACCTAGCACAGCAAAAAACTGGTCACGGCGTCGCTCAGATCACGCTGGCACACGTCAATCGCCTGGCCGCGGATCACCTGAGTGACGTGCTGGCGGCACTGCGTGCGCGCGGTTGGCATTTCATTTCGTTGTCTGAAGCGCTGTCCGATGCGGTTTACACGCAGCCTGACGAGTACACAGGGCGCTGTGGCTGCTCGTGGCTCGCGCGCATTCCCCCCGCCATTCAACACGGCGATGTCTACGTGTTCGGTGATTACGAAGATCAGATCCGCGCCCGCTTCGAGGCGCGCGTGACGGGCACGGTAGGCGAGCCCACAAAATAGCAAAACCCGGCTACTCACGTGCGAGCAGCCGGGCTTGGTGGGCTACGTTAGCCTCGCCTCACTTCGGCGGGTTGTAGCCTTGGCTATCGACGCAAGAGTACAGCACCTGCAGTGCGGCGCCCGCATCTGCTTGCACGGTCATGCAGGTGTTGGCGCACAAATGAATTTGCGTGGGGGTCGTGTTGTCGTCGTAGTACCAGCCGCCCGTCGCGCCGCAGCTGGCGGCGTCCTTGACGCGTAGCAGCGTGGCGGCAGCGCCCTTGCCGGGGGTGTAGTTCACGTTCACGTTGTTGATGCTGAGCATCAAGTTGGCGGGCGCCGCGGGCACCGCAAAATCACAGCTCACGTTGGCAGACTTGATGTTGCCGAAGGCCGCCAGCAAATCCTTTTCCGTGGTCGCGCCGTCACTACCGCCGATGATGATGCCCTTGGTGCCACCCGCCACCGCGATCGCATCGATGGTGCTCACCGTGGAGCCGAGGATGCCGATGGCGTAGGTAGAGATCTTCTTGGTGGCCAGTGTATCCGCGGCGATTTTCGCGATATCCGGAATGCGTTCATCACAGCCGTTGGGCTCGCCGTCGGTCACGAATACGACGACGACCTTTTCCGCGGGGTGAGCGGCGGCGTATCCGATAGCGATGTTCTCCGCGCCCTGCAACGCGGCGTACGTCGGCGTGCCGCCGCTGTCCTGGCCGCCTTTGCCCTGCGGGTTGGCGGGGACGGCGGCGATCAGCTTGCCTTCTTGTACGTCCGCCGGTGCTGCGGCCGCGGTGAGCTCCGCGATGTCCACCAGCGGGGTGCTACACGCAGTGATGGCTTTGTCCTGCCCGGTCATGCCCATCTGCCCGTTGGTTCGGGCGTTACAGACGGTTTTCGTGCAGCCCGCGGTGGGGGTGTCGCTCGGGAACAGGCGGAGGCCAACGCGCACGCCGGCAGCAGCCGGGTCCGCGAAGAACGCTTTCATCGCCCCGGCGGCCTGGTTCCACTTGTTGTTGTCATTCATGGACCCCGAGTCATCCATCATCACCAGCATGGTGAGTTGGCCGAGGCTCGCGGTTGATGAGCTTTGCGCGCACGCGGCATCCGGATTCACCACGCCGCCATCCGTGGGGATGCCGCTGCTTGCGCCGGAGCCAGTGGCGCCCACGGCGAGCCCGCCGGCCTGGCCACCACCAATGATTTGCGCGCCGCCTTGACCGTTGTTACCGGCAACTTGCGACGGGTTGTCCGAGCTGGAGCACCCGGCTGCCGCCAGACACACCACGCTCGACAGAGCCAGAAGCCCGAGGACAGAAACAAAGGGTTGGGTTCTCATACGGTCAGCCTCCAAAATTGCGACAGCGCCATCACTCACCACCACCACGCTCACCACCAAGACCGGGACCGTGTTGGTTTAGCAGGTGAACTACCTAATGTGCACGATCTCTGGATACGATCCAATACGCACGTACTGTCTTTCACTGCTTTGTTGCACTGCGTTTACGGGCGGCGCGCGCGGCGCTTTAGCCCGTATTTGCGGGAGTAACCCCGAGCCGCGTCTATCAGGCAGAAAAGTGCGAGCGAGTGCGCGAACATCTGATGTGGCGAGACTGTGTGCGAGTGTGGATTCAGATTTCTCAGATACGCGGAATTGCGCGCAATTCTTTGCGCCAAAAACCGGCCTAAACGCGCTCT
>FSWQ01000710.1_pt1 | contig 16573 bp, 15 predicted proteins | sample 1637691 | NCBI WGS metagenome assembly FSWQ01 (sample SAMEA3914814, study PRJEB12502) | metagenome | biome: forest; material: soil | place: USA | collected 2011-09-16 | depth 0.1 m | reverse complement strand
TCGACATGGCGCGGGGCCCCTTTCAGAAACGGCCCTTAATGGGTCACACCAGGTGCGACCCATTATCCAGCTCTTTCACGAGGGCACCCGCGCGCCACCGCGCAAACGCAAAGAGCTCGCGCGTTCGCTGGCGTGCGCAGGGGGCACGGTCAGAAGATGGGGGCGGTTGATGGCAGAGAAGCGGCGGTTCGACTCGGCGTTGGCGCCACACGCGTTGCGTGCGCGCACGAGTTTCTTGATGGTTCGGTTGGCGCCCTTGTTGCGCAAGCGGTGTACCGCTCGGCTGAGTGAATTGGGCATCACCATGCAGCACTACGCGGTGCTCTGCGGTCTCGAAGCATTTGGGAAATGCTGCAACAGTGACTTGATCCGATGGACTGGCATCGATGCAGCCGACCTCATCGCGGTCCTCAATGACCTGCAGGGAAAGATGTACCTCAGCCGCGATCGCGACGACACGGATCAACGCCGCGCGGAGTTGCAGCTCTGGACGGAAGGAAAGGAATTGCGGGCGCGGGCGGAACAGGCCTTGGAGCAAGCGGAAAACGAGGTATTTCGCTGCTTGGCGCCCGACGAGCGGAGTGTGCTGCGCGAGCTGTTGCTGCGCGTGGTTGACTGCGCTGGCTGAGGATCGCCTAGGATGCGCGAACTGTGACTAGGTCGCGAAGTGCCGGGCGTGCGTTGGTGTTTGGAGCGACGTTGACGCTTGCGGCGTGCGCGGTTGGGCCGAAGGCCGCGACTTCGGTACAGAAGGCGCCGGCTCCGCTGGCGCAGGCTCCGCTGGCGCAGGCGCAGAAAGTGCTCAGCGGGCCGGTGGAAATCGAGACGAGTGCGGGCACGCTGACCCTCAGTGTGCTCACGCCGGGAACGGTGCGCCTGCTGCTGAGGCGCAGCAAAAGCGCGCGGGTTTGGCCATCATTTGCGGTCGAGCCTGCGCTGCAAGCGAGCAGCGCGCCGTACACGCGGGAAGAGAACCAGAGCAGCGTGCTGGTGCGTACGGCGCAGCTCGGCGTGCGCGTGACCAAGAGCCCGTTGCACGTGGAGCTGCTGGATGCGGCGGGGCGTACGGTCGCCGAAGAAGCTGCGCCGGTGGCATGGCAGGCAGCGGGGTTCACGGAGCGCTGGAAGCTTGCTCCACAGGAACAGGTTTACGGCCTGGGCGACAAGGCCAAAGGCTTCAATCGCCGCGGACAAACCTTCGAGCTGTGGAATACGGACGCCTACGGTTGGAAGCCCGACGGCGACCCGCTGTACAAGGCGATCCCGTTCCTGCTGTCCGTGAACGAAGGCCACGCACACGGCTTGTTCATCGACACTCCAGCCCGCGCGCAAGTCGACGTCGGCAAAGCCGCGCCCGACGTGCTGAGCTACACGACAGAAGCCGGCGAAGCGCTCGATTTTTACCTGTTCGAAGGCCCGGATCCGAAACAGGTGCTAGGCGCGTTCACGGCGCTCACCGGTCGCATGCCGCTGCCGCCGCTGTGGGCGCTCGGGTACCAGCAGAGCCGGTACAGCTACCTCACTGAAAAAGAAGCCCGTGACGTCGTGGCTCACCTGCGCAAAGACGCCATCCCGCTGGACGTGCTGTGGCTGGACATCGACTATCAACTGCACAACGCGCCGTTCAGCGTCGACCCGAAAGCGTTCCCGCATTTCGCCGGCTTGATCGCGGACTTGAGCCAACAAGGCACGCGCACGGCCATCATCACCGACCCACACATCAAGTCGTACCAAGGCAAGCCACTACCATCCGGGTATTTCCCGTACGATGACGGCGCTGCCAACGACGAATTCCTGCGCGACGCCGACCCACAACGCGGCTTCATCGTGGACAAGGGGTGGCCTGGCGAGAGCGTATTTCCGGAATTCACGCTCAGCCGCACGCGGCATTGGTGGGGCGATTTATATCGTGATTTCGTGGCTCAAGGCGTGGCCGGCTTCTGGAACGACATGAACGAGCCCGCGGTGTTCAATGACACGCACACGCTGCCGGTGTCCGTGCAACACCGCTTCGACGACGGTAGCACGCTCAGTCACACCGCCGTGCACAACGCGTACGGCGGGCTAAACGCGCGCGCCACGTACGAAGGCTTGCTGCGACTGCGCCCTGGTGAACGCCCCTTCGTGCTCACGCGCGCAGCCTACGCCGGAACACAACGCTTCGCCGCGACCTGGACGGGCGATAACACCGCCTCCCGCGAGCACCTCGCATTGACGATTGGTCAGCTCGCGAACCTGGGCGTCTCGGGCTACGCCTTCGCGGGTGCGGATGTGGGCGGCTTCGTCGGTTGTCCCGATGCCGACTTGCTCGTCGAATGGACCGAGCTCGCCGCGTTCCAGCCCTTCTTCCGCAATCACAGCATGAAGGACTCGTGCCGGCGCGAGCCGTGGGTACACGGCCCGGCTGTCGAAGCGCGCATCCGCGCCGCCGTCGAGCGCCGCTATCGCCTGCTCCCGTACCTGTACAGCGCCTTCGAAGAGACCTCGCGCACCGGCATGCCCGTGCTGCGCCCGCTCTGGCTGGAGTACCCGAGCGATCCTTCCAGCCCGAACAATGCCGCTGTTTTCCTGGTGGGTCGGGATCTTTTGGTGTCCCCGAAGTTAGTCGCTGGCCGGGTCGGCTACAGCGCTGAGCTCCCGCACACGGATTGGTGGGACACGGAAACCGAAACGCTAGTCGCCGGCGGCGGGCACGTGCAAATTCCCGCGAGCGAAACTAGCGTGCGTGTGTATGCACGCGCTGGCGCGATCATTCCCACGCAGCCGCTCGTGCAAACCACGGCGCAAACGCCGACGGGCGCGCTTCAGCTCGATGTTTGGCCGGGCGCTGAGTGCAGCGGCTCCCTCTATCTGGATGATGGGCATAGCTTTGCCTACGTGAACGGCCAAGCCCGTCGTTTGAGCTTCACCTGTCAGGTAACGGCGAACGGCATCAGCGTGAGCGCCAGCTCCCAGGGTGATTATCCCGTGTGGTGGAGCAGTGTGCTGATCAATGTGCACGGTGCACGCCCGCCTCGCCACGAAGCCGTGGACAGCGCGAGCAAGCCGTTGCTCACGCGCTACGACGCCGCGCGCCACGTTGCAAGCGTACAGCTCACGGACCCGAGCGTAGCGTGGACCACGCACCTGGATTTCTGATCCCTGGCATTGCTCTTGCTCTGTCCTGGGCATGGACTCGACGTCAAAGCCCGAAGAACCTGCAGAAACGACCCGTTCATCCGCGCTCGAAGTGGCGCTTGGCCTCGCTCTCGCGGGCGCAGTGTGCGGTCTCGTCGCGCTCTCCCAATCCGCCTCAGCCATCGCCTTACCCAATGATGCCCCACTGGCATCTGCTGGCTCGGGCTCGGGCGGCAGCACGGGTAGCGGCGGCGCCGGCCAAGGTGCCCCGACACCCAAGTCGTCCGACAGCATGGAAGTCGCGCTGCTGCTGCGCCAACGCACGACGGCCAATCTTCTGCTCGACGACGCGAGGTAAATCATGACCCAGCACTCCGATTTCGGGATGGTCCTCGAATACGTGGCCGACATCGAGGCTGCCAAGCGCTTCTACGTGGACGTGATGGGCCTGAAGGTCGAGCGCGAACATCCGCAGTTCGTCCAATTCGAGCACTTCGCCATCGCCAGCGACGCAGCCATAGGTGAGCTACGCGAGCGTGAGGTGTACTGGCTGGTACCAGACGTGGAAGCCGCGTTCGCGCAGGTCGCCCAAAAGAGCGAAGTCATGGTGCCACTCAAGGAGCTGCCCTTCGGTAAGGTGTTCGGCATTCGCGGCCCTGCCGGTGAGCCCTGCTACCTGCTGGAATTCGCCAAGAATCGGCCCAGCCACAGCGTCTAACGCCGTCCGTTGAATTTGGGTCCGGCGCAAAATCAGCCCGTGTAAGGTGCGGGCGATGTCGGACCCCGAGCACTCGGCAATTCAGGCGATCCTGGAGTTCGCGCTGAAGAAAGCGCGCCGAAATTCGGAAGGCGAGCCCGCCAATTACATCCCGGAGCTGGCCGGCGTGCCGCTCGAAAACACGAGCGCAGCAATCAAGCTAAGCAACGGTGATTGCTTACTCGCTGGTGACGCAGCCGCGCATCGGTTCACGTTCCAAAGCTCCGCCAAGGTGCTGACTTTGATCGGTCTGTTGGAAGAGCGCGGACCGGTGGAAGTATTCAACATCGTGGGCTCGGAGCCCTCGGGTGACAGCTTTGGTTCTGTCGCGCGTCTCGAGACGCACGGGCCAAAGCCCGCGAACCCACTGATCAACTCGGGCGCGATTGCGCTGTGCGGACAACTGCGCGGCAGCGTTGAACAGCGCGTCGCGTGGCTCGGCAGATGGGCTGAACGGCTGTATGGAGCGCCCATCCCGATTGATGAGCGCGTGCGCGCGAGCGAGAAAACGTCCGCTGATCGCAACCGCGCGATCGCCTATTTCTTGAAGCACGGCGGCGTACTGCACGGTGACGTTGACGAGACTTTGGACGTGTACTTCGCGCTCTGCTCTCTCGCGGGTAGCGTGCGCGAAGCCGCGCATTTGCCGGCGATTCTGGCGCATGGCGGTCTACGTCCGGGCACTGGTGAGCGTGTTCTGTCCAAGCAAACGGTCGCCATCGTGGTGTCGATCATGGCCACGTGCGGGATGTACAATGAATCCGGCAATTACCTGATGGCTACGGGCATGCCGGCAAAAAGCGGCGTCAGCGGCGTGATTGTGGCAGTCGTGCCGGGTGTTGCAGGCGTGGCCGTTTCTAGCCCGCGCCTGAACGACAAGGGCGGTAGCGTGCGCGGGCATTTGATCTTGCGTGAATTGTCGAGACAACTCGGCTGGCACTTCGCCCTCGCGGCCGAACGCGGCTAGCGCCCAAAAGTTAGACAACGCACAGTAGCCTGGGGCACGTCACTTGCTTCGTCACGGGCAAGGAGGATGTAAACATGCCCAAGCCCTTCACCGAGTGGACCGTTCTGCCTCATAGCAAATTGGTTCGACTCGACGACAACTTGCTGTCGGTGACCGGGAACCTGCACATGCCCGTCGGGGACTTTCCGCGCCGCATGACGGTGGTGCGCCTGCACGACGGTCGCCTCATCATCTTCAGCGCCATCGCGCTGGATGAAGCGGAAATGGCCAATTTGGAGGGGTTCGGCAAGCCCAGCTACTTGATCGTCCCGAACGACATCCACCGCATGGACGCGAAGATCTGGAAGGACCGCTATCCGGAATTGCTCGTGGTTGCGCCGGCAGGCGTGCGTCAGCGGGTGGAAGACGTCGTGCCCGTGGACGAGACCACCATCGACTTCGGGGATCCGCAAGTGCGCTACGTGACCGTGCCGGGCACCGAAGAGCACGAAGCCGCGCTCGTCGTCGAAACCTGGAGCGGCACGACACTCATCGTGAATGATCTAATTTGGAACGTGGAAGACAAGCCCGGCTTCGGTGGCTGGCTGTTTCGCATCATGGGCCTCACCGGTCATGAACCACGCATTCCAACGGTGGTGGAGCTCAGAGAGATCAAGGACAAGCACGCGCTACGCGGCCAGCTCGAACGCTGGGCGCGCATTCACAACCTGAATCGAATCATCGTTTCCCACGGCGAGATAGTCACGCGCGATCCGGCGGGCGTGCTGGACCGCCTTGCGGAAACACTTGCCGCCTAAGCGGCGTCAGAACACCACCTGCAGGGAGCTCTTGAGCTCCACGTCCGCGTGTCGAACGTCAGACGGCGTGAAGCTTTCATAGCGCGCCGTGGCGTCCAACCGGCTTTGCAGGTGGCTGGTGATGGTGAACGCAACACTGCTCACGCTGAGCACCTTGTAGTCCGAAAACCGGTCGATACGCGGTTGAACGTAATCCACCGTGCTCAGCAAAATGCGCTCGTCCGGCTTGAACGTTGCGGCCACATAGTTGCTCAGCCGCTCGAACGTGCCTTGCCCACGGGGGTCTCGATCTGCGCTATCCAGCTCCGTGTGCTCGAAGAGGTAAGACATGCCCACGAACAACTCGAACGGCTTGCTCTGGAACAGCGCAAAGCGCGGCCCTGTTCCAAGTAGCTCGCGCAGCTGCACGCGCCGAAATCGGTCGCTCTCGATTTGCGCATATTCTTCCCACCAAACGCCGTGGCTGAGCTGGAAGTTGTGACGCAAGTGCGCGAACCATTTGGCCACGCTCACCTGCCCCCCAAGCTTCGAGTAATCGCCAGAAACGTCTAAGTACCCAAAGTTCCGGTCGGTGCGGCCTCCGATCAACGCCGAGCTGCCAAACACCACGCCCTGCGTGTTACCGGCGTAGGCGTCAGTCGAGGCCGCAATGTGCGCGCCAAACCTGCGCGCTGTGACCTGTTGCCGCAGAGGCTCGACATTGACTTGGGCGCGAACCGGACGCGCACAGAGCAGCAGCGGTAGCCCAATCAACCACGGAAAGCGCATCGAACGCGCCGCAGTTGCAGGCCATGTGCCAACGCCTGCCAATTCGCGCGCGGATCGGGCAAGCTCTGCACATGTTCGTGATCGAGCTCGTGTACAAGGCCGACCTCTCCGAAATCGACGCGCGCATGAAAGCGCACGTCAAGTTCCTGAACAAGTACTATGCGGAAGGCGTGTTCCTGATTTCCGGCCGTAAAATCCCGCGAGATGGCGGCATCATTCTGGCGGTGGGCAAAACCAAGTCAGAGTTGGAGGCCATCGTGCGTGAAGACCCATTCCATGAGCACGGCCTCGCGGAATTTCGAATCATCGAATTTCGCGCGAGCCAGATTGCCGACGACATCCCGAAGCGCGTACAAGCCTAGAGCCAGTCGCGCTGGCGCTTAGGGAGCGACTTGCCGGATAGCGAGGTCGGCCTTCTTCAACGTGACGGGGCTGCCATGCGAATCCAGCAGCAAGGTTGCTGCGATGGTGGTGGGGCCGCTCGCAGGCAACGTCGCGGTGCACCCCATTTTGCCGCGACCACGCTCCAGGTGCGTGACGCCGTCGAAAGTCTTCAGCCAGCTCAGCTCCACGCTCTTGCTGGCAAGTGGATCGCAGGAGGCGGTGGCAACTTGGCTACCGCCCTGCGACAAGTCCACGTGATACGCGAGCGGCGAAGCACCTTCGTAGCGAATGTCCACGTCAGTCCAGAACGACACCTCACCCGCGTTGAGCAGCAACGTCGAGCTGGTCGTTCCCGGACCCGTGAAGGCCAAGCGCCCGACTTCCTCACCATCCGGCGGAAAGACGAAGAACGAGAGCGCGAAGAAGACCACCATCAGCGGTGCCAGCACCAACAGCTTGAGTTGCCAGGTCACCAGAACTTCTCCACGCACACGCCTTCAGTGAGGACGGGGATCGAAAACTTCTCGCAATACTCCGGCTTTCCATCGTGATCTTGATCGCGGATGCCCAGGCTGCCGCTCGCGCCCCAGGACATACTGAGCCCACCCGTAACGCTGAAGGCCGGCGTTCCAAGTGTCACTTCGGCACCAGCGAGCTCGGCGGTCGCACCGACGTTCCCGCCCGTACTTCCGTCGTCGTTGTGCACGCCCAAGTTACCTCGCGCGGTCAACGAATCCATGGTGAGTGACAAGCTGTAGCCATCGCGGCTCTTCAAGAGCGTCGCTCCCGGGCCAGTGACTTGCACGTCGTTGTCTTCGCCGTATTTCACACGCCCACTCAAGAATCGGCGGTCGGAACCCTGCAGTGGACCACTGTCCGTATGCCTGTGACCTAAACTCTTGTCGAACACCGTCGTCGTCGGCGGCGGCAGTGCCGCTGGCGGCGTGAACTTGGCAACCAAGCTCGGCACAGCGCAAATCGCCGGCTCGCTCGGCGCATTCAGCGACTGAGTCGGAGCGGTGGGCGCGGGCGGGGCGCTCGCGGTCGGAGCAGCAGGGCCGGCAGACGAGCTGAGCGCGCCGTCATCATCCGTGCAGGTATTTGGGGGACTGGAGCTGAGCGGCGAGATGGGATCGGGCATGGGACCTCCGTGATGCTCGATCCGTCGGTCCCCTAGCGGCGCAGTTGCGGGAAAAGTGTCTCGGCCGCAACGCGCCGCCGAAGGCTACGCCGCGCTCGTCGCGCCGCGTGACCATCAAAACCCTGGATTCAGGCCAGGGCTACTTGCCGCCTGCCTTCTCGAACTGGTCGAGGCCGTCCATTTTTAGGTCGTAGTTGGGTGCGAGCTTCGAGTGGCATTGATTGCAGGACTTGATCTTCTTGTCCTTCATGAAGGTCTTCATCACTTCCTTCGCGGCAGGCTGACCGCCGATCACACACGCCTGACCGACCAGAATGGTCTTGAAGGTGGTCCGCACGCACGGGTGGGCCGGGGGCGCGGGCGGCGCCGGGGGTGCGCTCGGGGCCGGAGGTGCGCTGGGCGCGGGCGCCGTGGTCGGAGTGGGCGCCGCGGTCGGCGCAGGCGGGGTACTCGGCGCCGGCGGCGCACTACTCGTCGGCGCCGGATGGGTGGTCGGGTCCGGCCTGACTTGGTCACTCTTCGGTGCGGCCGAGGAGATGGACGCAATTCCGGCCGCAGCGATGAGCGTGGCGACGAGTGTGAGATTGGCGTGTTTGCGCATTTGCGGTTCACGATATGGGCAAGCCCGGGTTCTCGGCTAGTGCCTCTTTAGGCCGTGCTGGCGCGCCTTGGGGCGACCGTGCTGCTGAGCCGCGCGGGAAAATGACGCACCACGCCTAAATCGGCCGCCGGGGCGTACGTATGATCGTTTGCGGCATCGTGACCCGTAAACCCACCCGCACCGACACAGGTGCAACAACCCCCAAGTAGTATGACCGACTCCGCCACCAGCCATCCCAACGTGCTCGCCTACAAGCGCATGATCGCAGCGTTCAATGCGAATGATTTAGGCGCAGTAGAGGCGCTCGTGGCGCCGGATCTGGAGTACACGATCCCCGGCACCAGCCCGCTTGCTTGCCACACGCGAGGCGTTGCCCCGCATCTCTCGATGCTCAAGCAGGCACGTGAACGCAGTGGCGGCACGCTGCGCCTGGAACCGCGCGCAGTCGCCGCCGACGGCGACTACCTGGTGGTCTGGGGTAGGATTACGGCTGAGCGCGCCGGGCGGCGCTTGGATAGCGACCACTGCGTGATGTACCGTTTCGCAGACGGGAAAATCGTCGAAGGGCGCACCGTGCCTGTCGACTTGTATGCGTTCGACGAGTTCTGGTCCTAAGACCAGGGACAGGCGTAATTTCAAATGTCTTATGAGTCGTGCGCCCTCGACGGCATCTTCGTGGTGCGCTGGGGCAAGAACCCGCAACTTCCCGATGTGGATCGCTACGCGAGCGAAATGGCTGCGGCCAGCGCCAAGCAAGGCAAACCGTTGGTCGGCCTGTTCATCATGCCGCCTGACAGTGCGGCTCCGGATGAAGCCTTCCGCAAGGCGCAAGCCAAGAAGCTTCCGGAGATCATGCAGAGCTTGAGCTATGCGGTCGCCGTGTTCGAAGGCACGGGCTTCATCGCCAGCCTGAAGCGCAGCGCGCTCGTCGGCATTTTGCTGTTGGCGCCCAAGAAGTACTCCATTCACGTGCGCTCCACGGTCGAAGAGGCGTTGCTCTTGAATCCGGCGGGGCCCGTAGAGTTCAACGCGCGAACCACGCTGGCCGAGCTGAAGCGCCGCAACTTGTGTTGAGTCAGACGGGCACGCCGCTGCCGTGCCCGTGCCTCCGCCGAACGCGAACGGCTCAGCCGCCGATCAGCGAGCGTGAGTCACTGGAACGGCTGAGCGACATGAAGTTGGCCAGCGTCTGAACGCGACGCGCCAGCGTCGGAGCGACCTCTTCCGGATCGATCACGACGTCCAGCACGCTCGGGCCGTCGTGCAGGAAGGCCTCCACGAGCGCGCGTTGCAACTCTGCTGGTGTGGTCACGCGCACGCCGCGCGCGCCCAACGACTTGGCAACGGCCGCGGAATCCAGGGCATTCTTGAATTGCGAGGCGCCCAAGTCTCGGCCGCGCATCAACTGGTCGCCTTGGTGAACCATGCCGTGACCGTTGTTGTTCAGGACTATCCAAATGATGGGCAGCCGTTCATCCACGGCGGTGTGCACCTCGAAGCCGTTCATGGCGAAGGCGGCGTCGCCCACCAGCGCCACTGAGCGACGACCGGGGGCTGCGAGCGCGCCACCAACCACGCCCGCCACGGCACTGCCCATGGATGCCAAGCCGAGATCGATGAAAAACGTGCGCTGCTGACGGATTTCGAAGTAGTGCACGCCCCAGATGATCGACGTGCCGTTGTCGACGAACAAGAGCGCGTCGTCTGGCATGGCCTGACGCAGCTCCTTCATCAGGCGCTGCGGTTTGAGCGGGACGGAGTCGGACTGAATGGCCTCCGCCACGAGGTAACGCGGAGTCGTCTCGCGCACGTGGCTGAGTGGGCCCGAGTCGCGCTTGTTGAGCTGCGTGGGCTGCGCGCGCAAAAGCTCGGTGAGCGCGCGCAGGGCCGCGCCCGCGTCTCCCGTCACCGCAACATCCACATGGTAATTGCGGCCAATCACTGCCGGATCGATGTCGATGTGCACGAGCCGATGCGGCCCCGCAAGAGGCAGCGACCAAGCGTTGGTCACGAACTCGTTCAGGCTCGAGCCAATCACGATCAAGACATCGATGTCGCCCGATTGTAGGTATTTCTCAGCGCGCTCGTGACCGCCGAAACCGAGCACGCCGACGGACAGCGGATCGGTTTCTGGAAATATGCCTTTGCCCTTGGGCGAGGTCATCACGGGTACCCGCGCAGCATGCGCGAATTCCAACAGCGCAGCGGAAGCGCCGGACAGCTCGACCCCGTGACCGACGAGTAGACACGGGCGACGGGCGTTCGCCAAGAGCTCGGAGGTCGCGCGAATCGCTTCGGCATCGACCGATCGCGAACGCAGGCGCGCGGCAGGACGCACCGAGCTGATCGGCACGGGGCGACGCAGCATGTTCGCGGGCATGTTCAAATGCACGACGCCTTGACGCCCGCTGGTCGCGATCCGAATCGCGCTGCGCATCAAATCAGGAATGCGGTCCACGCTCGGGAACATGGCCGACAGCTTGGTCACCGGCTTGAACAGCGCGACCAAGTCGATGCCGAACACGGAGCTCTCCTGAATTGCTCCCTTGCCGAACACGTTCGTGCCGACCTGTCCGGTGAGGAACAAAACCGGCACTGAATCCGCCTGGGCGCTGGCGATGCCCGTGAGCGCATTCGTGGCGCCCGGACCCGTAGTGCCAACGCACACAGCCAAGCCGCCGCGCACGCGCGCGTGGGAGGCGGCCATGAACGCCGCGCCGCCTTCGTGCTTGGCCAACACCAGTTTGATCTTGCCGCGCTCCTGCATCGCTTCGAAGAGCGCCGTGAGCGGCCCGCCCGGCACGCCGAAGATGTATTCGACGCCCTCGGCCTCGAGCAGCTCGAGGATGGCGTGAATCGCGGGCATCGTGTCTGAATCCATTGCCTAGCGAAACGGCCCATCTTGCAGTTGCCTTACTGGGCAGCGCGGTTTCATTAGGGAATTTGGCTAGTTTTGCGGGATGGACACCGACAGCTGCGGTGCGCGTAGGCTGTTCGGCTGCGCACGCCTACGACCTGAACCGAAACTTGTTTCGTCGCTAGAACTTGGGAGATTCATGAGTTTTGTGAGCCGAAGCGAGCCGAGGCAGACTTCTGCGAAACGATGCAACTGCTCCGACCTACATTTCGCGCGCTGCTCTCCGTCGTCGCTTTGAGCTGTGCGATACCGGCTTGCGGCTCCGACACCGGTTCGTCTTCCGACAGTTCAACTGCCGGCGCTGGCAGCGCGGGCCTTGCGGGCGGGGTGGGCCTCGCGGGCGGCGCGCCAACGGCGGGCGCGTCGTCCGCGGGTGCACCGAGCGGCGGCAGCAGCGGTGCTGGCACGCTTGGCAGCGCCGGCAATGCGGGCACGGCACAGGCGGGCGCGGGCGGCGCGCCGACTACGGGCAGCGGCGGAGTGGCTTCCGGAGGCAGCTCCGGCATGGGCGGCGCCAGCGCGGGCAGCGCGGGCATGGCCGGGGCTGCGCCAGCCTTGGTCTGGCCGAACGCCACCAGCTTCGCCAACTCGGACCCATGGCTGTCGGTGCATCACACCGAGGTCCAAGAGCTTCATCCGCGCTTCCTGGTCATCAACTTCGCGAACAACCGCAAGCTGGATGACGTGAAGGCGCGCTTCCAAACCCAGAAGGAATGGATGATGGAAGCCAGCCGCTACCATGGCTACAGCGATCCGAACGCCAAACCCTTCCTGATCTACGAGCTAGCCAAGTTCGTGGACTTGAGCGACCCAGGCACGCAAGCCGCGCAGAACGGCGCCAAGATGCCGCGCCGCCCAAAGAACGGCGGCAATGACATCGACTACTCCCAGCTGTTCAGCCAGCAATACGCGGATTACTACGCGATCCCTGATCCGGCCAACCCCGGCCACAATCTGACGCTGTGCGAGCTGTTCGCCAAGGGCATCGTGAACGACATCTTCTTGGTCGTGAACAAGACCGCTCCTGACGACCAAATGCCGGAGATCCTCGAGTACAAGCAGGAGTACGACAACAAGGATCAGAAGAAGGCCGGAAAATTCGATCAATACGCGGGCAACGGCTTCTTCGACCCGGCTGATATCCCGGCAGTGAATGCGTGCGCCCGCTCAGTGCGCATCGGCTTCTTGGAGATGACGGGCGTGCTCGGTAACTCGATGCAAGTCAATGGGCACAACTACGAGCACATTGGCTCGCGCGCGGTGCTGCACTTCGACGAGATGTTCAAGCCGTTCGCCAACTTCGACATGGACACCCGGTACAAAACCTCGTTCACGGATTGGTACGGCCAATGCTCGAAGTCCGACAACACGTGCATCAGCTACCCGGACAAGAACTCCGTCACGTTCATGGACAACGGCGTGAGTCGCACCATCAACCCGTTCAATCAGGCCTGTGGCAACGCGCACTTCCCGCCCAACGGACGCAGTAACTACGACCAGACCAACACTTTCACGGTGCTTTCTACGTGCGAGCACTACGGGTTGCACGACGGCCCGGGTGGCGCAGACATCCAAACCAACTACGACGTGCACACGCTGGATAAATGGAAAGACAAGTACGGCGTCAGCGTGGTGGGCGGCGCCTGGTACATGTACTGGTTCGAGAGCTGGCCGGGCGTAAACACCAAGGCCAAGATGCCGGACGGTACGCTGATGCGCAATTGGTGGGTTTACCTGTACTATTGAGCCCGTCATGAAGCGGCTCGTTTGGCCTCTCGCCCTCGCGTTCGGTTGCGCAGGCGGGAACGCGCTCGCCAACGGCCGCTACCCGATCGCGAATCAGTTGGTCATCAGCCCGGGTGATGACGCGCGCTTGGTGCTGCGCACCACCTTCGGCTTGGTGCTCAGCTCGGACCACGGAAAGACCTTCCAGTGGGTGTGCGAAAAGGCGGCGGGCTTCGTCAACGGCGAGGATCCGCCAGTCGAAGTCACGCAGGACAGCTCAGTGCTGGTCGCTTCTTCACAGGCACTCGGCGTCAGCCATGATGGCGGTTGCGGCTGGCAGACCACGCTCGAAGATTTGTCGATCGTGGACGCTGACGTGGATCAGAGTCAGCCCAAGCGCGCCGTCGCGATTGCCTCCCTTTATTTGGACGGAGGCACCAGCTCGGGACTGCAGGAAACGCTAGATAACGGCCACACTTGGCACACGCTGGGGGCTCCGTTCGACGGTCTGCCCGCGACCGTCGCGCTCGCGCCGTCACAACCCGCGCGCATTTACGCGAGCGGCACCTCGGTCACTGACCTCACGCCGCTAGTCAGCACCTCGGAGGACAACGGCAGCACCTGGCACAGCTACCCACTGAGCATCGAGAAGATCACGGTGCCGTTCTTGGCGGCGGTCGATCCCAAGCGCCCAGAGGTCGTGTACGTGCGCGCGCCGACGGCCGCCGGCACGGACGTGCTCGTGGTCAGCACGGATTTTGGGCAGCACTTCAAGACCATCTACAAGGCCAAAGGGGGGTTGTATGGCTTCGCGCTGTCACCGGACGGCACGCAGGTCGCTGTCGGCGGACCGGGCGACCCGCTCAGCATCGCCAGTAGCGCAGACTACGTGTTTCATGCCGTGAACGCCGTATTGCCACTGTGCTTGAAGTGGAGCGCTGCCGGCTTGTACGCATGTGCTGACGAAGCCAACGCGGATTTCTCGCTGGGCCTATCGGCGGATTCCGGCGCCAGCTTCAAAGCATTGTTTCGTAAACCGGCGCTCACGCTCTTGGCGTGCGCCGCCAACACCGCCGCCGGTCAGTACTGCCCTCAAGCCTGGCTCGGGCAACAAGCAACCCTTGGTATTGATGCCGGCGCACCGAGCGGCGGAATGCCGAGCAACCAAGCCGATGCCGGTGCCCCAGCAACTGAAGGTGGCAGCAGCGGCTCGCTCACCAGCAACGGTGGGGCGAGCGGCAGCGCCGTGAGCAGCGCCGGCACTGCCGGCAGCGCGAAACCCGCTGGCAAAAGCAGCAGCTGTGCGCTCTCGATGAGTCCGAGCCCAGCGCAGCCGCGCGCGTTCTTTTGGGTTTGGATCGCTGCCGCGCTGTGCTCGCTACGGCTACGGCGGTCGACCAGCCACAACTGATCGACCGCCGCGCGTCACGCTCGACTCACTTCGTGACGAGCGTTTGGCAGCTCGTGGAACAATCGCCTTTGCCGTTGTTCGAGCCGTTGTCGCACGTTTCTGGGTCTTGCACGACGTTGTCACCGCAGCGCGGGCCGAACTTGCAGTCCTTGGCGCACTTGCCGTACGAGCCGTCATTCGTGCCGTCGTCGCATTGCTCGGTGCCGTTCTTGATGCCGTCACCACAGCGCGGACCGTACTTGCAGCCGGGGGCACACTTGCCGTAGCCGCCGACGTTCGAGCCGTCGTCGCATTGCTCGCCAGTTTGCACGATGTGGTCACCACAGCGCGCGTCCAACGTGCAGTTGCTCTTGCAACCGCCATAGCCACCGACGTTCTTGCCATCACCCAAGTCGCATTGCTCTGGGCCGTTCTTGATGCCGTCACCGCAGAAGGCGCCCGGTTCGCAATCGTAGCCACAGGCCTTGCCGTAGCCGCCGTTTGCCGCGCCCTTGTCGCAGGTTTCCTGCGGGGAATCCGGAGTTCCGTCACCGCAGAACGGACCCAACTTACAGGTCGCCGCGCAGCCGTTGTAGGCGCCCGTGTTCGCGGCCGTGCCCAGATCGCACTGCTCGTTGAACGCGAAGTCGACAACCTTGTCGCCGCACTTCGGCGGCAACACGCAGCCCGCCGCACAACCCGTGGTGGCGTTGTACGAGGCGAGGTTCGTGCCGTCATCGCAGGCTTCAGGGCCGTTCTTGACGCCGTCGCCGCAGAAGTCGCGCGCCGAGCAGTTCGCGTTGCAATGACCGTAGGCACCGGTGTTTTGCGCCGTACCGTCGTCACATACTTCACCGATCACGACTTTGCCGTCACCGCAGTTCGGAACGCACTGCGAGTGCGGCGGCAAGAAGTTCGAAATCGTGAGGCGGAAGTTGGAGGCGTTGGTGTGGCGCTCGGCGTGGAACAGGGCGATCTGGTAGATGCCACCCTTCACCAAGCCGAAGCGCGCGTCAGCCGCAGTGTTCACGGAGGTCGGCGTACACGGGTCGAGCGTGGCGTTGCCGTTGCCCGCACTGCCATGCAATGAGCAGCTGCTGGTCTCGTCACCCAGAATCACGCGGCCCCAGAGCGCGCCGTGCACCCCGCCGATGTCCACCGCGAGCTTGCGGTTGACGAACACCCAAACGTCGTCGTCACCACGGAAGGTCAGCGTTTCGCCGCCATTGTACTGGAAGAAGTAGTCAATTTCGGTCGTGAAGCCGAAGTCGTGCCCGGAGTTTCCGAACAGGCCGAAACTGGCTGGCGGAAGAACGGTGTCGAGCGGGAAGAACGAGCTCGAGTCGAACGCGTATACCGAGCCGGTAACGCCCTGACGCGCCAAGGTCACGCTACCCTTGATGGTCTTGTTGATGGGCGGATTGTTGACGGTGTCTTGCGTGTACCAGGTGGAGAACGACGTGGCGTCCTTGATCGTCTGAGAGCAGGTACCGCACATCGGTGCCATGGGCGCCTTGGCAAGCTGCGGCTTGCCATTGCTGTCCAGGACGCCACAAGAGCCCGTGTTGCCAGTGGTGCACACGGCGCCGGTCAGCCCACTTTCGCCCTGATTGATGTATTCGAAATCTGGGTGCCCGGCGGGCAGCGTGGCGGTCGCGGTTTCGTCGTGGCCGCGCACGTCATGATAGGTGGCGGCGAGCGAGATGAAATCAGGTGCGGAAACCGCGTCGTTGCACACGAAGCCCGTCTCCGGCACGCACAGGTGGTTGCAGCCGTCGCCGTCGTTGAGGTTGCCGTCGTCGCAGGCCTCACCGCTGGTGTGAATACCGTCGCCGCAGGCGATCACCGCCACGCCCGTCGAGCTGAACGTGGGCTCGTTTTGGCACTGACCGCTGCAGCCGTCGCCGAATACGGTGTTGCCGTCATCACAACCTTCGTCGGCTTCCTTCGTGGTATTGCCGCACACGGCCTTGGTGCACAGCGTGCCATTGGCTCCGCACACGTAACCG
>FSWQ01001741.1_pt1 | contig 16760 bp, 14 predicted proteins | sample 1637691 | NCBI WGS metagenome assembly FSWQ01 (sample SAMEA3914814, study PRJEB12502) | metagenome | biome: forest; material: soil | place: USA | collected 2011-09-16 | depth 0.1 m | reverse complement strand
TCGAAGGCAGAGCGCACGCTAGCCGTGGAGATCCCCGCGGGCATCGAAGACGGCGCGACGCGCACCGTGAACCAAGCCGGCAATCGCGTGCGCGTCGATAAGCCGCCGGGCAATTTGGAGCTCGTCATTCAAGTCGGCACGCACCCGTTCTTCCGCCGGGTCGGCGATGACGTGGTGTGCAAGGTGCCGATCAGCTTCGCGCAGGCCGCTTTGGGCGGTGAAATTGACGTGCCAAGCCTTGCCGGGAAGCTGAAAGTGCGGGTGCCACCGTCGACTCAGCCGGGCGCTATCTTGCGCGTGAAGGGCAAGGGCTTTCCGTATCGCATTCGCGGTGGCCGCGGTGATCAGCTGGTGGAAGTGACGGTCGAGGTGCCCTCGCACTTGAGTGAGCGCGCGCGTGAGTTGATCGAGGAGCTGGGCCGCGAGCTGGGTGAAGACGTGTCCCCGCAGCAACACAGCTTCTTGGAGAAGCTGCGAGGGCTGTTTGACTGAAGGCGGCGCAGCTCGCGCGGTGACGTTCGATTTCGGGCAAACGCTGGCCGAGCTCGATCATGATTTTTTGGCTCAGCGCGCGCGTGATTTCGGCGCGGCGCTCGATCCGGCGGCGGCGCGCGCCGCCACGGTTACGGCTTGGGCCGCGTACGGCGCAAACAAGGCGCTCGGGCACGCCCGCGCTTGGCAAGCGATGATGTTGGAGGTGCTGCGTGGCGGCAGCGTTCGCCCCCTACAAGGCAACGCCACGGCGAGCTTCGCCGAGTCCATCGCGCAAGCTTTGTGGGAAGCGCAGCCAGCGCAAAACCTGTGGCGCAAGCCCATCCCCGGCATGTTCGAGCTATTGGAGGGCTTGGTGCAGCGCGGCGTCCCAGTGGGCATCATCTCCAACTCCGAAGGTCGACTCGCGGAGCTGGTGGCGGAGCTGGGCAAGACCGCGCTGTTCCGCGTGGTGGTGGATTCCGGGCGCATTGGCATCGACAAGCCCGACGCGCGCATCTTTCAGCATGCAGCGCAGGCGCTGGGCGTGCCGCTCGCGGACATCGTTCACGTTGGTGATGCGTGGGAGGCGGACGTGATTGGCGCGCGGGAAGCCGGCGCGCGGCCGATTTGGTTTTCGCCCACGGACGCGCGCGCGTTGCCGCCCGGCGTGGTCGCCTGCGCAGACGCGCCCGAGCTTTCGCGCGCGCTGCAAGACTTCGGCATCGGCCAGGGCTAGGTTACGGGAGCACTCATGGAAAACCGCAAAATTGGCATGCTCGGCACGGGCAACATGGCATCCGCACTGATTCGCGGGCTGCTTTCTTCGAAGACGCTGAGCCCCGACCAGATCCGCGGCAGCGACGTGCGCGCCGAGCACTTGCTGGAGCTCGAGAAGAAGTACGGCATCAAGACCACGACCAACAACTCGGAGCTGTTGGCTTGGGCGAACGTCGTGGTGCTAGCGGTGAAGCCGCAAGTGATCGACCGCGTGCTCGATCAAATCTCGGGTGACATCAGCACGGACACGTTGGTGATCTCGGTCGCCGCGGGCGTGCCGATTCGGTCCATCGAGGCGCGCTTGCCGGCAGGCACGCACGTGATGCGCGCCATGCCGAACACGGCAGCCATCGCGCTCGCGGGCGCGACCGGCGTCGCACCCGGCAGCAACGCAACAGCCGAGGACATCGCGTTCACGAAGGCGCTGTTCGACGCCACGGGCCGCACCGTCGTCTTGGACGAGACCCTGATCGACGCCGTCACTGGGCTCTCGGGCAGCGGCCCCGCGTACATCATGTTGATCATCGAAGCCCTGGCGGACGGCGGCGTAAAAGTCGGCTTACACCGCGAAACAGCGCTCTTGTTGGCTGCGCAAACCGTGTACGGCTCAGCCAAGCTGTTGCTCGAAACGGGCGAGCACCCGGGCCGTCTGAAGGACATGGTCACCAGCCCGGGCGGCACCGCGATTGCGGGCCTGCACACGCTGGAATCCGGTGGTTTACGGCGCACCCTGATCGACGCGGTCGAGGTTTCGACCAAGCGCGCAATCGAGCTGGGCGAGGCCATGGCCGCCAAGCTGGCCAAGACCTGATCGGTGTCGCGTTCGCGCTTCACTCACCGCAAGTGACAGCGACTAAAGGCACGCAGCACAAAAAATAGTGTCCGCGCAAAGGGGCCGGGGGGGGGACAGCCTCGCTCTACGCGGACGGCTATTAAGTAGCAGCCAGCAGCAGCGAACGCAAACTTCGACGCACGAAAAAGTGCACGAATTGAGGCCGCACTTTGCGCCGCGAGCTCACGCGCAGTTAGCCGCGCTGCAGCGCGCCGAAGTCATTTCAAATCTGAAATGAGGTACGCAAAGCATCTCCTCCTGAGACTGCTTTGCGCGTGTCGCTAGAGCGCGATCGTTCAGTTTTGCGACGCCCATTCAGGGCGAGCACGCGTAACCGAAACGTCGACCCAAAGGCCGACGCTCCGACACGGCGAGCGGCAGCGCACCACGCGGGGTGCTCGCCAGCGGAGCGCGTTCGGCGGCCGCGTGCTTGATTGCAGAGTCGGTATCAGCGGCCAGCGCGCGCGTGCACAGCCCACGCGCGGACCAGATGAATTGGGCCTCGACCCGACGCGCGGAAACGTCAGACGCTTCCTTGCCGAAGCGCAGGCTGGGCTCCAGCGAAGGCGCGCCACTGAGCAGGAAGCCGTCCGCATCAGGCGCGCAGACCGGCGGTATTTCGGCCAAATCAGCCGAGGTTTGGGCAAGCGGGGCGTGCAACGCGAAGCTCTTGGGGTCGATCGGGAACAGGTACCAGCCTCGGCCGATCACCCAAATGCCGAGCTCGTCTTCACGGACGCCGTGAACCAGAGCGAGAGAGCCTTGGTCGCGCCCGGTGTCCGGGTACTCGGCGAGCCGCTCGACGCGATTGCCCTGAATGCGGGACAGCGTGAAGGCGTGATTTTCGTTGTACGAGCCCACGTACCAGGCGTCGCGCAACTTCGCCACGCTGTTCAGCATTCCGAAGCCGAGGCGCCCAGCGTTCGGGATACGGGTCACAGTTTTCCCCTCCTCGAACAATAGCAAGTCGAGCAACCCGCGTGAGCTGCTGAGTACTGCTGCCGAACGCTGCCCGCCGTCCAGTAGCGCACGCCACGTGGTTGGGTTGCCCGTGCCGTCGAAGCCGAACGCTTCCGCCGCGGTGGTGGCGTCAGACCAAGGGCTGCGCGTGACCGCACTTTGGAAGGTGCCGTGCGTCACGTCGAAGCGGTCCAAGGCACGCAGTTGTGTGTGACCGGCGACGCCCCAATCCGCGCTGCGTTCGCCCCACACGTAAGCGCGCAGCGCGGCCGATTCAGTATCGAGCGCGCCGGTGTCGAAGCCGATTTCACCCGCGGCGAGGGCGGGCGGCGCAGTCTCTTGAAAGGGCGCCCAAGGCGCAGTGGTTGCGTCTTCGGAGCGCCCAGGGCCGCGCGCACGCGCGCCTTGTGCCAAAGCGGGTTCGCTCACCTCGCCGGTTGGCTCGCAATGCAGCAGCCAGCGATTGCCGCCGGGCTGGATCAGCGCGGTGAACTTGGGCAGGCCGGCAACGCGTAACGGGGGCGCCGCACTGCCCGTGCGCCAGCCGACACGCACGAAGCCGGCGAAGGCACAGCCGAGCTCAGTGCAGCCTTGCAGCCGCGCGTCATCGTGCAGCTCGCGGCCGACGTCGAACTCCGACGGCAAGTCCACGTCGCTCCATTCGAAGCCGCCATCCGTCGTTTCGAGCGCTCGCCCAGTGCGACCGACGAGCAGCGCGCGCGTACCCGAAATCAGCGCGTGGTCGATGCCGCTTTCCGGCGGACTGATGCTCACGGTGCCGTCGAGCGCAACGCGCACGCCCGCGAAGGGCTCCGCGCCCACGACCCAACCCCCGAGGCCGCTCGCGTGGCTGTTGGCGAAGCCCGCGGGTAGCTCGACGAAGCCGTCCAACCACAGCCCCTTCTCCAACATCGACGCACCAGCGCTGGCCATACCGGGTGCATACTTGAGCGGCACGCGCTGCTCCTTGCCCGCGCTGTCAATCAGCGACAGGAAGCCAGCGCCGCCCAGCCGCGGCGGCACGATGACGGCCACGCGGCCATCCGCCAGCGCCACCACGCGCTCCACGCCCAGATCCCCGCGCACGTGAATCTCACGGAAATTCCCGGCACTGTCGGCGATGCAATACGCGCCCGTGCTGGCGCTGCTCGGGCCGCTGCACGCGCCGCGCACGACGAGCGCGCCGTTGCCGCTCGAAGACACGTAGCGCGCACCCGAAAAGACACGCACGCGCTGCATGCTGAACGGCGGCTTGAACGAGAAGAGCGTTGTTTGGCGGCCGTCGTCGCTGCACACGAAGCCGTAGCCAGGGCCGTAGGCGAGCGCGCTGCATTCGCCGCCGCCAGCGTATGCGTGGTCGTCTGTGTCCAGCACCTTGCCGTCGCTGGGGCGTACACGTCGCAATGTGCCAGCGCTGGCCACGACGAACGAGCCATCCGTATCGCGGAAGCCGCGCAGCACGGCTTGCTTCAGCGCGCGTTGACTGGCCACGTCATGCGCCACGCGCGCTGGGTCCCGCGGCGCGCCGCGCAAGGCCTGCGCGAATTCGCTGTCCCGCGTGTTGGGCAGGGTGCGCACGTCGTCACGGCGACTGAAGCTGCCGCTGCTGTCCAGCGCTTGTGTGCCGTCAGGGCCCGTGAGACGCAATTCGCCGTCTTGAGCGGTGACGTTGACCACCGCAAAAGCGAGCGGGCGCCAGGAACCGCCCGCGTCGAACGTGACCAGCGTGCCTCGCAGCGGCACCTGCACGGCGCCCAGCCAACCATCCACGAACGCCATTTTTCCGTAGCCCGGCGAGGACGGCAGGCTGCCCAAACCGAGCGCAGTGCCGTGCTCCGCGTCCAGCGCAACGAGGCGATCCGGACGGTGCGAGACCACGTACAACCGATCGAAACCCGCGATCACTTGGTCTGCCTCGAAGTCCAAGCGCGCGAACGGTTCCAGATCCCCCGTGAAGGTGGGCGCGCGAAAGAACAGCGTCGCGTTCGAGGACAGCACATAAAACAAGAAGCCACCGCCCAGGCGACTCGGTAGCTCCAGTGACTGCGCGCTGCGCGCGGCCGGCAAATACTCACGCGCGAGCTCCAGCGCGCCACTCGGGCGCGACAGCACACGCAGCCCGTAGGAGATGAGCTGCTCACTGCCGTCACGCTCCACGCCGGCGGACGTGGTGACGGAACTCTCCAGCGGTGGGAACAAGCGCGGCCCGAGATCATCGGCTTTGGGCGGCACGGCGCCGAGCACGACCTGCGGCGTGCTCGGCTTGGCAAGTGCGGGCGGCGCCGTAGCCGGCGCGGGTAAGGCTGGCGCAAGCGCGTGGGCGCTGCAGGCAACGGGCCATGCGCACGCGGCAAAGAGCCAGAAATAGCGCGCCGACACTGCCATCCTTTTTAGCGTAGCGCCTCGGCGGTCGCCCGCGTAGTGGTAGTCGCAAATGACCGAAACGCGGCGCCCGACCTCGCCTTTGGCCGAAGAGATCCTCGGCCTTTACTTCCCGGTGCTCGACCACGGCTTCGTGTCGCTCGTGGACTACATGGGCACGGATGAATCCATCGAGCGCGCGGCGCGCGTCAGCTACGGCTACGGCACCCGGCAAACCAGCCAGACGCGCGGTCTGCTTCGCTATCTACGCCGGCACATGCACACCACGCCCAGCGAGATGATCGAGTTCAAGTTCCATTGCTCGATGCCAATGTTCATCGCGCGCCAATGGATCCGTCATCGCTCGGCCAACGTGAACGAATACAGCGGGCGCTATTCCCTGATGCCCATGCTGTTTCACACGCCCAGCGCAGAGCAGCTGCAAACGCAGAGCAAGCAGAACAACCAGGGCCGCAGCGGCACGGCCGTCGAGATAGAGAAGTACAACGAGGCCGTGCGGCGCTGGAACGAGATCCGCGAAAAGAGCCGTGAAGCGTACGAGTGGATGATGAACGAGGACATGGCGCGAGAGCTCGCGCGCATCGACCTGCCACTGTCCACGTACACCCAGTGGTACTGGAAGATCGACCTGCACAACTTGCTGCATTTTTTGAAGCTGCGCGTGGACAGCCACGCACAATGGGAAATCCAAGAGTACGGCCGCGTGATGGCAGGCATGCTGAAGCGCGTGGCCCCGCTCAGCTACGAGGCGTGGATCGACTATGACGTGTGCGGCAATCGCGTGAGCCGCATGGAGCTGGATGCCCTGCGCAAGTTGGTCAGCGCGGAAGGCGAAACCCTACGCGCCAACAGCGGCGTGAGCTTGGATGCGGCGGGCCTCGCGGAGGCCGGCTTGGCCAAGCGCGAAGCGGCAGAGCTGCTCGCGAAGTTGCAGCCGAAACCCGTGCCGGACTTCGAGCTGGACTTGTCCAAGGCGAGCGCCGCGGAGGTTTTCGCAGAGCGCTTTGCGCAGGCCGTGCCGAAGGTCGACAAGAAGCCGTCAGCCTGAGCTTTTTCGCGGTCGCGGGCGCCGCGCCGCCCGCCCACTTTCGCCTCCCTGGCGTTCGAGCGATTCGAGTCTTATAGAAAGCACAGACCATGGCCGCGCCCCCTCAGAGCCTGACCCGAGATCTCTCCTCGCTGGATCTCGACGAAGAAATTCGCCGCCTGAAGCGCGAGCGAAACGCGGTGATTTTGGCTCACTACTACCAAGACAGTGAGATTCAGGATCTGTCGGACGTGATTGGGGATTCGCTGCAGCTCGCGCAAGCCGCGCAAAAAACCACGGCGGACGTGATCTTGTTCGCCGGCGTACACTTCATGGCCGAAACGGCGAAGATCTTGAATCCGGAGCGCATCGTGCTCGTGCCGGACATGAAGGCTGGCTGCTCGCTGGCTGACGGTTGCCCGGTGGATCGTTTCAAGGCCTGGAAAGCGCGCCACCCGGGCTCAACCGTGGTCAGCTACATCAATTGCTCGGCCGCGGTGAAAGCGGAAAGTGACTACATCGTCACCTCCAGCAACGCCGTGAAAATCGTGAACGCGATCCCGAAGGATCAAAAGATCCTGTTCGCGCCCGACAAGAACCTCGGCCGCTGGGTGCAAAAGCAAACGGGCCGTGATTTGGTGCTCTGGCAGGGCAGCTGCATCGTGCATGAAACGTTCAGCTTGCGTAAGCTGGAGGACATTCGCGTCGCTCACCCAGAAGCCAAAGTGATCGCGCACCCCGAGTGCGAAGAGCCGCTCTTGGATCGCGCTGACTTCATCGGCTCCACCGCGGCCCTGCTCAAGTACGTGGAGAACGACAACGCGCGCGAGTTCATCGTCGTGACAGAATCCGGCATTTTGCATCAAATGCAGAAGCGCGCGCCGAACAAGCTGCTGATTCCGGCGCCGCCGCTGGCCAATTGCGCCTGCAATGAGTGCCCGTTCATGCGCCTGAATACGCCGGAAAAGGTGTACCTCGCGCTGCGCGATCTGGAACCGCGTCTGGAAATGGACGAAGAGCTGCGCGCCCGCGCGCAAGTGCCCATCGATCGCATGCTCGCGCTGAGCTGAAGCTCAGCGCGGCGCTACTTCTTGGCGACGCCCTGGCCGGGCAAGCGCCCGAACGCGCGGTTGGCGATTTGCACCAAGTCCCCGCACTCGCTCAGATCCAGGTTCTGTAGCTCGAGCGGGTCGCGCGCCACGTCATGGCATTTCCAGCCCACGTCCCAAGCGCGTGACTCGACCTTGAGATTCTTCTGCATGATGCCCCAATTCTCGAACGCGCATGTCCACAGCGCCGAGCAATTGGTCATCAGCAGCGGCTGATCGCTGAGGCCGGGACGAAGCAGGCTATGGCCGGGCATACGCTCCTTGTACTTGGCGATCGCCGGGTCTTCACCAATACCCATCAGATCCAAAACCGTGGGCGCGAGATCCGCGTGGTACAGGTAGTCCGCTTGCTTATCGGTGAGGGCCTTCAGCTCGTTTTCCGTGAGCGTGCCGTCCGGCGCATCTACCCACGCCGGAACGTGGATTTCCTCGTCGAACACGCTGAACGTGTGGCCCATTTGGTTGTGCTCGCGGAAGGCCTCCGCGTGGTCGCTCGTGTACACGATGACCGTGCGCTTGCCCGCTTCAGTCGAGCGCACGTAAGCCAGCATCTTCGCTAGGTGCTGGTCCTGCTGATAGACGGCGTTCTGATAGAAATTCTTGAAGTACGGGTTGTCCTCGGGCGCCTTGCTCGTGGTGGACGGTTGAAAGGGCTGCGGCCCTTTCGGATCCACGTAGTACGGGTAGTGCACGTTGGAGAGCTGCACCACCGCCAAGAACGGTTCGCGCAGCGTCCCGAATTCGCGGTTCACTCGATCGGCGAGCAGCCCCTCGGGCGCGCCCATGTCCAAGTCCGAAGTCGGGTCGAGATCCGTCGCACTGAAGAACTTGCTCACGCCCAGGTTCTTCACCCACAAGCGCGCGTTGCCGAACAGCATGTTCTGACTGGTCCAAAACGCAGTGTCGAAGCCGGCGGCTTTGGCGTAGTCGAAGATCAGCGGCCAAGTGTGCAGGTTGTCACGGGACTCCGTAGGCGCGAGGCCAGACCACAGCACCGCGAGCGAGACGGCGGTCGTGGAATCCATGGAGCGCATTTGCGGCAGCGGAATCCGCTTCGGAAACAGCAGATTCGTGGCCTCGGTGCGCCGGCAACCTGGGTCGTACGCGATACACGTCGCGTCCGCGCGCACGCTTTCCAAGATCACGAACAGCACGTTGCGCTTGGGCGTCTGCACCGGATGCAACGGCACAACGGGCATGGATTCACGCGTGCGCGGCCGCGTTTGCTTCGACTGCTCGGTGAACCCGAGCTCCGTGGCCACGAGCCCACCGATGGCATTCAGGTACAGCACGTCCGGGGGAGCGGCCTGCAGGTGCCGATGCTGCGCCGGGATCGCGAAGCTCGCGCACAAGAAAAGCGGCGCCAAGTAGCCCGTTAGCGCTGCCCAAAAGCGGCTTGGCCGCAACCAGCGCCGCGCAACCCAAACCAACGAAAGAGCGATGCACAGCGGCGGCGTCTTCGCGCGCAGGTAGTTGCCCACGTCCGCCAACAGCTGATTGATGACGCTGTCTTTGAAGTTCGACGCAAACAGCGACACGTCCAGATTCAGGTACGCGTTGTATTGGCTGTAGAAATACGTCTGCCCGCCCACGCTGAACGTGAAGGCGATGACGAACAACACGGCTGCGACCCAACGCCACGCCCCTTGGCGGCGCGCCGCGGCATGCAGCAGCACGCTCCAAACCAGCAAGCTCTCGAGCGACGAAGCCAGGTAAAAGCCGCGGTGCTCGACGTCCAGGCCCGCCAAACGCGCGCTGCGCCGTGACCAGTCCATCGCCAGCACCACCGCCGTCGGCACGAGAAGCAGCAGGGGTGCGAACAGGCGTCGTTGCCGCGCCCAACGCCGTGCGCGGGCGAAACGATGGGCAACCTGCGCCGTCGCGGCCGCCGCCACTGGATCGGCTTCTATTTTGGGGGTGCTCTGCACGCGAGGCGCGCAGTGTAGTCGAACAAACTACAACCACGCTCATTTTTGCCATGGCCCAGTCGCGGAAAAGCCATGGATTTCTAGCTAGCGCGCGGAGTCTCGGCCAACCGGCTCAAGTCTCGGGGAAAACGTCCGTTCTGTCTCGGCATGGGACCGCGACGCCTTCTGACTCTGACTTCCGCCCTGCTCCTGGTGACGGCTTGCGCTCAGCCTGCCGCGACAGTGGCACCCGAAACTGCGCCGAAGCCGCACAAGGCGAAGGAAGGCAAGAGCAGCCACGCCGCCGAAAAGGGCGCTGAAGAAGCCAAGGGCGGCGAAGAGAAGAGCGACGAAACGCCGCAAAAATACACGGTGCCGTTCGCCTGGGAGAACTCCAAGGCCGAGCCGTTGGCGTTGACGCGCGCGTTCCTCAAAGAGGCGTTCGAAGACAACAAGACGTACATGGAGCACGGCTCCAAGTTCTTCGCGGCCTTCGCGGATGCTGAGCTGCCGCGCGCCACCGTGGTCACGTGCTCGGATTCACGCGTGCAGCCGCAAGGCTGGGACGAGACGAGCGAGAACGACGATTACACCGTGCGCAACTTCGGCAACCAACTGGCCGGCGACGAAGGCTCGATCGAATACGGCGTCGAACACCTGAACACGCCGCTCCTGTTGATCATTGGGCACACGGGGTGTGAAGCCGTGAAGGCCGCCAGCGGCGACACCTCGAAGCTGAGCAAGCCCCTGCAAGCGCAGCTCAAGAGCCTGCAGATCCCCCGCCCTGCGGCTGGCAAGAACGAGAACCAAGCCTGGGCGGAGGGCGTGGTCGCCAACGTGCACAACCAAGTGACCGGCGCCTTGAAGCGCTACGGCAAGCGCGTGCAGAGCGGCTCATTGACCGTCGTCGGCGCGGTGTTCGACTTCCGCAATGACCTCGGACAAGGGCCGGGCAAGCTCGTCATCGTGGACGTCAATGGCAACGGCGAAGCTGAGCGCATGGAAGCCTTCATGGCAGCCGTGAACAACGACGGCGCCGGCGGCAAGAAGTCGTCCAAGAAGGAAATGGCGACGCCCGAAGAAGTCGCGCACTCGCTGTCCCAGGTGCAGGGCATCGTCACGCGCCAAGTCTCCGAAGCCACGAACGACTCGAGCGGCGTCGGTCACCCGGCGAAGTAAGCGCGAAGCCTCAGCCGGCGGGGTTGCCGAGCAGCAACGTCGTCAGCACGTAGTTCGCGATCAGTATGCACACTGCGCTGTGCACGACTGCTTGCGTGGTCGCTTGCCCGACGCCACGCGCGCCGCCTGAAGCATAGTAACCGCGCGTGCAAGAGATTGCCGAAATCAGAAAGCCGAACACCGCGGCTTTGATCAGGCCCATCGAAAAATCAGCCGGCACCAAATGCTTCTCGATGTTCGAGACGAAGGTGCCTGGGTCAACGCCCAGCCACTGCACGGACACCAGCCACGCGCCGCCCATGCCAACGCACGTGTACAGAATGCAAAGCAAGGGCACCATCAACACGGCGCCCAACAACCGCGGCGACAACAGGTACTGAACGGGGCTGACGGCCATGGTCACCAGCGCGTCAATCTGCTCAGTGACGCGCATGTTGCCGAGCTCGGCGGCCATCGCGCTACCGGCGCGCGCGGCCACCATCAACGCGGAGAACACCGGCGCAATCTCTTCCGTCAGTGATTTTGCGACAACTAGGCCAACGACGCCCTCCGCGCCGAACTCACGCAGGCTGTGCGTGGTTTGGAGCGCGAGCACCATGCCGCTGAACACGCCCGTCAGCGCCACGATGAACACCGACTGCACGCCGATGAACTCCATCGCCACGAACAGCTGGCCAATGCGATACGGCGGCCGGATCAGCCAAACCAAGGTTTGCCCGGTGAGCGCGAGCACCGAGCCCACCATCTCGAACACCGAGATGAACGGCCCCGCCAGGGCGGAGAGCACGCCCTTCGCCTCGTCATCAGACTGTTCGGCGTCGGCCACGCTCAACCCTTAGCACCGAGCTCGGCCACGATGGCGCTGGAACGACGCCCAGTAGCCGAAAACACGGCCCGCCGTGGGTCCAAAGAGAGCGTCAAACACAGCGCGTCCCCTCCCAATAGTGCGATGTACGGCTCGCCCCACTCCACGAGCAAGATGCGGCCATCATCACGCTGTGAGTCCAGCCCGAGCTGACGCACTTGCTCGGGGCCGTTCAACCGATACAAGTCGGCATGCGACAGCGGCGGCTGCGTGTCGTGCTCATGCACCAAGGTGAACGTGGGGCTCGGCACTCGCTGCGTGGCAGGCAAGCCGAGCGCGCGGCACAAGGCGCGCGCGAAGAACGTCTTTCCCGAACCGAGCGGTCCGGTCAGGATCAACAGGTCACTCGGCTTCAAGATGGGCGCGAGCCGCTGCGCGAGCTTTTGTGTGGCGCGGCGAGTGGGGAGCTCGAAGGTCAGTTCCGAAGCGGTCACGGAGTTTTGGGGGACACTATCGTAAGCGTGCGCGGAAGCACGTGAGCCTCGGAAAATCCGCGAGAATCGCTAGTCCACAGCGGTGCTTGCGCGCTGCTGAGCGCTCTTTCCGCGCGCGCGTGAAGCTCACGCACCACGCGGCCGTCGTCGACGCGGCCGTCGGGGAAGCCGTCCAGCGCGACCTTCGCCAAGAGCGCGGCGTCATGACCCAGTGCCTCGTACCAATCGATGGCCGGCAAAGCGGGGTTGTCACCCGGCTCCGCGCGCGTTGCGCGCGGGAAGCTGCCCGCACCGAGCGCAAAGCGCGCCTTCGGCGCATCACTCGCGTACACGAATTCGCTGCCCTCCAGCCCGAGCGCCAGGAGCGGTGAGAACGCCACACTGTGCAGCTCGCGCGCGACGTCACTGGCGCACGCCGCAGAGCCGAACACCAAGAGCGCGGAAATACGCTCGCGCCGCCACTCATCGACCGAAAAGCGCGGCCCTCCGGCGTTGATCAGCGGCGCGTCACACGCTTCACCGCTGCGGCCTACGCGCGCGATGCGTTGCAGATTGCGGCGCGACAATTCGGCGTCAACGGCCGTTTGCTCGCTGGCGCTACTTTCCCCGACCACGAACGCATGGCGAAACGGCGTGGTAGCTGGCGTGGGCACCTGCAGTAGCACGACCGCGATCTCGTTCTGTTCGGCGAAGCGCGCCGCGATGTCCGCGGACTCCGTATCGACGCCTGCCACCAAAATCGCGGCGCCTTCTGCGGCCAGCTCACGCAGCGCTTCCGCGGTGCCGGCGCTCGAACCGCCGTCGTCTTGCGAAATTAGGTGCACGCCGCCGGGCTTTTCCGCTGCTTCCGGCAAGCCCAAACCGCGCGCCAAACCGGCGGCCAAGTTCGCGGACCTGCGTCTTGCATCGGCGCTGCCCAGAGACAGCGCGACGCCGATCGAGCGCCCCAAAATCAAGGGCACGCTTTGACCACCACCAGCAACGCCCACGAGCGCAGAGCCGCTGTCGCTTGCGCGCAATGCGGCTGGCGCGGTGTCTAGCAAGCTGCGCGCGAGGCCGGAGTCTTTCTCGCGCACGGCGATCGTGACCAGGCGCTCGCGCAGCATCTTGCGCAGCCATTCACGGGCCTTCGAGCTTGCGCCCTCGTCGCTTTCACCGCGATCGAAGGTCTGCAAATTCTGCACGAGGTCCGCCTTGGGTGCCGTCCGGAATAGCTCGCGCACCGTGTCTTGCAGCGCGCTTTGCGACTCGAGCGGCGCCTCGGACAACAGCTCCTCGGCGGCCGTTAACGCGCGACCGTAACGACGCGCCGCGGCCGCAGCGCGCAGGCGCAACTCACTGAACACCAGCCGTTCATCGGCATCCACGATCTTGCCGGCCAAGGGCTCGAGCACGGTCCACGCGGCGTCCGCTTTGCTTTCGCGAAGCAGCGCGTACGCCTCCGCCACCTGTGCAAAATCATTCACGGTTCCCACGTGCTCGCGCACTTGCGCAATCAGCACGCGCGCATCCGTGAGCGCGCCGCGGCTCACGCAATCGAAGGCGAGCAGCACGCGCACCAAATCACTGGGCTCGTCGTTCGGGAAGCGCACCAGGAACGTGCGCAAATCCGGCTCCAGCCGGCGGCGTTCATTCATGCTGCCGGCAAACCAGGCCGGGCGAAGCGCACGAAACGCGGCTTGCGCGTCCGAGCTGGCAGACAGCGTCGCCTCCGGGCGAAGCGCGTCAGCACGGGAATGTCCGCAGGCCACCGCCACCACTGCGCACGCCGCGAGCAGGCAAGCCGTGCGAGCCATGCGGGTCGAATGTCGGGAAGGTGGGGCGGCGTTTGGCATATGCTGAGCTCGTGTCAGTAGAGGGTGATGCGCGCCCCACGCGCCAGTCAAGCTCGCCGAGCGCGGCAGTGCTCGCTTTGCTTGGGCGCACGCGCGCGTTTGGTCGGCTTGCGTTCGCCGGCTTCGTCTTCGTTCATTTCGCGTTCCAGGCGTTCCGCGCGACGGCTGACGCCGCGCGCCCCGAGCCCGGGCTGGAGACGCAAGCCTGGTTCGTCGCCGCGCTGCTACTAGTGATCTGGCTGCCATTTGCGCTGTTCGCGGGGCATGAGCTGATGGGCCTGCTCCCCACCGCGCGCGCAGAACGCGCGCCCCAGGCACGCGCTCTGCTCTTCGCCGAACGGCTCGCGCTGCTCGTGGTCGTGGCCTTCGCGCTCTGGCACACAGCACAAATTTCGTGGCCGTTGCTCAGCGGCAGCTCCGGCGCAGCGGACGTTCGCCCGGGTCTCGTGTTGTCACTGTCCAGCACCAGTCACGGGGTTCCACTGCACGCCGCCGCTTATGTGTGCGGGGTGGCCGCAGCGTCGTTCTACGCAACACGGCAAGTGCTTGCGGCAAGCCGCGCCCTGTCGCGCCCTGCCGCGCGCGCCGTCGTGGCTTTGGGCGTGCTCGCCTACGTGCTGGGCAGCTTTGCCGTCATCCGCTGCTCTGGTGGTCAGATCTTCCCCTGAGCCTGGCTTCGCCTTCGCCCGCTGGGCGCGCCTGAGAAGACGGGTGCTTCCCGGTCTCCGTACATGCTAAAGGGCCGCCCATGCCGCGTTGCTATTTGCTGACTCTAGCCAGCTCGTCGAGCGTCGATCAGCAGTCCAACAACGTCTCTTTGTTCAACGTCGTGGAGCAGGTCAATCTGCCACGCGGCGTCGAACCACCACCCGGCGCGCTGCTGCCGATGGAGATCCACGCCTATTTTCAGCTCGATCCGAGTGAGCTGAATCAGCGTCTGGAAGTGCGCTTTGCGCTGGTCGCCGAAACGGGGCTGGAAGCGCTCACCGAGGCCTACCCGCACAAGTCCGGCACGCTGCGCTACCGCACGCGCACCATGGGCGTGCCCGTGCCGCCCGTGCCTGGCAATTATCAGGTACGCGTCGACTACCGCATCGCGGGCAGCGAGCATTGGCAGCGGGATCTCGCGTCGTGGCCGCTAATCGTCGCGTTGGCGGAAGCGCGCCCCGCCGTTACGCACTGAGCAGGCCGGGCCCGCTCAGTTACACGCGCACACGTTTTGCGAAGACAGCGAGCAAGACACGAGCGAGAACACCTCGCTCGCCGCACTGCCCGTCAACCCGCCGAACTGGTTGATCACCTTGCGACACGTTTGGTTCGTGTAGCAGTTGAAGCCTTGGCAACCGGTCTTCTCGATGCACGCGAAAATCGAGGTGCAGCCGAAATCAGAGAAGCAGCCAATGACCTCGTCTGAGCAGACTTGGCACAAGCATTTGTTACAGTCCGTTTGAGCCAGCGAAACACAGGCATCGATGATCGGGCCCGTGCCGGCCGCGCCGGCGTCACCAGGAAAGCCGCCCACGTTGGGCGTGCCTGCGACGCCCACGAAGCCGCCTGTGCCCGGACTACCACCGTGGCCCGGGAAGCCGGCGATGTTCGGCGCGCCAGCCGTGCCCGTTGTGCCGCCGTGACTCGGCGCGCCCGCGACGTTGGCCGCACCGCCAACGCTCGGTGAACCGGCGAAGCCAGGCTTCCCTGCGGCGCTCGGCGCGCCTGCCACGGAGGGTTGATCCCCCACGCCGTTGCCGCCCGTGCCGGGGCTTCCGCCTGCGCTTTCGCCGCCCGCGCTGATCAGCCCGCCAGCTCCGGCGTCATCGAACAGCGTTTCGGTGCGCCCACCGCAACCGAGGAACGCGGCCGCGCAGGCGCTGAACAGAAGACACGCAGTGGTTCCCCGAATCATCGTCATAAAGAGGATACGCGGTTTCAGACACCGCGCCAGCGCGCGCGGCCCCTCAGATTGCTACTCAGGTGAACCCTGAGCCCCGCCGCCTAACTGCCGAACATCACGCCATTTTCCGTATAGAGCCGAGAATTCTCGCAAAATTCCGCGGAAAATCCCTTGGTTTGACCCAATTGATTTGGGATAAGGACGCACGAGCCGAGGGAGCAGCGCGCACGACGCCGCTCGCTTTGGCTAGAGGGAGTTCCGATGTCTGCCGCGAACCCGCTGAGCCAAAGCAACAACGACGAGTCTGAAGTGCCGGCGCCGGCCTCCGAACCGTCTCGCCCCACCGAGCCGCGGCGTCATCCCGCCCCGATGCGCAATGCGTTCGATACGGAGCTCGGTCTGGAATCTGGTTTCGACTCCGACTCCGGCTCCGGCTCCGGCTCCGGCCCAGAGGGCTTCGACTTTCACGACACAATTCCAGCGCCACCGTGGCTGGATGACGCGCCCGATACGGTCGAAGCGCCGCTCGTCCCGTCGCGCTGACTGCGAGTTCCGTCGCGCTGGGCGGCGAGAGCAATGTTAGCGTGCCGCCCGAGTGGAGGTAACGCCGTTGTCGATTCGTATTCCCGTCTCTGTTCGCTCGCTATTCGTCGTCGCTCTGGTTCTCTGTGGTGTCGCCCTCAGCAGCATCGCCAGCGCGGCAGGCCGCGTTGAATGGAAGACCAAAACGTTCAAAGAACGTGACGATAAGTCCTGGAAGCTGGAAGTAGCCATCTACTTGGCGCGCGCGCCGGACGTGCCGCACGTGCCGATGAAGTTCGAGTTCCAACCCGAGGTCTATTACGAGCGCGACGAAGTCGACGGCGACAAGATCGTCGAGCACAAGGTGCCGCTCGACAATCGCCAAGCGCTGATCGAAAGCGTGGACGTCGGCTTCATGGACGAGGGCAGCGGAAAAGTGGAACCGCGCACCCGCTTCAGCTTCAAGCTGACCCGCGCGCACGGCTACGAAGCCGGCGAATACAAAGTCTCGATTCACGACGCGACCAACGACCAAGCCGTCGGCGCGCCCGTCACGCTGATCTTCG
>FSWQ01000295.1_pt1 | contig 16825 bp, 9 predicted proteins | sample 1637691 | NCBI WGS metagenome assembly FSWQ01 (sample SAMEA3914814, study PRJEB12502) | metagenome | biome: forest; material: soil | place: USA | collected 2011-09-16 | depth 0.1 m | reverse complement strand
GCCTTGGGCGCGGGCTTCGCGGCCTTGGGCGCGGGCTTCGCGGCCTTGGGCGCGGGCTTCGCGGCCTTGGGCGCGGGCTTCGCGGCCTTCACCGGCTTGGCAGATTTGGCCGGCTTCTTTGCCGGTTTCGCGGCGGGCTTCGCGGCTTTCGCGATCGGCTTCGCGCTCTTCGTTGCGGGCTTCTTACTCGCCTTCGCGGCTTTGGGCGCGGGCTTCGCAGTCTTCGCAACAGGCTTGGCCTTCGCTGCGGGCTTCGCGGCTTTGGGCGCGGGCTTCGCGGCTTTGGGCGCGGGCTTCGCGGCTTTGGGCGCAGCCTTGGTCGGCGCAGGCTTCGCGGGCTTCGCAGCGGGTTTGGCTTTCACCGGTGCCGGTGCTTTCACGGGCGGCATCGCTTTGACTTTGGTTTTCGCGACGACCTTCTCCGGCTTCGGAGCGGGCCGCGCAACGGCCTTCGCCAGAGCCGGCTTGGGACCGGTCTTCGCTTCGGGCTTGGCTTCGGCCTGTTTCGGCGCGGCCGCCTTCTTGGCGGGCTTGGCCGGTTTTTCCGCGGCTTTCGGCGCCTTTTCGGCGGCTTCGGCTTTTGCCTTCGGCTTCTTTGCGGTCACGGCACGCAGCGTCTTCTTCACGTCGTCTGCAGCGTCATCGGCGTCATCGGCGTCTTCTTCGTCACCACCATCAGCGCGACCGAGTGCGCCGTCTGCACGACGCGCGAGCGTCTCGCTGATCTTCTCGTCGAGATCGGAGAACTCGAACGGCTTGTCCAAGTACGCGTCTGCGCCGTACAGCGGAGACGTCATCTCGTTCAAGTTCTCGCCAATGCCGGTGAGCATGATCACGCCGGTGTGCGCGAGCGACACGGCTTCACGGATCTTGCGACACACTTCCCAGCCGCTCATGCCGGGCATCATCACGTCCAAGAGCACGAGGTTGGGCAGGTGTTCGTGCGCGAGCTCCCAGGCTTGATCGCCGTCGGAGGCTTCGAGCACCGTGTAGCCTTTCGAGCGCAGGTGACTGGACAACATGGCAACCATGCTCGGTTCGTCGTCGGCGACGAGCACGACAGGCTTTGTTTCATTCGGCATGGCGGCGGGAGCTCCGGGGGCTAAGGCGTGGGGAAGAAGCGCGAATTCGTTCGCATTCGAGACCAGCGCACGGTTTCCGGTCAAGCCCCGTGACGCACGGCTAGCCACTCGGGCCGCGGGCCGTGTCCCGGGGCATGTGTGCACGTGGCTTGAGCGCTGTGCTCGGTGCCGTTCGGGTGCTTAACTTGAGTCGGATGGCCTCACGTGACGGCATCGGTGCGCTTCGGCGCGCGGCAAGGCGAGCCGAGCGTCGGGCGAGCGCGGCCGCGGTTTTTAGCCGCGCGATGCTACTTCTGCCGGTTCCGTTGGGGTACGCGGCGCTGGCGCTGACGCTGGTCAAGGTGTTGCGTTGGGGTGGTTCAGGACAACGCGCGCTGCTCCTGCTGGGGCTTTTGCCTTTGTTAGCGTTTGCGATTGGCGTGGCGCAGGTGCTGTTCGGAAAACGCCCGGCGTGGCGTGGTTCGCTGGCGTTGGACGCCTTTCACGGTTTTCACGACCGCGTCACCAGCGCGCTCACGTTCAGCCAGGTACCCCAGGCCGAGCGCTCGCCGATGATGCAGGCAGCGATTGAAGAGGGCGTGGCTTTGGCCGGGTCGCTCGATCCGCGGCGCGCGGTCCCGATCCCGATCCCGCGTGAGCTGGGCTTGGTCGTCGCGCTCGCGCTCGGCTTGGCGGCCTTGTCGACGTTGGAGGTGCGCAGCTACCGACCGCTACCACCGCCCGCCAGCTTCGAACCGATGCAGATGAGCGCGGACGACATCGAGCTGTTTCGCGACGTAGCCAAGGAGCTTGCCGCCAAGAACGACGACCCGAACGCGCTCGTCGCCGTGCGTCGCTTCAATCAATTGATCGAAGACATTGCCGAGCACCGGCTGGATCGGCACGAGGTCTTTCAGCGCATGGGCGATCTCGAGCGCGATTTGAAAGACAACGTGGACTTGGATCAGGACGCGCGCGACGAAGGCCTGAAGGGCTTGGCGCGCGAACTGGAGAAGAGCGGCCTAACCAAGCCCGCAGCGGCCGCGCTGGATGAAAAACGGCTCGCGGATGCCGAAAAAGCGCTGCGTGAGCTGGCCGAGAAATTGAAGCGCAAGGACGGGCGCCCGAACCCGGCCGAGCTGGACAAGCTGCGCCAAGCCTTGGAGAAGGCGAGCCACGCCAACGAGGAGCGCCTGAAGAACATCGCTGACCGGCGCCGTGAGTTGGAGGAAGAGCACAAGAGCCTGCTCAAGAAAAAGGGCGAGCAACCCGACGCCGGCGCGAACACTGATCCGAAGCTGGCCGACAACGAGCGTCGCCTCGAGCACTTGGACCGCGACAAGAACCGCGCTGAGCACAGCCAGAAGCAAATGTCGGAGCTCGACAAGCAACTGGCCCAAGCTGCACGTGATTTGATGCGTGACTCCGGTCAGAGCGCGCAGGACTTGGAGCAAGGCGCGCAAGACATCAACCGCATGGCCAAGCAGGAAAGCAGTGAGGAGCAGAAGAAGGAGCTCCTGCGCAAGCTGCAGGAAATGCGGGAATTGATGCGCCAACAGGGCAAAGGCGGCAAAGATCAGATGCAGCGCCTGACGAAATTCGGTCAGCGCGCGCGTGGCCAAGGGGGCCCCGGCCAAGGCCAGGGGCAGGGCGAAGAACCCGGCGGGCAAGCGGGTGGCAAAAAGAAAGACGGCCCGCTTCGTCTCGGCAGTGGCCCAGGCAGCGTCTCGATTGAGATCCCCGTGGCAGAGAACCGCCCGGGCGCAGGCTCCGATCAAGCTGGCGACAAGCCAGGCAGCGGGCAAGAATCGAGCGCGGGCCCTGGCGCTGGTACGGGTCACAACTCGGATCTCGCGGGCGCCGCCACGGACCTCAAGGGCAAGACGCAAGACGTGACCGCCGCGGGCGCAGACACCGGTCAAGGCGCTGCTTCGTCACAGGTGATCTTCGGCGCGGCGGAGCGCGGCTTCGTGGGCCGCGGTTACAAGCAAGTGTTCACGGACTACCAAACCGTGGCCGAACAAGCGCTGAGCCAGGATGAAATCCCGTCCGGTTATCGTTTCTACGTACGCCGCTATTTCCAGCTGATTCGGCCGAGAGAATGAAGCTCTCGAGCCATTGGAACCCATAGGAGACCCGAGAATGTCGGATGCCGATCAAGCGCGCGAAGAGGTCAGTGAGTTTCAAAAGCAGATCGGAGCGCTGCGCGAAGAGATCGGGCGAGTCATCGTCGGCAACCGGGAGGTGATCGACGGCGTGCTCTCCTGCATGCTCGGCTCATCGCACGCGCTGCTGGAAGGCGTGCCCGGTCTGGGTAAGACGATGCTCGTGCGCACGTTGGCTAGCGTGCTGGGGCTTGAGTTTTCCCGCATTCAGTTCACGCCGGATCTGATGCCGGCAGACATCATCGGCACGGTGGTGTTGGATGAAGCCGCGAGCGGCGCGCGCACGCTGGAATTTCGCCGCGGTCCGATTTTTGCGAACATCGTCTTGGCAGACGAGGTGAACCGCGCCACGCCCAAAACGCAGAGCGCGCTCCTGGAGGCAATGCAGGAACACCGCGTCACCGTGGGCCGCACCACGCACCAGATCGAAGAGCCGTATTTCGTCCTGGCCACGCAAAATCCGCTGGAAATGGAGGGCACCTATCCGCTGCCCGAAGCCCAGCTGGATCGCTTCTTCTTCAAGTTGGAAGTGCCGTTCCCCTCGCGTGACGAGCTGCACGCCATCATTGACCGCACCACCACCGCGCAGCACCCAGAAGTGCAGCGCGTGCTCACGCGCGAACAGATCTTGGGCATGCAAGCGCTGGTGCGGCGGGTGCCGGTTGCGCGCCACGTTCAAGATTACGCGATTCGCGTGCTGATGGCGACGCACCCCACCGGCGAAGAAGCGCCGGATCTGGTGAAGCGCTTCGTGCGCACCGGCGCGTCTCCGCGTGGCGCGCAAGCCATGCTGCTCGGCGCCAAAGTGCGCGCGTTGTTCGACGGCCGCTTCGCGGCGTCGATCGAGGACGTCAAAGCCACGGCGCTCGCCGCGCTTCGGCACCGCGTGCTGCTCAGCTTCGAGGGCGAAGCCGAAGGCGTGGCTTCTGATCGCGTCATCGCTGAAATCCTCAAGAAGCTGCCGCAAACCAAGGAATAAGCACTCCCGTGGGCTTCTTGGATCTATTTCGCCGTGAGGCGAGCCCGCGCTCGGGTCGGGATAAGCTCCGCTCGCACCAGCTCTTCGACGATGAGTTTCAGCGCAAGCTGGAAATGCTCGCGCTGGTGAGTCGCCGTGTGTTTGCGGGGCGCCTACGCGCCGAGCGACGCAGCAAGAAGAAGGGCAGCGGTATCGAGTTCGCCGATCACCGCGACTACACCGCCGGTGACGACTTTCGCTCGGTGGACTGGAACGTGTATCAGCGCTTCGGCAAATTGCTGGTTCGCCTATACGAAGAAGAAGAGGATCTCAGCATCTACTTGATCGTGGATTGCTCGACGTCCATGGCCTTCGGCGAGCGCAAGAAGTTCGACCAAGCGCGCCGGCTGTGCGCGGCGCTGGCCTACGTGGGGCTCGCGAATTTGGATCGCGTCACGGTCGTGGGCGTGAATGACGGCGTGGTTTCACGCATGCCGACCACGCGCGGCAAAGGTCGTATTTTCAAGGTATTCGAGTTCCTCTCGCAGCTGGAGCCCAGCGGCGTGACGGACCTGGGTACGGCGCTCAAAACGTTCGTTGCGCAGCACAAGCGACGCGGCTTGGCCGTCTTGTTCAGTGACCTGTACGACCCTGCGGGGTTCGAAGCGGGCATCAACATGCTGCGCTTCAACAAGTTCGAACCTTACGTGGTGGAGCTGGTGGACCCGGCGGAAGCGCGGCCCGCGCTCAAGGGTGACGTGCGCATCTACGATTGCGAAACCGGTGAAGAGCGCGAGCTCACCGTCACGGACGGCATGCTGGACAAGATGCAGCGCGCCGCCATGGAATACCGCTCGGGCATCGAGCGCTTCTGCGCGCAGAAGCAGGTGCCGTACTTTCCGGCGGACGTGAACACGCCGTTCGATGAGCTCGTGCTGCGTGTGTTTCGACGCGGAGGCTTTCTTCGCTGATGGCCTTCGCTGGCTTGCCCCTGGCACAGCTGCTCATGATCGCGGGCGGCGCTGCGGCCGTGACCATTGGGCTGTACATCTTGAAGCTGCGCCGGCGCGCGGTTCCGGTGCCTTTTGCGCGCATTTGGGACGCTGTTTTCCGCGACCGACAAGCGACGGAGCTGTTCAGCAAGCTGCGCCGGCTGCTCTCGTTGTTGTTCCAGCTGCTGCTGCTCGCGCTGTTGGTGTTCGCGCTTGGGGATCCGAAACCAAAGACGTCGATCCTGGAAGGCCGGCACATCGTGGTGCTGGTTGACGGCAGCGCGTCCATGAAGGCCATCGACGTGAAGCCGAACCGCATCGAAGCCGCCAAGGCGGAGGTTCGCAAGCTCGTGCGCGGCCTGGGCGGTGCGGACCGTGCGTTGATTGTCGAGATGGGCTCGCTGCCGAGCCCGCTGTCGACCATGAGCTCGGACGTGACTGAGTTGGACCCCGCGATCGACGCGCTGTCTGCCTCCGACACGCGCGCGGATTTGGAGCGTGGTCTGTCGTTCGCAGTGGATAGCCTACGCGGCTTACCCAAAGCTGAGATTGACGTCGTGAGCGACGGCGTGCTCGGCGACGTAAGCGAGATCGCCAAGCACGTGGATTTGCGCGGCGTCAGCGTGCGCTACCTGCCGATCGGCAAATCCGGCACGAATTTGGCGATTTCCGAGTTCTCCGTGCGTCGCTACCCGCTCGACAAATCGCGCTCGGAAGTGATGCTGGAGGTGGCGAACACCAACGACAAGCCAGCGCAAGTCGAGCTCACGCTGCTCGGCGACGGCACCATCATCGACGTCAGTCGCTTCGCGCTCGGCCCGAACGAGAAGCTGCCACGCTATTACCAAGACCTAGCCGGTGCCAGCCGCACACTAGAAGCCAAGATCCGTTTTGCAGACGGCCACGCGGACGACTTGCCCGCGGACGATCACGCCTACGCGCTGATGCCCGAACGACACCGCGCTCGCGTGCTCGTGATCTCGAAAGGCAACACGTACCTGGAGGCTGCTCTGTTGCTCGATGAGTACTTGGACGTGACCACCGTGATGCCCGGTCGAACCATCCCGAGCGAGCACTTCGACGTCGCGATCCTCGACGGTGTGGCCGACACGCTGCCGGACAGCGTCGCGGCCGCCCTGTACCTGAACCCACCGGAGGCCGGCGCGCCAGTGAAGCTGGGCGCGACACTGAGTGACTTCGGCTTCGACACCTGGGACAAAAAGAGCCCGATTTTGCGGTTCTTGGCCCTGGGAGACGTGCAGGTCTCGACGGGCCGCGCACTGCAGCCGGCCAGCGGGGATCGCGTGCTCGGAGCCAGCGACCAAGGGCCGATTCTGGTCTCCGGCACGCGCTCGGGCCATGCATTCGTCGCGCTCGGTTTCGACCCGCGCAATTCGGATCTCGTGCTGCGCGTGGCTTGGCCGCTGTTCGTGTTGAACAGCATCAACGCCTTCGTCGAGGAAGACACCGGCTACGTGTCGTCTTTCCGTACTGGCGACGTGTGGCGCGTGCCCGTGCCCAGCTCGGTGGATTCGGCTACCGTCATCGATCCAGCAGGTGCCCAGCACACGGTGCCCGTGAAAGAAGGCCGTGCGGTGTACCTGGGCGAGCAGGCAGGCTTTTACAAGCTCGTCAGCGGCTCGGGCACTGACGCCACGAGCACGGACTTCGCGGCGAACTTGTCGGACTTGGCGGAAAGCCGCATCACGCCTGCCCCAGAGCTCGCGTTGGGCGCGCAAAAGGTGGCTCCGGTGAGCATCGGCCTGCCCGGTTCGAAGCGTGAAGCTTGGGTTTACTTGCTGGCTGCGGTGATCGGGCTGTCCGTGATCGAGTGGATCACGTATCACCGCCGGGTGACGGTGTAATGCCGCAGCGCGCCTTAGCGAGGCTGGTTTGGGGGGCGTTCATTGCGGTCCTGACCGTCATTTTGGTGGTCGCGTATCGCCACTACGTGCTTGGCGCGAGCGAAGCAGACGGCGCATTCCGTTGGCTGCGCAACGGCATTCACTATCAATTGCTCGAACCGAGCGCGTTGGGCGTGCTGCTCGTCACGCCGCTGCTGTTGTTCGTGCTCGGGCGCTCGCTGGCGGATTTGCCATGGCCGCAGCGCGCGTTGTCGGTGCTGCTTCGCGTCGCGTTCTTGGGCCTGTTGGGCTTGGGCCTGGCGCGCCTGGTACGCTCGGAAGAGACGCACAAGGTGTGCACGGTGCTGCTGGTGGACGTGAGTGACTCCGTGCCCGACGAGGCCCTGGGCGACGCGCGCAAAAGTATCGAAGCTTACGCGCGCGCGAAAGGCCCCGACGACCAACTCAAAGTCGTTACGTTCGCGGAACGGCCGCGCCTGATTGAGCTGTATCAGGGCGACAAGCTGGCACTGCCAGCGACTCAAGACTTGCGCCACCGCGCGGCGGACGGAAAACGCCTGACCGCGGGTACGGACATTCGCGCCGCGCTCGCGCTCTCTTATGGCCTGTTTCCTCCCGGTTTTCTCAAGCGAGACGTGCTGCTCAGCGACGGGCTGGAGACTGACGGTGATTTGCTGGCGGAGGCGAACCGCGCGCACGGCTTCGGCGTCACGCTGTACGCCATTCCGTATCGTCGCCCGCCGCCGGGCGAGGTCGCGGTGCGCGCGCTCTCGGTGCCGGACAAGGTAGACGTCGGGCAAACGTTCGAGATCGTCGCGGACATTTACGCGAGCCGCGCCACGCACGCCAAGGCGCGGCTGTTTCAAGGCGAAGCGCTGAACGGTTTGGACGGCGTGCGCGATCTGGACCTGAAGCCAGGCCGCAATGAGCTGAAGTTCAAGTCCGTCGTCCGCGTGGGCGGTGAAGTGACGTACGCGCTGCGCCTGGACGAGATCGCAGACGACACGTTCAAGGACAACAACGCCTTCAGCGTCACCGTTGACGTGCCCGGGCGACCCACGGTGTTGTACGTGGAGGGTCAGCCGCAGCGCGCGAGCTACCTGATGAGCGCGCTCAACGCCCAGCAATTCGACGTTGATTTGCGCGCTCCGGCGGCCTTTCCCGCCTCGCTACGCGAGCTGGAACGGTATGATTTTCTGATCGTTTCCGACGTGCCCGCAGAGGCGTTCCCGGTGCCCGCGCAGGAGCTGGTCGAGCGTTACGTGCGCGACATGGGTGGCGGGTTCTTGTTTGCGGGTGGCGAGGCCGGCTACGGCTTGGGCGGCTGGGCGCACACCACGATCGAACGGCTGTTGCCGGTGCGCATGGATGCCGAGCACCGCAAAGAGATGCCGGGCGTGGCCATGGTGTTGGCCATCGACCGTTCCGGGTCGATGACGGGGCAGCCCATCGAGATGGCGAAGGCTGCGTGCAAGGCCACGCTCTCCACTCTGCAGGGTGATGACCTGCTGGAGGTGATCGCCTTCGATTCGACGCCGATTCGCTACGTGAAGATGCAGCCTTCGCGCTACCGCAGCCGCATCCAGAACGACATTCAGCGCATTCAGCCCGGCGGTGGCACCGAGATTTTCTCCAGCCTGGACATGGCCTATCAGGATTTGTCCGTGGTGCAGGCGCGCAAGAAGCACGTGATCCTGCTGACTGACGGGCAAGCCCCCGCACAGGGCATCAAGGATTTGGTGCAGGCGATGCTCTCGGAGTCGATCACCGTGACCACGGTGGGCCTGGGCGAGGGCACGAATCAGGACCTGTTGCGGCTGATCGCGGATACGGGCGGCGGCCGTTTTCACGCCGTGCCCGACCCCAACAGCCTGCCCAAGATCTTCACTCGGGAAACGGAGTTGATCGCGCAGCAAGCCGCCGTCGAAGATTGGTTCCCGGTTCAGCAGGTGGTGCCCGCGGATTTCCTCAAGGGCATTGCGATCAACGCGGCTCCGCTGCTGCACGGCTACGTGGCGACGCAGCTCAAGCCCGCGCCGGCGCAGTTGGTGCTGCAGAGCGAACGCGGCGATCCGATCTTGGCGCGTTGGCGCGCGGGGCTCGGCTGGGCTTTGGCCTGGACCAGTGACGTGAAAAACAACTGGTCGGTGGATTGGCTGCGTTGGTCGGGCTTTTCCAAGTTTTGGGGCCAGCTCGTGCGCGAGCACATGCGCGTGAAGCACCGCCGTGAGCTAGACATGAAGACCGAGATGCTCGGCTCGGACGTGCACGCCGTGGTGGACGCCTTCACTGCGGATGAGCGCTTCGACAATGGCATCGTGTCCAAGCTGATTGTCACCGGGCCCGGCAGCGCCGGGTCACGCCGTGAGGTCGCCATGCAGCAGACCGCGCCGGGGCGCTACGAAGCCAATTTCCCGCTCGATCAGTACGGCTCGTTCCTGCTGCGCGCCGAGCACGCGAAGGTGGGCGAGAACGGCGAATTGAAGCCGCTCGCCACGAGCTACGGCCACGTCACGAACCCGTACCCGCGCGAGTACGCGAGCTTCGATCCGGACTTGGATCGCCTTGCGCGCGCGACACTTGCCGGCGGTGGCTCAATCGACCCCAACCCGGCACACGTCTTCGATCCGGCAGGGCAGAAGATCGTCTCCTATCGGCCGCTTTGGAATCGCTTCGTGCTGGCGGCGATCGTGCTGTTCTTGCTCGATCTACTGGTGCGGCGCGTACGGCTCTTCGACCGCAAGTTCCTGCCGCGTCGGCGCTAATCGAGCGAGGGCCGAGCGCCACCCCCAACTCTAGGCGGGCGCAGCGCAGTACTAGCTCACTGCGCTGGGATCGCGGCGGCTTCGTCGCCGGTACACTTGCCCCACTTGCCGTCCGTGCACTCTTGCATGCCGGTGGAGCACCACACGTAGTCACCCGCAACGCGCTTCACGCGCCCGCAGTCGATCAGATCGTGGGGCGTGTCGCACGGGCAACCTTCTTCGTGATTGGCGCAAGCGACTGGAGCGTCGGGCGTGGCCATCGTTGCGGTGTCCACTGGGGCCAGCATCGGCGGGTTCGGGTCGCCAGCACTCGAGCAACCAGTGCCGAGTAAGGTGCAGAGTCCCAGAGTGGCCAGCAGTAAAACGCGATTGATCATGTGACGCTCCGAAACAGTGGAACGGGCGCCAATGAGCTGCGGTTTAAGTGTGCAAACCGGAAAGCACGCGTTTTGTGCGAAGGAAACGCAGGTGTCGGGCGACGTACCCGCGTTAGTCTTTTTCGACTACTACGTCACCATTTGCGCCTGAATACAGGCGATCACAGGCGGTGTTCGGCGTAGCGCCGCGTCGCATTCCGAGACTGACGACGTCATACAGCGGAGAACTGGCGCTATTTGCGGTACGCCAACGGGCCTCTTGCTGCATCGTTTCTTCGTTGAAGTAGAACAATGTGCGCTGGTCTGCCGAAAGCCCCGTGGGCAAACGGCGCGCAGCAGCGGCGCCGTCGAGCACCTTCACCTGTAGTTGTCGCGGAGCGCTCCACGCACCACTACCCGTGCGGGTGGAGTACACGACAGTAGAGCTCAAGTAGACGATCGTAGGACTCGACGAGTCCGCGAAGGCTGAATTGTAGATGAGCTGGTCGTCTCCGCCTGAGACGACTGGCGAAGCGTAGACCTTGCCGGTGTACACGGCGTCTTGGTTGATGGCCGCGAACGCGCTCTCGTCCACGTCGCCCGAGAAGGGTTGTTCGCGCGTGCTTCGCGTCAGCTCACCGAGCTTTTTCTGATCCGGAGAGCTGACGAGCACCAGGCGTTTTCCATCTGCGCTGAGGCCAGCACCTTGGCTTGCGCTCCAGCCCACAGGAAGCACTACGGGGGTGAGCGCGCCGAACGCGGCGCTGCTGGACGCACGGTGCGCGACGTACAACACGCCGGCGCGCGAGAATGCCAGGTCGAGCTCGTCCAGCGTGACGGACAACAGCGTTTCTTCGGCTGCGCTGCTCACGCCATCGAGCGTGCTGGGCGTTGCCCACTTCGCCGTTTCGGAACACGCGGCGGGGCCGACCACGGGTGGTGCGCCAGCAGTGCCGAGAGGAGGCGAGCCCGCGTCACCGCCGACGCCATCACCGCCGACGCTGTCACCGCCGACTCCGATGGCATCATTGCCTGCTGCGCCCGCTTCAGCGACGTGACTGCCCGCGTGTCCGGCGGAGCCGGCAGCGGCGTTGCTGCCGCCGCCCGGATCGTCGACCATCGAAGGGTGACTGCCGGAGTCCGAGGAACAAGCAATGAACGCGGAGGACACCACGGCCCCCGCCACCAGCGAGCGGCACAGCACGCGAAATTCTGAAGCTTTCATTCGGCGGGAACGCAACTGTAGCTCTGGCGCCAGTCCAGCAAGATGGGGCTCAGCGTGTGCTCGTCATTGGCCAGGAAACGCACGGTGATCTTCAGGTAGGCCTGGGATTTGAGCTGCTTCATATTGGCGGCGAGGGCGTCAGAAACGGCCGCGCCGACCCAGGTGGTCGGGTTCGACATGGTGATGTCTGCTACGTGCACCACGTCCGGTGACGTGTTCACGTTGGGCGCGATGGGCAGCGTGACGAAGGTGGCCGGGTCTGCTTCTGTCTCGGCGAACACTTCCATCTTCGAGTTGCTGGGCGGCGTTTTCGCTTTCCAGTCGAAGAAGCGCCACACGACCTTGGTGCCGTCCGGGCAGTCCGAGTGATAGATGCGCTCGTAGTTGACGTAGCCAATGACGAGCACTGGCGGCGGCTTCTGACAAGCCGCAGCGACGCACACCAAGCCGGCGCAACAGTCGGATGCCGCGCCGCAAGAACCGGCCGTCCCCGCGCACACGCCAGCCGGTGGCAGCGCCTGGCAATGGCGCGTGGGCGGGTTGGAGAGCGGCGTGTCGAGCCGGCACGCGGCTGTCTTCGTCGCACCGGAGCCGCCGCAGCAGTCTTCGTCCACTTCGCACGTGGAGGCATTCGTGGCACCGGCGGGGTGGCAGCTGTCGAGCGCCCAGAAGCCGCGCTCGTTGATGTAGCCCGTCGAAGCGTCGGCCGCGAAATTCTGGCTCGGCAGCCAGAACGCCGGATGACTGCGATCTGCCGCACCCGAGACCGAGTCGTCGATGGCGGCGACCCAGAGCTGGCTCTGAATGGCTTGGTAGTTCGTGATCGGAGTGTAGGTGTTCGTCGCGTACGTCGCGGTGTTGCTGAAGTCCTGTTGGACAGCGGGCAGATTGATGGTGTTGCCGTACGGGCGAGTGCTCGTGAACACGACCCAGCGATAACCACCCGCAGCGACGGGCAGCATCGTGGGTTGGTACGACTTGTTTGCGTCCGTGGGGCGCTCGCCGGTATTGAGTTTGGTGAGCGGGACAGGCGCGGGCGCGGCAGCTTGCGTGTCGACCGACCACAGACGGCCTGGGTCCTCGTAATAGTTGGTGGGCCCCATGTAGCCGTACTTCGTCCAGTCGGTCTTGCGGCAGCAAGCGTCGCCGGGCGTCGTGGTTTGGAAAATGGCGCTGCGCGAATCGCTCTCGAAGAACGGCCATTTCATCGCGTCACCCAGCGGCCAGGTGCTGGTTACTAGACGCCGGTTCTTGAACAGCTTCGTGGTCTGATCGAAGTCCCACACGCTCAGGCCCTTGCGCCAACCAGCGCCACCGCCGGAATCACCGTCGATGAACAGCAGCTTCGAGCCGTCTGGCGAGAAGGTGGGGACCATCATGGATGAGCCGCCCAGGCCCCAGATCCCGGTGCTCGTGCCCGTGACGTCCACCGCAGTCGGGGCGGCGGCGGTTGGTACCTGCCAGACCCAGTAGTTGCTGTTGTTGGAGTTGTCGCCGCCGTCGATGATGAAGCCGGTGGGGCGCGTGTAGGCCGTGGGGCTGAGCACCGTGGTTGGAATCGTCACGAAGCCGGGCGAACCCGCGCAAGGTGTCTTCCACTGCAGTTGGGTCGTGGCGTTGCCGCCGCTCTCGTAATAGTCGAACTTGAAATCATGCGTGCCCGCGGTGAGGTAGCGGGCACCGTACAAGTTGCCGAAGCCCCAACGCCCAGCCACTCGCGCGTCGTCGATCCAAAGGCGGCCACCGTCGTCGATGTTGCCGTTGCTTTGGAATTCATACACGCCGTCGCAGGCCAACGTGATGCTGCCGGTCCAGCGCGCGCTGTAGGTGTCATCGTCCGAAATGACGGAATAGTTCGGGCGCCCGCTGCTCCAATCGAAGTTGATGTTCGGGTCGATGCGTTGGAACGCGCGCGGGTTCGTTTGGTTGTTGCCCAGCGTGAGGTTGAAGCCGTCGATGTCGTAGTACGTCGCGGTCAGGCCAGTCGTGGGCGAAGCGTAGCCGGTAGGCGGGTACAGGTACGTCGAAGCAACGGTCTCGGTGACGCCGTTGTACTTCCAATACAGGATGATGTGAGCGTTGCCGGCGTCTTCGTGGTGCACGATGTTGATCGGGTGCATCGCGCCCGCGACCCAGGTTTGGCCTGGAGCGCAGCCATTGAAGCTCGCGGTCTTGGTCAGCACCGCGACGCCGTCGACAGTGAGCGTGACTGCGTCGTCGGAGTCCACGCACACCTGAACTGCGCCGGCCCAAGGTGACTCGAGCTGCGCGTCCCAGGTTCCCTTCCAGTTGTCGACCGGGATGCCGGCGCTCGGCCCGCCAGGGCTATGACCGGCGTAGTCCGAGTTGATGTCCGGTTCGAGGCGAGTCAGCGTCGTTGCGCTGTTATCGTCTTTGTATAGGACCTGCGCGCCGTGCAGTGGCTCGGCTGCGGGCGGGTACAGCTGGCTCTGCGGAACGAGCGCGCGGGGCGTGGAAGGGCTGCTCCAATAGAGCTGCACATCCGACGCGTTGCCCGCAATGTTGACCTGATCCAGCTGGATGGGCGCCAGCTGACCTGCGGTCATTGCCACGTTCACGACAGCGGTCAAAGGGCCAATGGCCAAGGTCGGAGGCGTTCCAGCAACACTCAGCGTGAGCTTGTCTTTGCTGGTGACGGCTTCGAACTTGTACGTCTCGGTGAAGTAGGCCTGCACTTGGCCAGTGCGGCTCACCGAGTAGCCATTCGAGATGTACCCGCCGGGGTTACCGGTCCCGATGTTGAAGTTGACCTGCGGGTCGACGCGCTTCCACGGCGTGCCGGTGTACGTGGTGTTCGCGTAGTACTTCGCTAGCAAGCCGATGCCCGAGCCGCCGGACAGCATGCTGGTGCCGGTGTTGACCGTGTGCCCGTTGGTGTTGATGCCAACGGAGCCGTCGTTGGTGTTGCCCCAGATGTTGTTGGCGGCGAGCGCGTACTTTCCGTCCGGCGTGAGCGGCGCCCAGGCGAAGCCGCGCCAGTCCTTGGTGCCGTTCTGATACGTCACGCGCCCAGGGTTGGGCACGAAATCCCCGACAGGCGTGAGCGTGCCAGCGGCGTTGATCGACGAAATGCCGCCCAGCGTGGCGCTGAACGTCTGCGGGTTGTTGCCTGGGTCGAGGCCGACTCGCGCAGACGTCGCGAACACGTTGCCACTCGCCGAGACGGTGTGACACACCGGGCAGCCGTCGCTCGTACCGAACGCAGGTTGCGCAGGATCCTCAGAGCCAGGATCCGTTTGCATCTCGTTGGTGTTACTGCCGCGTTGGTACTGCGTGTAATAGATCTTGCCGCGCATCGGCGTGGTCGAGAAGTTCAGCGTGCGGTTGATGACCGGGCGCGGGTTCGTGGTGCCGACCAGGCGCTGCACCGAGAGCGCGGCGGGTTGGCCCTTGGCCGTTTGCTCGAAGAACTTCCACACCTGCCGCGGGATGCCCGCTTGCGGGGGCGTCGTTTCAGGGACGATTTCCGACCAAGTGAAAATAGCCGGGCCAGTGCTCGGGTACTGGAGCGTGAGCTTCACGGCCGTCGCCGCCGTGCCGTTCGTGTCCCATTGCACGATCGGCGCGCGCAGCCCGATGGGCAGCACCGTTTGGTCGTACGGGTACACGACTTTCGCCGGATCGACGCCCATGACCGGGTTCGTGAACGCCGCTACGCTGCCCGTCGGCGCGTTCTCGTTGTTCGTCAGGGTGACGACCACGTTGACGATGCCCGTCGCGCTCAATTGACCGAGGTAGCCGGTGACCGTGATCGGCCCGGCGACGCCGCTGATCAGATTCACGGTGCCGGTGCTGTCAATCTGGGCGATGTCGAGTCGGTCCAGCGTCCACGCGGGGGTCGGGGTGCCGGTGAAGCAGCCCGCGGGCAGTAGGTTGGCTTGGAACTTCACCGTGTTGGCAGTGGTGACTTGCGCGCCCGTCGAGGCCACGAACGCGCTTGCCGGCACGACTTGCACCGGAATGGTCGGCGTCGACCAGTACAGGATCGCGGTCGCGCCACCGTACGCTTGGTAGTAGTCGAAGCGGATGTCGTGTTTGACACCGGCCAACAAGTGCACGGCCGTCGAGCAGTGGTAACCGTTCTGGTCCATCCACGAAGAGATGATCAGCGCGCCGTCGATCCAGAGCCGCACGCCGTCGTCGGACGCGGCGCAGAACGTGTAATCTTCGCTGGTCTGAGCCGCGATTTTCCCCGTGTAGCGAATCGAATAGCTGTTGTCGGACAACGCGCCGCTGCCCGATAAACCGAGGCCGGAGTCCAAATCGATGTTGGGCACGGAGGCGCTAGCCACCGGCAACCAGGCGCTGGAAATTTGCGACGCGGCCTTGTCGACTTGATTGAAGTAGTCCGCGACGAGGGAGCTACCCTTGAAGCCGTTCACCGTCAGGGTTTGCGGCGTGGGCGTGATGGTCATGGACGTGCACAGGCCACCCGCGCTGGTGTCTTCGTGAGGCAATACCTGCAACCCGCCATCCGCGCTGAGCGGACCGCCGTCAGGCAGCGCCAGGCCGTTCGGGTCGTCCAGCACGACACGGCAATACGGGTCGCATGGGTTGTCCATGCACGCCGCGCCGGTGCCGAGCCCCAGCGTGCGCTGCATGTTGGACGAGACGCTGACCGTCGCGATGCGGTCACCGATGCACGCGCCCCATTTGCCGTCAGCACACGTGCGCTGGCCCATCGAGCACGAGACGTAGCTGCCCGAGCGCCGTTCGATTTGCCCACAGTCAGCGACCGCGCCAGGGTTAGCGCATTCACAGCCCTCCGCTGGCGTCGCGCAGGCATCGCCTGTCGGGATGGGCTGTGTGATGCCGGCATCCCCGTCGTCCACAGCGGCGGCGTGATCGGGGGAGCTTCCGCAACCGACCAAGCTGAGAGCCAAGCTGAAAGACGCGGCGGCGACCCAGAACGGATTGAGTTGTAACAACAGTGGGCGCTTCGCTGACTTGAGCGCACACGTCAACCTCGACATGGGCGCGCTCCCTGCGTTTTCCATGCCGTGCCTCCTAATAGCGGGCAGGCCTGCCGCGAGACGCTGATTCGGCCAGGTGGCCGATGTAGGCGGTTTCTAAATACCTAAAATTGCTTGGTATTATAGAACGAGCCACGCATCGTTGGCGCAGCGCGTTGTCTCGTTTTGGGCGCGAGTGAGTGCTCGAGGAGCGCGTAGCCAGACGCAACGTTTGCGGCGCTTCGCACTGTTTGCAGAGTCCTCGCGCCTGGGGAGAACGGCCGCGAAGCGTGAACCTTTAGTCTGAATCGCTCGGATTCGGCCCGGTTGTCGGGCGTGTTGGCCCTCGCAGCGGCGAAAGTGTGTGCAGTAGTGGTACAAGGGCCTCGGGCTTTTTTCGCTGCTTTGCCGAGGAGTGAGTGGATGGTGCTGCGTCGACGTTGGTCTCTGGGATTTCGTGCTGCT
>FSWQ01000973.1_pt1 | contig 17074 bp, 13 predicted proteins | sample 1637691 | NCBI WGS metagenome assembly FSWQ01 (sample SAMEA3914814, study PRJEB12502) | metagenome | biome: forest; material: soil | place: USA | collected 2011-09-16 | depth 0.1 m | reverse complement strand
TGCGGCGCGCAAGCAGCGCTCATGACCGCGACGCAGGCAATGCCGCAGGCGACGCCGCCCAGGCACTTGTTGTCTTGCAGCTCTTTGTATTTCTTTTGCCCGAGTGTGGTGGCTTCAGCTTTCGCGTTCACCAGTGTTGGACAACCGCAACCAACCGCCTCGAGCTTGGAGCTGGGGCTGCATTCATCCGTTGAGCCTTTGTCGCAAACGCGCGCTTTTTCTACCAGCGTGGCGTATTGAGCTTCTAGGGTTTTGCAGTCGGTCGCGGGAGCGCCCGCGGCGCCCGCAGTGCTTGTCATGCCCGCTGCGCCGCCTCTGCCGCTCGTGCCGCCTGCGCCCGCGCTCGTGCCGCCTGCGCCCGCAGCGTTGTGCCCCGCGCTGCCGCCCGCGCCTGCGGTCGTGCTGCCGCCACTCCCTGCGCTGGGGCCACCTGCGTTGGTGCTCGTGTCACCGGATGCGCCGCCGCTGGCGTTGCCCGCAGCCGCGCCGTTGCCGCCGTCTGATGGCCCGCCCGCGTCAGCCGTGCCGCCAGCGCCGCCAGTAGCACCGGTGAAGCTGCTGCCACACGCCGCACACACGGACACACCCAAGCACGCAACACTAAGCAAAAGGCGATAATTGGACATCACTATAAGAGTAACCCAAGCCCACGAGCGCGCGTCACCGGCCGCCACATTTGTTGCCGTTTTTTTCGGGTTGCTGAATGCCGCAACGCGGCGCGAAGATGTGACGACAATGCGTACGCGATCATCACTCTTCACTGTGCTCGGTTTGCTTTTGTCAGCGGTCAGTTGTGCGAAAAGCGCACCTACACCGGGGACCGCGGTCGCCATCGAGCAAGTGTGCAATGGGGCAGACGGCAGTCGCGTGCGCGTCACCGGTTACCTGCGTTATCGCCGTGAAATGCTCAGCTTCTGTTCGACCAACGGCGGCCACCAAACGTGCGATCTGGAGCTGAACAAGACCGCAGAAGCGCCGCCCGCATGGGACATCATGCACCCGCGCACGGGTCCAGAACCGGTGTCGGCAAAGCTATCGGTGCCCGTCGGTACTCGTACGGGTGAGATGACGGAGCTACCGGATAAGTTCAGCGCCTCTGACATCAGAGTTCATTTGCCCAACGGCGCGAACGCCACTGACGGCTCCTTGATCACCGTCGACGGCAGCTTGGCGGTGATCCCCGGCGATCCCAAAACGCCCAACGCGCCCAAGGCTTGCTACGTGAATGTGGAGTGGGTAGCGCCGGGTTGATCAGGCGTCGCGCGTAGTACGCGGCGGCGTTGTCGTACGAAAGTTGCAGCGCACGTCGCGAGCTGATGCGCTAATTCAAGCTGATTTGTGTGCCACGGGGACGTGCCGTTGCTACGCTGCGCGGCATGGGGACAGTGAAGTACGGGTTCGTACTCGGGTTCGTGGTGTTGGCGGGGTGCGGGATCGCACAGCGTGACGGTGATCTGAGCACTGGCGCGGGTGCGGCGAATAGCAGTGCGGGTGGCGGTGCAGCGAATGGCGCAGCGGCGCCGGGCGGCGGCGCGCCGAGCGTTGCGGGTGCGGCTAGTCAGCCCGGCATCGCTGGCGCCGCGAGCGTTGCGGGTGGCGCGAGCGTTGCGGGTGGCGCGAGCGTTGCGGGTGGCGCTAGCGTTGGCTCGGCCGGTGATAGCGCGAGCGCGGGTACCGGTGGAGTGCCGTCTACTAACCCTGCAGGGTGTTTGCACGGCGGCTCGTCCGTGCCGTCGGAAAGTGGCGGCTGGGCGTGCGCTTGCAAGTCCGGAACGTGGGGCAGCACGTGCGAGACGTACACGCTCCAAGTCGGTTCCGGCTATTTCTTCGGCTGCGCGCTGAAAAGCGACGCTACGCTCACGTGTTGGGGGGAGTTGAACAATGCCGGGCAACAGGACGCGCCTGCGGGCACTTTCAGCCAACTCGCCGTCGGCGAAAATCACGCCTGCGCGATCAAGCCCGACCACACGTTGCTGTGCTGGGGCGACAAGCTGAACGGCTCCTTGCTGCCGCCGAGCGGGCAGTTCGCTGCAGTATCCGCTGGCTGGGAACGCAGCTGCGCCATCCGCTTGGACGGCACGGCAATCTGCTGGGGCCTCTGGGAGAGCAGCCAAACGCAGCCGCCCGCCGGAGCGCACTACACACAGATCGCCGTCTCCGAAACCGTCGACTGCGGCGTGCGCGAAGACGGCTCGGCAGACTGCTGGGGCAATGTCGATCAATCCAAGGTGATGCCACCGCAGGGTTCGTACAAGAGCGTCTCGGCCGGTGGCCCGGTGTGTGGGCTTCATACCGACGGCACCATCCAGTGCTGGAACACGCTGGGCGCCGACCCGGCCGGCACGTTCATCAGCGTATCGGCGGTGTGGAATCACAAGTGCGGCTTGCGCCCGACTGGGTTGCTCGAATGTTGGGATGACCCTTCGAACACTCCCTACCCCGCTGCGCCGAACGACGTCTTCGCAAGCGTGACCTTCGACGAAAGCTCGGCCTGCGGCATCCATCCCGACGGCAGCGTTGCCTGTTGGGGGCGGGTGAACAATCCGCCAACGCAGGATTGACCCCTCACGCCCTACTTCACGAACTTCTGCACTAGCTCTCGCACCGCGCCCAGGCTGAACGGCTTTTCCAAGCGATCGTTGGGCACGCGATCTAGGAATGCGCGCGCGGCGGGCGTGAAGGCGCCGCCGCTCATGAAGGCCATGCGTTCGGCGACGCGCGGGCGGGCGTGCAGCAACGTCTCGTGAAACTCCATGCCTGACATGCCGGGCATCATCAGATCGGAGAGCACCAGATCGAAGCAGGTGCCGTTTTGAATCAACTCCAATGCCTCCTTCGCGGAGGTCACCGCGGTGACATCGTGGTTGACCAGCATGCGCGTGAGAATGGACAGCACGGAGCGCTCGTCATCCACCACGAGCACCGCGGCGCGTCCCGGTTTCGTGCCGTTCTCCTGATCTGCGGTGGCCGGCGCGTCAGCGCTGGGTTGGGCGGGGGAGAGCACTACGCGCAGGCGCGCGCCGCGCACCTCGCGATTGCTGGCGCTGATGTCGCCGCCCAAGCTGGTCACGATGCTGTGGCAGATGGACAGCCCAAGACCGGTGCCCACGCCAATGGGCTTGGTCGTGTAAAACGGATCGAACACGCGGCCGATCACGTGCAGTGGAATGCCAGGCCCGGTGTCCATCACCTCGATTACGGCTCTACCTTGCGCGTCCGTGTACGTCACGATGCGAATTTCGTTCGCTTCGCTATCACCCTCAGGGATTGCTTGCGCGGCGTTGACCAGCAAGTTGATGAACACCTGGCCGAGCCGCGCGTCGTCGGCCTCGACCAGCGGCGTTTCGCCGTAATCCTTCACCAGCCGAGCGCGGTGCCGGATCTCGTTGAAGGCCATGTTCACTGAAAGCTCCAGCACGGGCCGTAAATCGATGACGGCGCGGCGCTCTTCTTCGGCTCGAGATAGCGTCTTTAGCCCACGCACGATCTTGCGGATGCGGTCGCTGCCTTCCCGTGCCTCGTGCACCGCCTCGGTCCAATCCAAGAGATTGGGGGGGCGCGAAGTGCTGACCGCGAGCGCGACTTCTTCCGCCAATAGATCGAGATTGGCCATCACGTAGGCCAACGGATTGTTGATCTCGTGCGCCACACCCGCGGCCAACATGCCCACCGAGGCCAGGCGGTCCGACATGATGAGCTGGCGTTGCATGCGCTCCTGCAGGTCCTTCGCGTCACGCAGCACGCGCTCGGCTTCGAGCTTCTCGGTCACGTCACGTGCGGAGGCGTAAATCACCTCACGCTCCGCGTGCCCAACGGAGCGCCACTCCAACCAACGGTAGCTACCGTCTTTGCACAGGTAGCGATTGGTGAAGCCAATCACCTGCGCGCCAGGCTTCAGCTCTTCACGGCTGCTGAGCGTCGCGTGGTGGTCGTCCGGGTGCACGAAGTCGATCGCGGGGCTGGCCAGGAGCTCATCCACGCTCCAGCCCAGAATCGTCGTCCACTGCGGGTTGACCCGCTTGAAGAAGCCGTCGAAGCCGAGGATGCACAGCAAATCCAACGACATTTCGAAGAACTCAGCGCCGCCCGAAAAGGCGTCCAGCTCACGGTGGTCGCTGTTGTCGAAGCAGTCCGCCAGGAAGCCCGCGAATGCGCCTTCCGGAGTGTGGTACGGCGCAGCGCGCACGAACACGTAGCGATACGCGCCGTCATAGCGCCGCAAGCGCACCTCTGTCTCGAAGCCCTCACGGCGCTCGAAGTGCGCCAAGTACAGGTCCAAGTAGCGCTTCAAGTCAGCGGCGTGCAGCGTGCCCGCCCAGCCGTCACCCACCTCACTCTCCAGTGAACGCCCGGTGAACGCGAGCCACGTCGCGTTACAGTAATCACACTTCGCGTCCAGCCCGGACCGCCACACCATGGACGGCGCCTGTTCTGATAACGCGCGGTACTGCTCGAGCTCGTTCAGCGCCATGCCGTGGGCCTTGACCGAGCGCATGAGACGGCAAACCGTGCCCCGACCATAAGACCAAAGGTTGACACCACGGCCCGCGAAAGGCCACGAATTTGCGATTGTTTCGCGACGTTTCGCGGCGTGCGCCCGAGTGCTCAATGGTCGAACAAGAACGGTTTCACGCGCGCATTCGCGCGTAGCGAAGTGTGCGCAGAAGGCGCCGAGCGCAGGCGGGATTTGGCTACGGTCACGAGTCCGGCGTAGCGCTCGTTTCGGGTGCCGGAGCGCGGACTAGCCGCCGGTTCCGCCAGCCCCGCCCTCCGATACGCCCGCGTATTCACCGGTACAGAAGCCAATGGCGGCCTTTCCGTCTACGAATTGGTCGGGTGTGCAGAACCCGTGCGCGCAGTCTGAGTCGACGCAGCAGTAGTGCTCACACTGCGATAACTCCACGTTGCAGGCTGTGGTGGCGGCGCAGAACACCGTTTCGTTATCGCAGAATTCTCCCGGCCCCGCGCTGTTCGGACCAGGAAAACACTTGAAGCCGCCGAGGGGTGCAGAGTGATCGCAAGTCTCACCGGCGGCGAGGTCACAGGCTGAGCCCGTGCGTGGGTCGCACTGACTGAAGTCAGTCGGCTGCCCGCACACCAAGACGGAGCTTTGGCCGGCCGCGGCGGAGGGACTGCCCGCGTCTCCGTTGTCGGCATCGCCCGCACTACCGGCTCCGCCAGGCGACGTCGTCGAGTTGTCCGAACAATTCATGACGGTCACCGCTAGCGTACAGAGCACACTGGCGAGCGCGAAGCGGTGGCTGAATGATTGAGATCTCATTTGGCATTCTCGTTAGGTGGTAAGGGGTTACAGCTCCAGCTGCGACGACGTCGTCGCCAGATGAATAGAAGCGGCGTGAACAAGAGCGTTGCCCAGCGTGTGGGCGCTGAGATACCCATGCAGCAACTCTGCGCGGTGGCGCCACTCGCGAGCCTCGGCGGAACGCACAGTTGCGTGCCAGGGGCGCCGACACACTGCAATTCCCCTGGGCACGGGGCGGATTCGCACGACACGGTGCAAAAGCCGACGCCACCAGCGACCGCGCACCGTTGCGAGATGCATTCCGCGTCCACCTTGCAGCTTTTGCCAGTGGCAGCAGGCTGCGCGAACCCCTCCAACCAGGGTGCCTGCTCGGTGTCCGCGAACGCCTCGCGTATCCAAGCGCTCTGCGCAGATACACTTCTAAATACGTCGTGCGCGCCGACACATTCACTGAACGAAAAGCTTTGTGATTCGGCTCGCGGATCGAGCGTCGCGAGCGTGCTGAACACGCCAACTACGGCCCCGGTGGCTGCTGAGATGAAGGGAGCACCGCCGTCGCCGAAGCACGCGCCGTCTCCGGTGACGAACGTGCCGTTACCCACTTGCAACTGTCCACCATTGTCCAATGCCAGCAGTGTGGGACCCACGGTCAGCACGGTTTGCGCGCTCTGCAAGCGCCGCAGCCCAATGCCTGGCGGTTCGCTCGCGGCTGACTGCCCCCAGCCGATGAGTATGCCGGCCTCCTGCCTCTGCGCAGGTGCATCCAGACGCAGCGGCAGGGGCGTGACCGTCAGTGGTGTGTCGAGCTCCAAGAGCGCGATGTCATTGCGACACAAGTCCAGATCCGCGCCGTGATAAACGTGCACGCCTCGCGCCACGGGGGTCAACTGCTTCTGATTGCCGTACAGTATCGAGAAGCCCGCCGGCTCGAGCAGCGCGACAATCGGCGTCCCGCTGCGGTCCGAAGCACATTGCAGATGGTAAGGCTCGGTCGCACTGAACAGAAAGTGGAGCGCGGTGAGCACTAGCGTAGGAGCAACGACGACGCCCGTGGCCCACTCGTTCTGCTTGTTGAGGATCGCGACGACGGCGTTCTGCGCTTGCGGCGATGGCTCTCCGTCGATGACGGCTTGCTCGCTGAGCCCGAGCGTTTCTGTCTCGGCGCCCTGACCGCAGGCGCAAAGCAGCAGTGCGCCGCACACGGCCAGCAGCACGCTGCGCTCGGCGCACTGGGCGTGCACTACATGGGCATGCATGAGCATGCGCCCTCCGTCGGCGCTGGTTGTGCGCCGGAGACCGGGAAAATCAGCCCGGTATCGCAAAATTGGCTGTTTTTTCGGTCGATACAGTACAGCTCCTTCGCGCGCGGAGTGGGTTGCACGTACACCGTGCTGGTATCGCTCACGACTCCGAAGGCCCCGGGCAAGCTCTGCAAGTCCCCCACGTTGCCGCTACTTCCAAGCAGACGAATCGCACGTTGCGAGCTGACAGGGCGCTGCAGAGTCGCCAGCGCCAGCGCAACGTCGGCCGCGCCGACCGACAGCGGCATGCCGTGCTCGTTGAAGCCGCTCAATCCCATGAGTACCGCGCCGGGGCTCAATTGGTCGGGCGACAGAGAATAGCGAAGCAGCCCGGCGTAAGCTGCGTAGATGCCCAAGTACGTGCAGTCGTAGGCGTACTCGGTCCCGCGCGGAGGGTCACCGCCGGTTGCTGCCACGAATGCAGACACGAATTGTTCGCGTGCGCTGAGGTTCGCGGCCTCCAGGTGGTTGTCCAAACCGAACGTGCGCTGGTCTTGGGGAGACACTCGTTGTCCGTCGTGCAGAAGCAAGTTGAGCACGTCGGATTGCTTGTCGCTCAGCAGGTAGTAAGGCAAGTGGTCGCTCAATGAGCGCTCGACGGAGAGGACGTTCTGGGACCAGTCAGCCTCCGTGGACGCACCAACCACGAGCCCCGGAACAGCGGGGAGCGCGGCCAAGGCCGTCCCCAGGTCGTCCTTTTTCGGGTCGAAGGTCAGCGCTTGGGCCCCGTGCGGAGTGAGCTCGGACGGCCTGAATAGATCCGCGAAACCAAGCTGATTCTCGGTTTGTGTGAGTGCGACCACGGCGGAGTCACCCGCAGCTGGCGCCTGCGCTCGCGCAATGTAGGCGCGCATGAAATCAACAGCGGACAACAGCGAAGCCTCCGACTCGCGGCGATTGGGCTTACAGCTCACGATTGACGAGGTGCGCGTCGGAGCTTGCATGATCTCGAACAAGGGAGCGTCGGCGAAGGGCGCAAAGAGCACTGCCTCGTTGAGCGCGGCGTCGCTAGTCGGAGCGAGCAAATCGGAGCGTGTGGGACCGACGACGACGCGCACTCCGCTCGCGATCAAGTCATGCAGCGCGTCGGTATTCGTTTCGTCACACGCGACCGCGATCACGCGCGGTAGGAGCGCACCCGCCGAGCGCTGCACATTGATCTCAGTGACTGCGAGCAGTACCGCAGCTGGCACCGGGCCGAGTGGCGTCGCCAACAAATCCTCGTGCGCGGTCAGCACGGCCACCGGCAACCGCTCGCGCTCGTCCGTGGCGTCGGCGACGCCGAGCCCGACGCAGCCATCGGCGATTAGTGATTTGCAGCCCCCTTGGCGACACAGCGCAGAAGGGTCCGTGCAATCTGCGTCGTGTTGGCACGGTTGTGCGTGCGCTGGCGCGGTGCTTGCCGTGCTCATGACGCTCTTGCACACGCCTTGGTCCGTGCACACCGCGCCTAACTCCACTGCTTGGCAATCGCGCGAGGTGCTGCATTGGTCATGCGTGCGGCTCAAGGCGAGCGTGCAGCTCGTGAGCGCTAGCGCGACTAGCGCAGCGAATGCAGCCAGCCGAATGCTCAGCGCCGAACGGTGCAAGCGCGCCTGCTCAAGACTGTGAGGCACCGCTCTCCCCACTCCTTACGGACTGCAAGGCGTAAAGGCGCCTCAGGAAGCTGTACAGCAGCAGCTCGTAGGAGCGCGCGCGCACGCCCAGTAAGCGAATGACGTGCATATGCACGAAAGAACGAACTAGGTCAGCCTTGGAGACAGCGAGCGTGCCTGCGCTGCTCGCCAACTCGACTTCTGCCCACAGCGGTAGGGTGCGGGCGCTGCGCTGCTCCAGAATCTCTCGCACGCGAGTGGGTGGCTGTGCGAGAAGCCGGGCCAGCTGCGGCGCATGGTGGCGGTACTTCATACCGATCGCCCGGCGCGTGGCGGCATTGGCACCAACTTCCGCTGCATAGGAGTCACTAGCCGCTTGTGCGAAGGCTGCGCGTTGCGCAAGCCCCAAGCCTGCGTCGCAGAGCAAGCCGTTCATGCCAAGGAGGGCGAGTTGCCAACGCGACTCGGCATCGTGTCCGCATACTTCGATCAGCTGGCAGGTGGCCTCGCTGTCTGCCCCAAAAATGCTCTCTGCGAGCTCCATCCCGCGCTCGCCACCGTATCTTTCTCGCTCCTGCTCGTACGTGTCGAGTTGCAGGCGCCAAACGACACCGTTCATCAGCAGCGGTTGCAGCGCTCGCTGCAACGCGGGAAGTACTTGGTCTCGGAGGCGGCTGGGGGAGCCCTTGAAGCGAACCCGCAAGTGCGACTCTGGGTCCGCGTACGGAACGTAGAACCAAAGGTTCGTGGCCGAGCCGAGCAATGGCTCGACGAGCCCGCTTCGAATGCGCGCGAGCACCGCGTCCGTGTGCGAGCGAGGGGTGTATATTTTCGCGTACAGCCAGTTCGAGCCGGGCGCGTACCGGCCCGCCGTGGCCACATCGCATGAGGGACGGGCCTGCGGCTGTAGTGGTGTGTCTGCTAACGCCGGCCGACGCAGAAATGGCACCAAGAATTCGCCGCAGAACGCGCCTTCGGGCCCATTCAACACGAGCTCATCCGGGCCTGGTAGCAGCTCCTCTAGAACCAGCTGCGAGCGCTTACTTGCTTCGTGCAAGAGCTCCTCCACGCTCAGCTCGTTATCGAGATCGACTGGCAAGCGTTGATCCCCTTCCGTGCGACTCAACCAGCGAGGCAAGGCGCGCTGTTGCCGCAATACCTGGAGCAGCGCAAAAGCCCGCGCCCCTGTCGCCTGTAGAATCGGGGCGAGCTCAGCGCGAGATAGCCGCCAGGTGGCCACGCTGAGCACGATGCCGCGATAGACCACGCGCGGCAGAAATGCCGAATCCTGCAAGGCACCCCAGGACCATTGCGAGGCCAGAGCGGAGGCCGGCTGCGCCTGGAGCGCGCCGAGGAAACGATACACGGTGGGGTGCGACTGGTTGCTGCTGTCTAGCGCGTTGGCGATCCGGACTCGGACGCGCTTTTGCAGCCGAGCGGAGTACAACGCGACCTCGCCCCCTTCGACGCCAACGTACAAATCGGAGATGGGGATTTGCCGCTCCGGGGGCGCGCCTGATTTGCCGAAGTACGGGATCTCGTACTCTCGCAGCGTAGGACGCACGACGATGTTCGCCGTCAAATCATTGGGAAAATAAGCTACATCCGCCAAGATGGTGTCGCCCGCGAGTGCTTGTTCGGCGGTCACGTACTGCTTCAGCGCTCCAGCCAGCTGCGCATCAGCATGGCAGAAGCGCGCCAGCAAATTCGCGGCGGAGGGCGCGACCACGAGCGGCATGATTACGGACAGCTGCCCGTTACTGCCGCGACCGAGCCGAGCCATGACCGCGAAGGATTCGGGCAAACCTGGTTCGCTGGTCTGTGGAAAAGCATCCAGCAACGAGTCGTCGAGCTCGAGAATGGTCCGCTGCTCAGTGAGGGCTCGAGTCAGGATCTCGTGGCGAGCCCGGTCGAACGCGTCGAACGTGCTGGCGCCGGCGCTGGCTCGCGCGATAGGAACCTCGGCCAGGAACGGATCCGGCTCAGGCCCGTCGAACTGGCCGAAGCCGATGCCCACGTCGCTGTCCAAGGCTTCGGTCAACGGCACCCAGCGCGCTTGGAAGCGCGCCTCGAAGCGTCGCTTGAAGGTGCTGAGCTCCGGATCGATCTCGCGCCGCCCGACGCGTTGAATGACGTCCGCCGCTGCCAAGAACTGCTGCGCGACGCGCTCACTCATGGCCAGCGCGGGTGCGGCTTTGACGAGCTGCGTCTGCAAAACGTGGCTTCCAACGTGGGATTTCGAGAGCTGACGGAGTGTCTCGGCCGTGTTCCGAAAGGCGTGGCAGCTGTCTCCCAGAGCGTTCTGGTCGCCGTCGCCGAGCTGGCGTTGCACCGCGCTGAGTGATGCCGTTTCCTCGGCGAGCGGAGGTTGCTGCGCCAAGCTCGTTAGGGCCGCGGCGAGCGGATCCGGGCCAGTTGCCGTTGGCAGCCAAGCGGGGACCAAGAAACGGCGCTCGCACAACACGCGTGCAAACTCCAGCGTGGCTTCTCGAGTGAGCTCCCCGTGCGCCAGCGCTTGCGCGAGCTCGTTCGGCGTTGCGCCTTGCCGCGCGAGGTCGACCGCGCGTGCGAGCTCAGGTGTGAATCTCAGCTCGACTAGGGAATTACCGTGACTCGTTACATTGAGCGCACGGGCCTCGTCGGTCGCGAAGCGATAGTTGCCGTGCACGAACGACAGCGTGGAGCTCGGCTCACGCTTCACGTTGTCACGAACGTCCTCACGCGCTGCGAATTCGTGCAACAGTTGGTTGAGGAAGCCGGCCGACAGCGAGGTCTTACGCCGGTGCTTGCCCGACTCCGCGAGCTCGAAACAGTCCGCGCTTGCGATCTGCCCCAACGAAACGCCGGCGAACAGGCCGAACGGCGTTTCGCGCCCGCTCGCGCGCAGGAAATAGCGCGTGAGCGTCTTCCTCAGCTTCGACGGTAACTCGCCCTCTGCTGGTAGCTCGGCCACGAGCCGTTCGACCTCTGACGAGGCGAAGAACGTCGCTTCGCGCAGCTCCGGCTGCGAGAACGCCACACGCAAACGCTCGCTGAGCAAAGCGCTTCGACTCGACCAGCGCTCGTCTGTCGTCAGCGCATTCGTCGCTGGAGTGGCGGGCTCGGCGTTCCAGGCGCGTAGCTGCTCGAGCGGATACAGGGGACTGCGAACGACGAAGAAAGGCGCAACAAGATAGCGTGTCGCGAGGTCCGTCTTGGTTTCGAGCGGCGCCGCCGCTCGCCGCTGGGTCGCTGTGCGACCGGCAACAGGTGTCGGTGGAAGTTCGTTGGGATCCGGCATGCGTCGCTCCGAGGATGGCGATCAGTGGACGACGAGACGGCCGGCTGGCGCCGGCCTCCGGGGACGCGCGCTACTCGCCTTTGCCGGCCAATTCCTGCGGTGAGAGCAGCAACTGCAACACGGCACGTAGGTTTTGTTTTTCGCCGACGCCGGCCAACTGGATGTAGCTCGCGACCGGAATACGGCGAGTCGGGTGTGGGCCCGTCTGACCCGGCGTCACGACGCCCCCACTGGCTGTGATGTCCAACACCGTACTGCCACCGACGACGCGGAAATCTAGCTTGAGCGAGGCTGGTACCTCGACCACGGAGCGCGGCGACCTCTTGGTCCCCTTTGGCTTCGCTCGTCCCGTGGACTTGCTCTGCGACTCGGTTTTTCGCGGCATGATGTTCGCACCCTTTCTTCGCCGTTTGGCTCAATCGTGCGCCGGCATGCGTGCCTCGCCCCGTGCCTCGGCCCTGCCTACTCAGTAGCGAATTTCGATATCCCGCACAAGCGCGCAGCGCTCTCGGAGGGCCTGAATGGGATGGTCATTTGGTTGTCTGGCAGCGCGTGGAGACACGCTTTCGAAACTCAGAAACTGACGCCGGCTTCGATTTGATTGGAGCGCAATTGAACGGACAACACTCGCGTGTTTTTTGCGGCTTCGGGCCGCATGGGCACATGGTGCACAGTTAGGTACAAAGAGTAGACGCCGACGATGATCGCGGCTGCTCCAAGTGTGTCTGCCGTGACGCTCCAGCGAGTCGCGCGTGAGTCCAAACGATCGAGCTCGGCGCGTGAAGTAATGGTGTCGAGGTGACGATTGTAGTCGTGTTGTGCCGACAGCGCCTCGAAACCGGCGAACGCGGCGCCAGTGCTCAGCACCGCCGTGGCCACCCAGCCCGGCCAAAATACGGGCGTTCGTGCTCTTTCCATCGTCGGCGCGGGCACCTGAACGTGAAGCGTGATTCGCTGGTTGCTGCCGGCGGCAAGCACCAGAGTTTGCCCTGGGATCAGCCCATCAGCGACGCGGGCCGAGATTTTTTTTGTGCCCGGGTTGACATGCAACGCGTGGCCGAGCGGCGCGCTACCCACGGAAACGTCATCGATGAAAACTTCCGCGCCCGGCCTGTCTACGAACACCGCCACGGTCGCGATGTGCGCGGCCAAGTCGTGCAATTGCCCCAGAACCTCGACGCGCTTTTCGGTCGGAACGAGCTCGCCGCCTTCCGCCAAGTAGCGCTCGAAGTAGTCGTACGCACTCGCCGGATCCGCCAAATCCAAACTGACGACAGCCAAGTTGTACAGCAGGCGAAAGCTCGGCATCAGCTGATTGGCGTGCGCGAGCTCGCTACGTGCTGCGGCGTAGTCGCCCGAATCATAGAAGGCGAGGGCGCGCAGACGACGCTGTTCGGCTTCCGCCTGACGTGCGGCGTTCGAGTCCACCGGCGTAACTGGCGCTGCGGTGGCGGGAGCCTCAGCGGGTTCTTGCGCGCGCGCGCGCGGCGTGACCAGAACCGCGCCCATGCTCACGGCGACCCAGCCGAGCTTCACTTGCTTCATGGGCCGGCGTCCGCCTGGTGCCAGGGGTCTTCGCGATCGAGCGTTGGGCCTGATTTCTTCGGTGGCGCAGTGGTGGGCGCGGCGGCAACGGGGGCGGCAATGACGGTGTCCGTTGGCGCCGCGTTTACTTCGCTTTGTAACGCCGCGGTCGAGGTTGGTATGGCAGTCACCACGGGCACCGACCGCGCTACGGCAGCAGTGGCGCGAGGAATCGAGCGCGTTGCAGTCGTGGCGGCCGTGCTGGGGCTCGGAGGGGGCGAGGGATCTGCCGTGGAGGCGCGCGCCGGATCCAGCGTGGGCGTGAGCAGCCGAGGCTTTGCGGGTAGCGGTGCGGTTTGCGCGTTGGACTCCGGGCTCGGACTGCGCATCTGGAACGCCACCGTGGCTGCTGCCAATGCAAAGACTGCGACCAGTGCGGACGTGCGCCAACGCGTGCGCTGCGGCACAGCGAGCGGCAATTGCCCCGCGTGAAGCGTGGTCGCGACTTCTTCGGCAGACGGAACTGGCGTTTCCTCGGTGTCGTTGCGGCGCGGCGGAGGGCGACTGGGGCGCACGCGCGGCGGGTCGGACGATGGCAGCGGCGTGCTCGACCCGTTACCGCACGCGCGAGCGAACGAATCCGCCACTTCACCTGCCTTTTGGCAGCAACGGGCGCTCGGATCTTTAGCCAGAGCGGCGACGAACCAAGCGTCCACCTCAGCGCTCAGATCCGGGTTGAACTCCGAAGGTGGCGGGGTGGCGTGCGTACTGACCGCCACGATTAGCTCGCCCACCGCGTCATGCGTGAAAGGCGGCCGCCCCGCAAGGCAGCGATACGCGACGACGGCGAGCGAATACAAATCTGAGCGGTTGTCGATGGGCCGACCCAACGCCTGTTCTGGGCTCATGTACAAAGGCGTGCCCAGCAGTTGCCCGGTGTCCGTCTTGTGCGTCGCGGCTTCGGGTCCAATCGACTTCGCGATGCCGAAGTCTAAAATCTTGACCGTGAAGGTGTCGTCTTCATCTAGGACGAAGATGTTCTCAGGCTTGAGATCGCGATGCACGACGCCCACCGCGTGAGCTTTGGCGAGGCCACGCGAAACCTGGGCCACGAGTCGCGCCGTCTCACTCAAGGTCAGTGTGCCCAGGCGTGCCAAGCGGCGTCCGAGATCTTCTCCACGCAGCAGCTCCATGGCGATGAAGCCGCGCCCGTCATCCGTGAAACCGGAGTCCAGAATGCTAACCACGTGCGGACTACTGATGCGCGCGGCCGAAGTCGCCTCGCGCGCGAAACGCGCGAGCACGTCGTGGCGGCGCGAGAGATCTGGATTCAAGAACTTGATCGCGATCTGTGTCTCGAGCGACAGATGACGCGCTTCCCAGACCGTGCCCATGCCGCCTTGTCCAAGCAGCTTCTCGAGCCGAAAACGGCCCGAAATGACTTGTCCCGGTTGCAGGTGCTCCTCCACGGCGAGTGAAGCATAGCTCGACCGGAGTCGCCTTAACCAGCTTTGTCTGGCGGAACTCGCCATCCACACGCTGCACTAACGAGTGCGACGACTTCACCGTGTGTCGGTGATTGGTCAGCGTGGACAGCAGATGTTCAGCCTCTGACTGAGTATTTTTGTGGAGCGCGCGCTGTGACAATTGGCGATTTTGCCGACGGTTCATAGCGAAACTTCGCGCAGCCGCTCGACGCCGATGCGTAGCTTCTTCGTGTCGTCACGCTCCACGATGCGCGCTGCGTCGTGCACTCCCGCCTCCTCTAGTAATTTTCGTAGTCGATGGATGTCCACGTTGATCTTCTCGGGGCTGCACGAGCGCATCTCCGCGAGATCGGCCGTGGCGATCCACCCGTTGTGGCCATTGCCATTCAGGCGCAATTGCGCGAGCGCGAGCAGCGTTTGTACGCAGGCGCGCGCGGGCAAGCGCACTTCGGCCGAGCCCTGCACGAGGTGCAACACGACGGCGTCCGCATTGTAACGAAACACCAACTCCAATTTCCCCAAGTCCAATTGGTAGCCCGCAGTGAAGCCGTCCGCGCCCGGGTTGTCCGGCAATAGCAGCCGAAAATGCCCGCTGGGCAAGGCCACGATGTCACCGCACTCAGGGGTCGTGGTGGTCGTGCCGTCGTCCACTTGCCAATTGCCGTCCACGAAGAACACGCTCGCTTCAGGCGCCGCCTCGTTCGGCAACACCAACATCGTTCGTTGTCCCCAAATGCAGGTCTGCGGGCCCAACAGCACCGCGCAAGGCGCGGGCGGCGCAACGTCCAACACTTTGAGGCTCTCGGCCTCACTGCCGAACTGAAGTGTGTTGCCAGCTGCGAGCACGATGCGATCCCGCGGGCCGAGAGGTTTGCCGTCGACCGTGGTGCCGTTGCTGCTGCCCAGATCGCGCAGCACCCAATGATTGGAGTACCAGCCTATCGAAGCGTGCTCGTTGGAGGTGCGCCGGCTGTGCAAGATCACGTCAGCGAGGCTCGACCTGCCGACCAAGCTGCGGCACGGGATCTCGATCACACCATTTTGCGTTTGCAGTGATGCCATGTCACGACTCGATCAGGTAAGAGCGCGCCGGCACACGCGCGCCGCGAGAATTGAGCTGACGACGCGCTGTTTCCACTAGTTTTCGCGCGTTCGCGGGTGATGTGGACAGCACTTCCCCAATCCCTGAATAGCCGAGGCCACGGCCGCGAAGCAACACCGCGGTGCGCTGCTTCTCGTTCAAGAGCCGCAGCTGCCGGGCTGTGGCCAGCAAGCACTCCTTCAAGAACACCTGCTGATCAGCGCTGACGGTGTGTGCTGGTAGCGCACTCAGTGCATCGGAATCCTGTCCGTCGCGCTCGAATCGCCAACGCCGTGCGCGGCGGATGCGATCTCGCCCGAGATTGTTGATCACCGTGGCCCAATACGCGATTGGACTGGCGACGGGGTGCTCAGTACCCGTGCTGCCCTCCAGGATGCGCAAACTGGCATCGCCAAGCAGGTCTTCGGCTTCGGCGACGTTGCCGCGCGTCCAGCGCAGGCACAACACCAGGAGCGCGCGGCGCCCGGACGGCCAAGGCGTAGCCAGCGGGCAGGTGGCTGGGTTCATGATGAGTATTTATGTGGAGTCGCCCGCTCCCTTGCCATTTCAATGCAATTTCAGCGTCGATTAGCGCTCACACCAGGACGGGCCCCGCGTCCATGGTGATTGCAACGAGCACTCCGAACCAAGTGCACGGCCCGGGCAATTGGAGTCTGCCGCGACTGGAACCGTGCGCGCCAAGGGGAACACAATGTCGAGCAATATTCTGGGAAATACCGCGCCTGCATTGGAGAGCGTTTGGCCCGAGCTCATCTCGGGCAGGGCGCGCATCGTCAGCAGCGGCGCCACTCAGGCGCATCACTACTTCCAGCTAGCCGTGAGCAATCCGCAGCCGGGCGTGCGCAGGCCCACTGCCAATCGACTACGTATTTTCGAGCGCGTGCTGCTCGGTGAGGCGCAGAAAGTCGTGGCTATGGAACTGGGCTGCGCGACCTCCACCGTGGCGACCGCCGTCGGCGCGTGCCTGCGTGCCATGGGGGTAAAGGGAGGCAGCAGCCGCGTGCCGCCGTTGCTCGTGCTGGTACTGCACGCGCTGCGCGGTCGCGTAGACGGCGTAGAGGTGCGCATCGAGCGCTCGCTGGGTGCGCGCGGTGAGCTCCAGGTCGTGAGCAGCGCACGGCTCGACCTGCACCTGGCCGACAAATTGACTAGCAGCGAGCTGGCCGTGATTGGCCCGCTGATCGAGGGCCACAGCCACGCGGAGATTGCGCGTCAGCGGCGCACCTCGGTCCGTACCGTCGCCAATCAGATCGCCAGCGCCTACAAGAAGCTGCACGTGTCGGGGCGAATGGAGCTGCTCTGTTACCTGGTCGCCAAGCTCGACACCACGGCAGAACGGCACGTCGCGCGCCTGCTGGCCGAGGCGAACGCCGCCGCCAACTGACTGCGCCATGACTCGAGCGCATGATCCGGGACAAGTCTGAGGGCGGACATTGTTCGGTCGCGCCGCTGTGACGCTTGGATTAATGTCCCGGCGTGACCATCGCCGTCGTTGCTGAGAAGCCCTCCGTGGGGAGGGACC
>FSWQ01001462.1_pt1 | contig 17135 bp, 13 predicted proteins | sample 1637691 | NCBI WGS metagenome assembly FSWQ01 (sample SAMEA3914814, study PRJEB12502) | metagenome | biome: forest; material: soil | place: USA | collected 2011-09-16 | depth 0.1 m | reverse complement strand
GCTGGCCAACGTGCGCTTGCTGCTCGCGTACCAATACACGCGCCCCGGTAAGCAACTGATGTTCATGGGCACGGAGTTCGCGCAGCACCACGAGTGGAACGTGGAAACCAGTCTGGATTGGCACATCGCCGAGCACCCGCAGCGCAAAGCCCTGCAGGAGTACATCGCGGAGCTCGGCAAGCTGTACCGTGACGCGCCGGCGCTATGGCGCGGTGACCCGGGGCCTGAGAGCTTCGAGTGGATCGACTGCAACGACAAAGACAACACGATCCTCAGCTATCTGCGTCGTGATGGAAACGACCACGTGGTCGTGGTGTTGAACTTCACCCCGGTGCCGCGTGACGAGTACCGAATTGGCGTGCCCAACGCGGGTCGTTACATCGAGCGCTTGTCGAGTGATGATCTGCGCTTCGGTGGCAGTGAGTTCCAAACGTCCTCGGTTGTGGAGGCGGATCCGATCCCGCTCCATGGCCGTCCCTACTCACTTCGGTTGCGCATTCCTCCGCTGGGCGCGCTGCTGCTGACCCCCGCGCGCTAAGATTAGGTGATCACGGCGTTCGTCGCCGAACACCTGTGCCCCCGGAGGCCGGGATGTTTGTGCTGCGAAGGCGCGCCGTTTGGGCGCTTGGGTTATCTGCGGTAGCTGCGTGTGCAACGCCGACCAACGACAGCGGGCCCGCTGGCTCGGATCAGGCGGGCGCTTCCGCTGACGGTGGAGCGAGCGGCAGCGCTGGCCATGCTGGCAGCGCTGGTTCCAGCAGCAGCGGCGCGAGCGGCATGGTGGGCAGCGCGGGCTCCAGCGCCGGCGCTTCGACTGCCGGGAGCAGCGCCACGGCTGGTACGGCGGGCAGCGCCGCGGGTAGCTCGGGAACCGCCGGTGCTTCCGCGGGTACAGGCGGAAGCGCGGGTTCGAGCGGCAGCGCGGGTAGTGCGGGCAAAGCCGGTGCTGGCGGCACTGGCGGCACTGCCGGCACTGCCGGAAGTGCGGGCACCGCGGGCACTGGCGGCACCGCGGGCACTGGCGGCACCGCGGGCACTGGCGGCACCGCGGGCACGGCTGGCACTGGCGGCGCGAGCGCAGGTGCTGGCGGCGGCGGCGCTTGTACGCCGGCAACGCTCACGTTGATCGCAACCAGTGACTCCAACCTGAACGCTGCAGCGACGACCACGAACTACGGCATCGTCGCAGAAGCGCACATCGTGCGCGGCGGCGCTGCCACCAGTCAGCGTGCCGTGTTCTCGTTCGATCTGACCGCGCTGCCTGCGGGTAAAACGCTCAAGACCGCGAAGCTCCAGCTCACGATCGTGAACAACCCGGGCCAAAACAAAACCCTCGCCGCGCACCGCGTGACGCAAAGTCCGACTCGCGCTTGGGTCGAGACCGAAGTCACTTGGCAGGCCTACAAAGCCGGTTCCAACTGGACGACCGCGGGCGGTGATTTCGTTGCTACCGCCAGCGACTCACAGCTAGTCGCAGATACCGCGCTCGCGGGCGCGCTGATCAGCTTCGACGTGCTCAGCGACGCGCAGAGCTTCTATGCGACTCCCGCGACCAATTTTGGTTGGTTGGTCAAAGACTCACAGGAGCCGGCGTTGGCAACGGGTGAGAACGTGTTTTTGGCCACGCGCGACACCGGCACGGTCGAGTACAAGCCGAAGCTCGTCATTACGTACTGTCCGTAATAGCAGTGCACACGGCGGCCTAGCGCGCTGCGCCAAGCGGCACGTGTTTGCGAAACCATAACGAATCCACGCGGTTTGCCTGGAGTGTCAAATCTTTGGCAGTTCTGCTCAAGGCCGGTCGCGCGCTACCGTTCTTGAGTGAAATGGTCAGACCCGTCTTCGAATCCGCTGCCGCGGGCATCATCGACGCGTCCAAGGCTTTCGATAAATCCGCGGCCCAAGTGACGCGGTTGGCCGGCGCTTTCTCCGCCGCCGAGAGCGCCGCGACCGTGACTATTTCGGCTGAAGCGCGCGGCGCGCAGCCCACCACCGACAGCGAAACGAACGGCGATCTCGAGGGCGCCATCGTCGACACGCGCATCGCGAAATACGCATTCATCGCCAACTTGCGCACGCTGCAGACCGGTGAAGAGATGTCGGATGAGCTCGACAAACTCCGCCGCTAGCGGCGCGCCTCGCTAATCGCGCCATTTTTCCGATTCGATTCGGCCACCGCACCCGGCGTGCTTCGGGCCACACTGGCCCATGATTTCCGAGTCTTCCCGCGCCTCTTCCGCTGTCGATCCAAGCCGCGTAGGCTCTGATTCGCGCATGGCCGAGAGCTTGCTGGAGCAGCCGCCCCACGTTCTGCCGCCACTGCATCCGGAGTTCCGCCCGGCGTGGCTTGGTAACCGTGCCTTCCGCGCGGAGGCCGCGCGCGCAGGCGGGCCGCGCTTGGTGCTGGCACTCGAGCGCGACGCTGGGAACGTTTCCATCTTCGAAGGGTTCGTGTTGCCCGAGGGCCACCCGCACGCTGCGGAGAACCTGCGCTACGCCGAGCGCGTGCTCAAGTTCTTGCTCTGGCAAAAGGGTGGCTTCAAGGTGAGCGTCGCGGGCCCGAGTGAAATTGCGACGCACTTGGCGCGCGAATACGCGGTGGGCGGCGCGCGCGCGTTCGATGCGGACTTCTTCGCCAAGATCTACGAGCAGCCGCGCTTCATCGTGCAAGCCGTGGCCTTTGCGGATTTGCCGAAAGAGCGCGAGCAGGGCTCCGCGGTCGGCGGGCACCTAGAGGGCTGTCGCATTGGTTTCGACGCGGGCGGCAGCGATCGCAAAGTCGCCGCCGTGATCGACGGCAAAGAGGTGTTCTCGTGTGAGGTGGTTTGGGAGCCCAAACTGCAGAGCGACCCGCAATATCACTTCGACGGTATCGATGATTCGATTCGCCGCGCGGCCGAGCATTTGCCGCGCATCGACGCGATTGGCGTCAGCTCTGCCGGCATTTACGTGAACAACCGCACTATGGTGGCCTCGCTGTTCCGCAAGGTGCCGGAAGCCGCGTTCGAAGCGCGCATCAAGAGCATCTACCAAGACATCGCCAAGAAGTGGGGCGATGTCCCGCTCGAAGTCGCGAACGATGGTGACGTGACCGCGCTGGCTGGCGCGCTCGAGCTCAAGGACAACTCCGTGCTCGGGATTGCCATGGGCACGAGCGAAGCCGCAGGTTACGTGAACGCTCAGGGCCTGGTCACTGGTTGGCTGAACGAGCTGGCCTTCGCGCCGGTGGACTACGGCGCGGACGCTGCCGTCGATACGGAGTGGTCCGGTGACCGCGGCACGGGCGTCGGCTACTTCTCACAAGACGCCGTGATTCGCTTGGCGGCGCGCGCCGGTATGGAGTTGCCTGCCGGCTCACCGGGCTCGAAGCTCAAGTTCGTGCAAGAGCGCCTGCTGGAAGGCGACACCCGTGCGCGCCAAATCTTCGAAACGCTCGGGGTTTACTTGGGCTACGGCCTGCTGCAATACGCGGACTTTTACATCGTGAAGCACGTGCTCTTGCTGGGCCGGGTGACTTCCGGTGAGGGTGGCAGCATCTTGTTGAACAAGGCGCGTGAAGTGCTCGCGCTCGAAGCACCGCAAGTCGCGAGCAGCCTTGCCATTCACCTCCCGGATGAAGCCACCCGCCGCGTGGGCCAGTCGATTGCGGCCGCCAGCTTGCCGCGTTTGAACGCGCGCTGAGGAAATCATGAAGCTGACTCAAGCTAGCGCTGAAATCTTCGTTCCCGACCAAGCCCCGTTGGATACGGCGCTTCCGCGCACCACGCACTTGGGCATCGGCGCGCACCACGATGATTTGGAGTTCATGGCCGCGCACGGCATCCTGGAGTGCTTCGCGCGCAGCGACCGCTGGTTCACCGGCGTCGTGGTGACAGACGGCGCAGGCAGCGCGCGCGACTTCGAGTACAAGAACTACACGGACGAGCAAATGAAGTCCGTGCGCCGCCTGGAGCAGAAGAAGGCCGCGTACGTCGGTGAGTACGGCGCGCAATTCCTGCTCGATCACCCGAGCTCCGCCGTCAAAGATGCGAGCCGCCCCGCGGTGCTGAACGAGCTCAGCGAAATCCTGCGCGTGACCCGCCCCGACGTCGTTTACACCCACAATTTGGCGGACAAGCACGATACGCACGTGGCCGTCGTGCTGCGCGTGATTGCCGCCTGCCGTTCGCTGGAGCCGGCATTGCGGCCCAAGCAGCTGATTGGCTGCGAGGTGTGGCGTGATTTGGACTGGCTGTGTGACGCCGACAAACTGCAGATGCCGGTCGACCGTCACGAGAATTTGCAGAACGCACTCATGGGCGTGTTCGACTCGCAGATCGCCGGTGGCAAACGCTATGATCTCGCGACCGCTGGCCGTCGCAAAGCGCACGCGACGTACTTCGAGAGCCACGGCACGGATCAGCACACCGCGCTGATCTGGGGCATGGATCTGACGCCGCTGATGGCTGAAGGGGATCCCTCGGCCTACGTTGCCGCGTACATGCGCCGCTTCGAAGATGAAGTGCTCGGCCGCGTGCGTCGCCTCGGCGGTTGACTCAGCGCTCCGTTCTGCTCACACCCAGATGTTGAAGACGGGCGTGGCCGTGCCGCGATACTTTCGACCGTGAAACGGGTACGCGCCCAAGTAGTTCTGAGGCTTCACGTCGAACTCTTCGATCTGCGTGGTGCGCCCAGCCAGGTAGTCGCGCACACGGTCGCGAAACACGTGCAGACGTGAGAGCTGCCCGCCGTAGCGCAAATCCAGCGTTTCCAAGCCGAAAACCTTATTTTCCTCCAGCCATACGCGGCGGTGGGCGCGCCACAGCCGTTGCACGCCGGCGATGGCCTTGGTTGCGGCGCTGACGGACGTGCTCAGCTTACGACGGTCGCCCGCCAAGTAAGCGCGGCGCGCGTTCGTGTGCAAGTCGGCCTTGAACGTGAGGCTCGCGCCGAGCTCGCTGGCGAATTGAAACGAAGCACGGTTACGCGGTGCCGCGCGCTGCGCTTGCGCGCGCAAGCGCACCGTGAGGGCTCGATAGTGCTCGGTCATTGCTCGACCTTCCATGTGTCCCGAGAACAAACCCAAGAGCGGATCATCCCAAGTGAAGGTCTTGCCGAGGTTACCGTTATCGCGCAGCGCGATTGGGTCCGGACAATCCAAACTGCTGGGCAGCACGAAGCTAGCCCACGAATCACCGCTGAGCGCTTGCACCATCGAAGCAACGTCCGCCTCACGCGGCGCGGCGCGAAAGCAATGCTCGGCGTACTGAGCAAGCCCCGGAAAATTGCTGCGATAGGGCGCCTCGTTGCCGTCGTCGCCCCACATCGTCATCAATACGCGGCGCACGCCTTCGCGCTTTGCGGCGCGCAGCATCGGCTCGAAGGTGCGGCGCGCCTTGTCGTACAGCCCCCAAAAGCGATCCCAATTCCACAATGCCGGCGACACGATGGGCTCGAAGCCATATTCCCGAAAACGACGGATGTCGCGACGGTACGCGCCTTCGTCTTCCAACGTGTAGTGCCAGTAGTTGAGCGTCACGCCCTTGGGCACGCGCTTCCACTGCGCAGCCGTCATCGGCACGTCACCATGCACCGGCTGTTGACCGAGCACGAAATCCCCCCACGCGGTTGGCTCCAGCCCACGCTCTGCGCACAACTTCGCCACCACCCTGAGGTGCTGCACGTAGAGGTCGCGCGGGTCATTGTCGCGGCCTCTTTCGAAGCAAGTGCCGCGGCCCAAATCCCAAGGTTCATCCATGCCGATATGAATCCGGCGAGATTCGTAGGGCTCGGACGCAGAATCCAGCAGCGCGGCCACGAAATCCCGCGTGCCTTTGGCCTTCACGGAAAGCACTGAAGCCGTGTCGCGTAGCGCGCCGTACGCCTTCTTGTACTGCAGCACCTGCTCCAAGTGCGCCAAGGTTTGGATGCACGGGAACATCTCGATCCCGAACTGTTTGGCGTAGCGCACGACTCGGCGCAGCTCGGCCTTCGAATACGGCCCGCGCATGTAACCGAGCAAGCCGTGTCCCGTCACCTCGTACGTGTCTTCCGTGTACAGAGTGAGCTGATTGATGCCCAGCAACGCCAGCTCCGCGATGCGCAGCTCGAGCGACTCCACGTGCGGCACGCCGTTGCGGGATGCGTCCACCATCAAACCGCGAAAGTCGAACTCGGGGATCACTTCTAGCGCGTTGAGTTGCTCATTCCGCGCCAGCTCACCGAGCGCGCGAAACCACTCGGAGGGCGTGTGATGCTCGACGACGAAGCCGCGCTCGACACGCGCCACGCGAAACCCGGCTTTGGTTGCCTTGCGCGCGCGCACCGGCAGGCCGCGCGTCAAGCTGAACAGCTTCGGAAAAACACGGCACAGTTCGCGATGCGCGCGGCCAGCGCTCAGCTTCAGCATGCCTCACAGTAGTCTTGAACCGAGGGCGCGCGTTGCTCGGAATTGACGCAAAAATTGGCGGAGAAGCGCGCTACAGCCCGGCGCTCAGCAGCTCGCCGTCCACGTACACGGCGACCGGTTGTGAGAGCGTGTGCGGGTCAACGGTGGGGTCAGCCGCGAGCACCAGGAAGCTCGCGCGCTTGCCGACTTCCAGAGAGCCGTAGTCCGTGAGGCCAAGGAATGCTGCGGCCGCGCTCGTGCCCGACTTCACGATGCTTTCGCCGTCCATGCCCGCCGAAACCAACAACGTGATTTCCTGCTCCTGAATGTGCGTGTCGCGCGTGTTGCCAAAATCAGTGCCGTACAACACGCGGCTACCGCGCTCTCGCAAATCATGCAGATTCTTCACGGCCGCCGCACCGCCGCCGAACGCGCTCAGGGAACCAATCACCGTGCGCGTTTTCCAGGCGTCTAGCGTGGTGCTGCTCAGTGCCTCGGTGGGCGTGTGCGCGAGCACATCAACGCCATCAGCTGCGGCACGCGCGGCGTTCGCGTCTTCGAGTGCGTGCGTGTACACCTTCAAGCCATGCGCGTGCGCCGCGCTGACGACGGCTTTCACGGTCGCGTCGTCCAGCGTGGGGGGCGCCGTGAGCGGTACTTTGATGGCCTGCGCGCCCGCTGCGAACAGCGTTTCTACCGCGGCCGCGCCAGTCGACGGCGACGTGACCTCCAGCCCGTAGCCACCCGCGCCCCAGGAGGTGGTCGGGTAGCCAGCCTTGGCCGTGATCATCGGCCCGGCGTTGAGCACGCGCAGCGGCGAGTGATCGACCGACAGCGCGCTCAAGGGTGCCGCCAAATCCAACACGGCAACGATGCCGCCCGCCAGCAGCTCAGCCCCCACCGGGTAGTATGCCAAGTGCACGTGGCAATCGATGAAGCCCGGCACGATGTAGCGCCCACCGACATTGACCACGCGCTGTGCCGCGTTGCCAGCTACGCCGACCGCGAGCACGTGCCCTTTGTCGATCAGCAAATTCTGCTTACCCACGCCAAAAATCGAACCGCCCTTGAGCACGAACGCGCTGGCACTGGTGGGAGTCGCACTCGCAGCGGTGCCTGCTTCCGCCGAGCGCGCGGGCTCTGCATGCGGATCCGCCGCGAGGTGCCGGCTCTCAGCCGGAGTCGCGCGCGTCCCGCAACCGAGCAGCAGCAGCCCGAGCAGCGCTCGACTTCGCATTGGCGCGCTCAGTACCCGAGCGTGGGGCGACCCATGCCACGATAGGCGAGCCCAGCAGCCGCGACCGAAGCGGGCGCCGCCATGTTCCGCCCATCGAACACGTGACGACCGCGCAAGAGCTCGCGCACGCGCGGGAACTCCGGATTGCGATACTCGTTCCACTCCGTGGCCAAGAGCAAAGCGTCCGCGCCGCGGCACGTCTCGTACTCGCTGTCGAAGATCTCCACGCGCTCCATCAAGCCCATGCGCGCCATGCTCTCGCGCGCGGTCTCGCGTGCCTGGGGATCCGTAGCGCGGATGCGCGCGCCACGCGCGACGAGCTCCGCGATCATCTTGATGCCGGGGGCTTCACGCACGTCGTCGGTCTTGGGTTTGAATGCCAATCCCCACACCGCGATGGTCTTGTCCCCCAGCCCACCGAGGTCCTTCTCCATGTGACGGAGCAACACTTGCACCGGGAGCTCGTTGGCGCGCACGGCCGCGCTGGCTACTTCCATCTTCAGCCCGTTGTCTTCACCAGTGCGCACCAAAGCGCGTAAATCCTTGGGGAAACAGCTGCCGCCGAAGCCCAGGCCCGGATACAAGAACTGCATGCCGATGCGCTCGTCCGAGCCAACGGCCAAGCGCACGTGCTCGACGTCACCGCCGGCAACATCGCACAGCGCGGCGATCTCGTTCATGAAGCTGATCTTCGTCGCGAGCATCGCGTTGGACGCGTACTTGACGATTTCCGCGCTCTTCGGGCTCATGCGCTGAATGCGACTGCTTTGGCGGTTGTAAGGCGAATACAGGCGCTCCAAGAGCCCGAACGCGTGGTCGTCGTCGCAACCGATCACGATTCGGTCCGGCTTGAAGAAGTCGTTGACCGCGTCGCCCTCTTTCAAGAACTCCGGGTTACTGACGACACTGATCTTGTGTTTGGCGTGGCGCTCCACGACCGCGCGCACGCGCTCGTTGGTGCCCACCGGAACCGTGCTCTTCAGCACGAGCGCGATATCATGCTCGGCGGTGCGCGCGACCTGCTCGGCCACTCCGAGTACGTAAGACAAGTCGGCTGAGCCGTCTTCTTGCGGCGGCGTGCCCACCGCCACGAACACGACCTCACGGCCACGAATGCCGTCCGCCAAGCTCGACGTGAAGTCCAAGCGATGCGGCCAGTTGCGCTTCAGCAAGTCCGCCAGGCGCGGCTCGAAGAACGGCACCTCACCGGCACGCAATTTGGCGAGCTTGGCCTCGTCCACATCGATGCACATGACGTTGGTCCCTGAATCAGCGAAGCAGGCACCCGCCACCAACCCTACGTATCCCGAACCAACGACCGCGATCTTCACTCGGTGGCTCGTACCCAGAGTCCGGGTCTTTGTCCAACAACTTGTGGCATTTTGCGGGGTTTTACGCAGGCTGGATGCTGATTGGGTGGCCAGTGGCTTGCGCACGCGCGGCTGGCTCCTTTCGTACGCTCCGGGGCTCTGACAAGATCATGGAATTATGTCGGCGATTTGGCCGCTGCTACTGCTGTGCGTGGCATGTACGGGCACGCGCATGGACCAGCCCGTGCGCTCGGCTGCGCCTAGCCCGAAGCCCGCCGTCTTGGTTCGCGCGCCGCCTGCCGCGCATGCTGCCGCCGACATGGAACCAGCGCTGATTTTGGCCGCGGTAGGGGATGTGAACTTGGGGCGCGCTTGCGGACAGCGCTTGCTGGCGGACGTCAACTACGACCCTTGGTACGGCGTGGCGCCGCTATGGGCCGATGCGGACGTGCGCTTTGCGAATCTCGAATCGGTGCTCAGCGAGCAACACGGCGAGACGCAATCCCCGCACCACGCGTTGGTGTTCAGCGGGCCGCCTTCGGGCGCAGAAGCGCTGGCGCGCGCCGGGATCGGCATCGTCTCGACCGCGAATAACCACGCTTGGGATTACGCCAGCCGCGGCTTGATGGAGACGCTGTCCAACCTCGACCGTGCCGGCGTGGCTCACGCAGGTACCGGCGCCAGCGAAGCGGAGGCATACCGCCCCGCAATCGTGCACGCGAACGGGCTCACGATCGCTTTCTTCGCGGTCACTCAGGTTTGGAACCTGGGTGTCTTCGCGCAGGAGGAAGCGCGGCACCACGTGGCTTGGGCGGACGCAGCGCGACTTCGCGAGGCGTTCGAGCGCGCGCGCGCCGAGTCGGACTTCGTGGTTGTCAGCTATCACGGCGGCGAGGAATACAAATACGAGCCGCTGCCCAAGACGCGCGCGTTCGTCGAGGAAATGCTGAGCCTCGGCGCAGACGTGGTGCTCGGCCATCACCCGCATGTGACTCAAGGCGTCGCTTGGCAGGGCGCGAAGCCCATCTTCTACAGTCTCGGGAACTTCCTGTTCGACGGTCGCGCGAGCTTGCCTTGGACGCGCGCTTCGTTCGTGGCCAAGCTGCGTTTTCAGCGTGGCAGCGCAGTACGAGTCAGCGTTTGCCCGGTGCTCATCGACGGCTACGAGCCGCGCGCGCTGACGCCCAAAGACGACCTGGCGCGGCGCGAATTCGAGCGCCACCTACGCGAGCTATCCGACACCGTTGGCGGCACCGGCATTGGCGGCGCGGACGCGCTGGGTTGCTACGCGCTGACGCCGCCGAAAGACGTCACTCCGCTTCGCGATCGTCCTCGAGCTGATCGAGAATCTGCGCAGCTCGTTCCTCGGAAATCCCGAACCACTCCGCGAGCTGATTGATGAACGCGTTCTCTTCGTCCGTGACTTCGTCGTCGGCCAAGGCAACCGCCGCGGCCAGCGCGAATGCGCCCTCCGCCTCGTTGGGATCTTCCGAGATTTCTTCGGCGATTTCTTGAAGCCGCGCGTCGCGCCCGCTCTCCTTCAAGCGCTTCTCGTAGCTCTCCAGCATCACGTTGATCGTGCCCGTGCGCAGCAGATTGTCGGTCAGCCCACGAATCGCCCCGCGCACCGCGTCCCGCTCCGCCTCCGCGATGTTGCCATCCGCGGCCATCATCAAGAACATCGTCTCCGCCAACGGCTCGACGCGATTGATCGACCCAACTTCCTCGGGTGAGAGCAATCCCTCACGAGTCAGCGTCTCGTAAGCGGAGGAAGCGACCATGCTAGGCCGGCGGCCACTCAGGAGTAGCGCATCACGCAACCGGGAGATCGTGACGGTCTGGATCTTCATTGTTGACTGAGAAAACTACTCCGAGGAGGAGCGGGAATCTAGCGGGTTGAGACCTAGCAGCCGCCTGCCCCTATCGACCGGCGCGCCGCGCGCCACGTCTGCCCGCCGCGCGCCGGTCCAGCCGCCTGCTCCTCTCCTCACTCTCCGGTGCGCGCGAAGCGCCTCGCGCCTAAGCGCGCGCCAAGCAATCCCAGCCGTGTGCCCGGATCTAAAACGACCCATTGGGTCTTGGAAGACCAGATCACGATCTGCGAATGAGAGGCGAAGCCAACGAAAGCTGACCGCACAGGCGGCTGCGATCTCAAAGCGCAGGCGGATCGGCGACTACGGTGCCAAGCACCACTAGGCAAGAAACAAACCAGAGTGCCACCCGGCTACTCGCTTGCGTTCACCCTTCCAGACTGAAACCGCGCTCCAGGATCGGCAGACACCAACACGAACGTGGCGTCATCGCGCAGGAAGCGTGCGGCCGGAAGCACGGCTTGGAACGCGTCGTATTGTTCGTCCGGCGAGGCGATGGTGAGCGCAAGGCCACGCTGGGTGAGCTCGAGCTTCGCGCACAGTGCGCTCACGTTCTCTGGGTCTAGCGAGCCATTGAGCACGCCGTCGGAGACGGCGAGCCAGGTGCTGCCCCAGGCGAGGGGGACGAGCTCGTAGGGGTGCACCTCGCCGACGCGCTTGCCGACTGCTCCGGAGAGGGCCGGATGTAGGGTGACGTGTTCACCGGGGCCGGCGTTCGAGATGGCGGGCATGCCCGCGTTCAGTACTTCCACCTTGGCGTCCCGTTGCGAGAGCCGGAGCACGATCAGGCCTGCCTCCACGCCGGGGCGTGCCGCGAGCTGCATTTCCAGCCCGTTGACCACGTTGTGTAGCGCCGAGCGCTCGTACAAGGCCTCGCGCGCCTCGCGCATCAGGGCGCTCACGAAGCTGTCCGAAGCCTCCAAAGGGGTCTGCACGTCGATCAGCAAGACGACTAGGTCGCCCTCCTGATCGACGAAGACGTCGAATGAATCGCTCGGCCGCGGTCCCTCGATGGTCTCTCCGCTGGCGCGGAGCATCCCGTGAATGACTGGAAAACTGCGAAGGCTCGGGTTTTTATGTGCTGCTGCCACTCTAGGCCGCACTAATGCGAGCGGCGCGCCAGACATTTGTCGTGGCGCATGGGGGCTGCTGCAGTTTGGTTGCGAGTGCTTTAGCCGAGCAACAATCGTTACTTAGCGGTTAGCTACAGGGTGCGATAAATGCCGCAAAATTAGCATTTTTCTGTCTCAATCTGACGTGCTGAGAACTGAGCGTCTAAAGGTGGGACCAGATCGTGCGTTTCAACTAACGAACGATGATCGAAGAGGAAACCGGTGCAGTGTCTGTTCAGGGGACCTCCGACCTAGTCGCTGTAGTCGACGACGACCCCACTGCGCGTCGCTTGATGCGCTTCTGGTTGGAGCGCACCGGCTACCGTGTGGCTGAGCACGACTCTGCGCGCAGCGTGCTCGAATCCGAAGGTGAGCTGCCGACCGTCGCTTGTGTCGATCTCGGCTTGGGTGAAGTGACGGGCATCAAAGTCATCCAGCACCTGCGTGCACGCGACGCGGAGTTGCCCATCATCGTGGTGACCGCGCAGCGCGAAATCGAGACCGCGGTCTCGGCCATGCGCGCGGGCGCGTACGACTACATCACGAAGCCCTTGGATCGCGATCGCTTGCTGCTTGCCGTGCACCGCGCACGCGAGCGGCGTGAGCTCGTGATCAACGTGCGTCGCCTGGAGAGCGCGCTCACCGAGCGTTCGGTGTTGGGCGCCATTGTCGGCAAAAGCCCGCCCATGCGCGAGCTCGCGCATCAGGTGCAGCGCGTTTTGGAGAGCGAAGTAGCCGTGTGTGTGTCCGGCGAAAGCGGCACGGGCAAAGAGCTCGTGGCGCGCGCGATTCACAGCGGTGGCCAGCGCCGTCGCGGTCCATTCGTAGCCATCAACTGCGCCGGTATTCCGGAGTCCCTGCAGGAGTCGGAATTGTTCGGACACGAGCGCGGCGCGTTCAGCGGCGCGACCCAGATGCGCCGCGGCTGCTTCGAGCAAGCCAACGGCGGCACACTGCTGCTGGACGAGCTCGGTGAGATGAGCTTGCAGACGCAAGCTAGCCTACTGCGCACGCTGCAAGAAAAGACGATTCGCCGCGTGGGCGGCTCGGCCGAGATCCCGATCGACGTGCGCATGGTGTGCGCCACGCATCGAGACCTACGCGCCGAGGTCGAAGCCGGGCGTTTCCGCGAAGACTTGTACTTCCGCCTCGTGGTCTATCCGATCCACTTGCCCGCGCTGCGCGAGCGTGTGGAAGACATTCCGCTGCTGGTTGGGCACTTCCTGCGCTCGCTCACTTCTGACGTCGGTCGTCAGGTGCACCGCATTTCGCCGGAGGTGCTGGAGGCCATGTCGCGCCATCGCTGGCCGGGTAACGTGCGCGAATTGCAGAACGTCGTGCATCGTAGCTTGCTCGCCTGCCGCGGCGACGAGATCACGCTCGCGGATTTGCCGCCGGACATTCGCGAGCTCGGCTTGCCGTCGCTCGGGCTGTCGATTGTTCCGAACAATGGTTCGAACGGGCACGCCCACGTCGAGAATGAAATCTTGCCGCTGCGCGAGCTGGAACGCCGTGCGATTCAACGCGCCCTGCGCGCCACCCAAGGCAGCGTCGGCAAAGCCGCCAAGCTGCTCGGCATCGGTCGCGCTACGCTGTATCGCCGCATCGCGACGCTCGATCTATCGAGGGATGTCGCATGAGCGCAGGCTCTAGCGAGCCGCCCCTGTCACTGCCGCCGGAGATGCTCCAAGAGCTGGCTTCGGCGGGCGTCGATCCGAACCGCGTGCCGGACCTCGAGCAATGGCAGACGTTGCTCTTGCGCTTCGCGCACCGTTTCCGTGACGAACCGTCGAATCCGCTGCAATTTGCGTCCTCGCAGCTCGGTCACGAGCTGCGTACGCCGATGACGGTCGTGATCGGCGCGAGCGAATTACTGCTCGAAAGCTCGCTCGACCCGGAGCAGCGCCAAGCCGCCCAGAACGTGCATCGCTCGGGTCAAGAGCTGCTCAGCGTCATTGATCAAATCCTGAGTGACGTCACCGAACAAGCCAAGTCGACCCCGCCACGCGCGTTGTCGCCGATTGGCTTTCGACTCGGAGCGGAAAACGAAGTTCACCGCGTGCTGCTGGCGGAGGACAACGAGTTCAATCGCGTGTTGATCGAGCGTGTGCTGAAGACGCTCAATTGCGAAGTCGACTTGGCGCCCTCTGGGCGCGAAGCTGTGCGCAAATTCCACCAAGGTAAGTACGACCTGGTGTTGATGGATTGCCACATGCCCGACCTAGACGGGCTCGAGGCAACGCGGCAAATCCGCGCGGTGGAGGGGCCCGGGCAGCACGTGCCGATCCTCGCGGTGACGGCCGGCACCGTGCCGGGTGCGCGCCAGGCTTGCTTGCAAGCGGGCATGGATGACTTCATCGCGAAGCCGTTTTCCCTGTCTACTTTGCGGCGCAAAGCCTCACATTGGCTGTCCATGGCGGTGCGCGACTCCACGCCCGAGGCCGCCGAGCACCCTTCGATTGAGCCGACCACGCCGCGTCCGGCGCAAGTCGAAACGCGCTCCAGCGCGCCGCCTTCGTCGGTCGATCTGTCACGCTTGCAAGAGTTGGCCGACGAAGCCGGCTCGCCGCGCATCGTGGAAGAGCTGTCGCTCATTTTCGTGGAAGACATGGATCGCCGGTTGGAATCCCTGCGCGAGGCGGCGGACGAACGAGTCGAGCGCAAGTTGCTCAGCGTGATCCACTCCGTGAAGGGTGCGTGCTCGAACTTCGGCGCGCTACGCATGGCTCAGCTCGCCGAAACCATCGAGCGCCGTGCCAAGCGCGGCGACATGCTCGGCCTCGTCCTGGAAGTGAACGAGCTGTGCAACGAGTTTCAAGTCGTGCGCCGCGTGCTCGACCTGGAAGTGTTCGGCATCCGCGCCGTGAAGCCGCCACCGGCGGACCTCAGCGCGGGTTTTTGAGCCGAAATCAGCGGGTTTTTCCGGCTTCGGCGTAGAGCAGCGTGCCGGCTGAAAGGCGCAGGCGTTGCCCGCGCCAAGTCACGTGTCGCTTGAAAGCCCCTACCAGCCAAGCACACGGCGCGGCGAGCTCCCGCACCGGGCCGAGCAGCACCGGGATCCATGCCCGCTGCCAGCCGCGCAGAGCAACCCAACCTCCCAAATCTCTCACCGCGAGCACGAGCGCGAACCAGAGCAAGGCAGCGGAGCCAAACAGCTGCCACGCGAACCCGAGCATCAAGAGCGGGCTCGTGACCGGCTCCAGCAAGGCCGCGACGGGTCGCAGGCGCCAGCGCAGCATGGCCCAACGCAAGTGGCGCGCGAACGTGGCGCGCAACGACAAATCCCGGTTCGGGTTTTGAAGCACGGTCGGCGCGATCACCACGCGCAGCCCGGCGTTCTCGAACATCTTGCCCAAGATGAAGTCTTCAGCGAGCACACAGGAGAGCCGGCACAGGCCGCCCACGCGCTCCAACGCCGAACGCGAAAACAGCGTGGATTTGCCGATCACCGCGGCGTCCCCGCTGAGCGTCGGCAACGCTGAGCCAGCTGCGCAGAAGCCGTTCAATTGCACGTTCTCGAGCGCTGCACCCAGCGTGCGTTCGTCGCTGCCGGCAAACAGATTGGTCACGATGCCAACATTGTCCGCGGCATGCAGGCGAGCGAGCTCCGACACGTAGTGCGCTGGCGCGCGCACGTTGCTATCGCTGATCAGCACGAGGTCATGTGCGGCATGGGGCAGCATGCCGAGTAGGTTGCGCACTTTCGGGTTGAGCGCCGCGCTGCCCTCGTGCACGACGACGCGACACGGCACTTTAGGATGTTCCAGCCGCAGCCGTGACACGACCGCGAGCGCAGCATCCGACGCGCTCGTGACGCCAAAGACGAGCTCGTATTCGGGGTGGTCTTGCGCGAAGAAGCTGCTCAGGTTCTCGTACAGCGCGTCGTCCGCGCCATTGAGCGGCTTGAGCACGCTGACCGCGTTTGGGCGCGCTTTGGTCGGCGCTGGAGCGCGGGTGACGCGCAGCAACGCGAACAGCCCAGCAAGGTTCCAAGTCGTGCAGGCGGCGACGCAGGTCCAGGCGATGGCGGGGTGCATTTCGTGGGCTCCTGGCTGCTCTGTCTGCGACCGCCATGCCAGAGTCAGCGTCACGTGATTTCAAGGGGTTAGGCGCGCGACGAACCCACCCCGTGAAGATCCGTTCGCGCGACTGGTTCAACCAGTTCACACCTGTGCGAACGGCGCACGCCGGCCTTCAGGCGTCCCGCAGCGCGGCCAGCGCACCCACCGGATCGCTCGGTTTGGGCAGCGCCAGGGCGGCCAGGGCGTCTGCCACATAGCTCGGTGTGCGCGCGCCGAGCAGCACGCTGGTCAGCCCAGGCAGGGCACGCAGCGTCACCAATGCCTGGCGTGATAACGGCTCGCTGTGGAGCGTGGGCTCGAGGTGCGTCGCGAGCGTGCTTTGAATCTTGCGCAAGCGCGCGCTGCTGCGCTCCGCCGCGCGCTCGCGCATGGCCAAGAACAGACCCTCCAAGTCACGCAAGTAACGCGCGCGAAAATCCAGGTACGTTTCGGCGAGCTCACCGCTCAGCGCGCCGTCCAACGCGCGCAGCACTTTGCCCAGGTCAGGCGCGATCACGTGCGTCTCGATTTCTTCCCACTGCACCAAGCTCGCCACGCGCGGCTCGATCTCGATGATGCGATCACCCCAGGCGAACAGGTCATCCGCCTCCACGCCCGGGCCAAGCTCCAGTGAAGGCGCGATGGTGGTGCGGAACTCGCGTTCCATCGCTAGCAGGTTGCTGCGAATCAGCTCGAATTTGGGCGGATTTTCGGGGCGAACCGGATCCGCCAAGCGCAGGATGCTGCCACCTTGAATGGCGTTCAACGGCCGATTGGCGAGCAGCGCAACGCCCTGCTTGGCCGCTTGCATGAGCACGCCCTCGGCATCGCCGTTTGCGAACAGCGCGCCGCTCTCCAGCAAGTTGAGCGGCACTTGCAGCGCGCAGAAGTGATGACCGCTCGGCGCGGCCGCTCGGGCCGCCGCCAACATGCGCGAGAAGTCAGTGCCATCACGCGCGTCCGCAGCGCTGATCGCGGTGTTGCTGGACACGCCATAGTAGGCGATGCGTCCCTTTGCGACTTCGCTTTCCAGGTAGCCGAAGGCTTGCTCGAGGCGGCGATAGAATTCATCACGCACGCTGGCAAGCGGGCCTTGGCCGCGCTTGGCCGCGTCTGCCAAGAAGTACTCGGGGTTGTGCAGCAAGAGCACGTCCAAGGTTTCGAGCCCGAGCCGATC
>FSWQ01003883.1_pt1 | contig 17144 bp, 13 predicted proteins | sample 1637691 | NCBI WGS metagenome assembly FSWQ01 (sample SAMEA3914814, study PRJEB12502) | metagenome | biome: forest; material: soil | place: USA | collected 2011-09-16 | depth 0.1 m | reverse complement strand
CTCATCGTGCGCGCCGCGACCGGCAAGTGCGAACGCATCCCGACGCTCGGCACTTGGGTCGGCGCAACGCGGGACATTGCGGCCGCGACCGAAGATCAATACGCCCAGCTCGAAGACGGCGATCTCCTGCTCCTGTACACGGATGGCGTGATCGAAGCCGCGAACGCCAAAGGCGAGCAATACGGCGCTGATCGGCTGTGCGCTGAATTGGAAGCCGCACAGCATGATTCAGTGACGGCAATTCGGGATCGCCTGCTTTCGTCCGTGCGCGCGTTCCTGGCGGTGCAGGAAGACGACATCGCGCTACTCGTCGCGCGCCACCGCAGGCCGGCAGCATGAGCGCGCTACCGGCTCAGGCTGCACCCGAAACCGAGGCCGAGCTCCTGCAGCGCGCGAGCGCGCTTTCGGGCCTGAGCATCGCGGAGTTGGCCCAGCGCTTTTCGCTGCTCGCCCCGCCGGACTTGCGGCGCGCCAAAGGCTTCGTGGGCTCCCTCATCGAGCGCGCCCTCGGCGCCACTGCGGGGTCGCGCGCCGCGCCTGATTTCGAAGCACTCGGCATCGAGCTGAAAACGCTGCCGGTAGACGCGCGCGGCCGCGCACTCGAATCCACGTTCGTGTGCACCATCCCGCTGACCGAAATCGGGGAAGTGGAGTGGCTCTCGTCGCGTGTGCGGCGAAAGTTGAACCGCGTGCTCTGGGTGCCCGTGCAGGGCGAACGTCAGATCCCGGTGCCCGAGCGGCGCATCGGCGCGCCACTCTTGTGGTCCCTCACGCCAGAGGCCGAAGCCGCGCTGCGCTTCGATTGGGAAGAGCTCGCGGGCATCATCGGCCGCGGTGACGTCGAATCGATCACGGGTCACATCGGGCGCTGCCTGCAGATCCGACCCAAAGCCGCGGATTCGGCGGCGCGTCGGCGCGGCATTGACGCGGACGGAGTGGGTTTTGCTGCGCTGCCGAAGGGCTTCTATTTGCGCGCCAGCTTCACCAGCGAAATCGTGCGCCAGAACTACGCTTTGTAGCGGTATTTACAGGACTTCGTCGGGCAACGGCGAGACACCCACGTGCACGTGGTCGTAGTGGTCCGCGTTGTCATCCGGTGTCAGGTATTCGTGAAACAGCCCGCTGTTTCGAAAGCGGTCCGCGATCGCGTTGGCAATCGGCGTGTCGTCCGAAACTGCGCCGCCAATGCCCTTCCTGAAGTCGTGTTGCACTTCATAGCGTACGCCCAAGCGCGTGAAGCCGTGCATGTCGATGGCAAGGCCGTAAGCGTGCAAGCTGACGCGCCCTTTGTTGCTCAAGCGGTACACGTACGCGCCCGAAAAACGCACATCCGTCACCCCGAACGCCGTCAGCTCGGGCGCTACCAGCGTCAGTGCCAGGATTAGACGACAGTCCGCGACCAAGGGGCCATTGCTCCCCGTGTAGTAACGAACGCCGGCGATCGGTGCGTCCACGACGATGGGGGTCTTGACCCCGATCTCGTGGTCCAGCGCGTGGAAGCGCACACCGCGTTCGCTCAGGCGCGTCAAACACTCAGCACTGCCGGGCAACACCGAGCGCAGCTCGTTGCGCGCGCGCGGCCGCGGTACGTCGCCCAAGGTCTTTGCGAAGATGGAGCTGGGCGCGCTCGCCGCGCCCTTGCTCTGCGTCGGACCGAGCGCGCCTACTGGCACTGCGCGATGCGTCCCGGTGGCGCCGCCAGCGCTGGCGACCGTAACTGCCGCGGGCGGCCAGCTGTAGCTTGCGGGGACAACCCAGCCGCCTGCATTCTGGGGATAGCCCGGCCCCGTCGCCTCGTGGGCGCAGCCGCCGAGGCCCACCGCAGCCGCGGCGAGCACCAGCAAAGAGACAAGTCGGCCGTTCACGGGCGAAATTGTGGCAGGGGCTCCCGGGGTGGGGCCAAGAATCAGGCGGGCTTAGGTGTCCCACAGGGGCTCAAGCAGCCCAATCTGCTAGCCATTTACCCATGCCCAGGCCGCCTAGTCAGCCAGCCAGCGAGACCGGCTTTCGGGATCGCTTCCCCAGGCCGACGTTCATGACCCTGACCGTGGCATTGGCGCTGGTGGTTACGCCCAGCTTTGGGCTGCTTGCGGCGGAGCTTCGGGATCCGAAGGCCGAGAGCGAGCGTTTTGCGCGCGAGGCGGATGCCGCGCTACGCGAAGATCTCGTCGAGCAAGGCTTCGTGCCACTCGCGGCGCGCGAGCCCAATGTGTCCGCGTTGGCCGCGCTCGGCATCGAAGTGCTGGTGCCTGAACGTGCAATTCAATTGGAGTCGGGGCCTGCGGCGCTCAGCGCGGAGCCGCCGAGCTCCGCGTTGGTGCAACGCGCCTTGGCGCCGTTGGCTGCCGAGCTGTCGCGGTATCCAGCGGCGTTCTTCGAGCGCGCGCGCCTGCATCGCTTGTTGCTGTGCGAAAGCCTGCATGAAGGCAGCGAAGCCATTCCGTCGCTCCCCAACTACCACGGCGCTTTGTTGGTGGACGTGGACGCGGACGCGCCCTACCTGCGCCGCCTCGTGCACCATGAAATCTTTCACTTCGCTGACTACGCGGATGACGATCAGCTCTCCAGTGACCCAGCCTGGCTCGCCCTGAACGACCGCTATTTCGTCTACGGTGACGGCGGGCGTTTTCGCCGCGAGCCGGGCGCAGGCCGTTTTAGCGCTGAAATCCCGGGTTTCGTCTCGCGTTATGCGACCTCGGCGCTGGAAGAAGACAAAGCGGAGACGTTCGCGATGCGCATGGCTGCTCCCGCGCAATTCGCTGCGCTGCTCGCCAAGGATGAAATTTTGTCGGCCAAGTCACGCGCGGTCGAAGCTCAACTCCGAAAGCTGAGCCCCGCGCTCGACGACCACTTTTTCAGCACGCTCGCGGCGCGCTAGCGGCTCAGCTTGCTGACCAAATTGGCGGCTTCGTCGCGGTCAATCTCGAGCGCTTCTGCCGTTTCCAAAATCAGCTCGCGTTCGCTGGTACGAATGATGCCGTCGGCAGCCATCACCTGGATGGCTAGCGACAGCGCGACGCGGCGCGCTCCGGCATCCGGGAGCCGCGCTTTGACGCTGGCCAGCCGCGCTTCGCGCCCTTCACGTTCGAGCGCGGCCGTCGCTTCCGTGACGAGCACTTCCAGGCGCGCATGCGCGATCTTCCCGTCGGTCAAAGATTCCACGCTTTTGACGAAGTGCTCACGCTCCACGTCACTGAAGTCATCGTCGGCCGAAGCCGCGAGGAACATCACCTCCACCAAGGCCTCGAGCTTCGTGTCACCCAGCGTCTGGAAATCAGTCCCACTCATGACCTGGGACTATACCGGGAAATTCCCTAAGAATCGCTGCCCCGATCGGCTTCGTCGATCAGGAACGGGCCGCGCGTGAATTGCCGAATCACTTCCGTGGCGTAGCTGCCCGAAGGGAGCGAAAATTCGAGCTCGAGCCGACCTACGGCAGCCCAACGCAACTCCAGGTTCTCCACTTTGGCGATCAAGTCCCGGCGCGTGCCGGGCGCCAAACGCGCCAACTTCTCACGCGCCTCGGCATCCAAGCCGAGCTCTTCGATTAGCGACAGCTCGAGCGCTGCGGCGTCCGCCGAAGTGACTCGCGCTTTCGGGCCGAAGATGGGGCCAGTGAGGTGAATGTCTCCGCTGCTTAGCCGAGGTTGCTCGCGCGCTACGTCTTCGACCGCAAACATCGCGCCCGCGTTGTCCAAGCGCACGACCTCGCCCAAAATGAGCTGACCCAACCCCAAAGCACGCCGCGCCGAAAAATACCGGTTGAACACCTCGGCTTGGATCACGCTCGGGTACAGCTTGCTCAAAAAGCGCGGCATGCCGTGCAGCTTCGCGCCTTCACGCAGCCAAACCAATGCTTGGCGCAAGCCGTCTCCGCGCCGCCCGAAGCGTTGCCCGCCGAAGTAGTTGTACAGCCCGCGCGTGCGTAGCAATTCAGCGATCGCCGTCGCCTTGTCCAGCGCGCCAGTGTCCGCCGTCACGAGCGTGATTCGGAAGCGATTGCCCAGCAAATGCCCGGTGCGCAGCTTGTTGGAGTGGCGCGTGTGTTCCACCACGCTGATGCCTTCCGGCAGTGCCCACTCTCCGGGCGGCCGCGCTTTCGACGGCAAAGACAGCCATTGTCGCGTCACGGCGTGCTTGTCTTTGAGCCCTGCGTAGCCCACGTCACGTTCGTCGACGCCTGCAGCGCGCGTCACTGCGCGCAGCATTGCTGGCGTAGTGTAGCCGCGCTTCTCGATGCGCACGTACACGTGCTCACCCAAGCCACTCTGCGGATACAACGGCACTTCGTCGACCACGAAATCCTCGGGCGCGGGCCCGATCTGTGCGTCAATGGTCGGCAGCTCGTCGTGCATCAACGCCGGTTCGTGAGGTTCGATGGTCGGCGCGGTCGCGCTAGTGGCGTCCGTCATTGCCGTCCGGGACCGATCAGATCACCCAGCGACTTCAGCAGGCCGTCGCTCGCGCTTTCCATGCCCTCGCTCACGTCCACGTCCTCGATGCCGAGGATCAACAACTCTGGGTTGGATTGATCGGGATCCAGATCCCCCGGTTTGCTGAACAGGTCGGGAGGCGGCGGCGGAACGCTATCGGCGGGCACGGCGCGGGTATGCCCGCCCTCGCAGTGTACAATCAAGGCCGCGATGTTGTCGGGGCCGCCCGCCGCGTTGGCCAGCGCAATTAAGCGCTCCGCAATCGCAGTCGGCGTGTCGTCGCTGCCCATCGCAGCGCCGATTTCGGGCGCTGGAACCGGGCCGCTCAGCCCGTCACTGCACAAAAGGTAACGGTCGCCCTGAACCACTGCGTACGAGCGAATCGACACGCGCAGCTGATTGTCCATGCCGAGCGCGCGAGTGACCACGTTCTTCGGCAGCTTCGCCAAGACCTCGTCGTCCAGCTCCGGCCGTTGTTCAATCACGTCCGTGAGTAGGGAATGATCCTTGGTGAGCAACTCGAGGTGCCCCGAGCGCAGCCGGTAGCAGCGGCTGTCACCGACGTGCGCGACATGCATCAAGCCGGAACGCGGCGAGAAGCACAGCGCCACCACGGTCGTGCCCATGCCGCGATGCGCTTGCGACGTGTGCGAGATCTCCACGATATCGCGGTTGGCCTTGAGCACTGCGGCGGACAAGCGCCGCGCGCCGTTCGGGATCCCGAAACGATTGAACTCCGGGCTCTCGTGGCTACTGCGGATCGTGGCTCCGAAGTAGTTCGCCATCGAACGTGCGCAGAGGGCGCTTGCGACCTCTCCGGCATTGTGCCCGCCCGCGCCGTCGGCCACGAGATACAAGCTCAAGTCATCGCGCACGAGCAGCGCGTCTTCATTGTGCGCACGGCGCTGACCAACGTGTGTCGCGCCGCCCGTTTGGAGCACGAGCTGTGCCGTCATTTTCGAACCTGCATGGAGTGTCGCAGGATCGCGCCACGCGGGCAAAGTGCAGCACGGTGGGATGCCTGATAATTCGCGATAAGCGCGACAAATTCGGCCCCAGCGAGGGCATTGGGCCGAGCGAGTTTGGGACGGAGCTCGACTTGTCGCACACTGTATCCTTTGAAAAGCCAAGGCTTTCGCTTGACCGAAACACAAGCTGGGCCAGAAACTTAATGTCTTAGTGAGTAGTCAGCTGCTGCGCCCCAAGCCCAAGACGGGCCTCGTTCTTTCAGGCGGTGGTATGCGCGGCGCGTATGAAGTCGGCATCGTGGCCGGCATCATGGAGGTGCTGGATCCGGAGCCCGGCTCGGATCCGGTGTTTCAGATTTTTGCGGGCACGTCCGTGGGCGCGATCAATGCGACGTACCTGGCATCCAACGCCGCGCACGCGGATCACGGCGCGGAGCGCCTGGTAGAGGTCTGGAAGAGCCTACGGCTGGAAGATCACGCGCGCTTTCGTCCCTTCGGCTTGGCGCGCCTCCCCGAAACCTTGGCGCGCTTTCGTGCCAAGGGCGCGGAAGTCACGCCCAGCTCACTGCTGGATTCGCGCGGCATCGAGGTCTTGGTGCGGCGCACCATCGACTGGGCCAAGCTGCACGAAAATATCGATCAAGGCCGAATCGACGCGGTGATGGTGGCCGCGCTGCACGTGCTGTCCGGGCGCACGACCATGTTTACGGAGCGCGCTCCGCAGTGTCACATCGAGCCCACCCGTGACGGCCGCAAAGCCACGTCGTTCGAGCGCATCACCGCCGATCACGTGCTGGCTTCAGCGGCAATTCCGCTGCTTTTCCCGACGCGCCGCATCGGCGAGCACTATTACTGTGATGGCGGCCTGCGCTTCAACACGCCCATCGCGCCGGCGATCCGCGCAGGTGCGGAGCGCTTGGTGATCGTGTCCGTGCGTCACGAACGCTCAGCGCGCGAGATCGCGGCGGCGGAAGCTGCGGACGTGGGTAAGGGCGGCGAGCTGAGCTCGGTGTTCCTGATCGGCAAGCTCTTGAACGCGCTGCTGCTCGACCCAGTTGCCTATGATTTGCAAGTGCTCGAGCGCCTCAACCAAGTGATGGAGGTGCTGGAGGAGACCCTTGACGCGGACGATCTGGAACGCATCCAAAGGGTGTGGATCAAACATCGCGGCGCGCCCTACCGCCGGCTGAAGAAGTTGGTCTTCCAGCCCTCGCGGGATTTGGGCCGGGTAGCGGGGGAGTTCATCAAGACATCCCTCAAGACCACCAATCTGCGTCCGGTCGCCAAATACATCATCGAGAAGTTTGCGAGCGACTCGCCCGAGCCGGAGGCCGACTGGGCGTCGTATTTGTTGTTCGACGGCAGCTTCGCGCACGAGCTGATCGAAATCGGCCGCCAAGACGCCCGCGCGCAAGCCGACAAAATCCGCGAATTTTTCGCCTGAGCGCCCCGCCCCGGCGCGGCGTGCCTGAGCACGGGAATGAACCCGCGCTTGCCGTGGTTCATGGGGTACGCGGCCTGGTGCCCGCTCACATTGAGGAAAAGTAATCGATGATCACTCGGCGATTGACCAATCCATTGCTGCTCGTGGCTGCGCTGGCCGCATCGTCCGGCGGCTGTGCCAAATCGGTAAACTCGCAGATGCACCCGGAAATCGCCGCGGAAACCGGCGGTCCACAGACGCCAGTTACAGTCGTAACGAATCCCGCGCTGACGCGACCCGGGGCGGAATCCATCGCTGACATCACGGAGCGCGTGCTGCCTTCCGTCGTGAACATCTCCATGACCAAGGTCAGCAAGATGTCCGGTCAGGGTGGCGGCTTCCTCCCTTTCTTCGGCAATCAAGGCCAGGAGGACCGCCGTGAGCAGGGCATGGGCTCGGGCGTGATCGTCTCCAAAGATGGCTACGTGCTAACGAACAATCACGTCGTCGCGGACGCCACGCAAATCCGCGTCACCACCTCGGACCGCCACAACTACGACGCCACGATAGTCGGTACGGACCCGAAGAGTGACTTGGCGGTGATCAAGATCAAGGGTGACGTGACCAACCTCACGCCCGTTGAATTCGGTGATTCTGGGCGCCTGCGGCTGGGTGACATCGTGTTGGCCATCGGCAATCCGTTTGGCGTCGGGCAAACCGTCACCATGGGCATCGTCTCTGCCAAGGGCCGTACGGACTTGGGCATCGAGGCCTATGAAGACTTCATCCAGACGGACGCTGCAATCAACCCGGGTAACTCCGGCGGCGCGCTGATCAACGGCGAAGGTAAGCTCGTCGGCATCAACACCGCCATCCTGTCGCGCAGCGGTGGGTACCAGGGCATCGGCTTCGCGATTCCGAGCAACATGGTCTCGCCGATCATGGACAGCCTGCGAAAGACTGGCAAAGTCGTGCGCGGCTGGCTCGGTGTCGCGATCCAAGACGTGGATCAAGAGCTCGCTGACGCGATGAAATTGCCGTCCGCCAGTGGCATCTTGCTGTCGGACGTGAAACCCGGAACGCCGGCTGCAAAGGCGGGGTTGGCGCGCGGTGACGTGGTGCTCAAGGTAGACGGCAAGGTGGTCGACACCAGCGGTCAGTTCCGCAACATGATTGCTGCCAGCGGCGCGGCCCACAAAGTGCGCTTGGACATCATGCGGGACGGCAAGCCCGTCGCCGCAGACGTAGAGCTCGGTCAGATGCCGGAGTCAGAGGCAGTGGCCTCGGCTGGGCCGGGTGCAACGCAGGGCAGCGCGCTGGACGGCATCGTGTTGGAGAGCCTGAGCCCACAAACCAGGAGCGCGTTCGAAATCGACGACAACGTCAAACAAGGTGTCGTGATCACGCGGCTGGATCCGCAGAGCAACGCCGCTCAAGCGGGCCTGCGCCCGGGTGACGTAGTGCTGGAAGTGAACCGCCAGCGTGTGGATTCACCCCAGCGCTTTCAAGAGCTGTACTCGAAGTCGAAAAATCGCGTGCTTTTGCTGGTCAATCGCCACGGCAGCACGACCTTCATCGTGATCAAGGGCTGACGCGGTCACGCGCTCGGGCGCGCGCTTTGCCATCCAGAGCGCGCCGCACCGCAATGCCGAGCTCGCTGACGTCGAACGGCTTGGTCAAGAAGTTCACGTCGCCGAGCTCGATGCCGTGACGCAGCACGACATCCTCGGTGTAACCGGAGATGAAGAGCACCGCCAGCTGCGGACGCGCCTTCGAGAGCTGTTCAGCCAGCTCGCGACCGCTGCCACCGGCGAGCACCACGTCGGTGATCAGCAGGGACAAGTGCGGCTCACTGCGCAACGTAGGCAATGCCTCCGCTGCGGTTTCGAAGTCGATCACTCGATAGCCGAGGCTCTCCAATTGTCGTTTGGTGGTGGCGCGCACCAGCGCTTGGTCTTCTACCAAGGCAATGCTTTCGTTGCCGCGGGGCGGCCGCGACGTGAGCGGCGGAACGGACGCAGAACTCTGTGCCTCGCTGCGCGGAAAGTACAGTGTGAAGGTGGTGCCGTGCCCGACGGTGCTCTGCACATCCACCACGCCCAGCGCCTGCTGCATGGCGCCATACACCATGGCGAGTCCGAGCCCGGTGCCCATGCCCTGCGGTTTTGTCGTGAAGAATGGCTCGAAAATCTGCGGCAGCACGTCCGCACTGATGCCAACGCCGCGATCGCTGATGCTGATCACGACGTACTCGTTGCCGATGGCGGGGCCCAAGTGCTCTGGCGGCTTGCCGACCCTGTTTTCGGTGCGCAGCGTGAGCTGCCCACCGCTGGGCATCGCGTCGCGTGCGTTCACCGCCAGGTTGATCAACATTTGCTCGGCGTGCGAAGGATCCACGCGCACCCGCCACAGGTCCGGGTCGAGCTCGAGCTGCAGCTGGATGTCCTCGCCCAGTAAGCGCGCCAGCAGCTTCTGCACGTTGGAAACGCTGCCATTCAAGTCGATCACGCGCGGCTCGGCGATCTGCCGTCGCGCAAACGCCAAGAGTTGCCGCGTCAACGCCGCCGCGCTGAGCGAAGCCTCTTGAATGTCGTGCAAATGCTCACGCATGCGCGGCGAAAGGCTCTCGGACACCCGCGCCAAGTCCACGTTGCCGATGATGACGGTCAACAGGTTGTTGAAATCATGCGCCACACCGCCTGCCAAGCGCCCGATGGAGTCCAACTTTTGGGCCTGATACAGCTGCGCTTGTAAACGCGCGTTCTCTTCCTCGGCTTGCTTGCGATCGCTGATATCGCGGCCCTCCGCTACCAAGGAGGCCACATTGCCGTCTTCGCCGAACACGGGGGTGAGCGAAAAATCTACCAGCCGCAGCTCACCCGTCGGGCTGCGATGCGTGACCTCGAAGCGCGCGAATTCGCCGCGCCCCGCCCGCTCGATGGCCGAACGCAAGCGCGCCTGAAGGTCCGGCGAGTGTGTCCACCACGGTGTTTCCCAGAACAGCTTGCCGCGCACGTCTTCATGGCTGACGCCGGCCAACGCCAGCGCGGTGCGGTTCGGCTCGATCAGGTGACCGTCCGGTGTGAGCATGCCGATGAGCTCGTAAGCGCCGTCGAAGATGGCGCGAAATTTGGCTTCGCTGGCCTGCGCGGAGGCGCGTGCCGCGCGCGTTTCCTCGATCTGCTGACGCAGCGAAGTGTTCGCGCTCTGCAGCTCGCTGGTACGCTCAGCGACGCGCTGCTCCAGATCGCCATGGGCTTTTAGGAGCGTCATGCGCGCGCGGCGCTGCTCGGTCACGTCTCGCAAGATCAACGCGCGTCCGCGCAGCTCGCCTGCATCCGTGCGCAGTGGCGCCTCTTTGACCTCGTATATCGTTTCGCTGCCCGGGTAGGTGATCTCAGGCACCTCGAAAGCGGTGAGCCACGGCGGCAAACCGCCGCCGGAGTCGGCATCGCCGAACAAGCGGCGTGCGGCTGGGTTTGAGTCGAGCAGGCGGTCTTGCGAATCCAGCACGAAAATCGGGTCAGGCAGATTGTCGATCACGGCGTCGCGCGCGATCGGAACCAAGTCGAACAACTGATGGCGCGTGAGCGCCCAGGTCAGGCATACCCCGCTAATGGCAAACCAAAGCGGCGCCGAATCACGCTGTCCGAACCAGCGGTAACCGAGTAAACCTGGCAAGCTAGCGAACAGATCCAGCAGCACCCCGCCGCTGACCAAGATGGCTTGCCTGCGGTGTGGCTCGCTTTGCATCGCGGAATGGCTGAGCAAGCGATAGGACGCGTACATGCTGACCGCGTACACCTCGATGAACGCCAAAAGCTCGACACCGCTGAAGTCGTAAAGCAGCGCACCGAACGGCGGGTCGCTCGCGATGTGCGCGCTGGCGCGCGCCAAACCGTGGAGCGGGTCCGTGAACACCCAAGCACATGTGGCCGCGGGTAGCAGCGCGAACGCCCACAACCAGTGCCACAGAGCGCGCGTGGAGCGCCCGGTGTACTCGTACGAAAAGAATAGCAGCCCGAGCGCGACGAAGAACGGTGGCGGCAGCTGCACGTCGTCCCAGAAGACTTTGCCGCGCAAGTCAGGAGCCAGCAGCTCGCCCACGTAGCCAAGCGACCACCAAGTCTGGCTCAGCATCATCACACAACAGGCGCGCGCGCCCGGCGCTAGGCGCTTGTGCAGCCCGATGTACGCGCCGCACCCGCCCGTGACGACCGCGGCCAGTACCGGCACCACCAATTGAAGCGTGGCGTTCACTCGATCTACCGAGTGTACTCGACTTCGGATTCGGCCGCGCGTTGTGAATTGGCTGCAAATTGCCGCGGATTCCGCGATTGTGTGCTTCGCGCCGGCAGCCTGGGGTTGGGCGTACCCAGGCTGCGTTCGAAGCGGTAGCATGGCCCGCGCCATGTCCGACTCGAGGCCTCTTTCGTCCCCCCAAGCCGCCGCCCCCGTGCGCGTGGCAGCGGAAGACCCAAGCCGACCTCGGTCGTCTCAGCAGAGCTTGGCGGCCGTGAATCCGCGCGTGTGCCCCGCGTGCGGCGCCCGCTACCCGGCGGATTTTCGCGTTTGCCCGCGCGATGCGACTCCACTGGAAGACGCGCCCAGCGACGAGGATCCGATCGTCGGCCAGCTCTTGGACGGCAACTACGAAGTGGTGCGCGTGATCGGCGAAGGCGGCATGGGCAAAGTGTACGAGGCGCGTCACACGCGCCTGCACACCAAGCGCTTCGCCGTGAAGCTGTTGCACCACGAGCTCGCGCGCGAGCCGGAAGTGGTGACGCGCTTTCAGCGCGAGGCGGAGGCCGCCAGCGTGCTGACGCACCCCAACGTCGTTGGCGTATACGACGTGAATACCAGCGCCGACGGCCGGCCATACATCGTGGCCGAGTTGCTCGAGGGCGAAGAGCTCGGTAAGTATTTGGATCGCCTGGGCCGGCTCCCTGCGATGGAGGCGGTGCACATCGTACGGCAGGTGTGTCGCGCGCTGGCGGCCGCGCACTCTGCGGGCATCGTGCATCGCGACGTGAAGCCGGAGAACGTATTCTTGGCGGGCCCGAGTGCGACCGTCAAAGTGCTCGATTTCGGCATCTCCAAAGTGGCGGAGTTCAGTGACGGCTTGACCAAGACGGGCACTGTCATGGGCACGCCGGATTACATGGCGCCCGAGCAAGCGCGTGGCGACCGCGTCGATGCGCGCGCGGATATCTACGCTGTCGGCGCGATCCTGTATCGGGCCCTCACCGGGCGAAAACCGTTCGAAGGCTCGGATCCGATGGCGATCCTGACCGCCGTGCTGACTCAAGAACCAGAGCGCCCGAGCACGCTCGAACCCTCCATCCCGCTGTCGCTGGAGTTGATCGTGCAACGCACGATGGCCAAGAACCCAGCGGAGCGATTTTCCAGCATGGAAATGCTCGAACAAGCGCTCGCGCCCTTCGATTCACCGGACGCGCACCCGCCCGCTGCCGTTGCGCTCCCTGGCGCGCCGCCCTCGGATGCCGCGCCTTCCAGCCTGTTCGAAGAAGCCGCCCGCACGCTGCTCGCCACGCCTTCTCCAGGGTCCGTGCAGGACGCGCTCGAGGAAACCGCGCGCAGCGTGCGTCTGGCGCGCCCCGGCTTGGTGTTCTTCACCGCGCTCGGCTTGGTTTGGGGCTTCGTCAATGTGGTCGTGGTCGCGGCCGCATTCGTGCGCCTGGTGCGCGGCACGGACTTGAGCAGCGCAGAGGTCGTGCTCTCGGTCATCGGCGTGCTCGCGACGCTCTCGAGCCCAGCCATCATTTGGATTCGACACTTGCGGCGCGACGTGTGGCCGAGCACGCCGCGCTCCGTGGAGATGGTGATGCGTTTGCGCCGCTCCGTGCTGTATAGCTCGGCGGCGTACGGCTTCGCGGCCGTGCTCGTGCAGCTCTTCGAAGGCGTGGTGGGCCGCAACGGCTTGGGCATTGCGCGCCCCGGTTGGTCGCTGTTCGTGTTCGTGATCGCGCTGATCGTGGGTGCGCTGACCTGGCTCGGCTCGGGCGTGCGCAACGCGACGCCCTCGAATAGCCGCTAAATCACAGTTTCGTTACGTCTTTCCCAACCTGAAAAGAGGGTCGCGCGGTGCAGCGCTCGAGCCACGCTTTGACGTGCGGGTAGTCCGTGAGCGGGATCACCTCGGCAGCGCCGTACCCGGTGTCCAACGCACGCACCCAGGGGAAGGTCGCGATGTCGGCGATCGAAAACTCATCCGCCAAGTACTCACGACCAGTGAGCTGCACCTCCAACACGCTGAGCAAACGCTTGGCTTCGTTGGTGTAGCGCTCGAGCGGGTAGGGGTGGTCGCACTTGTCCTTCGCGTATTTGAAGAAGTGCCCAAACTGACCGAACATCGGCCCGACGCCGCCGTGTTGAAAGAACAACCACTGCAGACATTGGTAACGAGCGACCGGATCCTTGGGCAGCAAGCGGCCCGTCTTTTCGGCCAGGTAGATCAGGATTGCGCCGGACTCCATCAGCGTCATTGGCTTGCCGCCAGGGCCGTCGAAATCCAAAATGGCGGGGATCTTCGAATTGGGGCTGACTGACTTGAACGCATCCGTGAACTGCTCGCCCTTGCCGATATGAACGGTGTGTCCCTCGTACGGCAGGCCCAGCTCCTCCAACATGACGGCCACCTTCTGACCGTTGGGAGTGTTCAGGGAAAACAATTGCAGTTTGCTACGGTCAACAATGGGCCAATTGGCCTCGATCGGGAGCGGCTCGGTCATGCCGCAAAGCCTAGGGCGGCGTGTGCTGAATCGGGAGCCCAGCGCCGAAAAAGCACCGCGAATCAGCGCCGAAACATGGGTTGTGGAGCAATGAACGGGATGCCCGAGCCCGTCACAGAAGCGCCACCGGCGATGGCTCGCCCGAGCAGTGTGCCGGCCGCCGCGCGTTGGTTCCCGGTTCAGCAAGAGTGGCTGGTGTGCACGTACGACGCGCAGGATGAGCTCCACGGCTCGGTGCAAAGCTTCCGAGCTGCTGGCACGCCGTGGGTCGACTACGAGTATCGACATGGCCGCCGGCACGGCCCCTTCAAACGCTTCCACCCCTCGGGCGCACTGGCGCAGGCCGGGCGTTACTACGACGACTTGCTGGACGGCCTAGTCTGCTTCTACAGCGACGGGGAAGACGCGTACACGATCCGCGAGTGCTGCATACCCGAGGGCGCGCGCGTGATGAAGCAAGAACATCGCCGTGGCCAGCTCCTGGCCGAATCGTTCTACGCGGTCGATGGCACACAGCTGTTCGAGCCGCACCTCGTGCCCGAACCCAGCGCGAGCCTGTGGCCCGAGCCGCTACGCGAGCGCGAGCTAGACGTGCGCGGCCTCGCGTGGGATTTTTGGCCCTCACGCGAACGGCTAGCCGCGTCCGATCCGGACGCGGCTCGGGTGGAGCAATCACTGCCCGCCATGCGCGCCGCGATCAGCCGCGCTACGCAGCGTTTACAGGCGTATCGCGCGGCGCTGCTCGCGGTCGGCGAAGCGCACGTTCCGCCGGATGCTTCGCCGCTGATCGTGACCACGGAGCTGCGCTCTTTCTGCTTCGCCAGCGAAGACGGCGCCGCGATCCAAGTCACTGAAACGCCCGCGTTGTCCGGACTCGGCACGCGCGAGCTCGCGTTCGGCGCGCGCATCGCCTGGAGCGCCCTGTGCTGGCTATGCTGGGCCGCCGGCCTGAATCAGATCGCGCTCCCCAGTGAGCTCGCACCACGCCCCGAACTATACGCCGCGCTACTACTCGCCTCTGAGCGCCAAGCCGCCCTCACCGGACATGATTTACACCCCGATGCTGGCCCGCACTTTCACGATCTAAACGAAACCCACTTGCCCGCCTCTGTCCTCGCACACCTCGCCGACCACTATCGCGAGATGCGCGCCGTACTGCTATTCGCCAGCGACCCAGAGTGTCAAAGCCCGTGGCAGGATGACCTGGGCCGTGTGGCGGAGTGAACGCGTTTACTTTTCCCAGGCAAAGTAGTTAGCACCCAGCGGCCCAACGGATGATAGATGCACGAAGATGCACGAATCGGCTTGACAGGTTTTTGCTCCGTCCGTCGCCGAGGTTGACGGGTCGCTGTGCGCGGCTGCCGCTTCGCGCGAGGTGACACGTCGGCGCGTCTTCGCGCTAAAAACATCTTTCGCAACGGAACGACGACTGAAAGCTGGTTGCTGTGTCAGCCGGGAACGCGAAAATCAGCATGCTAGGTTTGGCCATGGAAACAAGGGGATTCTGGCGCTTGGAGGTATCGCGGACCGTGAGTTGCAGAGTGCGTTGACGGCGCTGCTCGCGAGCAGCTCCCGGACAGAAGCACGGATCATCGCTCACATTGCGGAGGTCGAGGAACGCAGACTCCATTTGAAAGCCGGCAGCGCGTCGTTGTTCGACTACTGCACCAAGCTCCTGGGATTGAGCAACAACGAGGCCTTTCATCGGATCGTCGCCGCGCGCGTTGCTCGCCGATTCCCGGTGGTGTTTTCGTTGCTCGAACGGCGCGAGCTACATCTGACTGCGATCTGCCTGTTGCGCGATTACCTCACCCCAAGCAACCACGCTGAGCTGCTCGCCGAGGCCTCACACAAGACCAAGTGGCAGATTCAAGAGCTGCTCGCCCGTCGCTTTCCGGAGGCGGATGTCGAGTCGCGGATCCGTAAGCTGCCGGATCGGCGCGCAAAGCCTGCGAATGCTGGTTCGCCAGTTGCGGCGGTTCTTGTCGCCGTTTCTCCGGCCTCGGTTTCGCCCCTCTCTGGCGTACTGATCGCGGCAATTCCGGCGTCAGGTCTCGTTGCACCGCCTCTACAATTTCCGCTGCTTTTTGAACGCCCATGAGCTCGCGGGCTCATGACGACGAAAAGCCCAGCTCGTGCCACTGCCTCGGAATCTGGGCTTTTATCGTCGCTTTGAGTGAGAGCTCAGACCTTGGGGCCGAGCATGTCTTCCGGTCGCACGAAGCGGCTGAAGTCCTCGGACGACACCAAGCCGAGCGCTTCCGCGGCTTGACGCAACGTGAGGCCCTCTTTGTGGGCTTTTTTGGCGATTTTGGCGGCGTTGTCGTAGCCAATGTGGGGGTTGAGGGCGGTGACCAGCATCAGTGAGTTCTCGAGGTGTTGCTGGATGCGCTCGCGGTTCGGCTCGATGCCGACTGCGCAGTTCTTGCGGAAGCTGTCGCTGCCATCCGCGAGCAGGCGCGCGCTCTGCAAGAAGTTGTGCGCAAGCAGGGGCTTGAACACATTGAGCTCGAAGTTGCCGCTGGCGCCGCCGAAATTCACGGCCACGTCATTGCCGAACACCTGAGCGCACAGCATGGTCATCGCTTCGGATTGCGTGGGGTTCACCTTGCCCGGCATGATCGAGCTACCCGGTTCGTTTTCCGGAATCGAAATCTCGCCGAAGCCGCAGCGCGGCCCCGAGGCGAGCCAGCGCACGTCGTTGGCGATCTTCATCAAGGAAGCCGCGAGCGTCTTCAACGCACCGTGCCCGAACACAATCGCGTCATGTGCCGCGAGCGACTCGAACTTGTTCGGCGCAGTCACGATCGGGTGCCCAGTGAGCTCAGCCACCTTGGCCGCGACGCGCACCGCGTACTCCGGATGCGCGTTCAAACCGGTGCCAACGGCGGTGCCACCAAGGGCCAGCTCCGCCAAGTGCGGAACGGCACTTTCCAGGTGTTTTGCCCCATGATCCAGCTGCGCCACCCAGCCGCTGATCTCTTGCCCGAGGGTCAACGGCGTGGCGTCCATCAAGTGCGTGCGGCCGATCTTGACGATCGACGCGAACGCTTCGGACTTCGCGGCCAGCACGTCACGCAGGGCCTTGATGCTCGGCAGAACCCGCGTGCGCACGGCGTCCGTGCAGGCGAGGGACATCGCGGCCGGGAACACGTCGTTGGACGACTGCCCGCGGTTCACGTGATCGTTCGGATGCACCAAGCGCTTCTCGCCGCGCACGCCGCCCAAGATCTCACTGGCGCGATTGGCAAGCACCTCGTTCATGTTCATGTTGCTCTGGGTGCCGCTGCCAGTCTGCCAGACCACGAGCGGGAACTCCGCGTCATGCTTGCCTTCGATCACTTCGTCGGCTGCAGCCACGATGGCATTGCCGATGCGCGCATCGACCGCTTTCAGATCCATGTTCACCAGCGCCGCCGCCTTCTTGACGATGGCCAGCGCCCGCAGCAGCTGTGCCGGCATGCGCTCGCCGGAGATGTCGAAGTTCTGCAAACTGCGCTGGGTCTGAGCGCCCCACAGCCGGTCGTCCGGGACCTCAATCGGGCCGAAGGTGTCGAGCTCTGTGCGG
>FSWQ01001631.1_pt1 | contig 17145 bp, 19 predicted proteins | sample 1637691 | NCBI WGS metagenome assembly FSWQ01 (sample SAMEA3914814, study PRJEB12502) | metagenome | biome: forest; material: soil | place: USA | collected 2011-09-16 | depth 0.1 m | reverse complement strand
GAACTCGGAAGTCAAGCTCTTTGGAGCCGATGGTACTGCAAGGGCAACCTTGTGGGAGAGTAGGACGCTGCCGGGCTAATTAACCTAAAGACGCTCTGATGAGAAATCATCAGAGTCTCTTTTTGCTTGTGAAACAGGGCGGCTAGCCGGCCTAATGAGGCGCGGCTCTTGAGATTCCCAGCTGTCGCCCGAGTGTTCGCGATTGGTCGCGATGGGCGACGCCCACCGAGTTTAGGCTGCGGGGAGCCTTTTGATTGGAATGAAGAGCGGGGCGATCCATGGTCCGGGCGTGCTCGAGTCACGCGAGATGTGCTGGCGCTGCCGTCGCCCACAACGGGTCTGTTACTGCGCCGCGGTTCGCCAGATCGAGACGCGCACGCGTGTCTTGATTCTGCAGCACCCACGGGAGAGTGACGTGCCGATCAATACCGCGCGCATCGCCGAGCTCAGCTTGTCGAACTCGGCGCTGCATGTGGGGATTGATTTTGCTTCTGACCGCGCGCTGCATGCCGCGCTGAACGATCCAGCGGCGCCCGCGGTGCTGCTGTATCCGAGCGATGGAGCGAAGGATCTGGGCCGCGAGCCGCCGGTTGGGCCGGTCACACTGGTCGTGATTGACGGCACGTGGTGGCAAGCGTCGAAGCTGTTCAAACAAAATCCGTTTCTCCATGGGCTGCCGCGCTATGGGCTCTCCCCGAGTGAAGAGAGCCGCTACCGCATTCGGCGTGAGCCAGCCGCCCATTGCTTGTCGACGATTGAAGCGCTGGAGGCGGCGCTGGTGGTGCTCGAGGATCGTCCGGGTGGGTTTCCGGAGTTGCTCAAGCCGTTCGACACCATGGTGGAGACGCAGCTCGACTTCATTGCACGCGAGAATCGGCCTCGGCACCGGCGCGGGACCGAGCCGCGGATGCGACCGTTGGTCGCGCCCGCGTTGAGTGAGCGGCCGCAGTCGCTCGTGATCGGCTACGGCGAAGCGAACGCGTGGCCTCACGGAAGCGACGGCGAGCATGTGCCGGAGGTCGTGCATTGGGCCGCGATTCGCCCGTCCACGGGTGAGCGCTTCGAGGCCTACATCGCACCGAGCGGACCGCTCGCGCCGTCGTTCGAGGCACACAGTCGGCTGGTCGCGGCGCGCATTCAGTCGGGTGAAGCGCGCGCGGAGTTTGCGCAGCGGCTGAGTGCGTTTCTGGGGCCCGATGACGTTCTCGCGAGCTGGGGGTTCTACGCGTCCGAGTTGCTCCAAGCCGAGGGGATTGTTCTGCCGCCGCGCTTGGATCTGCGTGAAGCTGCGATTCACGCGATCGGGCGACGCGTCGGGCAGTTGGGCGACTACCTGACCGCCCTCGGGGCAATCCCCGACCCGCCGTGGGCGGCCGGGCGCACCGGGACTCGCTTGGCCGCAATCGAAGCCTTGGCGCGCCGTTTGCGCGGCGCACGGCGCGATGAGCTGCGCCTCCGGCGTGCTCTTCACGTCAACGGCGCGGTCGAAAGCCTCGAATGAGCGTGCTCGCCGACGTGTCGCGGCGAAGCAAGATCGTCGCGCTGCTCGGGCTCACGGGCTTTTTGGTTGGAGGAGGGGCGCTGGCGGTCGGCCCAGTCGTGCGTGCGCGAGCGCTTGCGGTGGCCGAGCGCCGTGGGGTTCAGCTCCAAATCGGGCAAGTGCGCCTGAGTTGGCGGGCAATCTGGCTGAAAGACGTGTCCTTCAGCGTCCCACTCATGCCCGGCGTGCGGGGTCACTTCGACACCCTGCGCGTCGGGCTCGGCTTCCATTTGAACGTTAGTGAGCTCGCGCTGCACGGTGGCTTACTCGAGCTCACGGCAGACACGGGCGAGCTCCAGCGACAATGGGCGGCGTATCGCTCCGCGCTCCCCCAGAATGACGCAGAGGGTTCGGGCGGCGCACGCTATCTGGTCGACGGTGTGGACGTTACCTGGCGTCGACGGGCGTCAGAGCCGGTCCAGCATGCTTGGGGGCTACGCTACGAACGCCGCGACACGGAGGAAGACGTGAGCCTCGACTTGGTACGAGTTCAAGGCGACGGCATCGAGATCGACGCGCGCCGGCCGACCGCGCGGCTAAGTCGGAGTGCCGCGCAACCCGGCAGCGGCGCGCCTCGCCGCCAGCTGGAGGCACTCAGCGCCGACGGTCTGGACGTCGGCATCGTGCTGTCCATGCCGCGCCCGGCCGAGGGTGCGCCGACCCGCCTCGGCAAAGACAGCCGTTTTCAGCCTGATCCGGCGCGCGGAGTGAAGTTTCGCGCGGTGCTGGCAGAGCTTTCGGCGACTGCGGCCCGCTCGCTGCCCGATGGCGCGGGCCTGAATTTGAACGGCGTCAGTCTGCGTTTCACGCGCGGTACTGACACCGTGAACTTCGGTCCGAGCACGTTGCGTGTGGCGCGGCTCGCCGAGCAGGTCGATCTCTCCTTGTCACCGAAGGCCGATGCTTCGGGCACACCTTTGGAGTTCAGGTTGTCGTTGCCGCTGGAGCGCGGAGACGTGCAAGCGCAACTTCGAGGCGGGCCGGTGAGCCTGCGCAGCTTGGGCGTGCGCGAAGGGGACTTCGGGCTACTCGCGGTGCAAACGGCGACGCTGCAAGCCAGCGGTGACGTGACTCTGGCCGCCGACGGATCGAGTCTCGCGTTCTCGGGCAGCGGCGTGCTCGATCAGGTGTCGCTGCGGCGGCCGGAGCTCTCGGGCAACACGTTGAGCGGCATTCGGGTGGCTTTTCGCGCCCGAGGTTCGAGTAGCTTGGACGGAGCGAAGCTGCTGGTCGAGGACAGCGAGCTGTCCGTGGGCGACGTGCGAGTTCAGGGCAGCGGCAGCTTGATACGCAGCGAACGCGCGGTTCAAACGCACCTGTCGGGTGGTGTGCCGTTGGCATCTTGTCAGGGCGTGCTCGACTCGACCCCGCGCGGACTGCTGCCGTTGCTGACCGGCGTGCGGATGAGCGGCACGTTCGCGGTGCAGGCGCAGCTCGACTACGACTCCGAGCACCCGAGCGAGACGCGCGTGCGTCTGAACGTCGCCAACGACTGCCATATCGAGCAAATCCCGCCCGAGCTCTCGCCGCGCCGCTTCACGTCTTACTGGCGTCGTGAGGTGAAGGGCCCCGACAAGCAGCCCATGGAGGTCGAGAGCGGTCCTGGCTCACCCGATTGGGTGCCGTACGAGGCCATCTCGCCCTTCATGGAAGCCGCGGTTTTGACCAGCGAGGACGGCGGCTTTCCGCGTCACCACGGCTTCGACTTCTTGGCCATTCAGAACTCGATTCGCGACAACTTGAATCAGGGGCGCTTCGTGCGCGGCGGCAGCACGATCAGCATGCAGCTCGCCAAAAACCTATACCTCGGGAAAGAAAAGACCCTGGGCCGGAAGCTGCAGGAGGCGGTGCTCACCCAGCTCTTGGAGCAGGAGCTCAGCAAGCGTGAGCTGCTCGAGCTGTACTTGAACGTGATTGAGTACGGCCCCGGCGTTTACGGGATTGGGCCGGCCGCGCGCTACTACTTCGCCAAACGCCCGAGTGATCTGTCTTTAGGACAGGCCTTGTACATCGCTTCGATTTTGCCGAACCCCGAGCATCAACACTTCGATCTAGACGGCAAGGTCAGCGCCGGTTGGAGCAAGTACTTACAGCGCTTGATGCACATCGCGCGGAAGTTCGACCGCATCAGTTCCGAGCAGTTGGAGGCCGGCTTGACCGAACAGGTCGCGTTTCGCGTGGCCGACTCGGGAGGTGCGCCCGCGACGCAGAGTGCGGGCCCGGAAGAGGGCACGGACACGCCGACTGAGCTCTCGCCGTAGCTGCCGCGGCGTGTCAGAGTCGGCCGCGTGAGCGGCGAAGCGGATGATGTGCGCTGGATGGAACAAGCGCTGCTCGAGTCGGACCTCGCCCCGCTTCACGGCGACGTTCCGGTGGGCTGCGTGATCCTGGACGAACACGGGGCGGAGCTGGCGCGCGACCACAATCGTCGCGAAGAGCGCGCAGATCCGACGGCGCATGCCGAGCTCTTGGCGCTGCGCGCGGCAGCCGCCAAGCTGGGTCATTGGCGCCTGGAACGCGCCACCGTGTACGTCACGCTCGAGCCGTGCCCGATGTGCGCGGGGGCGCTGGTCAACTCACGAGTCGCCCGCGTCGTTTACGGGGCTAGCGATCCCAAAGCGGGAGCCCTGCAGTCTCTGTTCGAGATTGGGCGAGATGCTCGGCTCAATCATCGCTTCGAAGTGCAGGCGGGGGTGCTGGCCGAGCAAGGGGCGGCGCGGCTCAAAGCGTTCTTCGCTCAGTTGCGCTCGGGCCGCTCAGCGCCGGCAGGTGCTTGAAGCGGCGCTCAGCGAACCGAAGCTACAGCGACGATGGAACCAGAAACCCGCGTATCGACTGAATTGCTCGCTTCGGTGTCGTTCGCGCGCTTTGCAGAGCGACGGCGCATCTCGTAGCCGGCCAGGAAGGGCGCGAGCAAGATGCCGCCGGGTGCTATCAGCACCAAGGCCCACAACAAGACTCGAAACGCCGTTGCCATCACTTAGACCTTATCTGCAGCCCGCGTGCCAATTTGTAAAGCGGGTGGATCGTCAGAAATTTGTGCTCACTCCGCGGAGTGTGCTCGACGCTCGGTATGACCGCCGTGTCATGGCTGACTCAGCGGTGTGTCGAAGCATGCTTTGGCCTGTGCCTTGACCCGCGTTGCGGCGCGTCCGTATCCTGATTGAACGTCAGATGCGGAGGGTGGAAAAACCAGAGGCGCTGGAGTTACTAGCGCTGAATCGGCGAGCGTTGCTGGGCGACGACAGTGATGGCTGCGTGATGTGCGCATTAGTCACGCTGGTCGAGCAGGATCGGAACCGACCTGAGCTACTCGCGGAAAATCAGCACGGCGTGGCTCTGCTCGATCGCTTCGGTTCGACACGCGGGCATGTGCTGGTGATCTCTCGCCGGCACCTGCTGGACACTGCGGAGCTGCCCTGGCCGGTGTATTGCGAGCTGCAGCAGCTCAACTACCAGGCGTGTTGCGCGCTGCGTCGCGCATTCCAGCCCGCGCGAATCTTCAGCGCGATCCTGGGAGCCAGCGCCGAGCTGCCCATGAGTTTTCCGCATTTTCATATCCACGCGCTACCCGTGTACGACCGCGACGAACGGGCCCGACCGGCCAACGTTTTCTCCTGGACTTCGGGGGTGCTGGTCTACGACGAAGCAGACGTGCGGCAGGTCAGCGACGAGCTTCGGGCCGCTTGGCCGCCGAGTGTGTCGTGATCGTCGACCCAGCCGCGAACGAGGCGGCGCTGAGTATCCTGTATCAGGACGCGAGCTGCGTGGTCGTGGACAAGCCGTCGGGCATGATCGTGCACCGCGGTTGGGCGAACGACGAGCGTGACCTATTGCGACTGACCCGCGACACGGTGGGGCGCTATGTCTACCCGCTGCACCGGCTGGATCGCGGTGCGAGCGGCGCGGTTCTGTTCGCGTTGGACGAACACGCAGCGCGCACGTTGAACCGTGGCTTCGCTGACGGCACAATCGACAAGCGCTACCTCGCGCTGACCCGTGGCCACCCGCCCGAGCAAGGTTCGATCGATCATCCGATCCCACGCGCACCCGGGGAAGAGCGTGTGCCGGCTCGAACCGAATATCGGCGCATCGGCACGTTCGAGCGCTACGCCTTGGTGGCGGCGCTCCCCAAGACCGGTCGGCTGCATCAGATCCGTCGCCACTTGAAGCACGTCTCGTGCCCGCTGATCGGCGACGTGAAGTATGGCAAGGGTGAGCACAACCGGTTATTTCGCGAACGGTACGCGCTCGAGCGGTTGGCGTTGCACGCCGCTGCGCTGCGCTTCACGCACCCAGAGTCCGGACTCGCCATCACCGTCCGAGCGCCACTCAGCGGCAGCTTGGCGCAATGCGTGGCGGCCCTGTCCCTGCAGGACGCGGCGCACGCCGCAATTTTGGCCGATTTCGCAGACTGATCGCCGTTTGCGGCAGCCTTTTGCGGTGCTCACTCGTTGCAAGCCAGGAGCTGGCCGCCTATCGTCCGAATCGCACAATGAGATTCCGGACGCTCCTGGTTTTGGCTTGGCTGGCCGCAGCAACCCCGCTGCTGGGCGCGTGCGCTGGCACCAGTAGCTCGCCGGCGAGCAGCGTGCTTGCGGCTAACCTTCGGCTCGGCGGCTCGTGGAAGCTGCAGAGCTTCGCGCCGTCGGTCTCCTTGGACCTGCCGTTACAGGCCGTCCTCGGTGCCGAGATCGGGACGCTCGTGGTCACGTTCAATCAAGGGCAGTTCAACGCGACCGGGCCCGGCGTCAATTTCAGCGGGCGCTACGAAGTGACGAGCGCTTCCGGCGACCAGCTGGCGTTCGTGCTCTACGACCCACAGAACGTCGGCTATCATTTCACCGCGCAATTTGCGGGCAATCTGCTGCACTTTCAGAGCAACGACAAACCCTGGGTCGGGTTTGGCGCGCTGGAACACACGTAGCTCGCTAGCCCTTGAGCGCCGCGCGCGGCTTTCGTGCTTCCGGCACCTCGGTGCGGATTTCGATGCTGCCGAGCACGGCGCGGCCGGTCACCCGCAACACCGGCAAGTCCGGATCGAGCTCCCGCGGCACCCGTTGAATGCCCTCGAACGAGCCCAGGATGCTCGCTCCCGCGCTCTCCACGGCCAAGTTCGGCGGCACGATGATCTCGACCGAGCCGAGCACGGCCGAGACGTGAACGGTGGTCACGCCCGCGGGCATGGCCACGTCGCGCAGATCGATGACCACGCTGCCCAAGACCGCCAAGGCCCCCGAGGCGCCGGCGGCGAGCTGGCCACGCCGTTCGACGCTGCCCAAGATCGCGACCGCGCGCGGGGCTGCGGCCAGCGCGACCAGGGTCGTGTTCGCCGCCGGGACGACCTCGGCATCGAACACGATTGCCACCGTTTCTGGCGACAGGTCGCTGACCAACGCGCTGAGCTCGGTTTCTGCCTCTGCTGCGTAGGCGCGCTTCAGCCGGTCTTCGAACTCTTCCAGCCCGAGCTCGTCACGGGTAAAGCCGTTGGTCAGCCGCTCGATCGCTTGCGCACGACTTTGGCGGAGCGCCGCCCGCTTTGGATGTTGTTCGCCGCGCATCGGGCCGCGAGCATACTCCAAGAAGCGCGCTGCGGTGCCGAGGCCGTTAGTGGGTCGAACGTTCGAGTAGCTCGAGCATGCCGTCGAAGCTGTCGCGCATGGCCCACGCTTGGTCGCCCGGCTCGGTGAGCTTTGCGGCGCGGTGCTGGCCTTCGGACAGCGCGTGCTTCGGACCGCCGCACGTGCCGGGCAAGCGCTGCGCGAGGTCCGCCGCGGCTCCTTCGTAGATGTGGTAGCAGGCGGCCAGGTTGCCCTGGTTGTACAGCGGCGCGCCGACTTCGATCGCGCTCTGCAGGGTGCGAAAGATCAGCTCCTTGTTGGCGTCCGTGCAGCCGCTGAGCACGCTCAGGGGATGGTGCGGGATCTTCCGATCCTGACGAGCGGGCGCTGACTGCTCGGCGATCGCGGCCATGGCGGCGACGAACAGCTCCATCGAGATGGGGTGTGGGTGCTCCACCAGGTCGCTCACGTACTTCGAGGGCAGGCCGAAGTTCAGGTTCTGCCCGCGGGTGCTGACGGCGGTCGCCACGCCGATCACTTCACCGCGATCGTTGAACAGTGGGCCGCCGGACGAGCCGGGCGCGATGGGAGCCGAAATCTGCAACACGCGCAGGCCGGTGTGGACTTCACGCACGGCGCTGATCAAGCCGTTGGACACGGTGTCTTCGAGGCCGAGCGGGTGGCCGATCGCGAGCACGCTGTCTCCCGGCCTCACTCGATCACTATCGCCGATCACCAGCACCGGCAGGTTTGCCGCGTCGATGCGCAGGATCACCAGGTCATGCAAGCGGTTGGCGTTCATGATCTCGACCACCGGGTACTGCTGGTGGTTCGAGAACTCCACCGTGACATCGGTCGCGCCGCGCACGACGTGGAAGTTGGTCGCGATCCAGCCGTCTTTGCGGACGACGAAGCCGGTGCCGAGCGAGTCACCGGCGTGCACGGTGACGATCGCGGGAGTGGCGTGCGCGGTGATGTCGGCTGGAGATTGCGGCGTCAGGTGTTCGGCCGAACTCGTCGCGTTGGGCGGAACACTCGGACCTGTTGCTGACACCGCGCCGGGTCGGTTGGCGCAAGCAGCACCCCCGAATGCAATCAGTAGAACCAAAGGCCCAACACCAAAATGCACGGTCATTCGAGTGTAGCATGCTTAGCGATGAGCTCGCCGCCCGCCCCGTCTGCGACCGCTACGCCGGCTATCGCACCACCGCAACGACCATCCGGCCTGCCATCTCAACGACCATCCGGCCTGCCACCACCACGACCGCAGGCGGCGGCTGCGTTCGTATTCATCTTCATCACCGTTGCACTCGACATGCTGGCACTGGGCGTGATGATTCCGGTGTTACCCAAGCTAATTGTCGAATTCGAACACGGCAACATGGCGGACGCGGCCGGCGCGGCAGGTGTCTTCGGCTTTGCTTGGGCGGCGATGCAGTTCATCTTCTCGCCGCTCTTGGGTGCCATTTCTGACCGCCATGGACGGCGACCGGTGATCTTGCTTTCCAACCTGGGGTTGGGGCTCGACTACTTATTGATGGCGCTCGCGCCGTCACTGTCGTGGCTCTTCATTGGGCGGCTCGTCTCTGGCATCACCTCGGCCAGCTATTCGACGGCCGGCGCCTACATTGCCGACGTCACGCCGGAGGACGAGCGAGCCGCCAAGTTCGGCATGCTCGGCGCGGCCTTTGGTCTGGGCTTCGTGGTTGGACCCGCGCTCGGCGGTTTGCTCGGTGGCATCAGCTTGCGTATGCCGTTTTGGGCTGCGGCAGGCCTCAGCCTGACCAACGCCCTGTACGGCTTTTTCATTTTACCCGAGTCGCTGGCCGTCGAACGACGCGCGCAGTTCTCGTTGGCCAAGGCCAACCCCTTTGGCTCGCTCGCCTTGCTTCGCTCGCACCCGCGATTGCTCGGTTTATCGCTCGTGGCCTTTTTGTACAACGTTGCCCACGACTCTTTGCCCAGCGTGTTCGTGCTGTACGCAGACTACCGCTATCAGTGGGGCGAGCGCATGGTGGGCTTCTGTCTGGCGGGGGTGGGCATCGCTTCGACCATCGTGTCTGCGCTGCTCGTTGGGCCGCTCGTCAAACGCTTGGGTGAGCGCCGCGCGCTCTTGGTCGGGCTCGCGTTCGGGGTCCTTGGTTTCGCGATGTATGGTTGGGCGCCGACGGGAGCTTGGTTTTTGGCTGGCATCCCGTTCATCTCGCTGTGGGGGATCGCGGGGCCGGCGTTCCAAGCGCTGATGAGCCGGCGCGTCGAGCCGTCGGCTCAGGGGCGATTGCAGGGTGCCCTGGCCAGCATGTCCGGCGTTACTGGCATGATTGGTCCGCTGTTGTTCACGCAGATTTTTGCGTTCGGTATCTCGTCGCAGACCGTGCGCTTGCCGGGCGCGCCGTATTGGCTGTCCTCCGTGCTGCTCGTGGCGAGCTTGGCGGTCGCATTCGTGGTGGCCCGCGACGCGCGAGACGAACCGGCCTAGGCCGCCAATCACCCTCAAAACTTGGCCCGCGCTCCGGCAGAGTGGCCAATATCGCCGGCAATGCGCGCGCTCTTTCTGACGTTGCTGTTCGGGTCTGTGTGCTCTTGCCTGCAGATCGGAACTCCGCCAGGTGCCGATGGCGGCGCTTCGAATGGCAGCGCCGTGAGCGGGGTCGGCGGCGCGACGGCGGCTCCTTCGAGCGGCACCAATTGCGGGGTCGATCCGAGCTCTGGTATCTCACTCTGTCTCGGGATTTCCAGCTGCCCAACGGTGCGAGTGGATCCGGATCAGTTCCCTGATTGCGGCTATCGAATCTCGGGTCAGACCATCGATTTGGAGTGCTTGTGCGGCGATTCGTTGTGCCCGATGGGATCGGCGGCGAGCTGCTTGGACGCCAAGGCGTTGCTCAGTGATCAATCCGCGCAAGGCGTTTGTGCAGGGGTTGCCGACGGCAGTTGCCAGGTCGTAAAACAAACCACGACCAGCTCCACTTCGAGTTCGAGCTGCGACAAGGACTGCCGCGCTCAATGCAGCGGTGAACCCGGATGCATCACGCTGTGCGGCTGCTAGAACGCGCCTCTCGGCTCGTAAAGAGCGTGTGTCGGAAAATCGAGCGGGATCTCGAGCGGGCTTCCGCCCACGATTTCCAGGCCCTGCAGCGCCACCGAACTCGTGCGACTGCCGCCTTCGCTATCGAGCAGAGCGACGGAGGCAGAGTAAGTCCCTGGCGACAGAGCGATGGTCGAGTAAAACGCCGGACAAGTCTGCTGAAACTCGCCCGTGGGCGTTCCATCGGCGGCCGTGACCTTCACGCCGATCACGCTCGCCCCGAGCTTGTCACATTGCTCGGCTTCGCTGCTGCCGTTGATCGTGAAATTCACGATCAACCAGCCTGAGTCAGACGCCACGACCGCTTCGGAGCCGTGACCCGCATCGTCGGTCTGCGCCACACAGCCGGACAACGTCGCTGCCAACATTGCCGCCGCACCGATTGCGGCAGCATGAAAGCGAACACCAGCGAAGCACGGCATATCAAGCGATTGAGCAAGCCGCGTGCCGCGCGCTCAAAGCACGCTCAAAGCGCCTTGATCATGCAACTACGCGAAGATGCGCGCCTTGCCGACTGCAACCGCGCGCCCTTCAACGAGGCAAACCGCCGCGAAGCGCGCGCTCGCTCGACGCGCGCGGGATCGAATGGTACCCGGTCGCGACTTGCCACCGACCGAACAGCAGCAACTGCTCGAACGAGAATTCGGCGAGCGCGTCACACTCGATGGGCTGACCGGCAGTTGGTCGATCTATCAGCGCGCTCGCGGCCATCGTCACTCCGTAGACGATGTGCTCACGGCGGCCTACGCCCTCGAGGTGTCGCCGCATGTGACCCGTCATTTAGATCTGGGCACCGGTATCGGGACGGTTGGGCTGTTGGTGCTCTGGGGCATGGGCGCCGCCGCGACCCTGGCCGCGATCGAGGCGCAGACGGTGAGCCATCGTTTGCTGCTCGCGAACATCGAGCACAACGGGCTCGGTGAACGCGTTCAACCGTTGCTCGGGGATCTGCGCGAGCTTGCGCTCGCTGAGCGCTTTCCGCTGATCACGGGCAGCCCGCCCTACTTCCCTGTTTCGGCCGGGATCGTCCCGCAAGATTCACAGAAGGCCCACGCGCGCTTCGAGCTGCGCGGCGACGTGAGAGACTATGCGAGCGCAGCGCGGCGTCACTTGGCCCCGGACGGCTGGTTCGTGTTCTGTTTTCCGACGCCACAAAAGGCCCGCGCGCTGGCGGCGCTGGCCGGCGCCGGTCTGAGCGCTATCCGAGTGCGCGACGTGATCCCGCGTTACGGCCTCTCGCCCTTGTTCTCGCTGTTCGCGTGTCGTCACGCCGCAGAGGGCTCTGCAAACTGCGGCGAAGATCCAGCTATCGTCGTGCGTGACGCTTCGGGCGAATTGTCAGCGACCATGCAGCAGGTCCGGCAGCGCTTCGGCTTTTGAGTTCGGGCGGTGTCGGTTCCTGCCAGGCGCCCTCGGCACTCACCGTTCTGGAACGCGCAAAAACGCGGCGTTTTTGTAACAATTTGTGTCGCTGCCGTTGCGATAGCGTGAGCGACTCAGCGAGGCCAATCGCCTCGCTGTGGTGCTTAGCCCCGGTAGTTTTTGACCTCAGTTACGGCGTCGGAGACCGAGTACGTACCCGAGCGCGGCTCGGCATGGGCGGCAGCGGCGTAAAGCGCCAGCAGCAAGGTCTCGCGTGGGCTCGGCTTGGCGAGCAGAATCGGAGCGTGTTCGACGCCGACCTTGGCGACCACCTGCATCAGTTCGGTGCGCGCGGTCTCTGGGTTGCCGCTGGCGAAGACGAAACGCTGCGCCAATGCCGGATAGCTCGAGCAGCAGCGGGCGTACAGCTGCGGCCCCGAGAGGCGCGGCATCATCACGTCCGAGAGCACGGCGTCGAAGTCGCTGTCTTTGGCCAGCAATTCCAGCGCCTCGGCGCCGCTCGAAACCGATACGACGTCGAAGTCCGACAGTGCGCGGGCGGTACAACGGCGCACCATGTCTTCGTCGTCGACGAGCAACACGCGCATGCCGCGAGGGCGCGAACGACGGCTGATCGGAGCTGGCGATACGGGCGATTTGGCCAAACTGGGCAGCCGCTGGTCACGCCGAGCTGAGCACACAGGGCACAGCCACTCGCCATCCGCGCTGAGCGCGAGCGGCTCCGCGTCAGTGACCGCCCACCCGTCTCGCGCGAGCAGGGCAAAGCCCCACGCGAAGCGGGCTGACGAGACGTTGCATTGTGTACATCGACATGACTTCATGGTGGCCTTGAGGCCCAGCGATGCAAACGCGATGCCGCTTCATTTTCCGGGTTTTTGCGTACATCGCACGACAAGTGCGCGCGACGAGAACGTCACGCATCGGCAATCTCCTGCAACACTCACACGTCGGCTGAATCGCGGTAACAACCCAACGCGATGAAGAGTGCGACGAGCGTGAGCATGGTGAAGCCCAAGATCGCAGGGCTCATCGATTCGGCGAACCCTTGCAGGAGCACGGTGGAAAGTGACTGTTCGGGGTGCCGTGACAAATAGTCTGGCGCGTGCTGACCCACCATTGCCAGGTCGGCCGCGATGGCGGTCAGCACCGTGAACAGCGTGGCCAGGCTGAGCGCCGCTGCCAAGCGCAGCCGGCTCGGGCTCGGACGCAGCGCGAAGCGCGCCCCGAAGATCAGCGAGAGCACGCCAAAAACGAGCAGAAACCACATCGGGAAACCGCCCTCTTGAAACAATGTCATCATCCGAAGAAAACGCGCGAGGGCTGCCTGTGTGACGCCGGACGACGACGAAAATTCGAGTCACGAACACGCGGCTCGCGCGTTGTTCCCAAACATGCCGGAGCTTCGCGATCAGGATGCCCTCGCGCTGCTTCGGAACAGGGACGAGCGCGGCTTCGATTTGGCCTACGAGCGCTACGCTGAGCGGCTCTTCGGTTTCTTGGTGCGGCTGTCGCGTTCGCGCGCCTTGGCCGAAGATTTGCTGCAGCACACGTTCTTGCGCTTGGCCGAGGTCGGCCCGCGCTTGCGCGCGGATTCGGACCTGCGCGCGTGGTTGTTCACGGTCGCGCGCAACGCCTACCACAGCCACGTGCGTGGCCTGGGAGTCGAGGCGCGGCTCGAGCGGTCACTTTGCTGGCCCTCTGAAGCGTTCGGCGCGTTCGGCGCGCTCGGCACGAGCGAGGCGAGCACGGGCCCCGAGTCTGGGTTGGCGCTGCAAGAGCTCGAACGCGCGTTGGCTGGCCTCTCGCCGCCGGACCGCGAACTATTGCTGCTCGTCGGGGTAGAAGGCTTGAGTTACGCGGAGATGGCCCTAGTGCTCGGCGTGGATTCGGCAACGGCCCGGAAACGCGTCAGTCGCGCACGCGCCCGGCTCGCGCAAGCCCTCGACGACCAGGCAAGAGTCGTGCAAAATTCACGGGTGAAGTCATGACCGACGTCGACGAGTTGCTGTCCCGCCTGAAGAACCTGCAGTCGATCCCGCTCGACACTGAATTCAAGGCCTCGCTAGGACAGCGCGCTCGGCGCCGCGTGCGCGGGCCAGCGCGGCGAGCGCCGCTCGCCTCCGTCGCCGTGCTCGGCACGGTGATCGTGTACATGACTTGGGCGCTGCATTTCGCGAGCGCGCTTTATCCCTGAACCCTCACAAGAACTTGTCGAGCCCCTCGCCGAGCGCGCCGTGGCTTGGATAGGCGCCCTCGAGACGCGCTAGTTTGCGCACTGGCCAGGTCGCCCAAGGGAGCGCCCGTAGACTGCGCGCGACCAGTAGGTTGCGCACCAACACGTCGAGATCGTCGACCTGCCAGACGTCGGCGTTGGCTTCTGGATCGGCGGCGGTGGCCGCGCACGCGGCGCGCGAAACGACGACCGTGGAGAGCGGTGGCACTAGGCAGCCCAAGAGCGAGAAGGCGCCGAGCAAGCGTTGTGCGACGTCCAGCCCGCCCACCGAGTCGGCGCTGATTACCGCGCCCGCCGGCTTGCCCAAGAAGCACGGTGAGAGCTCGTAGGCTGTCATCACTTCCAAGAATCGTTGCAGGGGTGAACCCCAAGACCCCCAGTACACGCCGCTGCCGATCAGGAAGGCGTCTGCGGCGGCCAGCCGTTCGGCGAGGGCTTCGACGCTGCCCGCATAGTCGGCGAGGGTCAGCGTGTCAGTCTGCCAACCGGGTTCGAGTGAGTGTGCCGCAATTTGCAAGAGCGCCGACGTGTTGCCGGCCGCGCCTCGGAGCGAGCCGTTCAAAAGCAGCAGTCGTGAAGTCATACCCAGAAGCAGAGCCCAGACTGCGACGGTAGGCTATACAGGATCCCAGCGAGTGAAGGCCCGCCGCGCATGTCCGCCAAGAAATTACCCAAAAAGAAGCCGAAAAATCCCGCGGAAAGCCGGCCATCCGCACCGAAAGCGGAGCTCGGGGTGCACGCTTTCGAAGCTCAGCCAGCCTTCGAGCGTTGGCTGAAGCGCGAGCACGCAAAGTCGCCTGGGATTTGGCTACGCCTGATGAAGAAGACGGCCACGACTCGCGGTGTGAGTTATCAAGAAGCGCTCGATGTCGCGCTTTCTTGGGGTTGGATCGACGGCCAACTCAAGACTTACGACGCCGAGTCTTGGCTACGCAAGTTCGTGCCGCGGGGCCCGCGCAGCATCTGGTCGAAGATCAATCGAGACAAGGCGCTCGCGCTGATTGCGGCCGAGCGCATGCACCCGCCGGGCTTAGAGCAGGTTCGGCGCGCGCAGCAAGACGGACGCTTCGCGGCCGCGTACGACTCACCGAGCAAGGCCAAGCCACCGCCGGACTTCGCGCAGGCGTTGGCCGAATCGCCACGCGCGGCGGCGTTCTTCGCGAGCTTGAACGGCGCCAATCGCTATGCCGTGCTGTTTCGCGTGCAAGCTCCGAAAAAGGCCGAGACGCGCCAGCGCAAGATCCGCGAACTCGTCGCGATGCTCGAACGCGGAGAGAAGATCCACCCCTGAGTGCGAGGGCACGGCCGCTTGAGATTTCGGTCGAATGCCCTAGCAAGCAAGTCGAGGATGGACGAGTCGCTCCGGGATCGCTTGCATGAGCTACGCGGTAGCGCGCCTGTATCGTGGCGGCGCATCGAGCGAGGCTACACGCCGGCACAGCGCTGGCTCGTGCAATTCGCAGACGCTTCGAGCGCATTCGTCAAAGTGGGCGTGACGCCGGCCACGGCCGAGTGGCTGTTGCTCGAGCTGCGGCGCTACCAAGAGGTGAAGGCGCCGTTCATGCCGCAGCTGCTCGCGTTCGACGACGCGCCCGCGCGCCCGCTGCTCGTGCTCGAAGATCTGTCGACTGCGCGCTGGCCTCCACCTTGGGAGCGTGGCGAGCTCGAGTCGCTGGTTCAGACTCTGCACCGCGTCGCCAAGACTCGGCCCTTGTCAGCGGATCTGCCAGCCTTGACGGAGCTTTATGGACGCGCACGGAGTGAGCAGCGGGCTGGCTGTGGCTGGGGAATAGTGGCGGCCGATCCGGCGGAATTCCTGAGTTTGGGCTTGTGCTCCGCGGCCTGGCTGGAGCGCGCGTTGCCACGCTTGTGTGAAGCGCACCATGAAGCGCCGGTCGAGGGCGAAGATCTCGTTCATCACGACGTGCGCAGTGACAACGTGTGCATCACCCACGACCGCGGAGTCGTGCTGATCGATTGGAACCACGCGCATCGTGGCAATGGCGCGGTCGACCTTGCCTTTGCAGCGCCCAGTCTGCGCTTGGAAGGCGGACCATTGCCCGACGAGCTCGTGCCCGACGACGGGCGGCTCGCGGCACTGGTCAGCGGCTACTTCGCCGCCCGCGCCGGGCAGCCGCCGATCGCCGATGCCCCGCGCGTTCGTTGGATCCAGCTGCGCCAGTTGCGCATTGCGCTGCCCTGGGTCGCCCGCGCTTTACGGCTCGACCCGCCGGATGTGCGGTGGGCGCGCGCGTGCATCGCGCGACTCGATGGCGCGAGCCAGGCGCATGAGCTGAGCGAGAGCGCGTGGCACGAGCAGACAGAAGAAGTGATCGCGGACCTCTACCTCGCCAGCGACGATCCACGGGCGCAATCGGGTAAAACGGGCGATGAAGAGGAGTGGCGTTGGTCGCGCGAAATCGCCCTCGACGCGCTACCGAACGGCGGCAGCTTGCTCGATATCGGCTGCGCCAATGGCTACTTCATGGAGAGCGTGGCGCGTTGGGGTGCGGAACGCGGCCTGACGATCGAGCCGTACGGGCTCGACATTTCTTGGCGGCTCGCGGCGCTCGCGCGTCGCCGACTCCCGGCGTGGGCCGATCGGATTTGGGTGGGCAACGCTTGGGATTGGAGCGCACCACGCCGCTTCGATCTGGTTCACACCGGAATTGACTACGTGCCGCGCGTTCGACAACAAGCGTATTTGACGCGATTACTGCGCGATTTCTTAACGGCGAAGGGTGAGCTCGTGATCCGTGCGGAGCGCGTCGCGCCCGGCGAGCCGGATCTCGTCGAGCTCGTGAGCGCCCTCGGCTTTTCGATTCATCGCGTGCTCGAGCGGCGGCATCCGAGCAGCGGCGCGCTGCGGCGCACGCTCACGCTCAGGAGTTCCTCGAGCGGGACGTGATTGTTCGCTATACACCGTAGCTACTGCGTCGCGGCAAAAACTTCGTCTTCATCTGATACGCTCAATCAACTCGCCATACGCGGGACTCGGGGATGAGGTTTTTCACACCGGTATGTGGTTTACGGATCACGAGCGTTCATCGTTGATTCAGCAGTGCTGGAAGCTATAGTGTTCTCCTCACTGGCTTTGATCACCATGAACATTCGATCCTCTCTTTTCGCCGTCTCCACCGTCCTTGCCGTTGGCTCGTTCCTCGTGAGCTGCAGCAGCGACGCTCCTGCGGGCACCACCCCCAGCGGCGGTGCGCCCGCCGGCGGAGCTCCCGCCACCGCAGGCGCGAGCTCAGGCGCAGGCGGCAGCAAAGCCGGCGCGACCAGCAGCGGCGGGGCGAGCGCGGGCAGCGGCGGTGCGAGCGCCGGGAGCGGCGGTGCG
>FSWQ01000276.1_pt1 | contig 17192 bp, 13 predicted proteins | sample 1637691 | NCBI WGS metagenome assembly FSWQ01 (sample SAMEA3914814, study PRJEB12502) | metagenome | biome: forest; material: soil | place: USA | collected 2011-09-16 | depth 0.1 m | reverse complement strand
CGGTAGCGCCGCTGTTCGAATTCACACCGCCGCTCGCCGTGCCGCCATACGTTTGACCGGCGCTGCCACCACTCGCAGTCGTGCCAGCGCTGCTCGCACCACCCGGTGTGGCGGACGCGCCCGCTACCGCCTGCGTATTGGGCGTCGAACTAGACGAACTACACGCGAAAAATGCGCCTGCGGCTGCAAGGAGCCCGATCGAAAGGAGAAATCGCATTACCTGCCAATGGCCGGCAGCCGATCCGTTTGATCACGCGCGCTCGCGAATTGCGCGCGCCGCTCCGCTCTCAGAGTGGCGCGGCCATCTTGCTGAGAATTGCGGCGTAGGAGGTGCCGTCCGGCGCAACGTGAAGCACTTCGCCTGGCGACGTCGGGATCGAAAGCTCCGGCCCGCTGAGGGTTCCCGCGTCTTTGCCGTTGCGCCACAGGCGCAGCAGCGTCGAAGACGGCCAGGGATTGACCAGCGCGAGCGGCAGGCCGCGCTCGCTCACGATGCGCACGTACTGAACGGCATCATGGCGAACGTCGCTGGACACGAGAAAGGCGCCGAACGCGCGCAGATCGCCGAAGCGAGCGTCCGCGCCTGGCGGCCAATTCGCAAATACGTGCACTTTCCCCTGAAATGATTGGAGTAGCAGCTCGTTGACCGTCGCCGGGACGGTGTTGAGATTGGCGACGCCCGAGCCGGCGCCGTGGACGTGCAAATTCGGATACGTATTGCTCGCGATCCAGTCGGCCAGGTGGCTCAGGATGTCCGCCGGGTCATGACCGACGATCGCGGCGGCGGGGTAGAACGTGATCGAGCCGTTGGCATCAGTCCATCGCGAAAGCTGGTCGATCATGTTTTGCGCGGTTTGCAGCAGCGCCGGGTCGCTCGCTAGGCCGATTTGTAGCCCTGGATAGATGTGCTGCGTGCCGATCGCGTTGCTCGGGAACCAGTCGCGACCCACCTCCGTGTAGCGGAAAACCTGCTGACCATTGCGCATGAACGTGGGAAACGCACTGAGATTGCTCAACCGGTCTTGCCAGTCGGCGCGCAACGCGTGGTCTACGCCCAGCTCAGTCGAGAGATCGATCGCGCCCTGCAGCAGGAAGCGCACCAGACCGAGCGACATCACGCCGTTCGTCTGCGGGTAGGCGTCGCCTTCTTGCTGAGCGTCGTTTTCGATGACGTAGCGCGACCCGTCTTTCACCAAGTAATCGCGCCAAAACGTGGCGATTTGCCGGATCGGCTCGTAGATCATGTGCGCGTAGGCGGGATCGCGCGTCACGTAGTAGTGCATGAGCAGGTCGGTCGCCGCGAACGCGCCGATCGATTTCACGTTCCACTCGTTCGTGTCGGCGCTGCCCTTGGGGGGCGGGCCGATGTGCACGCGGTAGTAGGCGCCGCTGAAGCCGCGTTCCGTCGCGAGGCTCTCGGCGAGCGGGAGCCAATCAGTCACGGATTTGTCGTATGCGTCGGTGAGCTCGACGTGGTTTGCGCTGAACGCGGCGTAGAAGGGCGCTTCGTAGTTGTAGTCGAGCGCGTAGTCGCCATTCCACGCAGGGTTCTTCATCACCCAGTTGCCCCACATGCCGGGGGCGGCTTCCCCGGATCGCGACGTGCTCGCCAGCAGGTACAAGGACCCGTAGTACTCCTGCTCGATGTTCTTGTTCGGTATCTGCACGAACGACTTACGCCAAAAAGCGTCCCACCACTTCACGTGGGCCTCGCTCCGCGCGTCGATGTCGCTCGGCTGCAGTGGAGCGATAGCCATCGTTGCTTGCGCCGCGTAATCGGGGTCGTCCTCGTTGCTCATCGCGTTGACGACCAGGGTCACCGTTTGCCCCGGTTCGAGCTGAAAAACGAGCTGGTCGTTGTCGACGCTGCCCGCCGCACCCACGACCCGAGCAGCGACGCGCACCTGGTGAGTGGTGAAGCCCGCGACCTGATCGGCAGCATCCGCGCGAACATCCATGGCGAGCGTGTCACCGTCCGTAGCGAGTGCGCTTGGAAACGTGTTGTCGTGCCCCGGCGCGAGCGACACCGTGACGGCTTGCGGTGCGGCACCCGCGTACTGAAACGTCGTGAACATGAGGTTGTGCTGCGTGTCGTCAGCCTGCACCCACGTCTTCGTCGTGATCGTATCGCCAGCGAGCTCGAAACTGCCGCTGACATCCGCGGGGCCGATGTTCTCGCTCATCGAGTACGACGCCCCTGCCATGCCGGGGATCGAGAGTGACACACGGGCCATTGCCTTCACGGATCCCTCGCTGAGCGACCAGAACTCCGTCTTGTGTAGAATGAAGGTCAGCGTGTCGATGCCATTCAAGATCGCGACACCGAGGTCACCGTTGCCCAGTAGCGGTGCGTCCGTCGTTTGGTCCGTGTCGACGAGCGTGGGCGGCGCGCTGAACAGGCCGTGGTACTGGTTGGCAATGGGCGGGAGGGGCTGCATCGCTGGCGCTCCTGCTCTGCCGAGCACGACGTCTTGCCCGCGACCGCAAGCCGCGAGCACGAGCGCAATTCCAACGGCAGCACGAAAAGCTCTGCGCACGACCTCGCCTCTCGACCGGGATGTTACGGCGAAAGTAGCGCCTGAAGTTGGGCCGCGTGCGGACTTTTCGGATGGCTAGCCAAGAAACGCGCCGCCAGGGCGCGCGCGGCCTCGCGCTGCCCGGACTTCGAAAGCGCCTGAATCCGAAGGTAGCTGGCTTCGGGGCGCAGGGCACCCCTCGGGAACGCCTGTTCGTATCCGTCCAGCAGCTCGAGCGTGCGCAGGGGGTCGCCCGCAGCAAGCCGTGAGCGCGCGCGATCGAGCGCGGCGACCTCGCCTTCCAGGGAGGACACTTCGGATGCGCTGACTTTGTCAGACGAGGTGGCCTTCGAAGGCGCCGCTCGATGACGCAGCGCGGGCAGCGTGGGGGAGCTGGTTTCGCTTTCGGGCGCTTCGGGCCCGGGCGACGCTGGCATGCCGCTACCTTCGCTAGCGGATGGCAGTGCCACCGGCGGTGGGTTGCTGTGAGCGAGGGCTTGTTCGTGCTCGCGCGCACGACTCGCACTGGTGCTGGGCGCGCGGTTGATGGCCAGGTACGCGCCCACGCCCGCGGTGCTCAGGATGGCCGTCGCTGCGAGCCATTTCACGAGGCCGAGCCGGCGAAGCGCAGCCCAGCTTGCGCCGGCAAGCGCGCTCCCGCCGCCGAGTGCGCCAACGGTGCTGATCGACACGAGAATGACGTCCCGAACCGCCACAGGTGCGGGTTGCACGTCGAGACGTGCAGAGGCAATCAAGCTCCGTGCGAGCTCTTCCGGAGTGCCTAGTGGCCGGTTGCGCTCGCTCATTCTGTTTGCCTTTCCTGATCGCGCAGCCGCGCGACGTGCTCACCGAAGGCCACGCGCGCGCGTCGCAGCCGCGAGGCCACCGTGCCGGGCGGTATGCCCATCATCGCGGCAATCTGCGCCATCGTCAGCTCTTCGATCTCGGACAGGACGAAGACCGCTCGCAGCTCCATGGGCATCATGTCGAGGATCCGATCCAGCTGCGCGCGACGAAACCTCGCCTCCAGGTTTTCGTCCGGCCCCGGCCGCTCGTCTGCACGCGCCGCGAGCAGCTCGTCCGGGACCTCCCGCCGCCGGGTTCGGCTGCGGCGGTTATCCGAGGCGACGCGAACGGCGGTTTGAAACAGAAACGCACGTTCGCTTCCCTCGTGGACGAGGTCCAGCTTGCGCGCCATGACCAGAAACACCTGCTGCGCCGCGTCAGCGAGGTCCGCATCCGGCACGCCGAGCCGCCGCAGGGCTCGCCAAATGAAGTCAACGTGGTCGTGGACAATCGTGCGCCAGCGTTTCTCGTAGCTGGCACGCTTTTCGGCCGGTACTGCCGCCAGAAACCGCTCATCGACCATCAGGCTCGCCATCCGCGTCACATCCTAATGGCCGCTCCAGGTGCTCTTTGATCACGGCCAGCGCACACCCGCGCCAAGGGCGAAGCTGCCCAGTACAGCTGGAATGGTGTGGACAATCACGCGCTCAGGAACCGCGAGCAGGAACGTGTCGCGCGCGAGCGGAGCTTCCAATCGGCCCTGAGCCTCGACGAAAAAGGCGCCAAAGAGCGCCCAATTGAGCCTCGCGGACCCGCCCAGCGCCAACCAGCGGCGGGTCTCAGCCTGAGGCAGCGCGACCCCCGCACCCGAGCCGGCAAGAACCCCGACCTCCATGAACGCGCATGGCGTCGCGCGCAGCGTCGGCAGGAATCGGAAATCGAACGGGCACGCGTCGAGTCCGGCCGCGAGCCAGCGGAACTTCGCAGAGCCGGGCGGCGCCGCGGTCGACGAGCTGACAGCGCCCGACAAGGACAAACGCGCGCTCGGCGCGAGCACTGAGCTCTGTTCGAGCTGCACTTCGGTGAAGAGGGACACGCTCGGCGCTGGGCTCGGAAACAGCCCGAACACCGCGCCACCGTCGATGCCCGCCGCAAAAACCGCGTGCGCCCTCGAGGCTCGCCCGGTGCGCGCGGCGTCGTCGGGCGGGGTGCCGGGTTGCGGTTTTGGCGCCACGGGCGCCGCCGCCGCACTCGGCTGCGGGGATGCTGAAGGCGAGTCGGCCGCGAGCGGGTCGACGGCCAACGCAGCAACGAGCGCGAGCGCCGACACGACGCCTCCACACGTTCGCCCCACCACCTCTCGCGTCGCGTCGGCGCCTGCAGGGCCGTCAATCTCGATGCGACCGACGGCGCGCCCTGGCTCATTCGACAGCGAGACCAAGAAGCTCCTGGACGCTTCGGTCCCGTCGGCGACCAGCTCCGCGCGGCTAGTGCGCGCGCGAAACTCACGTTCGAACGTCGCGGCTGGCGGGCACTCTCGCGGCGCCCGATAGGTCCACGCGATCCGCTCGGGCATCGCCTCAGCCGCGCTCTCGCGCGCGAAGAGCATGCTCGCCGCGCACACCGAAATCGCTCCGACCAACGTTGTCGCGGGGCGGCGCACGCTGACACGTTCCTCCAGTTCGCCGCGGATGTCACCGGCGAAGCGAGTTGGGAAGGAAAAGCCTTCCCGGCAGCTCCTCGATCGCGATCAGGCGAAGCCGCTGAGGGTGCCAGGAAAATCTGGCTCGCCGAAGCCGGTCGTGGGGATGCCGAACATGTTCATGAACGAGGCCAGCAGCTGATTGTGCGCCGTGTTCTCGTAATGCAGAAACCGCCCCGTTTGCAGCTTTCCGTTGGCCTTCCCGGCCACGACATACGGCAAATTGCGGCGATTGTGCACGTCCGCCTGGGACAGCTCGTTCGGCCAAAAGAGCAGCATGTGATCGAGCAAGGTTCCGTCGCCCTCTGGCACCTTTTTCAGCTCGCCCAGCAGGTAAGCAAACTGCGTCGAGTACCAGGTGTTGACCTTGGTCATGTCCGGCGCCTGCAGCGGGTCGTGTGACATCAAATGATGTTCGTTGCTGACGGGGATCTGCGAATGCACGGTCGTGCTCTCCGCGGTCGACCACTGCAGTGAAGCGACCCGAGTGAGGTCGCAGGCCAGCGCTAAGACCATCAAATCCATCTGGGCCTTGCCGATTTCTGGGAAGCCGGTGAGGCACTTGGTCGGCCTCATGTCGCGCGTGCAATCGTAGACGTTGACCATGATGTTGGGCGCGGTGGTCGGGATCTGACAGGCCGTGGTCGTCGTCATCACATCGAGCTGCCGCTCGAGATCGCGGATCGCATCGGCGTGGCGCGTCAGCTTTTGCCGATCTTCGTAGCCGAGGGCCGCGTTGACGCCCTTGAAGTCTTCCAACACCGCGTCGAGCACCGAGCGGCGTTGATCGTGCAGGGTAGCGATGGCTGCTTGTCCGGCTTGGGCCTCGCCAAACAGGCTATTGAAGACCACTTTCGGATCGTCGACAGGCGTGCGCGGGTCGTTTGGCCCGCCGTAGCTCATGCGCGTCACCATCGGCTCGAGATCGGTGATGGTCGATTGCACGCCGAGCTCTAGAGAGCGGTGCTTGGTGTCATTGCCGATGACCTTGGCAATCGCTTGGTCGACGGAGGGGCCGCCCGCGGTGCCGTCCAAGATGTGGCCGGCGCGGCCAAAGGTGCTGCCGCGCATTTTCATCGCGGTCAGCATGTGTGCCATCCCGAGATCGTGCGGGTTGCCGTCTTGCATGTAAGACGTCTCGGCGTTCAAGCCGTGCACCACCACGATATCGGAGCGATAAGGCGTCAGCGGCGCGAGTGCTTTGCTGAGCGTGAAGTCAGTCACGCCACCGGTCGGGATCCAATCCTGATTGATCACGCCGTTGGCGCTGAAGAAGACGCCGAAACGCTGCGGCGCAGCCATGGCTTGAGCCTGCGCCGTGTGCTTGCCCAGCATGACCTCCAGGAAGGGCAGGCCAACGGCGATGCCGGCCGCACCGCGCAACACTGAACGGCGAGTGAGTTTGCGCTTCACAGTGCACCTCCGGTGCCGGAGGCCGGCGCGCTTGCGTTTGGATCGGGGACGACCTGGTAACGGAAGGCCTGCGACTGGGTCACGGCGACCAGGAGCTCCGACATTTTGTAAGCATTCCCTGCAAATTGTTGAGCGATGAAACCGATGTGTCCGTCGTCCGCCGCGGTGGCCGAGCGGCCTTGCGCGAAGCGGAACCAGCTTTGAACCAGGCAATCCTTCACAGCGGGGCTCTGCGCCAGCTTGTGCGCGAGCTCGACCGCGCCGTTGAAAGGCCCGGCAACGTCCGAGCTGTTCGCTTCGCCGGTGGCGTCGATGGGCAGGCCGTTTTCTTGATCCCGCCAGCGACCAATCGCGTCGTAGTGCTCGAAGCCGAGCCCCAGCGGATCCATCAGCGTGTGACAGGCGTTGCACGATGCGTTCACCCGGTGCTGTGCGAAGCGCTCGCGCGTGGTTGAGTTCGGCGTGACCACGGGTGGCGTGATGTTGGCGTTGACCGGGGGTGGCGGAACGCTTTGGCAAAGCAGCCGCTCGCGCACGAATTTACCGCGGTGAACGGGGTCGGTCTGATTCGACTTGGCCAGGCTCGCCATCAGCCCCGCTTGGGTGAGAATGCCCGAACGCTGCGCGGGATTGAGCTCGACCCGCGTGAAGCCAGAGGCGGCTGGCGCGGGCACCCCGTACAGCGGGGCCAACTCAGGCGTCATGAACGTATATGACGCAGTCAGCAGATCCGTCGCAGAACCGCCTTGGTCCAAGACGATCGAGCTGGTGAGCATTTGCACCTGCGTTTGCATCATTGCGCCGAGCTCGAGCTTGTAGTCGGGGAACATGACCGGGTCTTTGGTGGCGCGGTCGAGGTTGCGCAACTGCAGCCATTCCGTGAAGAACAGGCCGATTCGATCGCGAGCGCGCGGTAGTGTGAGCAGGCGACGCGCCTGAGCCGCGATCTGCTCGGGCGTCGACAGCTCAGCGCGCTCCGCGGCGGCAAACAGCGCCGCATCGGGCATCGAACCGAGTAAGAAATACGACAGCCGGGAGGCCATTGCCCAGGCATCGAGCGGCACTACCGTGCCGACGGCGACGGTAGCGCCAGTGGGGCTGGCGGGCTCGAGCAAATACAGGAAGTTTGGCGACTCCAAGAGCGCCTGCAACAGCAACTGCGCGGAAACGTCGAGCGCGTACTTGGCGCGCGCGTTGGTGAACACAGCGAGCAAACGCGACTGCTCCGCGGGCGTGAGCGGCCTGCGCCAGGCACGCTTGCCAAAGCTGCTGATGAACGACGTGACGCACGCGGCTTCAGCGGCTGCTGCCGGTGTGCAGCCGAGCAGCTTGGGCAGGTCTACGGTTGCGGTGTGACTCAACGTCTCGGCGGCGTTCAAGTACTGCTCGACCTGCGCGGGACTCACTGTTTGCGCGAAGGCGCTGTTCGTGAAGCCATCTTGAGCGACGTCCGCGCTGAAGTTCTTGGATGGCTGGCTGGTGTCGCCCAACAAATCAGCGATGGTGTTGTCGTACTCGATCCGGTTCAGGCGCCGCAGCGGCGCCGCGACTTTAGGTGCCGTGTCAGCCGCGCTCTTTGCGCCGCCAGCACCGACAGTGCCACCCATGCCCAGGGCGTTAGCACCGCCGGCAGCGGTGCTTGCGGCGGCACTAGCGCCCGCATTGCCACCGAGCAATTGCCCTTGCACACGGCCGGTGCAAGCACCGGCAGCAACGCTCAGCAACGCTACACCGCAGTGTATCGCGGATCGCAATTTACTCATTCGTCTGCTCCAGGACGGTCGTGGCCCAACGCGACCGCGCAGGCTCATCATTGAATTCGATATCACGTTCTCACGCGCTCGACCTGCAAACAATTTTCTTTGCGGTCGCGCCGGAGCGCGTGGCTCGTGACTAGAAGCCTCAGCGGCGCGTGGCTTTCTAGCTTCGCTGCGGAATCCTAGTCTGCACGTAATCAGGTGTGGCGAATGGCCAGATTAGGTATCGCACTGAAGCAGTAAAGGTTGTCCTTTTACTGCGTCGCCGCGAACAGGGAAGTGGTGAGCGTGCACCGAGCAACGTGATCGCAAGGCGAGGCAGCAGCACACGTTCCCCCGATCGCCGCCGCTGTGATCGGCGCTCCGATTCGAGCTCTGCTCACTGCCCGCCGTTGGCAGCCTTGTACAGTCCGAGCGTGGTCGACAGGTAGACGGTTAGGCCGTCGGCGGAGGCGCTTATTCCCGTCGCTTCACCGAGGATACCGAAGCTGCCGTCTTTGTAGGTGGCACCATGATCCGTGCTGAGCTTGAACCCTGTGCCGTTGGCGACCAGTAGCGAGCCGTTGCTGAGGTCGAGCAGCTTGGTGACGCAGGCAGTGCCGACCGAGTCGCCGAACGTCACCCCGGCATCCGTGGAGACACGAACGCCGCCCGTTCCAACCACGTCACCCGCTGAGCCGCAGCTCATGCCAACGAAGATGCGCGACGCATCGCTCGGGTCGATGACAATGGATTTCCCGAGCGCCTTCGCTTGCATGGGCGTGAACGTGGCGCCGCCATCGATCGATTTCATCGTGCCGGTGTTGCTGGCGATATACAGCGTGTTACCTGTCGCATCGGCATCCACGCCGTACACTGCGCTCGTCGCGCCGGTAGCGATAAAGGTCGTGCCCCCGTCGGCAGATTTCCGCAGGCCGCCCACGGTCGACAGAAAGATCTTCGTGCCGCGCACGATGATGTCGAAACAATACGGGCCGCCGCCGGAGTCCACCCCGGCATTCCAAGTTTGGCCGCCGTTCGTCGACTTGAAGAGGGTCGCATTCAAGTTGCACGCGTAAACGATCGAGGCATTGCCAGGGTCGTAGGCGAGAGCCGTGACGGGCCCGGCCAGCGTGGTGGACGCCCAGGTCACGCCGCCATTCGCCGTGCGGTAAACACTGCTTGGACCGCCCACGAGCACGGTATTGGGCTGGGTGGGGTGCACGGCGACGGCGCCCAGGCTCACCGCGCTGATGCCGATGGAGGAAGCGCTGAAGCTCGCGCCGCCGTTCGTCGAGCTGTAAACGCCCGCGTCGGTTGCCACGTAGATCCGGTTTTCATCGGTTAGATCGACCGCGATATTGGAGACCGTGGAGCCAACATCGACCGGCGCGCCGAAGGTTTTGCCGCCGTCCGTCGATACCGCCACTTTGCTGCCGATGCCGGCATACACGCGCTGCACGTTGGACTTGGCGTAGGCCAGCTCTGCTGAGGAAATACCCGCATCCGCCCAGGTGGCGCCGCCATCCACACTACGGAACATCACGGCTGGAGCGGCGGAGACGAACACACCGGTGGGCGTCGCGAAGAGGCTATAAACATGCAGGTCGGCAGTGAGCAGGGCGTTGTTGATGGACGTCCAATCTACGCCGCTGTTCACTGACTTGAAGATGCCCGCGGGTTTTTGCGCTGTTTGGTCGTAGCCATAAGCGTACAGCGTGGTTGGCGCGATCGGGTCGACGGCCAGCGCGTAGCAGGCGTACTTGAACGAGGTCTTGGTCCAGCTGTCACCACTGTCGATCGACTTGAACACGCCGCCAGGACCGCCTGCGTACAAGTTCGCGGTATTCACGGTATCGATGGCGAACGCGCCGATTTGACCGCTGCCCACGTTGCTACCGATTGCGCGCCAGGCTGCGCCGCCGTTGTCGCTGCGGCCCGCGAAGGAGAAGCTCGCGCCGCCGAAGCTACCGCTACCGTTGCTCGGCGTGATGTAGAGGTTCAGTGGATTGGCCGGGTCGACCGCGATTAGGCCGGCTTGACCGGGGTTGCCGAAGTTCGAGGCTGTCCAGGTGCTCGCGCGATTGGTCGACCTCCAGACACCGGTTGGCGTAGTGGCATACAGCGTTGTCGCGTCCGCGACGGCGACATTGACTACGGGGCCTCCGTAGATGCCCGTGGTGACGCGCTGGAAGGGCGGGGATTTGATATCGAAAGCGGCGCTGCTGCCCTCAGTGAAGGTAGTGGCGTTTGCGAGCAGCGTGTAAGCCGTCCCGGGTTGATCGACACCGATGGTGCTGAACGTTGCAACGCCGGCAACCGTTTTCTGGGAGCGATAACCCAGAAGGGTAGCGCTGGCTGGATTGTGGCCAAGCGCCAGCGCGATCTCGGCCGATGCGGTAGTGACCGTGTTGCCGTTCGCGTCAGTGATAGCGACTTTCAGCGGAGCGAGTGGCGAGCCGGCGAAGGAGGCGGCGGGCATGCCCAAGAAGCTGAGCGCCACCGGTTGACCCACCGGCATGTTGCTTTCGCCAGCGGCGCCCGGATCGGTGCCAGCCATGCCGGTCGCACCAGCGGCGGTGTCGCCGCCGCCTGCTTGGCCCGCACCGGCGGTACCGCCTGCTTGGCCCGTACCGCCGGTACCGCCTGGTTGAGACAGCCCGGCCGTGCCGCCTTCTGGAGCGTCTCCAGCCATGCCGCCCGTTCCGGACCCTGGCATGTCAGCCGCGTTTGAGCCGGAGGGGCGCGCGCCGAGGCACGCTGACGTTGACGAAACGACCAAGACCGCAACGCAGCGAGCGAGCGAGCCCCAGTTCCTGATGCCGCCGCGCGAGCTCAAAACGCACCTCCCATGTTCACGCCTTGAGCCGAAAGGCTCAGCCAACTGCTCCTGGAAGTCTGCGTTCGCCCAGCGTTGATGCCGAGCAGCACGACGCCCGTGCCCGCCGCCGCGCCGCCCACGAGCGCGCCGACCAGACCGATTGTCCAGGGGGTCTTCGCCTTGTCGTACAGGGCAGGGTCGTTCTGGTTTCGCGAGTCGCTCGCTTTCTTCGACTGCACGAACATGAGCACGCCTCCTCCAATGCCCACCGCCGCACCGGCGCCCACCAGTAGCCATGGCGCCAGGTTCGAGCGCGTGCCTTCGGCAGCGCGTGGGGGCGTGGGTGACGAAGCGGCTGAAGCCGTCAAAGTCGCTCTGTTTTGGCCCGGAGCCAGCGCGGGAAAGAGCAACACGGCTTGTTTCGTTTCACCCAACTTCACGTCCACGGTCACATGCACGACCTGCGAAGCGCGCGTGCCCTCGACCACGTACCTGCCCGGGTTCAGCGGCCGCTTCTCGTCGACGAGCGAGGAGGCGAGCGGCTCGGCACCGATCTTGATCGACACCTCATCAGCACTCGCGCCACTGAGCCGCACCACGATGTTGGGGATTTGCGGCGCTAGCTGGGCCAGCTCCGTCTCGGCGTCCGACTTGGCTTGTCGCTGAACGGCCTCGTCGCCGCTCTTGATCTCCAGTCGAATCACCTCCTGATAACGTTCAGCGGCTTCGACCACGCGGTTGAGCTTGGCGAGGGCGCGCGCGGACCACAAGCCAAGCGACGGAGCTTTGAGCGCGCGATAGGCCTTGTCGAATTTCTCCGCCGCCGTCGCGTAGTCACCGGCTTGGTACGCCTCCACACCCGAAGTGCCGAGATTGCGCGCCGCCCGTCGCGTTGCGTCCTCCGGATCAGCATGCGCCGAGCGCGCGGCAAACGACAGCGCCAGTACCACCGCGCCCAATTGGAGTCCCCGTCCCAACGTCATCCCGATCATCACCGCGGAGCATACTCGCTTGCTGCCGCCGAGCGCGAGGTGCTGTTGCGAGCTACGCGCCGCCCAGGGCTCGCCACGCCCGCTGGCCCAACCCAAACGGCGCAAAATGCCCCGAATTTGGGGCACGTAGCCTGCCCAGCACGAGCGTCAATCGAGGCGACGCTCGGCACTTCGCCGGGCCCGCAAGGGGGCTTGGCGCGCGCTGCATCCGGGCGAGGAACGAAGGAAGCGTCGCGTTGCCCTCAATACCGCCCACCGATGCTGGCACCGAGAAAGAAGCCGCCGCTTGCGCCCACGTCTCGGTCGTCGGCGCGAGCGACGAAGCCAGTGGCTCGTCCGAGCTCGAGCGCGATGCTTGGCGTGAGCTTGGGTGCAACGAGCTTGGCTTCAAGGAGAAACCGAAGATCGCCGTAGAAGCCGGTGATGGGCGCGACGCGGACGTTGCTTGCGTTGGCTTCGCCGCGCAGCCAAGTGACGCCGGCGGCGACGACTGGGTAGCCGGCGATCGAGATCGCGCCGACGCGTGTATCGAGCACTCGGTAGCCGAGGGTGAGTGCTGCGCTGCCGATCGCTGCCGAGCCGCTCGTGTCTTGCTGCGACCCGAACAGGCCTTCTGCGCGTACGCGAAACGAGCCGAGATCCGCGCCGAGATTGCCGCCGAAGCTCACACTCGAATAGTCCACGAACCAGCGCGTCTGCAAGGCCAGCGCCACAGCCACGGATGAATGCGGTCGGCGCTCCGGCGCTGACTCGTGAGCGGGGCTCGCTGCGGGTGCGGGCGCTGTCAGCGGCGCTGGGGGTGGTGGCGCGACGGGCGGAGCAGGGGCAGGGCCCGGCGGCGCTACGTCTGGAAACGCGGCGCCTTGCACGGGGCCTGAAGGGTGGCTCAGGTCGGGCCAGGTGGAGCGCACGAGCTCCGAGATGGCCAGGGCTAGCACGCGAGCCCGTGCACTGGGGTCAGCGTCGGCAAGGGCGACGCTTTGCTCCACTTGCCGCTCGCCCGTGCGCGCGCGCAAACCGACGCGGGCGACCCGGTCGGCATCGCACGCGACGCTGACGGACAACGCGCCTTCGCTCGGGCGCGCGGAGTCGCGCGGCAAGACTGTGACGCCGTCCGCTTCGAGCTCCGAGCGAATGGCGCGTGTCAGGTCATCGTCGTTGAGCCACGTGGAGTCGCACGATGTCGCGTCCAGCGTGAGCGAGATGGGCCACGACGCGGCGCTCGCGAGCGGCGTGTAGGCGAACAACGCCGGCAGCGCGAGCCAAGTGACGCTCAGGGAGCGCCCAGCCATCGACTCAATTCAGCCAAATGCCGGCCGCTCGGGTAGCGGACCCGATATTGACGTGCAGCGATGCTCGCCGCTTCGAGGTCGCCGGCACGGCCGTGCGCTTCGGCGAGGCGCGCCAGCGCGTCTTCGGCCATCACACCGGGTGGTGACGAAGCGAGGCACTGCGCAAACGCCGCTGCCGCCTCGCGCGGACGGCCTGCGGCGTCCATCAACAGTTTGCCCAGCGTGAAGGCCGTCAGCGCCGCGCGCGGTTCGTGCGCGTGCGCTTTCAACGCCAGACGCAGCGCGGCTTCCGCGCCCGAGACATCGCCCTGGAGGCGGCGCGCATCGGCTTGTTCGAGCAGCTGATCCATCGAGGGCACGACCTCCGCCACGGGCTTGCTCGGAGCGGCGGAGGTGAGGGGAGGCGCAACCTGAGGCTCGCGCGCTGCCGGCGCGGGTTCGCGGATCGACAGTTTTTGCCCCGCAGTGAGGCGCTGCACGTGATCTCGGATCAGCTCGCTGCGCACGAGCACCACGCCGTGCTCCACGCTAACATCCACGCCGTTGGCCACGCGCGAAACATTGAACTTGGTGCCGACGACCTCGACCGTGGCCACGCCGGCCTCGATGGTCCAACGCCGGGGCCCGCCGGGGCGCACCGCGAACGAGCCACGACCGCTGCGCAACACGGTAGCGAAGGTGCGTGAGGTGTTCTCCAGCACTTCCAGCCGCGAGCCAGGGTCGAGCTGAATGGCGGAGCCGTCCGACAGCTCATTTTGCGACGCGGGCTCACCGCCCAGCACGGACAACGCTTGCCCAGCACGCGACACGAGCGGCCCCGCGAGCGCGGCCTCGACCGGGCCCGCAGGCGGCACACGCCGCGCGTGCAGGACCAAGAGCAGCACGAAGGCCGAGAGTGCCGCCGAAGCCAGGCCCCAGCCCCAAACAGGCATGCTGCGCCCGTGCATGAACGCGCCACGGCGACGGCGTTGCTGCACGCCGGTCCAAATGCGCTGGATCGCCGCCTCTTCCACGTGCGACTCCAAGTGCTCGGCGATTGGTGCCTTGAGCTTAGTCATCGCCGGCCTCCTCGAGCTCTACCTTCCTGCTGACGACGCGGTGCGCGGACGCGATGCGGCGTTTGACGGTCGCCAGCGAGCATTGGCACTGCTCGGCCACTTCCTCGAGCGTTAGACCCTCGATGTGGCGCAGCATCCAGGCCATTCTGACGTCGACGCCCAGCGAGCTCAAGGCGCTATCGAGCAAGGCCAGCTCGGACCGCACTTCTGCCGAAGCATCCTCACGAGCCAAGGCTTCGAGCGGGGCGTCTTCGATGCTGCGGTCGAGACCGAGTAGCCGCAGCAGGCGCCGTTTACGAAACTTGCGGTGCACTTTGCGCACGGCGATTTGCATCAGCCAATTGCGCGCTCGGTCCTCATCGCGCAATTGGTCCCAGATTTGGAATGCGGTCGCGAAGGTGTCCTGCGCAACGTCCTCGGCGTCAGCGAAGTTGCGCAGCAGGCGCTGCGCCAAGCCGATCACGTGCTCCACGTGCCGCCGATAGAATGCCTCTTCGGCCCAGCGCTCGCCGCGGCGGATGCGGCGCGCCAGCTCAGCGTCAGTGGGGCCGCTCGGGGACTCCAGACGCACCGGCCCACGCCCGCCGGGCAGGCGTGCTTGAACCGCGACGGCGGCCCAGGACAGGGATCGTGCGAACGAGAGCATGGGGGGATCTGCAGCTAGTGGGCCCGCCAATTGCGGCTTCGGCTCAAATAATCGACCGAGCCAGTCGAAATCTTGAGCCAGTCGGCCATTATTGTGGCCCGTCTCCCTGAAAGAAATGCGCGGTTTCGCTAGCTCTCGCCGCTGGGCCTACGCCTGGGCGCTTTTGGCGTGTGGGTTTACGTCGGCCTGCGTGCGCGAACACACGTTGTTCGAGACCGACCCTTCGGCAACGGGGCCAAGTGGCGAAGCCGGCGACAACGGCGGCACAACTTCACCAGGCGGCAACGGCACCAGTGCTGGCGGTGGCACCGAGCCTGAAAACGGCGGCGCAACGAACGCAACGACCGGCGCGCCTTGGGTGAAGGCGACCTGCGTTGCGGCGTTGTCGGCGGGCAAAATCGGCGATGCGTGCAGCGGCGCGTTCAGTTGTGCCGCGACTTTCGACTGTTGCAAGGTGGATGTGACCTGCAAAGCCGAGCAGCTGTACGTTCAAAACGCGTGCGACCAATGCGCGACTTCGTGCACGGTGGATGCTGATTGCGCAGCGGGGCAGCTTTGTGAAGCCTACCAATGCGTGGTGTGCCCGAGTGACCCGTGCCCAGACTCTTGGAACACGGTGGACCGCAACGGTTGTGCCGTGTGCGTGCCGAAAAACCAGTGCAAAGAGGATCTCGACTGCGGCGCGGACCAGAAGTGTCTCCCTGGTGCCAGTTGCTTGTCCGGTTGCAAGTCGGATCCTGCGTGCTGCTTCGGCAATCAATGCGTCCCCACGATTTGCGAGCCGCCCAAAGAAGCGGATTGTGTAGTGGTCGGCTGCGCCGCGGGCTCTGCGTGCAAGGCGACTTCGCCAGCCGTGGAGTGCTCGTGCGACGCCAAGCTCGGCACCTGGTCGTGCACCGGTACAATCGTCAATTCGTGCGTGATGCGTTGAGCTGAGCCGTTCTCGCGCGCTCGTGGCCCTCAGCGGCAACAGCGCTTCGAACGCGATGTCGCGTTGGGGCCAACGCCGGAGAACCCACATCATGATGAAATGCTTTTTCGTTCTAGCTCTACTGAGCACCGCCGCGTGCTCGGGCGCATCCCCCGACGACGCGAGCTCGCAGCGCAACGCAGTCGACGGCAAGGGCGAGATTAAGGGCGACGACAACGTCAAGCCGGGCACCACGGAAGCGTCGGACGGCACTGTGCCCAGCAAAGACCTCCCCCCCACGACCAAGCCCGGCACTGGTCCGCTCCCAGCCGGCACTGAAGCAAATGACGGCTGCAGCGCCGCGCTCACCGAGCTCCAAGGCATGATGGACACAGCGGCCGCCTCCGGGGACATCGCGCTCATGGCCGGCCTGAAGAACAAGTACGCTCTCACCGAGCAGAGCTGCAATCCCCCGTCCACGCAGAGCGACAGCTGTGGTGAGGCGCTCGCCACGCTCGAAAAGAATACTACCGCGGCGCTCGCCGTCGGCGATGCCGAAGCCGTCATCGGCTTCAAAGAGAAGTACGTCGACACGCTCGCGTCGTGCGGGGCAACGACCGTGAGCAGCGATGGCAACGACGGCACGAAGCCTGGCGTCGACGGTACAAAGCCTGGCAACGATGGCGCTTCAACGCCTGCGGAGAAGCCGACCACCGAACCTGCCCCGCTCCCTGAAAAGAAGTAACCCCCGCACGACTACCGAACGCGACCGTCACCCAAACCTCTGGCGGTCGCGTTCAATTTTCGCGCGGCGTCGAAGATCGCTCCTGCTTTTTCTCGCGCGTGGAGCTCCAGCAGCGCTGTGCATATTCGACCCAGTGTTGCAGCAACGTCTGCGATCTCGACACCGCTCGTTGCACAGCGGAGGTGATCTAATGCGCTGAGTCACGAGCTCGATCTTGCGGCGAGCAGATGCAAAAAGTGGCGGACAAGAACTTACACACGCAATGCTTTCAGCTCGGAATATTGCCATCGATCTCGAATACGCCGTCGCTTGTCGATCTTCTGATCGCAAGTGGATCCTGGGCCACTCATCATCGAGAGGCCGATGCACAACTCACCTTTGCTGCGCTGTCTTCTGATTTCCGTGGCCGTCATCTCGTGCTCAACGAACGGCGCAGACGTGCCATCGGGCGGGACGAGCGGCGGCGGCGGGGCCGTCTCTGGCACCAGCGGCGCATCGGGCGGGAGCAGCGGCGCAGCGCCTGACGGCACTGGCGGGAGGCAGATCGGCATGGCCGCCGCGAGCGGGGCCGGCGG
>FSWQ01000193.1_pt1 | contig 17239 bp, 13 predicted proteins | sample 1637691 | NCBI WGS metagenome assembly FSWQ01 (sample SAMEA3914814, study PRJEB12502) | metagenome | biome: forest; material: soil | place: USA | collected 2011-09-16 | depth 0.1 m | reverse complement strand
GTCTTGAAGGCTGCGACAATCTCGGCGCGGTCTATGAATTCGGTCGAGGGGCGCCGCGTGACTACGTTCGCGCCCGAACGCTCTTCGAACGCGCATGCAACGGAGGCTACGGCGTCGGCTGTGCGAGTCTCGGAACACTCTACGAGCACGGCCGTGGAGTCGCCAAAGACATGGCGCGCGCGGGGCAACTCTACGAGAAGGCGTGCAGTGCCGGGTGGATGTTCGGTTGCGTCGGGGCCGGAGAGATGTACGAGGTCGGCGAGGTCGTCCCCAAAGACAGCAAACACGCAAGCAAACTGTTCGAGCGGGCATGCCGCGAGGACGAACCAGGCGCGTGTGGCGACCTCGGCGCGCTCTATTCGCGCGGCGATGGGGTTGCCGCGGATAGCACGCAGGCAAACGCGCTCTACACGCGCGGACACGCCGTGGAGACTTTTACTGAGTGGTGCACCAATGAAGATGCGCACGCCTGTTTCAATCTCGCCTGGATGTACGCGCTCGGCCAAAGTGCCCCGAAAGACGCTGCGCAAGCAGCCAAACTCTTCGAACGCGCCTGCGGCCTCGGATCCGTCAAGGCGTGCACGGTGCGTTGAGCAGCCTACAGCCAGTACCGCTCGGTGATGAGTGCCTATCGGTCGGCCAGAGCCCGCGTGCTCTCGTCGGCATGCCCATGATGTCGGCCGCCGCAGTCGGCGTCGCGCCACGAGAGATAGCCCGAAACGCAAAAGGTTGGATTTCATGAGCGATCACTGCGCGGTCCGCTTCGTCACTGAGCACCAACTCATTCAGCGACTCGTCGCGGAAGTTCGGTGCGGATTTGGGATCGTGCCGTTCATCGGCAGTGGGTGTTCTGCGCGTTCCGGGATTTTGATGGGTGGTGAATTCAGCGACTACCTGGGTTGGACTGTCGCGAAGTGCGTCGCCGACCGGCGAGGTTGGCAAGGGCCAAACATCGGCGGGCGTCGCTGGGATCTGCGCCGCAGTGGCTGGCCAGAGTATCCGACGGCCGCACAGCTCGAAGCGGCTCGGCTTTGGGCGCTTCGCCACTTCGTGCCGCTGGCAGAGGCCGTTGGGTTGTACGTCGAAGAAGACCCCCTGACGAACCGCATCAAATGCATGACGAGCGCAGTACCGGGCGCAAGTCTGGGGCTCGATCACGTGCTCTACGCCCCAATCGTTCCCCCGTTTTTGAGGCACCCAAACGCGAGAGACGTGGAACTCACCGATGGTCGAAACCAGATCTCGCTCCACCGCTTGCTCACTAGCCGCGGCGTGGTCGAGGGGGGTCTCATGCGGCGAGGGATCTCGCCGACCTCGGAGGATGCCATCGTGGAGCGCGCAATCCGCGCCTTGCATGACTGGCGCGCGACCTTGCGTTTCCTATCGGAGCTCCAGATCGCTCCCGACGGTCACTCGCTGTTTTTGGACGAGCCAGACGATGAAGTAGTGAACGGTTTCAACATTCACATCACTCGCGGCCGAAGGCCGAACTTGATTCACACCATGCTTTGCCACTTGCGGCAGCCGGCTCGGATGCGAGTACTCCTCACCACGAACTTCGACGACCTGATCGAACGGGCGTTCGCGGCTCAGAACCGTAGCATCTCGCGGGTTTCAATCGGTAAGAAGGGTGAACTCCTGGGAGCGGACGAGGTGCACGCGCTCGACACGGTCGTGAAATTGCACGGCACGAGCAATGACACCCGCGCAGACTTCACGCTCGACGATCTGCCATCGATTACGGATCGAAAACGGTTCTTCAACTACGTCCGCGGCGGCGCGCCAGACTCTTTGGACGACCGCTTCGTCCCTGGCCATCTATTCGTGGCGGGCTACTCGGGAAGCGACGCCCGCTGCTTGCAACTCATGAAGGCCGTGCTCGAGGGCGACACCAAGTCCAAGATCTTTTGGCTTTGCAATAGCAAGCACGACCGCGAACGCCTGGCCCAACTGTTCCAGGAAAAGGCCTATTCCGGGAGGGTGGTCGCAACGACGACCGAGCGCGTCGACCTGTTCCTTTACGAGCTTCATCAGCAGCTTTGTTTGTGTCTGCCGCCGGGCAGCTTGAGCTATCACGTCAATCACAACGTCGCCCCGGAGCGCGGCTTCCGACCGGCGCCGGATACGGAACAGCTGTCCGGAGCTGCTTCCGCCATCTTGCGCATGGCCGGCTGGGAGCAGCCAAGTCCGCCCAAGCATGCACCGGAGATCGCCACGAAGGGCTCAGCGGCGCTCGTCACACGCAAGGTACTCGCCATCGACGGCCCCTCCGGCGTCCTGAGCGCCATGCGAGAGGCGATGAACGAGCTTGCTCGAAGCCACGGGCTGCACAAGGTTTGGCTCGAACTCGAGGACTACGCGGATGCGGCAAGCGTCGCGCACGCACTCGTACAAGTGATTGCCGAGCGGCGCGGCGTATTTCAGATCAGCCATGAGCTGTGCTCGAAGGGAGTCAGCGAGCCCAGTTCGCCACTCGACGCGATTAGTCTCCACAAGCAGTGGCTCAAACATTTGACGCTGCTCCAGGAACGCTTGGAATTCGACCCTGCTCGATGGGTCGTCGCGCTCTATGGGCGCAACGGGCCGGGTGGTTGCTGTGGGTGGACAGAGAAGAAGTTCTGGAATGACGAGAAGTATTTGGAGCTGGAGGTGCTCTTGTGGGCCCTGCGCGATCGGGGCTTCAACGTCTTTTACGCCCCGTACACCGCGCAACGTCGAAAACGAGATCTTGCCCGTCAACGGGACCTGAAGGATGTGATCAGCGCCGCCGCGATCGTTCAGCGCGCTCCGCGCCCGGACTCGATCGTGGAACAGGCAATGGAAAGCTTCAGCGAACATCCCGTCGCGCACGAAACTCACGGGCCGTCGGTCAACCCAGATTGGTGGCTCGACGTCGATCTAACGAGCGAGCTGAAGTCGGGTCACGACGACAACGTGTATCGTGAAACCGTGCGAGGCGTGCTTCACTCGGGCTTACATTTGGACGCGGCAACGGAACCGGGAAAGGCGAGTGCACCGGGGGGCGAGCAGCAACGGTTCTGGCGTTTTGATCTGTTCTACGCGGCTTCGCTCTTTCGCCAGAGTCGCCACTACACCGCGTTCCTCGGGGAAGGCGTGCTGCGCTGTCCGAAGCTGTTCAACCACGAGGGGTTCGACAACGATTTGATGCGTTACGCCACGCTCGAGTCATTCCTCAAAGACTTCGATGACAACCCCCGTGTGTTCTATCGCAAGCCAGGGGGCTTTGCTTGGCTGTACCGTGACGTCCGACTGGCGCTGCGTTGCCTCACCGAGGCTGTCTCCGGCGCCGCGCACGAGCGTGCCAAAGCAGACAGATCCTCCGCGAACGCGCCGACTCGAGCGGGAGATCACGATGCGTTCGAGTTGCTACCGTCCCAAATGCTGCGCTCGCGAACTCACTTTCACATCGGCGAATGGTATGTGCGAGCGTTCCTATCTTCGGGACATGCCAATCCATTGCTCGAAGCAATGTATCACTTTTACCAGAGTGCCATCTTTGCGCACCGCGCCAGCAACCGCGAGCTCGAAAAGGCAATCGCGGAGGCGAATGAGGAGAACAAGACCCTCGAGCAACAGAACCGCGATCAGCACCGAATGGTCATCTGGCGCCGCGGCGTCCGACAACTCGTGCGAACGGTGCGGCGCAGTTCCTCACCACTCGCGTTCTGGATGGGACAAGCCCAACTTCGCCCGTGGTTCGTGGCACCGGACGTGTGCGTGGTCGAAGAGCTGCGCCGCGCGGGCGAGGAAATAGGAGTGATCGGCAGCGGAGATGCGGCGGTGCTCGATGTGCTGGAAGTCGAGCTGACGCAGCTCAAACTGCGATATGACGGCCGGCCACGCTTATACAGCGCCTTGAGCTTGCAGGGCCTGAGTCAAGGCGTCCAGCCGCTTCAGACCAAACAGTCGACAGTCCCCCGGGCCAAACGTTTTGACGAGTCCGAGCTATGGTCGGACGACCACGACTGGCCGGCGCGGATCGGCGGTCTGATTGGGGACCTTGTTGTTGAGTTCCGCAAAAATAAGTCCAATGGGCCTGAGCTGGTGCTTTCAGCGGCCGATTTGACCGCCCAGGCCAACGAACCGCACACGGCTCTCGAGTGGTTCAACCGCTTGGTCGAGACGACCTATCTGTTTCTGTCCCGTGCCAAGCGTCAGGAGCACGCGGTGGCACTCGAGCCCATCTCCGATTTGCACGGCGGAAGCCAAGCCATCACTTGGTTCGTGCCGCTCAAATATCGCCGCTTCCTCAACCCGCTCAAGATTCGCAAATATTGGGTCGAGGTCTGTCGTTACGCGAACGCAGCCATTCAGGCGGCGGATCTTTTGCCTCCGGGTGCCGAGGCATTCATCAACCAGCAATTGTCGAAGGTTCACGCAATGTACGCCATTGGGCTCGCGCGCCTGAATCGCTTCAATGAGGCCCACCGCCGTCTCAACCACGCGCAGGCGCTGCTCAATGAGGGCGAACGCGAGGGGCACTTGGTTCGACTAGGAATCATCGAGCTTCGCCGAGGGGAGGCTTACCTCCTCGAAGCGTTGCTCGTTCAAGAAGCGGCAACGACCTTCAACGTGAACCGGGGTGCGAACTGCCGCGGGGACACCCAGCAAGATTGGTTGATGGCAATCGAGAAGTGCCTTTGGCGTGATGCGCGTCTTGTCAAGAGGCAGACCTCGAAGGACTCTCACGTGCAGCTTTGTCGCCACGGCAGGTCTCGCCGAGGATTGGGCAAGTTGTATTGTCGTAGCCAAGCGTGCCGCCGCCGGCTTCTGAGTGATCAGCGTGAGCACGGGCGGGCAACATGGATCTGGCTCGAACCGCAGTTGCGATCGCTCTCCGATGCGCACTTCGGCGGCAGGGCCGTCACCGGCCAACGGGATGTCGAGTCCGTTACCCTTTTTCACGCGCGCCTGCACGACGAGGTCAGCGCCGGGCTGCGGCGCATCACCGTCGCTCGCTGTGACGACGCCTGGGGCTGCCTCGAGCGCGCCGAAGAATTGATGGGAGGGCGAACGCACTCGCCACTTTGGTGGAGCCGCCTGCGAACCTTGCAGCTTCACGTATTGTCTGTCGAGCAACCAGGTCGCCTCGCGAGCCACACCGGTCCGCTCGGCAACGAGCACGCGCAGCAGACGCTCGATCCGAGTCGTTTGGACCCGCAGCGCCAGTCGGCACCGTTCTATCGTTCACTCACCTCGCGCGTCCGGATGGACGGAGCGAGCAGGCGACGTCGCCTCTGGCGCGAAGGAATTGCAGCTTCTCCAGATGAAGCGTACAGCCGCCTGCGCTTGCTCGACTACGTTGCACGCGCAAGCCTGACGGCGCTTCGTGCGGAGGGTGGCCCCGCCTCGCCTTCGTGCGACGAGCTGAACCAAGAACTCAAACTTATCCTCGAGATGGCACCGGCGACGAAGTCGGCGGCCGAATGTCGCTATCTCGACAACGTGAGTTTGAGGATTGCGCTACTGGGCGCCGAGCAGCGACCGATCGCGGGTGACGAAAAGTAGCGAGTCACCTTGCCGGCGGCGCGAAGAATGCATCGAGCACGTGGGGAGCTTGCTGCTTGGCGATGCTGGCCGGGCCCAGGAACGTGCCTGGCGTACTGGGGCTCGGAAAAAGGACGGCGTGCAGCGCACGCAGATCACCGGTGATGGCGCCGAGCTCGGAAATCCAGGCCAAAGCGATGGGCTCTTTGGCATCCACGGTCGCCGCGTAGCCGTACAGCACGGCTCCGTCGCTCAGTCTGAGGATGCGAAGCGGCAGACCGCCGAGCGCCAAGTATCGACCACTCGGGTCGAAGACCAAGCCGCGGATGCCGATGTCGTGCCGCAGCGGGTAGTGTCGCAGCGATCGATCGGCAAGGACGACTTCGAGGTCGCCGTGCTCGTTCAGCACCGCGACGCGAGCGCCGTCTTTCGATACCGCGAGTTGACTGATGCGCTCGACGACGGGGACTTCGACGCGAGGCTGCCAGGTGCGCGTGTCCCACACGCTGAGGCTGCGCGCGTCAGTCGCGACGATGAGCAAGGTGCTGGCATCCTCGCTGTTGATGAGCGCGCTCGCGGACTCCGCTAGCCGCGCGAGCAGCCCACCGGTCGCCGAGAACGTGTTGACGCTCGCGTTGCCATCGAGCGCGGCAAGGACACTGCGATCGGCATTCAAGGCCCAGGCGCGCACATCGCCGCTGATCACGGCGAGCGCGGGCATTTGCGGCGCTTTGGCGGGATTTTGCGGCGATTGTTGGGGGACCGCAGTACCGGCGGGAAACGAGACGTCGACCGGCTCTTGACGCCCAGATGCCAACTTCAGAGTGAGGCCTGATGTCGACCACGCGGGCTCGAGCGCTACGGGGGCGGGCTCCGGCAACGGTTCGCCGCTTTCGACGGCGAAGCCTCGGCCGTCACTGCTGCAGTACACCTCGCCGGTCGGCGCCAAGCGCAACGGACAGCCGCCGGCCTTGATGGGATTCTTGCGGGCCGCGTCCGCCGCGCTGCTGGCGAACGGAAGGGGCAGCGTGAGCCGCGAGTCTCGTTCGAGCACCCACAAGGCTTTGCCATCCGCTGAAAAGCGCAGGTCTTGCGGCACGCCGGGCAGAGCGATGTGGTTCGTGTCGGCCCCGCCGAGCAGCGTGAGCTCAGGCTTTCCGTCGCGGACTGCGACGACCGCGACGTCCTTGCCGCTCGTCGAAACTGCGAGGCGTAACACGCCGGCAAAGTCGCCCACCGGTGTCACTGGACCGCCCGCGGGCGCGACGCTGTACAGCCGCTGATCATCGGCGAACAGCAGTTGTTCCGGCTCCGAGCGCCAAGCCAGCGCGGACGGCGCACTGGGCAGCTCGATAGTTTGCTGAACCTCGAGCGTGTGCGCTCGATAGACACGCAGCTGGCGTGCCGCTGCGGTGACGAAGCGACCCCCTTGGGGCTCGAAAGCCAGCAAACTCGGCTCCTCGCCGGGCTGTAAAGCGACGTCCTGCTCCGAGTTCGCGCCCAGCACGAGCAAGCGAGGCTGCCCGGAGTCGCGCGCCACGACCTCCCCTGCGGGACCCACTTCGACCCAGACGGGGCGAGCCCAGTAGCGGCTGGCCACGCGCTCGCCCGCCGCGGTCTGTCGCCACGCCGTGAGCGCGGTGTCAGCCAACTCGATTCGAAGCTCAGCGGGCCCGAGCCATACCTTTTGGGCGCTGGGCGCGGCCAGCACGGTCGGGGTTGCTTCGCCCAAGCGCCATTCGAGCAGCTCGCGTTGCCGCGCGCTGCGCAGCCGAGTGCCATCGCGCGACAGCGCGGCCTCCCTCAGCGAGGGCACGCCCTTGAGAGAGAAGCGGCGTTGCGGGTCGCGAGCATCCAGCAACACGTGTTCGCCGGAAACGTCAAAACCCAGGTAAGGGCCCAGCCAAACCGGGGTGGCGTTACCCTTCGGAGGTTCGAACGACCGAAGCGCGACGTCTTTGATCGGATCCCAGACCGTGACCTTGTTCTCTCGAACCTCGAAGGCCAAGCTTTCGTCTGCGTTCAGCGCGGGCGAGCCTTGCCAGCGTTGCGCCACTCTCGATGCGCTCGCGGTGACGAGCCGCCCGTCGGCCACGGAAAATGCGCTCGCGGTCGTCCCTTCACCGACGCGGAGTTCTCGACCATCGCTCGAAAAGCCGAGGTGATCCGGACGAACCTCCGACGTCCACGAGAGGTCGAGCGAGGGCAGCTCGCGCACCTCCAGGTGCCAACGCACATTCAGCGCCACGTGACGACCGTCCGGGCTCACGACCGCGCTCTGAATGCTGCCCCCCGCGCCGTTCGGCGCGCTCATCACTCGCTGCGCGCGAACCAATCCGCTCACGGCGTCGCGTAGTTCCAGGGTGTCGTCGCAATAGTCGAGCCGCTGTTCGGCTCCCGGCAGCCAGACGGCGCCCCCCTCGTAGCCCGAACACGCCGGAACTGCGGCCGCGCTGAATGCGGGCGCGGCCGGGCGCAGCGGCGCGCCTTTCGCCGGCACGGCTTGCGCGCAACCCGCCGCCAGCGAAGCTGAAACGAGAACGAACGCGTGCCACCCCAAACCAATGAGCTGCATCCCGAGGGCACGCTAACACGCGCCTCGAACCGCTCACAAGCCCGCCCGCGCTTCGCGCCGTCAAGCCTTCAGGTATAGTCGCCGACGTGCGGCGATGGTCTGACTGGGGTATTGGTTTCGCGACGCTCGTCGCGTCGTCCACTTTGGCTTGTGGGGCCGGCTCACGGGCTCTGCCGCCACTGCCGGGGAAAGCAACTTCGGCAGCGACAGCGCCTGACACGCTTCCCGCGCCGGCGCCCACACGCGCCCTGCTCGCGCGCGATCAGATTGCCGTGTTGGCCGCGGCGCACGTTCCCGCGTCGCTACAGGTCGACGCTCAACTGACCGAATGGGCCGTTTTCGCGACGGGCAAACCGAGCCCGCTCACTCCCTCCTTCGTGGTCGTCACCGCCACGGCCGACTCGGTGGTGCTCGCCGGGCGCGTGCGCAACCTGCCGCAGCAGGGCCTTTGGCTGCGGCTCGAGAGTGATGCGCCCGAGCTGCCTCCGATCGGCACCTTGGAGCGCGGCGGAGGCATCATCCCTCTGCAGTGCGACGTTTCGGACGTGCCTGACGGCGCGCATCCGTTCGACCCCGAAACGTGCCAGCGCCTGATGCAGGGCTACGATGAGCTACAGAAGAGCTATGCCGCGACGTTCGTCCGCCAGCTGCACCTCACGGCGCAAGCGCTGTCGGTGCGCACGGGCGAGCAAGAGCAAGCGGTGGCCGGCGCAAAATACGCGTTTTCAGCCGATGGAGAGTCCGCCACGTTCGAGGCGGTGCTACCGCTGACCGCGCTGCCCAGAACGGCGAGCGCGGAGCTTTCGTCGTTGACCGTCGTTGCAGAGCGGGCCGACTCTGCGCGTCCTCCAGAGGTGACGCCCGAAGTCGCGCAAAGCGTGTCGTTTGCGCCACCGATCCGCTTTGGCATGGATAGCGATTTGCTGGGCTGCTTGCAGATGCAAGGGTCGAACGTCTCCCCGACGACTCCGCGCTTTTCCTATCAGCCCGGCGTGCCGAACCGCGTCTCTCGTGTGGCGAACGTCGACGGCTTATCGCTCGACATGAAAGAAGTCACACTCTCGAACCGGGAAGCCGTTTTGGGCGCGCTCGAAGTCCGATCGGTGCAGGGGGCTTCGCCGCTCGTTGCCATCTTGAAAGAGGGGCAGCTGCTCGACTGTAGGAGCGTCGGCGACGTGCTGGGCGTCGTGGAGCGTGGACGGGGCTTGCACGTCATCGGCTACGACGAAGAGCAGGACCCGGCCGTCGGTCTTTACGGTGCGGCGTTCAGGGTCTTGGAGATCGCAAAAGACGGCACGCTGCACGACGACTTGCTGGAGGCTCCCGAGCGGGGGTTCGGTTACATGACGGTTGGTCAAGCTCACACCAAGAACCTGGCAAGCTTCTCGATCAGCGGCATGTACCAGGCGGACGAAGGGGGCAGCCAACAACACACGCTGAGCTGGCGCTACGATGCGCGCCTGGACCGCTACGGCGTGCGCGAGCGCAAGGGACGCTATGTACCGCCCGACGGGTCCCAGTAAGGCCGCCCGAGCGCTGCTCGGGTGCGCCTTGCTCTGCGTCTCGGGAGCGCGCGCCGACAGCCCTCGATTGCATTGGCTCGGCCCAGCTCGGGCCGGAAAAAACGACGGTTTGCCGCGTGCGCGGCTCAACGCCGGCTGCGAACATTGCCACCAGGAGGAGGCGCGACAATGGCGAGGCTCGCTGCATCAACGCGCGTTCAGCGACCGCTTATTTCAGCGCTCTTACACGCTCGAACCGCTGGCATTTTGCCGCGGCTGCCACGCGCCCGAGGCCGATCCAGCGCGCTCACCCCCGCCGGAGTTGGCGGACTTGGGCGTCGCGTGCACGACCTGTCACGTCGAAACCGCGGACGTCGTGACGTCGAGCCACGCTCTCGGTGATTCGCCGCACTCGGTGCGGGCGGAGCCGGCGCTTGCTACCCAAAAAGCCTGCGCTCACTGTCATGAATTCGATTTTCCGACGCTACCCGGGGTGGCGATGCAAAGCACACTCACGGAGCACGCTCGCTCCACGAGCAGCGCGCGCGCCTGCCAGAGCTGTCACATGCCGCTCGATGCGACACGCCACAAGCCGACCCATGACTTCAGCGTGCTCGGTCACCCCGAGCTGATCCGCAGCGCCGTTCGAGTGTCCGCGACGCGCTGGAACGACCGCTCGATTGAAGTGACGTTGCGGGCCGGCGAGGTCGGTCACGCATTTCCAACGGGAGACTTGTTCCGGCGCCTCGAGCTGCGTGCCTGCGTCGACCAGGACGCGCACGAAATCTGCGCGCCGCCCGCGCATTTAGGGCGAAAATACCGCGTGCAGCTGACGCCGCGAGGCACCGAGCGCGTGCCCATTGCCGACACGCGCGTCGCTGCGCCGGGAACGGCGCCGCCCAGCACCGTGCGCCTCGCATTCGATCGCGATGTCACGGAGCTCGCCGTGCGCTGGAGCGTGGTCTACCAACGCGCGGACGACGCGATGGCCAAGGTGTTCGGCATCGATCCCAGAGCCGACGAAATCCCCGTGGTCTCCGGACGACTCGAGCCCGCGCCGTGACCCCTCGCCAGACGTGAGCGCACCTCGTAGACTGGAAGCGATGACGAGCTCGAGATTGCAACGGCTGGCGGCCGCGCTCGTGATCGGGGCCGGTGTTGTGCCGGCGCTCGCGCCCAGCGCGCGTCCGGTGCACGCGAGCGAAGCGGCGCCGAGCTCATGTCCAGCAGAGATGGCGTTGACCGCCGGGACCTGCATGGACCGCTACGAAGCGCGCTTGCTCGAGCGAGGCGATGACGGTTCGCTCACGCCGTTTGCCCCCTTCGCGCGCCCGAAGAGCGGCGTGTTCGTGGCCGAATCGCGCGCCGGCGTGCGTCCGCAAGCGTACATCAGCCGCAACGAAGCGGCGAGCGCGTGTCAGAACGCCGGCAAGCGTTTGTGCACCCTCAGCGAGTGGTATCACGCTTGCCGCGGCGAACACGACACGCTCTACCCCTACGGGGCCACGTACGTGCGGGGACGCTGCAATGTCGGCAAACCGCACCTCTTGTCGATCCTGCACGGCAGCGATCCGCGTGCTTGGAGCTACGAGTCGGGCTTCAACGATCCCGAGCTCGATCGACGGCCGGGCTTCCTCGCCGAAACCGGTGAATACTCGGGCTGCGTCACGAGCGCGGGGGTCTTCGATCTCGTCGGCAACCTACACGAGTGGGTCGCCGATCGCGTGGATGCGTCGATCGCGCAGAAGCTGCCGCTCCAGTCGGGGATCCGCGCACGCATCGGCCACAACGTCGGCAAGGGCGTGTTCATGGGCGGCTTTTTCAGCACGCTGAACGAGCACGGCAACGGCTGTGAGTTCGTCACCATGGCGCACGAGCCGAGCTATCACGATTACTCGACCGGGTTTCGTTGCTGTAAGGATCCCTAGCGCCAACCGTCTCGTCCATTGCGCTAGCCTCGAGCCAATGCTGTCACATACCGACATGCTGATGCGAATCGCCGCCGGGGCCGCCCTGGGCGGGGTCATCGGCTACGAGCGAGACCGGCATCGTCGTCCGGTGGGGTTGCGTACGCATCTGATCGTTGCCCTGTCGGCGGCGACGTTCATGGTCGTCTCGTCGCAGTTCGTCTACTACCAACACTACGCGGCAAACGACCTGGTCGAGGTCGATACTTCGCGCATTGCGGCATCCGTAGTTTCGGCGGTTGGCTTCCTGGCGGGCGGCGCCATTCTGCGAACGGGCGTGACGGTGATTGGCCTGACCACCGCTGCCGGATTGTGGCTCGTGACGGCGATCGGGATGTGCGCGGGCTGCGGAATGTTTTTGGAGAGCGCCGCCGTAACGGTGATGGGCATCGTGGCGCTCACCGCGCTCAGGCGCTTCGAAGACAAGAACGTGGTTCGCCGCCAGCTGTCCATCGTGCTGAGCGAAGATGCCGATGATTTGAGCGCAGTGGTCGCGGCCCTCCAGGCAATCAAGGTCGTCGCGAACGACGTGCAACACGACAAGCGCTTGTACGATGAGCACAAGCGGCTATTGGCCACGTTCGACATCGAGTTTCCCGACACGGTGAGCGTCACGAACGTGATCGAGGCGGTCGAGCGCGTGCGCGGCGTTCGGCGCATCATCGTTCGCGCACGCTAGGTGTAGCGCGATTTCGACGATGATTTCCGTGTTGGCAGCGGCTGCGCCTGAGGGGCCCCGGTCAATGCTTTGAGCGCTGCGGCCGCTTCACGGACGTGGGCCGCAAAATCGTGCGGCTTTCGCTCGCGGACCCAACGCTCGAAACCGATTTTGAAGATGGCGATACCGGCCTCCGCCGCCAGGCTTGCGGCGGGCTCGGCAACCCCGCGCCCATGTAGCGCTTTGGTCACCGCCAGGGCCAGTGAGGCAAGCTTGATCAGCTCGCGTTCTTGGATCTCGGCGTGCTTGGTGACGAGCGCGTAGCGCGCGCGCACGTAGCTGATTTCACGGCGCTCTTGCAGCTCCGCCCCGGCCGCCTCGAATGCGCTGACGACGGCGTCGAGCGTGCTGGCTTCGCGGGGCGCGCTCTCGATGCGGTCGATGATGGATTTTTCGAGCGCTTTGGAGCCAGAGAAGAGCACCTCGCGCTTGTCGGTGAAGTAGCGGAAGAAGGTGCGCTCGGTGAGGCCAGCGTGGGCCGCGATCTGCTCGACCGTTGTCTGCGTGTAACCGCGCTTTTGAAACAGTTCCATGGCGGCCTTCTCCAGCCGTCCACGTGCATCGGGTTCCCAGCGCGCCATCGGACCACCTTAGCTCATTGCAGTCACTGACATCACGTGATACGCCTAATGTCAGCATCTGACATCAGGAGGTTCCCATGCGTGTTTTCGTCACTGGCGCGTCCGGTCACATTGGTCTCCCCGTCGTCCGCGATTTACTGGCCGCGGGGCATCGCGTCGTCGGCCTGGCACGTTCGGATTCATCGAGCAAAACCATCGCCGCGACGGGCGCCGCGGTACGGCACGGCACCCTCGACGACCTGGACGGCTTGAAACAGGCCGCGCGGGAGGCCGACGGGGTCATTCACCTCGCCTTCAAGCACGACCTAGCGCTGGTCAGCGGTGACTTCATGGGCGCGGTCACGGCCGATCTCCGTGCCGTCGAGGCCATCGGCGAGGCGCTGGCCGGGTCGGAAAAGCCGTTCGTCAACACCAGCGGCACGATGTTGCTCGCCCACAGCGTTCAAGGGCGCGCCGGCACCGAGGACGACCTCGGCCAGGAGGGCGGCAACCCGCGCGTCGCTTCCGAAAATCTGTCGCTGGCATTCGCGAAGCGCGGCGTGCGGGCCTCGATCATGCGGCTGTCTCCGACGGTTCACAGCTCGCTCGATCATCATGGCTTTATCCCGATGCTCATCGCAGCGGCGCGCAAGAACGGTTTCGCCGCGTACGTTGGCGACGGTGCTGCTCGCTGGCCCGCGGTGCACACGCTCGACGCGGCGCGCCTGTACCGGCTCGCGCTCGAAGCGGCTCCGGCGGGCATGCGCGTGCACGCGGCGGCAGAAGACGGAGTCCCCTTCCGCGCCATTGCGGAAGCCATCGGTCGTGGCCTGAACGTGCCGGCGAAGAGTATCTCGAGCGAGCAAGCCGCTCAGGTGTTCGGCGGCTTTTTGGGCATGGTTGCGCAGCTCGACAACTTGACCTCCAGCGCACGCACGCGCGAAGTGCTCAAGTGGCAGCCAGCGCACGCTGATCTCCGGGCGGACATTGCAGACGGCCACTATTTTGCGCCGCCCAGCGCAGCGTAACGCTCGGCTCGGCCCCGGCTCAGCCCGCCGCCATCGGCGGCATCTTATCGAACGTGGGCAGGGCGGGGTCGACTCGGTCCCAGGCCGGCCCCGTGGAGGCCCAGATCAAGCGCTGCGGCTGATAGCGCTCCGGCTCGTCCAGCGTGCCCGCGCGCACGACGATCACCTCGGGCACGCTCGGAAACAGCGTGTACACCGGCGTGCCGCACGTCGGGCAGAAGGCACGCGCCTTCACCGTCCCGTTGTCACCGACGAAGTCATGACTCTTCGCCGCGCCGGTCACGTTGGCCGCCGCCCGCGCAAAGGTGAGGTACGAGCCGTGCCCCGTGCCGCTGTCGCGCTGGCATTGACGGCACTGGCAGTCGGTGGAAAGCAAGGGTTCACCGTTCATTTCGTAGCGGAGCGCGCCGCAGCCGCAGCCGCCGGTATAAGCTTTGCTCATCGTCTTTTCTCCTGTCGTGGTTTTGGTGGTTAGTGCAGGTCGCTGGCAAGCGTGCCAAGTCGCGTCAGCACCGTGTGCCAGCCGTCGCTCATGTTCTTGAACGCCGTGTCATTCGTCGGCAAGACGAAGCCAGAGTGGACGAGTCGCAGCCGCGTCCCGCCCTGAACCTTGCTCAGCGTGAGCGTCACCACCGTATCCAGAGGCGAGCCGTAGCCCTCGTTGCACTCGTGCCCGCCCTGCCAGGAATACGCGAGCCGCTCATTTTGCACGACCTCCAGCACTTGGCATTGGATCGTGCCGTCCCAGGCGCCGCTCGGCTTGGTCTGAAAGGTGAAGCGCGTGCCGGCGACGGCGGCGAACCCGGTCGGCTGCATCATCCAGCGCGCCATCAGTTCGCCGTCCGTCAGCGCCTTCCACAGTGTCTGTGGCTGGTGCGGGAACACCTCGTCGACCACGATCTCTTGGCTGCGGGGTTCTCGCGCGGTGTCGTTCATGGGTCGATTTCCTCGAGCAGGGTTCGGAGTTTGTTGAAGCGTTTGCGCCAGAAGGCGCCGTAGTGGCTCATCCAATCGGCGAGTGGCGCGAGCCCCTCCGGTTGAGCGCGGTAAAAGACGTTGCGCCCTTCGGGGCGCTCGACGACGAGCCCGGCCTGCTTCAGCGCCTTGAGATGCTGAGAGACCGCGCCCTGGGTCACGCCGCTCTTGCGAGTCAACTCGACGACGCTGATCTCCTCACTGCCGGCGACACGCTCGAACACCGCGCGCCGGGTTGGATCGGCGAGCGCGCGCATGACGGCGGTGATGTGAGCGGCTTCAGCCATGAGCAATCAATTAGCTCAGGCTCATTGATTAGTCAACACTAATTGTTCGAACGCGGCCCAATCGCGCGTCTGGCGACGACGCGCTCAGCGCACGAACGGCGCGGTCAGGTTCCGGGGCGGGCGCTGGCGGCCGACCAGGCCGGCGACGGCCAACAGCGCCAGCAGGTAGGGCGACATCACCAGCAGCGCGACCGGAACATGGATGCCGAGCGCGCTCGCCTGAAATTGCAGCGCGGCCGCGGCACCGAACACCACACATGCCACGACCACGCGCGGTCCGCTCCACGCGCCGGCGATCACGGCCACGATCGCGAGGTAACCGCGGCCGGCGGTCATGTTGGGCGTAAAGGCGTGCACATCGGCGAGCGCGATGAACGCGCCACCAAAGCCGGCCATCACCCCCGTCCACAGGATGGCGAGAGTGCGCACGAGACGGACGGGGGTGCCGGCGCGATCCGCCGCCTGCGCGTCTTCACCGACGGCCGTGACGGCCAGGCCCCAGCCCGTGCGTTTGAGCACCAGCAGCGTGAACGCGACGAGTAGTAAGCCGACGTAGGCCAGGCTCGACTGCCCGAACAACCCTTCGCCGATCAGGGGCAGGCGATGGAGCAGCGGGATCTGCAGCTGATCGAAGCCAGCCAGCTTGTCACCCGCGCCATCCCCCAACAGACGACGCGCGGCGAAGCTCGTGAAACCAAGCGCGAACGCGTTCGCGGCGATGCCCACGACGAGCTGATTGGCACCCGCCCTGACCGTGAAGAACGCTTGCCCGGCCGCAAATAGCAGCGCCGCGAGCATGCCCGCGCCCACGCCGACGAGCGCGGACCCCGTGGCGAGGCTGGCCATGGAGGCGCCAAAGGCGCCCGTCAGCATCATGCCCTCGAGCGACAGGTTCAAGACGCCCGCGCGCTCCGACACCAACTCGCCGCTGGCGGCGAACAGGACCGGTAAAGCGAGCCGCACGCCGCCCGCGATGTAAGCCGTGATTTGTACGCCGTTCATGACATTGCCCTTCGTGGTTTGATCCGGCGGAGCCCGAGGCCCGCGGAGGCGGCAATCGTGATCACGATCACCGCTTCGACGATCACGATCACCGTGGACGGCACTCCAACGCCGACCTCGAGTGAAATTCCCCCCGTATCGAGAAAGCCGAACAAGAGCGCGGCGAGCGCGACACCGGGCGCCGAGCCACGCGCAAGTAAGCCGACGACCAAGCCTTGAAAGCCGTACCCGGACGAGAAGCCGTCGCGCAGGATGAACGGCGTGGACAGCATGAGGATGCCGCCCGCCAGCCCCGAGGCGCCACCGGCGATTGAAAGCGCAGCGATCTCCATGGCGGCAGGCGAGATCCCGGCACGGGCGGCGGCCTGCTTGCCGAGCGCCACGCTGCGCAGCTTGAGCCCGAACGCGCTGTAGCGCACCAGCACGGCGACCGCCACCAAGACGAGCGCCGCAATCACGATGCCGATCGTGCCCTGCGCGCCGCCACCGAGCGGCAGTAGCGCGAGGTGAGTGGCCTCGGGCAACGGCGGCGAGTTCGGCAGCGTTTGCGCAGAGGTCGCCGCTTGGCGCAACAGGCTCTGCTCGTGAACGGCGACCGACACCAGGCCGATGGCCACGAAGTTCAAGAGCAGCGTCGAGATGACCTCGCTCGTGCCGCGCCAGGCCTTCAACGCGCCCGCGATCGCGCCCCAAAATGCGCCCGCAACGATCGCGGCGAAGAGCGGCACGATCACGGGCAGCGGGCCCGGTAGGCGCGCGGCCCCGTGCAGCCCGATCGCGGCCGCCGCGAGCGCGCCCAGGTTGATTTGGCCCTCACCGCCCACGTTCGTCAGCCCGCAGCGCGAGGCCACGACGAACCCGCCGCCGACCAAGGCCAGCAACGCGGCGGCATTCAGCGACGCGCCGAGCGCGTACGGCGTGCCGTACATTCCGTCTCTCAGCGCGCTGAGCGCGTCGCCGAGCGGCGCGCCGGCAAGGACGATCAACCCGAGACCCAGCACGAAGGCGGCCAGGGTCGCAAGAAGTGGGATCCGGAGCGGCTTCAAGCCGTCGGCCGCGCGCGTGACCAGGGCGTTTAGAGAAATCACGACTTCACCTCACCCACTGACATCAACGT
>FSWQ01003519.1_pt1 | contig 17252 bp, 13 predicted proteins | sample 1637691 | NCBI WGS metagenome assembly FSWQ01 (sample SAMEA3914814, study PRJEB12502) | metagenome | biome: forest; material: soil | place: USA | collected 2011-09-16 | depth 0.1 m | reverse complement strand
GCGCGGCCTTCTTTGTAAGCGGCGTTGCTCTTGAAGCTGCGCTGGGCGCGGTCCTTGTAGACCTTGGCTGCCACGACCTCGTCACCGTAGGCGACCGCGAAGACCTCGGCCTCCTTGCCACTCTTCAGACGACCATAGATCTCGCTGATGACGCCTTCGGCGAGGAGGGATTCGAGACTGCTTGCCAAGAGATTGCTCGGGAAACGCGGGGTTGACCCGAATAGCACGTTCGACCCGTCGTTGTTGCCCGTGATAAGCCCGGCGCGCGCACCCACAGTCTCGACAGCTTATTAAAGTTTGACTGGATCAAGGGCAAGGGTCCTGTTTTCTCCGAGTTTCGGCGAATCGGAACAAATGTTTCGGCCGGCTCGTTAGCAGCGGACGGCCCGATGGAGCGGAATTTTTTATGTGATGACAGCGCTCAACTTCGGCCAGCCGGAGTCCGTAGGGATGGGTAGGCGTTGAACCACGCGGTGTCGTCATGATGATCGAATCGACCGAACAATTCCAAGCCTCGGCGGCCATCGAGATTCGGCGCGGGCCGAATGAAGTGGACGAGCTGGACTTCGAGCGCCTACCGCTGGCCACTCGCACCAAGTTACGCATCCTGCAGGAGCATGGCGTGCTTCGCCTGCGCCCCAGCGAGCAACGCGCTCCACGCGACGAGTAACACCGCTGCGCTGCAACTAGCGCCTGCGAACGACTCGGAGTAGCCGTCACTACTCGGAGGCAACGATGGCGAGCAATCAAGAACTGACGGGACCGGATCTCGGCCGCGGCATCGACGCAGCGGAGCTAGCCGAAGGACGGATGCTCGTGGGGCATGTGGCGGGCGAGGCGGTGCTCGTGGCGCGTTCGGGCGGTCGCGTGTTCGCGGTGGGTGCGCAGTGCACGCACTACGGCGCGCCGCTCGCCGACGGCTTGCTCGTCGGCGATACCGTGCGCTGTCCGTACCACCACGCCTGCTTTTCGCTCGCGACGGGTGAAGCGCTACGCGCCCCCGCGCGCGACGGCATCGCCTGCTTCGACATCGAGGAGCGTGCGGGCAAGCTTCACGTACTCGGTAGGCGCTCGCCTGCGCCGCACCCCAACGTGACGGGGCCGAGCTCGGTCGTGATCGTCGGCGCGGGCGCCGCGGGCAACTCGGCGGCAGAGAAATTGCGCCGCGAAGGCTACGCCGAAAAAATCACGCTACTGAATGCCGAAGCTTCGCTGCCGGTTGACCGCCCGAACCTCTCCAAGGACTACTTGGCCGGCAACGCACCGGAAGAGTGGCTGCCGCTGCGTTCGGACGACTTCTACCGTGAGCAGCACATCGAGCTCTTGGCGCAGCCCGCAAAAAGCTTGAATCTGAGCCAAAAGACCGTGACTTTGGCGGACGGTTCAGAGCTCGGCTACGGGGCACTGCTGCTGAGTACAGGAGCAAGCCCGATCGTGTTGCCCATCCCGGGCGCGCGGCTTTCACACGTGCACACGTTGCGTACATTGGCCGACAGCCGCGCGATCATCGCCGCCAGTGCCAACGCCAAACGCGCCGTGGTGATCGGAGCTGGCTTCATTGGACTCGAAGCGGCAGCGTCGCTGCGCGCGCGCGGCGTCGAAGTCACGGTGGTCGCGCCGGATGCGCTCCCTTTGGGACGCGTGCTGGGCGAAGCGCTAGGGCGCGCCGTGCAGCAGTTGCACGAGTCCCATGGCGTAAAATTCCGACTCGGCGCGCGGCCCACCGCGATCGCCGAACACACGCTGACCCTCGACGACGCAAGCGAGCTTTTGGCCGACTTGGTCGTGATGGGCGTGGGCGTGCACCCCGAGCTCGGCTTGGCCGAAGCGGCGGGCCTCAGCGTGGATCGCGGCGTGCTGGTAGACGAGTACCTGCGCACGAGCGCGCCGGACGTGTACGCCGTCGGCGACATCGCGCGCTTCCCGGACGCGCACGGTGGCGACAAGATCCGCGTGGAGCATTGGGTGGTGGCCACGCGCCAGGGCGAGGTCGCGGCGCTGAATCTGCTCGGGAAACAGCAGCCGTTCGACGCGGTGCCGTTTTTCTGGAGCAGCCACTACGACCGCACGATCAACTACCTGGGCCACGCCGAGAGCTGGGAGCGCATCGACGTCGCGGGTAGCATCGAAGCATTCGATTGCAGCGTCGCGTATCGCAAAAACGGACGCACCCTGGCGTTCGTGACGATCGGACGAGACGTCGCGAGCCTCGAAGCAGAACGCGCGCTGGAGCTCGGCGACGAAGCCGCACTCCAGCGCCTCGTGCCGACTACTTGAGCGTCACTGCGATGCGGCTGATCAGCGCGCTGAACGCGGGCCGATAGGCGAAGTCAGCGCTGCTGTCGTCCACTAAATTCGTCGGGCAAATCGAGGCCGGCACCGCTCGAGCACCGAGCAATTGCGCGAAGCTCAGCTCTCGCGCGCCGGGATAGCCCTTGCCGTAGTATTGGGTGCTGTTCGCAGGGCCGCCCGCGGGCGGCTGACACAGCGGACTGTTGGCCGCCGTTACCGCGCTGAGGTCGCCCGTCTTGCTCGGGGAACAATCACAAGCCGCGTCGCCTAAGCCGCACGGCTGCGACTCGGCCAACGCGAACGTGCAAGCGTATTGCAGGTCGGCAAAGTCGGGCACATTTTGCTCGTGACCGTTGATCGGGCTCGCCGTCGGATCATCGGACGAGGCAGGCACGATCGGGAGGCCGACGAGCGGGTTGACGCCGCTGCGCTCTGCGATCGACTCACGCATGAACGGATCGGTCGGCGGCACGCTGCGCTTCGGGTCACCGAGCAGCAGGAGCCAACGCGCGTTACTGGCCAGGCCCGCGCCGCCCAGATACTGAATATCGTGCCCCGCGGTTGCGCTGGCGGTGCTCGCCAGATCTTGCCACGGCGCCCCGATGATCAGAGAAACGCTGATCATCGTCGCCGAACGCGGACCCTTGCCGTCGCGTGCGGCGAGCAACGGATTGGGCACCAACTCCTGAGCGCGGTTGTGCACCATCGGGTTACTGAGCGCGTCGCTGTAGCGTTCGATCGGATACAGCAGATCGAAACCGAAACGCTGATGCTGATTGTAGCAACGCAAATTGAGCGAATCATGCAACGCGTCCCACGTCGCGTAGGATGCCCCCGCCGCCTTGGTGCTACACACGCTGTCTTGCGCGAGGCTCGAACAGCCGGCGGGCGGCGTCGTTTCGTTCTGGGCACACGAGCGACAGCATGCGTCGTTGGGATTGGTCGCGCAGGCGGCGGTCGAAAGCGGCATGCGCGCAGACGAGCCCACGAACCAACCCACGCCGCTGTCCATGATCGAGCAATCGCTCTCGTCGCTCAAGATGACCACGGCGACGGCCGAGTCCGGACGCAAAAACGAGTTTCGTTGCGTGAGCAGCGTGCTGTTGATGCCCGTGGGAGTACTCTCCTGGCCGACGAGGTCGACCGAAACGGGTGGCTCTGGGTCGACCAAGAAGCGATACATCGCCTCGAGCGGCGCTTCGTAGCCGCAGCCAGTTTCGGCCGCGGCGGCGACCATCGCCTGCAGATCGGTGATCACCGGGCCAACGTCACTCACGCCCGCTTGGCCAGTGGTGTCGAACGACAGGTAGCCGGAGCCCTGATAGCTCGCCAGGTTGTCGCGATGCGACGGCAGCAACTCGGCTTGGTCATCGAGATGATCATTCGCGCCAGTGGCCGTCGCGCACACCGAACCGCCGTGGCTTCCGATGCTGGTCGTGATCACGCCCAAATGCAGATCACTGACTGGCGTCATTTCACGGGTTCCGCCGGCGCACGCGGCGGCGGCCGAGCTGGGCTGCGTGGCAGCTGGTTTGCCTTGTGCGTCGACGCACAGCGGATTGACCAGGCGGTTGACGAAGTTCGGCAACGACGAGCGCAGGATGTTTTGTTTGTCGGCCATCGACACCGAGTTGTCGACCACGAACAGCACGTCGAGCTTGTCGGACGTCTGCTGCGGGCCGATGTCGATGGTTGGGTAGCCTGCGGCGCCACCGGTGTTGATCACGACGCCGCCGGTGCCACCCGTGCCTGCCCCCGCAGTGCCGCCGCTGCCGCTATCGCCGGAGTCGCCGCCCTCGCCCGCTTCGGAGGTGTCTGCGCCTGCGACGCCAGCGCCGCTCCCGCCCGCTGAGCCGAGCGCGCCCGACGTGCCAGCCGCGCTCGAGCCGCCCGCTCCCGCGTTGAAGGCGCCCGCCGTGCCGGCACTCGCGCTCTCGCTGCCGGCCTTGCCGGCCGTCGCCGCGGGCGAATTTTCATCTATTTTCGTGCCGCCACAGGCACCGACCAAGCCACCCAACACGACGCCGCCCAAGATCGTAAGAATGCTCGTCCGCATGTAACCCCTTGCTTGCCAAGTCCCGAAAAGTGAACGTACCCGACCCGGCGTACTACGACGCCACCCGAAAGTATGTTCCCCGGTCGGGGGCAGAATCAAGGCGAGGCGACAGAAATCGCCGAAAATAGCCCGCTCGAGACGGACTCTCGAAAGCAATAAGAGACGAGCCGGGCGGCTTCTTCCTCGGGCTTGTCCGCGACCAGGCGTTGTACCTCAGCGAGCGCGGCTTCCAACGTGGCGCCTTCGCTGAGCGACTCGATCAGCGCGACGAGGGTGGGCTCGAGCTCGAGCCGCCACACGCTGCGTCCCGTGCGATACACCGCGACCGCCACGGGGCGTGGCCCTTGCACAGTCGGTGACTGACGTCGACGATAAGCCTGCAGGTAAGCGTTTACGGGATACTCCAAGTGCAGGATGCGGAGCGATGGATTCAACGTGAAGCGCGCGCCCGGCCAGCGCTCCGCCGGCACTTTGCCGAGGTCCGCGAAATCGATCGCGTGCGCGGTCTCGGCATGAATGCTGAGCACGATCGCCCACTCGAGGGCCGCCAAGTCTGCGGCGAAACCGGGCACCGGTAGCGGCTGAGTGCGGCAAAACTCGGACATGTGTCGCCCAAAGTAATTCAAGCTCGGAGCGCGCGACGGATGCGCGGCGATGTACGCGCGACACAGCGTTTCGAACGTGTCCTCGCCCAGCGCGTGCTGCAGCACGGGGTAGTCGTCGACCAAGCACTCGATCAGGCGCGCATGATAACCCCTGCGGTAGATGTCGACGCGTTCGGCCGAGCTGAGCGTGGCGCTCGGCTTGATCAAGCGCGCCGCCGAGCGCTCGTCTAGCGGCGCGGGCTCGGCCTCGGGCGTGCTGACGATCGCGGCGAACCACTCTTGCTGAGCGCGCAAAGAGAGCGCGCCCTCGGTCCAGGCGGGGGCAGCGCCGAGCCGGCCCCTTTGCGGGTGGTGCGTGTGCTCCGCGCTGGGCGTTGCGCTCGCGCGTTCGTGAAGGCCGAGCGCGTCCGCGGTGGCTTCACGGTTCACGCTCACGCAGCCACTCCGATGAAGTCGCGCGCGCGCAGCGCCTCGCGGTGTGTCTCTTCGAAGCTCGGGATCTCGGCGTCCCACTCCAAGAGCACGGACACACCGTTCGCGCGGCGATACGCCTCGCCGAGCAGTCGCCACACCGGGTCGATCACGGGGCCGATGTGGGAGTCGATGATGTGCGTGCCGTGATCGGTGTGGCCGGCCACGTGACACTGCACCACGCGCTCGAAGGGCAGCGCGTTCAAATAGGTCAGCGGATCGAAGCCGTGGTTCTTGCTCGAGACGTACACGTTGTTGACGTCGAGCAAGAGCGCGCAGTCCGCTTCTTCGGCGAGCCGCGCCAAAAACTCCCACTCGGGCATCGAATCGGCGGTAAATTCGGCGTAGCTCGAGGGGTTTTCGAGCGCCAAGGGCGCGCCCAGGAAATCTTGCACGGCGCGGGTACGCGCCACCACGTGGGCAAGCGCCTCTTCCGTGTACGGCATGGGCAACAGATCGTGCGTGTTCTTGCCAGCCACGCCGGTCCAACACAAATGGTCGGAGACCCAGCGCGCATTGCAACGCGCACGCAGCGCTTTCAGCTCGTTCAGGTATTCGCGATCGAGCGGATCGGTCGAGCCAATGGACAGCGACACGCCGTGCATGACGACTGGGTAAGCGTCCGCGATCTGATCCAGAAAATCCAAGGGACGCCCCGCGGTCCGCATGTAATTCTCACTCAGGATCTCGAACCAGGCGACGGCCGGCTTTTGCTCGAGGACGGTCGAGTAATGCGTGGTCCGCAGGCCGAGGCCAATGCCGAGGTTGGGCAGTGAGAACTTGTTGGCCATGCGGAACTACTCGAAAGAAAGACACGCTACGCCGGCAGCGGCCGACGTAGCGCGCTCGAGCCGAAACTCAGCCCTTGCAGCCGCCCTGACCCTTACAGTCATTGTGGCCCTTGCACTCGTGCTTGTCGGTCTTGCAGCCGCCCTTGCCCTTGCAATCGTTCTTGCCCTTGCAGTCGTGCTTGGCGCCGTCAGCGGTGGCGTCAGCAGCGGCCGCAGGAGCGTCGCTAGCTGCGGGAGCATCGCCAGCCGCCGGCGCGTCAGCGGCCGGAGCGGGCGGCGCTTCAGCCGGAGGCGTCGAACCGCCACAGGCCGCAGCCATCATCCCAGAAACCGCAGCAGCCATCAGTGTGTTGGATAGATTCATTGCTATTACTTACCCTCGTGAAGTTAGCTAACAGCGTGCGCAGGTGACGCACGATGGTCTCGCAGTCCGTGGCGTTTCACGGCCCAGGTTCTTCGAGCGGTGCGCAGAGTCGCGCCGCTCACGCTTCCGGTCAACTTCTCGCTACGGAGCGCGAGTCGAGTCGCGCCGGAAACACGGATCGCCTTGCGTCGCATCGCCGTGCGTTGCGGTCGGCTAGCGCCCCGGACGACGGGCCGCGATGGCGTGGCGGATTGCAGCAAGCGGCGCCGCGTCGTCGAAGACGACCGAAGCGCCTTGCGCGCGCACGCCGAGGCGCGTGAAAAGCTCGTTAAGATCGACGGTTCCGGGCTTTTGTGCGAGGCGCTCGTACAGCTCGCGCAGCACGTCAGTGCCGGTAGCGCGCTGTGCAATCTCGAGCACTCGCGAAAGCGGCCAATAATCCTCGTCGGTAGCTGCGGTTTTGCCAATCGCGAGCAGTACGTCGTCCAAGGAGCGTTGGTTACCGGTGCGCTCGCGCAAAGTGACATCCGCCAGTAAACAAAAGAGCGCGCCACCCCAGTAGGTCCGTCCCCAAGTATGCGTGAACTCGAGCCCCTGATCGCCGGCCTGAGGTAACCCTTTCGGCATCCCGTCGACCATGTCCCGCCATACTTTCGCCTCGCTCACCAGGCCGACGCGCGCTCTTGCGATCGGTTCGAGGTACGTGGCGAGGCCCTCACTGAACCACGCGTGCTCGCGACCGAGATCGGGGAAATTGGCGTGGATCAACTCGTGCGTGACGACCCAATCAGCGCGCGTGGTTTGGGCGTTGACCAAGTCCGACGCGCGCACGAACACGCCCGGGCCACCGCCACCCAGCGTGAGGCCGCGCGTGTTGTCGCCCGAGCCCTTGACGAGCAGTACCAACGTGTGACGCGCGGGCAAGTGCCCTTGATAAAAGCTCGCGAGCGCGCCGGCAGAGTCAGCGATCCAGCCTCGTGCTTGGGCGGCCGTGAGCGACAGACCTTCTGGAGCCACGCCCAACTGCACGGTGGTGTCCCCCGCCGGCACTTCGCTGACTTGCAGCGGCCCGAATGCGGCATACGTCGCGTCGTCCAGGACGGCCACGCGCGCGTGGTACGTGTCCGTGCGATCCGCGACGGCGTGCAACGCCGTCACGAACCGTGCGCCCGGTCCGGGCTCGACGTGTAGCTCGAATTCCGCGTCTTTCACGTCCGTCCCTGGGTGCAAGAGCCAGGTCGAAGGCGGCGCGATCAACACCTCGCCGGCGGCGATGGCAGTGTCGGCTTCGGCGAGCTTCTGACACGCCTCACGCAGTGCGAGGCGATAGCGAACGCGGCAACCCGCCTCCCCCGAGCAAGGCACGAGCCAGCCCTCGGCCGAGCGCGGCACGACGGTCCAGCCCGCGCCCTGGGCCACCGCGACGGGCCCGACGAAAGCCGCAGCGTCGCTGTCGAGCGCGAAGGAACCGTCGTTTTTTCCGTCGAATTGAGCATCGACGGCCAGCTCACGGCCCGCCTCGAAGCGCACTTCGTAGCGCCAGGGCAGCCGGCTCGGCGAGAGCGCGCGATCCGGCGCGGGCGCGGGCGCGGCCGGCAGCGTTGGTTTCGGCGCACTCGGTCCCTTCGCGCAGCCGAGCGCGAGGGCACACGTCAGCGCCGAAGGCAGCAAACGGCGAGCGAGTAGACCGCGCAGGCCGCACGGTGCGAGACTCGGCGCGCCATGCTGAGACCCCTCGTCGTAGCGACCCGTTTGCGTGCGCTGAGCCTGCTCGAGCGCGTAGCTTGGCTCGCGCCGCTGCTCGGCCGCTTGTCGGTTGGGCTGTTGTTCTTGTCGACGGGTTGGGGAAAGGCGCACAGCCTGGACAAGGTGACCAAGTTCTTCATCGAACTCAAGATCCCGATGCCCGCGCTCAACGCGGTGGTCGTGGCCTACAGTGAGCTCATCTGCGGATCGCTCTTGGTGATCGGCTTGTTCACGCGCCTGGCCACCGTACCGCTGATCGTGAGCATGGTCGTCGCCATCTTGACCGCGAAGCTCGGCGACATTCATGGCGTGTTCGACTTGGTGGGCGCCGATGAGTTCACGTACCTGTGCGTGCTCATGATGCTGGCGGTGATCGGCCCCGGGAAGGTCTCGTTGGACGAGCTCTTGACCCGCGCTTGGTTGAACTCCAAGTCCGAACGCTAGAACGCAAAGCGAAGCTCAGGAAGCATTCTCTGCGGCCCGTCGCTCTTCCTCGTCGAGCGCGAGCTCGAGCTCCGGTGTCCAGAGCAGCACGCAATTTCGCCCCGTGTGCTTGGCCCGATAAAGCGCGCGATCGGCGCGCTCGACGAGCTCACGCGCGTTCGGCACCGAGCCCGTACCGTCGCACACGCTGATCCCGAAGCTCGCCGTGCACTGCAAGGTATGCCCTTGGTAAGCGTGGGAAAATTCGGCCAGCCGCGCGCGTAACCGCTCCGTCACTTCAGACACGCCTTGGCTCACGGTCTGCGTGAAAACGATGCCGAACTCTTCGCCGCCGTAGCGCGCCCCGGAGTCGGTCACGCGCACGCTGGACGTCACGATGCGCCCCACGTTGCGCAGCACTTCATCGCCCATGGCGTGACCAAAGCCGTCGTTGATGCGCTTGAAATGATCGATGTCGAACAGCACGACACCCATGGGTGTCTTGTAGCGAGTCGTGCGCTGCAGCTCGCGCACCAAGAGCGCATCGAAGTAACGGCGATTGAATAGCCCCGTGAGCCCGTCGGTATCGGCGAGCGCCTCCAGGCGCTTGTTGGCCTCGCGCAGCTGATCTTGCAGCACCTTGAGCCGGTAGTGCACCTTCACGCGTGCCAGGAGCTCGCGCTCGTTGAACGGCTTACTCACGTAGTCGGCCGCGCCTTGTTCGAACACCTCGAGCTTGCGGTTGGCGTCGCCATCCGCGGTCAGCATGATCACCGGGATGTTGACGAGCTCTGGGCGCGTCGCGCGCAAGGCCAGGAATTTGAGCCCATCGAACCCGGGCATGATCAAATCACACACCACGAGATCCGGCTGACGCTCGACCATCAACTTGAAAGCCTGAAGCCCGTCTCCCGCCTCGATGAACGCCCCGAAGCCCTCGACCCGCTCCAGCACCCCTTTGATCTGGCTGCGGATGCTGGGGCTGTCGTCGACAACGAGGACTAGAGCACCCATCCTGCCAAGGTAGCGTGGTCCTTCGGGGCCACCAATGCAGCATTATGAGTGATGGCTTTGGGTGGCGCGCTCGAACTGCTCGGCCCGCGAATCGAATGCTGCGCTCATTTTCAGGTGTCGGTGCAGGTGGGATGGCGGCGTGCCCCAAATGCGCTGACGTAAACCGCACTCCGCGCGCGAAAGTTGAGCGAAACTGAGCGCCACTCTGGCTGCCTCGCCTTTCTTCACCGACCGCTCGCGCTGCTTCGTGCGGTTGCTGCTGGTTCTGGTCACCCTGTGCTTCCCTGCGCGGGCGCAGGCTCATGCCAATGGTTCCGCCACCGAAGGCTGTAGCTTCTGCCACAACGGCGGCAAACCGCCGACGGTGCTGATCACGCCGGATCTGACGACGTTCGAACCAGGACAGGTCGTGAAGCTCACGGTCAGCGTTTCGGCGACCAACGGCAACGAGGCCGGCTTTTACTTGGAGTCGAGCGTCGGCACATTCAGCATCGTCGAAGCGGGCACCGCGCTCGCCGGCAACGGCGTGACCCATAGCGCACCGAAACGAAATGGTAGCAGCGGCAGTCCAATCACCTTCACGGTGGCGTGGACGGCGCCCGCGCTGCCCGGCGGTGTCGACTTCCAAGCTTGGGGAAACTCGGCGAACGGCGACGGCACCACGCGCGGTGACGGCGAAGGGACGGCCTTCTTCAGCACCGCGTTCGGCTGCGCGGGCAGCAAATTTTATCGCGACTACGACGGTGATGGCGTGGGCGCCGAGTCCTCGGGCTACAGCATCGCCTGTAGTCTGCCGCTGAACTACTCGACCGAGCTCGGTGACTGCGACGACAACGACCCGAAGATCTTCGCCGGCGCGAGCGAAGTCTGTGACGGCAAAGACAACGACTGCAACGGCCAAGTCGACGAAGGCTTGGCCATCTCGACGTACTGCACGGACGCGGACCTCGACGGGCACGGCGTCGTCGGCCAAGCGACGGTCATGGGCTGCGCACCGAGCAAAGGCTTTGGCTCGTGCGACAACGACTGCAACGACGACGATCCCACGATTTACCCGGGTGCCACCGAGATTTGTAACGACAAGGACGACAACTGCAACGATCGCGTGGACGAGAACGCGCGCGTGATTTGCGGACTGGGCTGGTGTGCCCAATACGCCGAGGGCTGCACGTCGACGTGTACGCCCGGCGCGCCGCGCGTCGAGGCGTGCAACGACTTCGACGACGACTGTGACGGCGTAGCCGACAATGGCACTGACCTCGAGCTGTGCGGCAAACCGGGCCTGTCGTGCAAAGCCGGTTACTGCGTCGGCGCCGATTCGGGCGGCGTTAGCAATGCCGGGAGCAGCAGCGGGGGTCTCGGCACGGAAGGCGGCAGCGCGGGCGCGCTGCCAGCGGGCGCGGTTGGCGGAGTAAATGGCAACGGGACGAGTGAGGGACGAGCTGCTGGTTGCAGCGTCGCGCTGGCGAGCAAGCCTCTTCCGCCCGCGCTCGTGTTGACCCTCCTCGGGCTCGGCGCACGGCGTCGTCGCAGGCGGCGTGGCTGAAAATTTGGCCCATGCTCCGGTCTTCGGAGACGCTGGGCGACATGGAGCATCGCTGCGAAGTCTGTGAGTCGTTTCGTCCACAAGGCGATCTCAATGCAGCGCAGCCGCTGCTCGAGGTGCGCTTCGGCGAACGGAGTGTGCGGCTGTGCCGCGGGCACGCGGGGATCGCGAAAAACTCCGGAGTGTCGTCGCTCGAGGAGCTGCGCGCGCTGTACGCGGAGAGCGCAGGGCAACGCTCTTACATTGCGCGGCGCGCGCGCATCGCGCAGTCGAATGCGAGCCGAGTGCGCAGCCCTGGCCGTCGCGCCACCGATTCAGTGCGCTGAGCTCAGCTTACCTTTCGGCACAATCTGCGACCTGAAAGCTCGCGCGGGCCCATTCTCGCGCTGATGCGGTTACCCTAGGGATCATGTCGTCGAAGTTCGGCTGGGTGCTCATCTGCGGCTTGTTACTGAGCGCGTGCAGTTCCGACGCGGGGAGCAAAGGCGCAGGCAGTTCCGGCAGTTCCGGGAGCCCGGGCAGCGGGGGTGACGTCGGTTCGAAAGCAGGCAGCGGTGGGAGCGCACTGGCCGGCGCAGGCGCGAACAACGGCGCCGGCGGAGCGGCACCGGGCGGAGCGGGGGCGAGCAACGGCAGCGGTGGCACAGCGCCAAGTAGCGCGGGCCAATCGGGGGCCAGCGCTGCGGCCGGCGCAGCCGGCGCGCTGGTCACCACCGCCGTCACGATCACGCCGCACCCGATCGCGCTCAGCGCGGGCAAAGCCTACAACGTCGCGGACGACTTCTTCGACGACGGCTTCATCCCGCCGAGCCCGCTCGCCAACTTCGGTTTTCAAGCGCAGATCGTGCCCGTCCCTCACGCCGACGGCAGCCTGGACGTTGCTTGGCTCGACTACACGAGCGGCAAGGGCAACCCCATGGCGCTGACCGCCTTGGGCATGATCTACATCACGCACATCGATGCCGCGCTGAGCACGGGAACCACGCTGGCCACGGGCATTCAGTCGTATCGTTTGCTGGGCTTCACCATGGACCCGAGTGGCGCGTTCTACATCGCGTACTCTGCCGATTCGCCGCTCAAGACCAGCATCAAAGACGACGCCAACAACGTGGACGGCAACGAGCTGCGCATCGCCAAATCGACCACGCCCGATTTCACGACCAAGGCCTGGGACAGCCTCGTCTTCGGCGACGAGGACAACACGCTCGACGGCTCCAAGGGCAATCCGGGCAACGCCGGCTCCGGCGTGCTCGGCTTCGACACCACGAACCAGAAGCTGGTGGCCTACCTGGCCCATCAGATGGCCTGGAAAGACACCAGCGCGCAGGGCTTCACTCGGCACCAAGCGGGCTATTTTGGCTATTTCGATCCGGCAACGGGCATGCAGATTTCGGCCGGCGGCAACTCCACCCAAAACACGGGCGCCGGTTGGTTCTATTCGCACAACTTCGATCAACGCTTGCTGATCGATGGCGGCGTCTCGTACGTGCTCGCCCACGGCGACGCTTATGATCGGCAGCTCGGCTTCGCGGCGTGGACGTTGGATAGCTATTCGAAGAAGAACGACACCACGTTCAATCAGTCTTACTTCACGATCGCGGGGACCGAAGGCGACAACGAGACCGACACCGAGACCGGTCAATTCATCAAGCTGAGCGATGGCCGCTTCGTGATCATCCACACGACCTCGCAAACGCGCACCGCGCGTGACGTGCGCGTGGTGCTGGCCGACGGCACGAGCGGGATGCCCATCTCGGAAGCGTGGCTCACCACGAACACCGGCACCACGCAGGCGACCACGCCCAAACTCGAGCTCCTAGGAGACAAGCTGTTCGTGAGCTACGGCCTGTGGGATTCCACGAGCCGCACCAACCACAAGGTCGACTGGTACTCGATGCTCATCGATCTGACGTTGCAGCCGGTGGGGGCGGCAAAAGCGGCGACGGGCATCGAGTTCGTGACCAGCTCGCCGCTGTTCCGCTTTACCGGTGGGCCGAGCGCGGGCAGCGTGGGCTGGGTCTCGGGCAACGCCATGCATACCCTCAGCGTGGACGTGGCCAGCCCCGCGCCCTGAGCATTGCGAGGCATGCCCGAGGACGCTTCGGCGTTGATGGACACATGGTATTCTTGGGTCAATACTCGGCGGCCGTGGTCCGCAAGCAGGGTCGATTTCGCGCATCGGGGGGCATCGCCATCGGCTTGCTCTCGGCATTTCTCGCCTGCGCTGGTTGCCAAGACGGTTATCCGATCCCGGCGTCTCAATGCGATGAGTGGTGCGATGCGACGAAGTTCTTCGGGTGCTTGCCTTACGATCCCGCGGGCTGCGTCGTCACTTGCAATCACCACGGAGGAGACGCGACTGAGTGCCGCTCCCAGCTCGACACCTTGCTGAGTTGCGTGCGCAGTCAACCTTCTGAAGTGACTTGCGTGGAGTTTACCGGTGACGTCTGCTTCCAGGAGGAGCAAGACTTCGAGACCTGCTCGCGTCCGTACGCAGACGCCATCGGCGCCAGTTGCGCGAGCCTTCTTTGCTCCGGCGGTTGAGCGATTGACTCGCTACCGTCGCTGTCGACGAGCGTTCAAAACGCGCCCTCTGCGCCGATGCTCGGAATGGTCACGGGGCCAACCTGATCGTAGTTGCAGCTAAACGCGTTGCAGTTACCGTCGACGGTTTCTTTGTTCAGCGTGGTGTTGAGCACTTCCAAGGTGAGGCCCCACCAGACGTCGGGCGCCTTGATGTACCAGCGCTTCTGCAGCTTGAAATCCAGACGCCAAAACGGCGGAGTGCGCGGCGGCGCTTGCGCGGCCTGGACGTAAGCCACGTGCGTCGGGACGCCGCTGTAAAACAACCAGCGTCCGCCGAGACGCCAGTTCCGTCCCAAATCGCCGGAAAGCGCGACGTTCAGCACGTGCGTGCGGTCGCTCCTCGCCGGCCCTTGCAAAGTTCCCTCGCTGCGCGTCGAGCGCGACAACGTGTACGACACGAAGCCACCGACGCGGCGCGACAGGCTGCGCCGCAACATCAGCTCGGCGCCGTAGGCCTGACCGGTCGCGCGCGCGTCAGTCACGTGCGGCTGGTTCGTACTTTGCAGTTGAGTCAAGCTGATCAGGTCCGTCAAATGGAAGAACGCGCTCTCGAATACGCTGATTGACGACTCAAAGCCGGAGGGCAAGGAGTACGCGATGCCCGCGCTATACTGAAGCGCGGTCTGCAGGCCGCCCGCGAGTGACGGCTTGAAGCCGGGGACGGGCACGACGAAGCTCGGCGCTTGGTGCACGAGCGCGAGGCCGTGCGTGACGGAGAGCTTCTTGCTCAAGGTGTAGCGCGCGCTGATGCGCGGATCGATCGCGAGCGCGACGCGACCACCAGAGACGAACACATCCGCGCGCAACCCAGGGGTGACCTCGAGCTTCGGCGTGACGGACAGCACCGCGTCAGCCCAGGCCCCGACCGTCAGATCGCGGCGTGCCTGATCGAGGTTGAAGTGGTCGGTAATGACGCCATCCCCGACCCCGGAGTCGAAGCTCGAGGCCCGATTCGTCACCGTTTGCGACAAGGATTCGAACAGCACATCGCCACCGGCGCGCAGCAGCACGCGCTTGTCCAGCGCTTGCCGGTACTCCGAACGCACGCCCGCCATGTGGTTGAACACGTCGATGTTGCCGTCGTCCCCGCCCGTGCGATCACGGCCTACCATCAACGCGTTGCGCCAATTGCCGCCTTCGATGCGATGATCCCAGCGCAGGTCCAGACGGTGAAAGTTGACGTCGACCAGGGTGTCTTTGCGCCGCTCCGTCGCTGAGGTGAACCCGCCGTCGCTCGAGACCGAGTCGTCTTGATAGGCGGACAGAAAATCACCTGCACCGAAGCTGAGCAGCTCGATGCTGTTCTTCGCGTCGAGCTCGTAACGAACGCGCGCTTGGTAGTCCCAGTAGTTGACGGAAATGTCCGGCTGAACGAGCGAGAGCACCGCGCCCGTGTACGAGAAGCGACCGCCCACCATCGCCGAGCCGCGCCCGGAGGCGAACGGCGCTTCGATCGTCGCGCCGCTGTCGGTCACGCGAATCGTGGCTTCACCGTGGAAGCGATACGTCGGCGGTGCCATCTCGCCCGCCACGATCGCGCCCGCAAACCGGCCGTAGCGAGCGGGATAGGCGCCCGGATACAAGTCGACGTGATCGACGAACGCGGGCTGCAGCACGCTGGGACCGGCCGCAAAGTGATACAGATACGGCACCGGGATGCCGTCGAAGAAATAGCCGACGTTGCCCGGCGGCGCGCCACGCACGTAAAAATAGGGCAGCCCACTGACGATCGGCGTGACACCCGGCAGCGCTTCGATCGCGCGATACGCGTCACCGAATGCGCCGGGTAAATCGTGCACCTCGGCGTGGCCCAGCGTGAGCTTGAGCGGCTCGCGTTGACCAACGACCAAGATTTCTTGCATCGCCGGGGCGGGCGGCTTCGGCGTACCGCCTTGTGGCTCGGCGGAGACGGGCGGCGGGGTCCCGCTCGCTACGGACGCGGGGCTCTCGGTCGGCGGGAGAAATCGCACCGCAAAGCGGATCTTGACTGGGATCGGAACCGCGGCGAGCGTGGCCGGCTCGAATCGCCAGGCCTTCGTCGCTTCCCGCGCGCTGTCCGTGAACGGCGCCGCACCACTGATGACGAGGGCGCTGCTCACGCGACCGTCTTTGCCGATCGTCAACTCGAGCACCACCTGCTGCTCGCCCGTGGCGTGCGTTGGATAAGCGATCGGCGTCGAAAGCGCCCGCGGTGGCACGACCTGCACGACCGGTCGAGGCGCGGGCCGTGGTTCTGCTGGCGGAGCGGCAGGCTTCGGCGCGGGCGCGTGATCTTCGTCGATCGACACGGACTGTGCGTGCCCAGTCGACGCAACGAGCAGCCCGCTCAACACATAAACGGCTGCACAACGCGCCCTCAAGCTCCTGATGCCCTCATCCAACGAGCGTTATAGACGCTCGCGGATCCAAACGCGACCAACCAATCAGCCAAACCACTTGCGCCTTGACGAACCGTTTCCCACTGCAAAAGATGACTCCCCGTGTTCCGTAGGATCACGCCGCACCCGGCTTACTCGGTCCGCCGCAGCCAAACGCCGATCACCCCGTGCACTATTCCGGCGCGGGTGCAGCCAGCGTTTGCCGCGCGCGGCTGCGCATGCGTTCGAGTCCTCCGGCTTGGCGCCGGGCTCGCTTAGGTTCGAGGCCGAACCTCAGGTCCCGGATTGGCGTGCCCTCGCCCCGGACAACACGTAGTGCGTATGCACACGCGTCCGTGTACGCACTGGGTGTTCTTCTGTGGAAGGGCGTCCGCTCGGCGATTCTCGAAGGTCCGCGCCGACTCAGAGATCCCCGCCGCAGCAACCGCCAGGCTCATTGCCGGGCCAGCGGAGCGGCGACAGAGGTCACCTTGACGCGCGCGGCGAAGCGGCGCCAAGTGCCGGGCGTGACGCCGAGCCAAGCGCGGAAGGTGCGGTTCAGGTGCGCTTCGTCCGAGAAACCGCAGGCCGCGGCCGTTTCACGCACGCACAGGCCGCGCTCGATGTGACGGCGAGCGCTCTGCAAGCGCAGTAACTTTTGATACTGATGGGGCGCGACGCCGATCGCTTCTTTGAAGCAGCGCGCGACGTAGAACTTGGACAGGCCCACGTCGGAAGCGAGCGACTCGAGCGACAGTGGCTGCGTGAATTCATCATGCAGGCGGGCGCGCACTTTCGCTACCGCGGGGTGGCTACCGAGCGGGCGCGACGAAGGCCGGCGTTCGCCGCACAGCTCGAGCAACTGCCGCGTGCTATCCAAGAATTGCTCTTCGATGAACGAGGCATCGTCGGCATACTGAACTCCGGCGAGCAGGCCGAGGAACGACGCCCTCAGCCCAGGATGATCCGTTTGTGAGACTTTGAGATGGGTAGAACCGTTC
>FSWQ01002722.1_pt1 | contig 17284 bp, 12 predicted proteins | sample 1637691 | NCBI WGS metagenome assembly FSWQ01 (sample SAMEA3914814, study PRJEB12502) | metagenome | biome: forest; material: soil | place: USA | collected 2011-09-16 | depth 0.1 m | reverse complement strand
GTGGGAGGCGACCCAGCTTTAGAGAGAGAATGTGAGGAGAGCGGGCACGGGCGCGGGCACGGGCACGGGCACGGGCACGTTTACGGGGAGAGAGCGGACCCGGGGCTTAGGGCTTCGTTGGGTTCGGCTTGGTTGCGGGTTTGGAGGGTGCCTTGGGCGGCACGACAGAGGGCGGTGCGGGGGCTGGTTCTGGCGCGGCTTCTAGCGGCTGCGTCGCGTCCATCGGTAGCGATTTGCCGGGTTGGAAATCGCGCTCGGGATCGATGATCACGACCTTGGCGAAGTGCGAGAGCGGCTTGGCGATACGCGCTGCATCGCCCGCGACGACGAGCACCGGGTTCTTGAGCTTGAAGTACTTTTGCGCGGCGTCGTACACCGCCCCGTTGTCGAGCTTGCGAATCGCGGCGCGGTAGGTGTCGAAGTAGTCGTCAGGTAGCCCGAGTATCGCGAGCTTCACCGTGAGGTCTGCCACTGCGCCCAGCGTTTCGGTGCGGAACAGGAAGCTGTCCGAGAGGTAGCGCGAGGCCATGCCGACTTCGGCGTCCGTCGGGGGCGCGCTGGCGATCTTTTCCAAGTTCTCGAGCAGCGCTTGCAGCGCGAGCCCGGTTTTTGCCGTTTGCGTGCCGGCTGAGAGCACGATCGGCACTGGGCTGCGTGCGGGTTCTTCCAAGCTCGAGCCCGTGCCGTAAGCCAGCGAGCGCTTCTCGCGCACGTCCAAGAACAAGCGGCCGGCGACGCCGCCGCCCAAGATCTGGTTGGTCGCAGCGAGCGCGGGCCAGGCCGGCGTCGAGCGCTCCGGACCTAGCCCTGCGACGTAAATTTGGCTCTGCGCGCTGTGCGGGCGATCGACCAACCAGAGCGTGCGTTCTTCTTGCGGAAGCGGCGTGTTGTAGGTCTGGCCGCTGGGCTTCTCGCCCTTCCAGCCGGAAAAGACGCGCTTGGCCGCGAGCTCGGCCGTGGCCGCGTCGACGTCGCCAGCGATGACCAAGGTCGCATTCTTCGGCGTCACGTTGCTTTGATACCAACGCTTGCAGCTGGCGAGCGTCAGCTTGTCCAGCTCGGACGGCTTGGCGTCGTAGTGCGCGTAAGGGTGCACCGCGGTCGGCAGATCGAAGAGCTCGCGATACAGCACCATGGATGCCGCCCAGCCGGCGCTGGCCTTGGCCGAGTTGCGCACGCGCTCGAGCTCACGCTGCTTCAGCTTGTCGAACTCGACCGGCGCGAAGCGCGGTTTTTGGACCACCGCGCCGATCAGATCTAGGGCCGCGTCCAGATCGGCGGTAGTCACGGCCATGCTGATGCGCGTGGCGTCGCGATCGGTGCTGACCTCGATGCTCGAGCCGAGCGATTCGGCGCGCTCGGCCAGGTCGGCCGCGCTGAACGGGCCGGCGCCGCCCGCCTTGAGCAGCTCTCCCGCGATGGCGGCGACGCCCGGCTCGGTACCGTCGCTCGCGACGCCCGAGAACAGCACCAAGCGCAGCTCGATGATCGGGTAGGTCTTGCGAGTGACGACGCGTAGCTCGAGCCCATTGTCGAGCTGGCTATGCTCGATGGTCGGGAACTTGGCGTCCTTGGCGATGCCCGCGGGCGGTGGGCTCGCCAACGGATCCGCGGGCGGCGCGGGAGGCAACGGCGGAACCGCGGTGGCCACGACGGGCGCCTTCACCGGCGCAGGAGCCGCCGCGCAGCCGACGATGGCGAAAGCGGCGAACGCGACCGACGCGACCGACGCGACGAACGCGGCAGACGCGCGGCAAGAGAGCGGACGAGTGACGGATCGAATGGCTGACGATGAGCTCATGGCTTGCCTCCCTTGGCCGCGGGCAGAACTTCGACCAGCGAGCGACGCTCCGGGGTGAGGTAGCGGGCGGCCGCTTTTTGGATGGCTTCGGGGGTGACCGCTAGGTACTGGGACAGCTCGTGCGAAAGCAGCCGCGCGTCGCCCCAATAGGATTCGAACTCGCCGAGCTGAATGGCCCGGCCATTGTTGGTTTGCAGCCCGAACACGAAGCTCGAGCGAAGTTGGCGTTTGGCTTTGTCGAGCTCTGCTTTGCTCGGAGGCGCCTTGCGTAGTTGCGCGAGCGCGCCGTCCACGGCGGCTTCCACGTCGGACAGCTTGCCCTTGTCGGTGAGCACGGCCATCACGCTGAACTGATCGGGCCCGCGATGATCGTCGGTCCAGGCCGACACGCGCTCGGCGACGGCGCGGTCGTGCACGAGCTCCTTGTACAAGCGTGAGCTCTCGCCGCCGGTCAGGATCAGGCTCGCCATTTCCAGCGCGTAGTGCTCGGGCGTGCGCGACGCCGGGATCAAAAAGCCGAACATGAAGCCCGGGGTGCGCGCGTTCGTGTCTTCGACGGTGGCGCGGCCGGCATTCGGCGGCTCGGGTGGAGGCGCGAACACCAACGCGGGGACGTTTTTGCGCTCGGCGGCGCCGAAGTACTTCTGAACCAGCGACATGGCCTGATCGGGCTCGAAATCACCGGCGATGGTGAGCACGGCGTTGTCGGCGGCGTAGTGCTGATCGTGAAAATCTTTCACCCATTCGAACTTGGCGGCGTCCAAATCTGCCATCGAGCCGATCGTCGGGTGGGCGTACGGCGGGTAGCCCTTGAACACCAACTCACCGAGGCGGATCGTGCCCGGGACGTAGGCTTGGTTCTGGATGCGCATCCGAAATTCTTCTTGCACCACGGCCCGCTGGTTCTCGAAGTTCTCGGGCGTGACCGCGAGCCAGCGCATGCGATCCGACTCGAGCCAAAGCGCGAGCTCGAGCTCGTTGGCGGGCAGCACCTCGTAGTAGTTGGTGCGGTCGCTATTGGTCGTGCCGTTGAGGCTTCCGCCGCGATCGGAGATTAGCGTGAAGTGCTCGCCCTTCTTGGCGTGCTTGCTGCCCTGAAACATCATGTGTTCGAACAAGTGCGCGAACCCGGTGCGCCCTTCGACCTCACTGCTCGAACCGACGCCGTACGTGACCGAGACGGAAACCGTCGGCGCGGAGTGATCGGGGTTCATCACCACCCGCAGGCCATTGTCGAGCGAGGCGCGTTGAATCGACAGCCCAAAGCGCTCGAGCGAAGCGACGGCGGGATCGGGCCCGGCGACAGCGGGCGCTTTGCTGACGGGCGCGACCTTGGCCGCGGTCTCGGACGTCAGCGCGAGCACGTGATGCCGCTTGTCCTTGTCGGCCTTGGCGGTCTTGTGTTTGCTCTTGGTCGCGCTTTTCGCGGCCAGCGCCTTGGCCTTGGTCTTCGCTTTCAGCTTCTTTCCGGCGTGAGCTTTGGTGTCCGTGGTGGAAGAGCTCGCGGCGAGGCACGGCGCGCCGGCCGAACCCGCCAGCGCGAGGCAAATGAGGAGGACGTGCGTGCGCATCGCCGGCACACTTACCACGCCCCAGAGGCGCGCCAAGGGCCGTCTCGGCTCCCGCCTGGGCCGAGCGCTGGCGCGCGTCGTTTTTCGAGCGTCGGCCGCTCTCTTCGTTGAGCGGGCGCGCCGCGGGACGTGTCAAACTGTGCTGGGTCGTCGAACCGTGGAGGGCTGATGATTCGAGCAATCTCGGCGAGCGTTGGCTTTTGCCTGGTGATGAGCGCGGTATTGCCGGGCGCCGGCTGCGGGAGTCCCGAGCCGCCTCGCGTCGACCCTGCGAACCCGTCGGGCGGCTCCGCCGCGGGCACGGCCGGAAGTCCTGCTCAATCGAGCGCCGGCACGACCGCGAGTCCGGGCGCTGCCGGCCGCGATGAGTCGCCGAGTCGGGGCGGTGCGGGCACTGCGGGCGGCGTCGCGAGCCGCGCAGGCGCGGCGAACGCGGGGGCGAGTGGCGGCGTTGCGAGCGCCGGCTCGGGCTGCGACGCGCCGGGCTTGGTCTGGAAGAGCGCCAACAAAACCAATTACACGTCCTACCCCGAACCAGGCAGTGACGAATGCATCGAGTTCAGCGGCTGCATGTATGAAGGCCTGTTCGAGGCCTGTCAAAAGAAGCAAACGCTCGATTGGGTCAAGGCGCACAACGTCGTTGCGGCCTTCCCCTTGGCAAACCTAGAGCTTCACGATTTGTGCCTGAAATCCGGCGACAAAACCATCGTGGTCACCGTGTTCGATACCTGTGGAGACGACGATTGCGACGGCTGTTGCACCGAGAACAAGGGCAACAAGGACGAGCTGATCGACGTCGAGAGCTTCACCGATCAACGCTTTGGCGTCGAAGACGGCGCGATTCAATGGGCTGATCTGGGTCCGACCCAGAGCATGGGTTGCGCCGATTGAAGCTTTTGCGATCCTAGTTCCAGCGCGACCAGTCACGCACGTAGTAGCTGACCAAGGCTTGGTTGTTCAGGCTATTTTCTTCGGCCGGAACTTCACTCATGTCCGGGTCGAGCTCGAACAGGCCGGCCAAGATTGCGTCGTTCAAGTAGTGGAGCCCGGCTACGGGCAGGTGGACGGGCGCCGTGAGCGGTCGCTCGGCGGCGAGCACGAAGCCCCACTCTCCGAATGCGGGCACGAACGCATGGTAGGGCAGGGTAGACAGGCCCAGCCCCTGCAACGTGCGGTGCACGCACCAAAAGGCCGCCCGCGCGAACAAGGGCGAGGTCGCCTGCACGACCATCACGCCTCCCGGAGCAAGCCGCGCCCGCGCGGCACGGTAGAATTCCCGCGAGTAGAGCTTGCCCACCGAGTAGTTGCTGGGATCCGGAAAGTCGAACACGAGCACGTCGAATTGCGCGCGGCTTCGCTCGAGAAAACCGAACGCATCTTCGTTGAGCACGTGCACTCGCGCGTCCAATAACGCGCCTTGATTCAAGTCGCGCAGGCGCGGCATGGTCTTGGCGAGCTCGGTCACGCGCTCGTCGAGATCTACGAGAGTGACGGACTTCACCTCGGGCCATTTCAGGATTTCGCGGGTCGCGAGGCCATCGCCACCGCCGCCCACGAACACGCGCGAGCGAGCCTGGGCGCCGGCCAGCGTCAGCGCGGGATGAACCAGCGCTTCGTGGTAGCGCGCTTCGTCGCTGGACGAAAATTGCAGGTGCCCATTCAAGTGCAAAGCCACGCTGTCTCCGGTCTCGGTCAGTACGATGCGTTGGTAGCGTGACTGCTCGGCGTACAGCACGCGGCCCGGGTACACCGCCGCATCCGAAAGCTCGGTCACGCGCCGGCCTTGCGTGAGCGCGGCGAGCAGGACGGCGATGGTCAGCACGGCTCGCACGCGTGCCGCTTGCAACTCTGCAGCCGATGCCGAGCCCCGCAACGCATAGGTCGAGACGAGCGCGACGCCGGCATTCAATAGGCCGCAGGCGATCGAGGTCTGCACGAGCCCGAGACGCGGCACGAGGAACAGTGAAAACGCGAGCGAGCCGAGCAGAGCCCCCGCGTAATCGAAGCTGAGCGCGCGAGCCACGAGCTCCTTGAACGCCCAGCGCCGCTCCAGGATGCGCAACAAAAGCGGTAACTCGAGCCCGACCAAGATGCCGACCCCGACCACGTTGCCGTACAGAACGAACTCGAAGGCGGCGCTCGTGGCGTGCGCGATGAACAAGGCCGGCGCACTCAGGCCGCCGAGCAGCGCGGCGCCCAGCTCGACGTCGATGAACGCGCGTGTGAGCGACCGGTCAATCTGACGGGACAGGTAAGCGCCCAAGCCCATCGCCGACAGGTAGATGCCGATCACGAGCGAAAACTGCGTGACCGAATCACCGAGTAAGTAGCTGGCGACGGCCGCCATGCTGAGCTCGTACACGAGCCCCGAGGTGGCCGTGACGAGCACCATGCCGAGCAGCAGCGCCGCGTTGCCGCCTTGGCCGCCGCCAACGTGGCCAGCGTGGCGAACGGAAGAAGGGTTCGGCAGTGCCATGCTGGGCCTTCGGCGCCGTGTGTAGCATGTCTCGAGATCCGATCGCGGCTACGGAAGTGCTTATTGAAGCGCGCCGGCTGCACTTTTATCGAGTAGACTGCCAAATCAAGGTTTCTCAATGCTGGTGATGCTGGCTCCAAGCTTCGACGACGCGGGCGACGCCTATGGGCGCCTCGCGCGAGCGACCGGCATGCTGGCTTATGATTTGAAGTCGCGCATCAAGCCCGGAGTGTGGGGTGTCGTGCGCGCCCTCGCCGACCAAGAACAAGCCAGCCTCTTGGCGGCGCGCCTGCGCGAAGAAGGCTTTCCCGTGTTCGTCGTCCCGCGAGAAGTGGCGCACGATCCGAATCGGCGCATCGTCACGCTGCGCTCGCTCGAGCTCCGCCAGGATCAGTTGGTGTTGCACCTGCGTGAGCGCGAAATGCCCATTCCGTTCGGAGCGCTGACCTGCATCGTGCGCGGCGAGGTGCACACGGGCCACGTACCCGCACGCTCGGTGACGCCGAGCAGCGCGACGTTCCGTGCCGTCGCGCCCAGCACCAGTGACATGCAAGTGTTTCGCGAGTCCGTTTCGGCCAGTGCATTCGACGCTTTCGCGGCGGCCGATCTGCATTTCGCGACCGTGCTTTGGGCGGCGCGTCTGGACGCGCGCAGCTTCGACTTCGGCAAATTCGGTCTCACGAGCGAGAGCCCCGCATCCGATTTGGACTCGCTCGTCGACACGTTGGCGCAGCGCGCCTCGGTGCGTGTCGATCGCGGGGTGCGCGCGTCGAGCGTGGTCTCGGTGCTGCTACAAAGCGCAAACACGCGCGCGGGTACGTCCATCCCGCCCGCGCCGCGTTCGAAAGAAGCCGCCAGCGACGAACGCTTCGACCCGTATTCACGGGTCATCGCCGAAGCCGAGCGCTTGCTCTCGCAGTCGCGCAAAGGCGCTTGAGAGCGTACTCTTGCGCGGCATGATCGAAAACGCGGTCCGTTGGGGCATCGTCAGCACCGGTGTCATCGCCCATACCCTGGCGCGCTCACTGGCGAAATCCCGCACCGGAACGCTGGTGGCGGTGGCCAGCCGTAGCCAAGAGGCCGCGTCGAACTTCGCGCGTGAATTCGCCGTGCCACACGCGCACGCGAGCTACCAGGCCTTGCTCGAAAATCCCGACGTCGACGTGGTGTACATCGCGACTCCACATCCCTCACACGCCGAGTGGGCGATTCAAGCCGCCCGCGCCAAGAAGCACGTGCTGTGCGAAAAGCCACTCGCCATGAATCACGCCCAGGTGAGCCGCATGGTGCAGGCCGCGCGTGAGCACGACGTATTCCTGATGGAAGCGTTCATGTACCGTTGTCACCCGCAAACCGAGCGCCTGATTTCATTGCTCGAGTCGGGCACGCTCGGCCGCGTGAAAGCGATTGGGGCCGCGTTCGGCATCGACGGCGCGTTTCCCGCGCAGCATCGCGTGGTCAATCACGCCCTCGGCGGCGGCGGTATCCTGGATTTGGGCTGCTACCCGGTGTCCATGGCGCGCTTGGTGGCTGGCGTCGCGACGGGCGCTCGGTTCAGCGAACCGCTCGAGTTGCACGCGCTCGGCCACGTCGGCGAAACTTCCCGAGTCGACGAATACAGCGCCGCGATCCTGAAGTTTCCCGGCGAGATCGTGGCCTCTTTGGCCACATCGGTGCAGCTCTGGCAAGACAACGTGGTGCGCATTTTCGGTACTGAGGGGCGGCTCCTGTTATCGGAGCCTTGGCACCCCGGCAGTGCACGTGACTTCAGCGAAATTCGCATCGACCGCCCCGGGCGTGAGCCCGAGATCGTCCGCATTCCGTCCCCAGAAACGGCGTACGTTTACCAAATCGACGCCGTGAACGCGCAAATCGCGAGCCGTGAAGCGCGTGAAATGACGCTCGCCGATTCGCTCGGCAATGCGCAGACGTTGGATCGCTGGCGGAGGGCGCTCGGGGTGACGTTCGCCGCGGATCGTGGCTCGGCTTCAACCTCGTGACGGGGACTTTGGCAGGGGTCTTGTTCATGCTGCTCTTTACCGGCATTTTAGCGGCCTGGGCGCGCACGCGGCACGTCGCCCATCAGCGCGCCTTCGACGGGCTTCTGACGAGATCGAGGGACGCGCTCTGTATCCCGCGCGTCGCCGCGCGTTGATTCCGTTCCTGTTCTGACGACGGTTGCTGCTTCTATCGTCACGCCCGTCGTGGTAGTAGCTTGAGCGGGACCGTGGGTAGCAGAGTGGGAGGCGCGAGCACGCGACATCAATCCCGCTCGATCAAGAACGAGGATTTGCATGGCTTCTCCTTTCAATCCATATCAAGCGCCCGCTGCAGAACCGCTGCCCACCATTGGCGCGGGTGATTTCGACATCGGGCGGACGGTCTCGGACAGTTTCGAGCGCACCAAACAGTACTTGGGGCCAGCCATCGGCGTGCTGCTGCTCGGTGGGCTTTTGATGGCCCTATCGGCAATCACCGTGATTGGCTATTTCCTAGCGGTTCCGGTGTTTGCTTTCGGCCTGATCAAGTTCTTCTTGAACATGCACGATCAGCGACAACCTCAGCTCAATGACCTCTTCGTGGGCTTCTCCAACTACTGGACAGTGCTCGGGCGGATGTTGCTGGTGACGCTGATCTACGTCGTTTGTGCGCTGCTCAGTGAGAGCTTGGTGTTCGTCGGGCAGTTCTTGAAATCGACGCCGCTCATGGTCGTTGGCTACGTGATTTACCTCGCGCTCTTCGCGCTCGCGCTGTCGCGCTTGTACTTCATGTTCTTTTTCGTGGTCGACCGCGACATGCCGGCCATGGACGCCCTGTCCGCGAGCTGGCGCGCGACCGAAGGCAAAGCCTTCAAGATGTTCGGTTTGGCGCTACTCGCCGGCATGATCGCCGCGCTCGGCGTGATCGGGCTGTGTGTCGGCGTGCTCTTCACCATCCCGATGTCGTACCTGATGTACGCGTCAGCCTATCGCCAGGTCGTTGGGGATGGGCCGCCTCCGGCGGGTGGCTGGGGCGGCTGAGCCGAGCGAAGGCGAGCGGTTAGCGCGTTGGCAGCTCGTGGCACGCGGGCGCATCGTTGAAGCGGCACAGGTCACGGGCGCGCTCGATCAGGGCGTCGGCGTTGCGATCGCTCTGCGGCACGCCGCTGCCGGCGCGGTACATCGAGGCCAGCGTCGCGCAGGCGGCGGGTGAGTTGTGGTCGCATTGGCTGATCCAGGCCGTCAGCGCAATGCGTCGGTATTTGGCGGCTTTTTCCGGATCGGTGACGCCCGCGCTGCCGCCTTCGTAGCTACGCGCGGCGACGATGCAGGCGTCCGCCTTGCGCTGATCGCAGCGCATCTCGTTGCGCAGCAAGGCAGGCCTAGTCGTGGGCAGCGGCAGGAGTTCGGCGGCGGGCAACGGAGCCGTGCCTTTCGCGGACGAGACAGGCGCCGCGGACGAGACAGGCGCCGCGGACGCGCTCCCATTCGGCGCAGGGTTCGCGTTCGAGGCGCCGTCCGCGGCGACCGCGCTCGACACGACGGCCACGACGGTCGCGCTCGACGCAGGGGCGCTCGCAGACGTCGCGCTGCGCGCGCTGAGTTGGCTGAGCGGACGCATGGGTAAGGCAACGCTCGGCGCGGGGGCGGGCGCGCCGTTCGAACCGGACAGAGCCGCCAGCGTGCCGCCCGTGCCGCCGACGACGATGGCAAACCAAGTTGCCGCGCGCGCGGCCATCAGCCGAGCCCTTGACGGGCCAGCAAGGCGTCGACCGTGGGCTTGCGGCCGCGGAAAGCCACGAACAAATCCATCGGATCCTGGCTGTCGCCGCGGGACAGCAGCTTTTCTCGAAACTCTTGGCCGACTTTGCGGCTGAGCACGCCCTCCGCCTTGAAGCGGCCAAAGGCGTCCGCGTCCAGCACCTCGGCCCACTTATAGGAGTAGTAGCCGGCGGCGTAGCCCACGGGATGCCCAAACAGATGCGAGAAGCCCGCGAGCATCGCGTAATCGTCCGGAAACGGCGCGACCGCGTGCTTGGCCAAGATGTCGCGAGCGTAATGCATCACGTCGCCGTGCGTGTCTGGGGAGTAGTCGACGTGTAAGGCGAGATCGACGCCCGCGAAGCCGAGCTGGCGCATCTGCATGTTGGCGGCGCGGAACGTGCGCGCGGCATTCATGCGTTCCAGCAGCACGCTGGGCAGCGGCTCGTTGCTCTCGTAGTGGCGCGCGAACAAATCGAGTGCTTCGCGCTCCGAGCACCAGTTTTCCATGATTTGCGAGGGCAGCTCCACGAAGTCTTGGGCGACGCGCGTGCCGGCCAGGCTACGGACGCTGACGCGGCTCAAGCTGTGGTGCAGCAAGTGCCCGAACTCATGGAACAGTGTCTCTACGTCGCGGTGCAACAAGAGCGACGGCTTGCCGCCCGCGGGGGGGCTCGCATTCAAGCAAAATAGAGCCAGATTCGGCTGCGGTGGCACGGTCCCGATCAGGCCGTGCATCCACGCCCCGCTGCGCTTGTTTTCACGCGGATACAGGTCCACGTAGAACGTGCCGAGCTGGCTGTTGCCGTCGTCCACGATGCGGTAGGCGCGCACTTCTGGCGCCCACACCTGCACGCCCTCGATTGGCTCGATGCGCACGCCGTACAAGCGCTCGGCCAGCGTGAACGCGCCTCGTACGGCGAGCTCCGCCGGGAAGTAAGCGCGCAGCTCTTCTTCATCCAAGGAGAAGCGGGCTCGGCGTAGCTTCTCCGAATAATAGGTGACGTCCCAGGGTTGCAACGAGGGCGCGCTCGGGCCCTCGAGCTCTTTGCGGAACGCTTCGAGCTCGCGATTCTCGCGCTCGAACGGTACTTGCGTGCGCTCGCGCAGCTCGTCCACGAAGCGTTGCGCGTCGGCGCCCGTCTTGGCCATGCGATCATCGAGCTGGAAATCGGCAAAATCACGGAAACCGAGCAGCTGTGCCTTCTCTTTGCGCAGCTCCAAGATCTTCACGATGATCGGGCGATTGTCGTGCGGGCCTTCGGTCGCGCGCGTGTTCTGAGCTCGCCAAATGCGCTCGCGCAGGCGGGCGTCATCGGCGTAAGTCAGGACTGCGATCATGCTCGGCGCCTGCAAATTGAAGCGATAACCGGGTTTGCCCTTCTGTTCGGCGTTGTCGCGCGCCGCGGCCTTGGCCGACTCGGGCAGGCCGCCGAGGGCCGCTTCATCCTCGATCAAGATCTCGAACTCGTTGCTGGAGTCGAGCACGTTTTGCGAAAAGCGCGTGGTGATCAGGCTCAGCTCGCGGTCGATGGCCTTGAGCCGCTCTTTCTTGGCTTCGTCGAGTTGCGCGCCACTGCGCCGAAAATCGGCCAAGGTTTTGTCGAGGAAGCGACGGCGCACCGGGTCGAGCGCCGCCGCTTCGCTGGTCCTCGCGAACTCGTTCAATACGCGCCACAGCCCCGGGTTCAGTGGGATGCTCGACCACAACGCGCTGACGTCGGGCAGCACCGCGTTGTACGCCTCACGCAATGCAGGGGTGGTGCTGACGCTCTCCAGGTGCTCGACCACGGACATCACGGCCTCGAGCTTCTCCGAAGAGCGCTCGAGCGCGCCCAGCGTGGTCTGGTAAGTGTAAAGACCCGAGTGTGCGGCCACCGCGTCGATCGCGGCCTGGGTCTCGCTGATCAGGCTGCGGACCGCGGGCTGGATGTGCTCTTCGCGGATGGCGTCGAAAGGGATCGGAAAAGTCAGGTCAAGGAGCGGGTTTTGCATCGGCCCTGGGAATTTAGCATCACCCTGCTGCCGTTGACCATGTGCGCGAGTAACATGGCGAAGGTGAGCCAGCGATCCCTGCTCAGCCGTCGTGAAGCGCTGGGGGTGTTGCTCGGCGCTCCGCTCGCCGCGCAAGCGTGCCGCTCGCCCCGAACGCGCCGCTTCGACGGGCGGCTGCTCGGCGCCTCTGCGGGGCTCGGACATCGCTTTCGCGACGGCCAATTGCCGCGCGTCGGCGAGAGCAGCGAGCGCCGTTCGGTCGGCATCGCCATCGTCGGTGCCGGGCCGAGCGGGCTCAGCGCGGCCTGGCGCTTGGAGCGGCTCGGTTATCGTGACTTTGCGGTCTTCGATCTGGAACCGCAGGCGGGTGGCACGTCCGCGTTTGGCAGCGACGGCGTGGTGCCGCACCCCTGGGGCGCGCACTACGTGCCCTTGCCGAGCGCGCAGAACCCCGCGCTCATCGAGCTCTTGTCCGAGCTCGGCGCGCTGACGCTCGCCGCAGACGGCCAGTACCAGGCCGATGAGCGCGCCCTGATCCGTGAGCCCGAGGAGCGCTTGTTCATCGCGGGGGCTTGGCACGAAGGTTTGTTTCCGCGCGCGGGAGCATCGGCCGACGATTTGCGTCAGTGGCGAGCGTTCGAGGCCGAGCTCGAGCGTTGGATCGCGTTTCGCGACGCGCAGGGTCGCCCCGCATTCGCCGTGCCGATGCGGCTCGGTTCGAACGACGCGCGCGTGACCGAGCTCGACCGCGGGTCGGCCGCGGCTTGGCTCACTGAGCGGGGCCTGCACAGCGCGCGCTTGCGCTGGTACGTGGAGTACGCCTGCCGCGACGATTACGGGCTCGATCTGCAGCACACCAGCGCCTGGGCGATGCTGTTCTACTTTTGCAGCCGCGTGACGAAACCCGGCGCGCGCTCGCAGCCGTTTTTGACCTGGCCGGAAGGCAACGGGCGCCTGGTGAGCCACTTGGCGCGGGTCGCCGGGGAGCGAGTTCGGCTGGGCCAGTTGGTCTGCGACGTGCAACCGGGCGAGCAGGGCGTCGACTTGGCCGTGTTCGACGCCGGGCAAGAGCAGCTAATTGGCTACCGCGCCGAGCGCGTGATCCTGGCCGTGCCGAAGTTCGTCGTGCCGCGCCTACTGCGTGCGCTGCCGGCCGCACGCGTTCAAGACGCGACCGAATTTCAATACGGCTCGTGGCTCGTGGCCAATCTGCATTTGCGGGCTCGCCCCGAGAGCGTCGGCTTTCAGCAGGCCTGGGACAACGTGCTCTACGATAGCCCGTCGCTCGGCTACGTGGTCGCCACGCATCAGACGCTCTCCGATCTCGGCCCGACGATTTGGACCTACTATTTGCCGCTGCTGAGTCGAACCGCGCGTCGCGAACTAGAAGCCCTCGATCACGCGACGTGCTGTGACGCGATCGTGAGCGATCTGTCGCGCGCGCATCGCGGGCTCGCCGAAGCCATCGAACGCATCGACGTGTGGCGCTGGGGCCATGCCATGGTGTCGCCGCGCCCGGGCTTCATCTGGGGCGGCGCGCGAGCCCGCGCGGCCGAGCCCTGGGCCGAGCGCGTGTTCTTCGCGCACAGCGATCTGTCCGGCCTGGCCCTGTTCGAGGAAGCGCAAGATCACGGGGTCTCCGCGGCGGAAGCCGCCTTGCGCTCGCTACGCGGGGGATGAGCTATGCTGACCGCGATGCCTGCGCTCGGTGCCGAGTCGGTCGCTGCTCCCCGCGAGAGCGTGCTGCACGTCGAGCCTTGGTTGTGGAGCGCGTCCCGGGATCTGTGGCTGTTCGGTGGCAGCGCCCTCGGAGCGCTGCTGATCGTCGCGCTCGGCCACGGGCTCGGCTTTGCGGGCGGCGCATTGCCCGAGTGGGCGTTCATCGTGTTCGTGCTGGGCGTGGACGTGGCGCACGTGTACGGGACGTTGTTCCGTACCTACCTGGACCGCGCCGAGTTGCGTGCGCGGCCCGTGCGCTACGCGGTCACGCCGCTCGTTGCGTACGCCGCGGGCGTCGCATTGTTCAATGTGGGGGCCATGGTGTTTTGGCGCGGCCTCGCCTATTTCGCGCTGTTTCACTTCGTGCGTCAGGAGATCGGCTGGTTGCGCGTGCAGCGCGCCAAAGCCCGCTCGCGAGGCTCGCTTTTCGACGCGCGCCTAGATGAGCTCGCGCTGTACGTGAGCGCGCTGTACCCGGTTTGGCTTTGGCACGCAGGGCTCGCCGAGCGCCGCTTCTCTTGGTTCGTGGCGGGGGATTTCCTTGCTCTGCCCGTTTCGTTTGCCTGGCTCGGCGGCCTCGCTCGCTCGGGCTTTCTGCTCGTGCTCGCGGCGTTCGTGCTCCGCCAGCTCTGGCTGTATATTGCGAGCCGCGTGGTTCGGCCGCTGCCCTGCTTGATCGTCGGCAAAACCGCGCTGATTTGGTACGTCGGCATCGTGCTCTGTAACAGTGATTTCGACTTCACGGTGACCAACGTGCTGGCGCATGGCGTGCCTTACTTGGGGCTGCTCTGGGCTTACGCGCGAGAGCGAGCTCGAGAGGCGCCGCGGGCGACCGCGTTCGGCATCGCTCGCGCCGGCATCGTGCCGTTTTTTTTCGTGCTGTTCGCTTGCGCCGCCTTCGAGGAGGGGCTCTGGGACCGCCTGGTGAACCACGACCACGCTTGGCTGTTCGGCGAAGGTCCGGCGCTCTCCGGCGGGTTGCTGCGCTTGCTCGTCCCGCTCTTGGCGGTGCCACAACTTTCGCACTACCTGCTGGATGCACGGCTCTGGCGCGCCGACGACACGCGGCGCTTACCCGCCCAGCGGCGCGCGCTCGGCTTTTCGCCGGCGAAAGAGATCCGATCATGAACGAGCCCGTGAAGGAAGGCGATCTGCTGTGGCAGCCGAGTGAAGCCGAGCGCGCACAAAGCCGACTCAGCGACTACTTGGCCTACCTCGAGCAGCGCCGCGGTTCGAAGTTCCAGAGCTACGACGAGCTGTACGCTTGGTCCGTCAGCGAGCTGTCCGCGTTTTGGACTTCGATTGCCGACTACTTCGCGGTCAAATTCCGAACCCCCGCGGCGGCGGGACCGAGCGGCGCGCTGCCCTTCGCGCATTGGTTCGAAGGGGCGACCTTGAACTACGCCGAGCACGCGCTGCGCTTGCGCGGTGAGGAGCTCGCGGTCGTGGCGTGCAACGAGCGCGGCGAGCGCCGGACCTGGACGCGGGCCCAGCTCGCGGACGACGTAGCGCGGGCGCGCGCCGGGCTGCGTCGCTTCGGGGTGGTGCGCGGCGATCGAGTGGCGGCGCTCTTGCCCAATGGCGGTGAGGCGCTGATCGTATTCTTGGCCACGGTCAGCCTGGGCGCGGTTTGGTCGAGCTGCGCGCCGGAGTTCGGCGCGAGCAGCGTGCTCGATCGCTTTCGGCAGATCGAGCCGAAGGTGCTCGTCACCGTGGCCGGCTATCGCTACGGCGGCAAAGACTTCGACCGCGCCGAGGAAGTGGCGCAGATCGTCGCCGGGCTACCGTGCTTGCAGGCTACCGTGTGCGTCGGGGACGTGGCGGCGCTCTCGGCGCGCGTGCCCGGCGTGAGCACGTTTCAGGCGCTGCTCGCCGACTACGAGCCGCTCTTGTTCGAAGCCGTACCCTTCGAACACCCGATCTGGGTGCTGTATTCGTCGGGCACGACCGGCTTGCCGAAGGCCATCGTGCACGGTCACGGCGGCATGTTGCTCGAGCATTTGAAGGCGCTCGCTCTGCACATGGATCTCGGCGAGCGCGACGTGTTTTTCTGGTTCTCCACCACCGGTTGGATGATGTGGAATCTACTCGTCTCGGGGCTGCTCGTGGGCGCGCGGCTCGTGCTGTACGACGGCAGCCCCGCGGCCCCGAATTTGCTGACGCTCTGGAAGCTCGCGGAAGCCGAGCAAGTGACTTACTTCGGCAGTAGCGCGCCGTTCTTGCTGGCTTGTCAAAAAGCCGGCGTCGAGCCCGGAGCGAAGCATGATCTGAGTCGGATCCGCGGGCTCGGCACCACGGGCGCGCCGCTGCCGGCCGACGGCTTCGGTTGGGTCTATGCGCACGTGTCGGAGCGATTGCTCTTGGGCTCGGTGAGCGGCGGCACGGACGTGTGCACCGCATTCTTGCTGTCCTGTCCGCTCTTGCCCGTGCGCGCGGGAGAAATTCAGTGTCGAGGCCTGGGCGCAAAGATCGAGGCCTTCGACGAAGCGGGGCGCAGCGTGGTGGGGGAGGTCGCCGAGCTCGTGCTGACCGCGCCGTTTCCGGCCATGCCCATCTACTTTTGGGGCGATGACGACGGCGCGCGCTTCCAAGACAGCTATTTCGGGATGTATCCGGGCGTGTGGCGACACGGCGATTGGATCAAGATCACGCCCCACGGCAGCGCCGTAATCTACGGTCGCTCCGATTCGACGCTGAACCGCGGCGGCGTGCGCATGGGAACGAGCGAGTTCTACCGCGTGGTCGAGCAGATCCCGGAGATCAGTGACAGCTTGGTGGTGGACACGGGCTCGCTCGCCGACGCGAACGGCACGCTGTACCTGTTCGTCGTGCTTTCGGCCGGGGCGACGCTCGATCCGGGCTTGCGCCGTCGGATCGCAAGCGAGGTGCGCCGCGAGCTCTCGCCGCGTCACGTGCCCGATCAGATCCTGAGCGTGCCCGCGGTGCCGCGGACGCTGAACGGTAAGAAGCTCGAGATCCCGGTCAAGCGCCTGCTGCTCGGCGCGCCGCCCGAGCGCGTAGCCAGTCGCGATACGCTCGCGAATCCGGCCGCGTTGGACGATTTTGCGCGCTTGGCTCGCGAGCTACGCAAGGGCTGAACGCGAACACGTACTTCGGCGTGTGTGGCATGGGCCGCACAGTCGTGCGCACTCGCGTGCGATCGCGCGGGCCGTTGCAGCACGTCGCGGCGCGGGTGGTGCGCCAAGTGCGCCGCGAAATGTGAGGAAATGCCGTCAAAGGTGAACGCTCTGCCGGTTGACGCAGCTCCACGCCCGGCGCCTGCGCCTTGGCACGAGCGTTGCTCTAACAGGGCTCAGTCGCAGTGGACTTGGTGCGGTCCTTGGGAGGGAGCACCACGGGGGCAGGGGGGGAAACTCGGGGGGAAACCGAGCCCCGGATCGCTCTCGAGCGATCCGGGGTCTCACTATTTTCGAGCGGCATTCGCCGACCCGAGAGGCGCCCCCCGCGACTACTGATACAGATTAACGTCAATCAAGCACCAAAAGTAACCCGGGAGCGGGTTTACCGAATCGCCCGCCGCGTTCTGACCCGAGCTACTCACGCAGCGTGCGCGGCCCTCGAGGCAGGCCATGCGGCTCTCGCACATCTCCAGACCCAGGTGGTCGATGCCTTGCGTTCCGGCGTGCGCGACGCATTGCGCGCCCGCGACCGTCTGCGGAGTGTAGGGCAGGTTCTGCGCCTGCTCGTAGGAGAGCATGCACATGCCGACGTTGCCTTGGTCGTCGTCGAACGCGGAGCAATCGCTCTCGTCGTCGCAGTACATCACGACGTTGGGGCTTTGGCACTGCTGACCCGGCTTGCACTCGCCCGTGGTGGTGCCCAAAACCGAGTCTACCGTGAGGCAGCACACGTTGCCGGACGTCGCGCAGAATACGCCGTTGTCGCCACAGCGCACGTTGCCCGCTGCGGAAGTGGAGGTCGGTAACGTGGTGTCGACGGGCACCTCGGGCAGCACGTCGGT
>FSWQ01000868.1_pt1 | contig 17366 bp, 17 predicted proteins | sample 1637691 | NCBI WGS metagenome assembly FSWQ01 (sample SAMEA3914814, study PRJEB12502) | metagenome | biome: forest; material: soil | place: USA | collected 2011-09-16 | depth 0.1 m | reverse complement strand
TCGTAGGCCTTTTGCTCCGTACAATCCCAACAGAATCCAGCGGTTAACCGGCCACCAGGAGTGCTCGCGGACCCGCCATGTCTCACGAGCCTGGCCCGTGTCAGGGTGCGAGCAGATCAGCCGGCGGGGACGGGCAGTCAAGCGTGTGCGGACGGCGATCAGGTCGTTGACGACGTCGTCGTTGACGACGTCGTCGTCGTCGCTCAGTCGTGCACGCAAACGAGCGCGCCCAATTCCAGGACGGCGCTCGCGGGCTTGGGCACCCATAGGGACATCTCGCATGCACCCCCGGCGTACTCTATGTGCGCTTGATGTAGTCCGGGCGGGAGCCCTTCAAACTCGAACTCGCCGTCGCGCGCGATCGGGGAAGACAGTTGGTCAACGCCGGAGCGGAGCGTGACCTCGCCGTACGATGGCACGGTCTCTTGCCGGCCCCGGCGCACGCTCACGAAACCGCGAACGAAGAAGGTTCGTCTCGCGTCGAAGCGAACGACCGCTCCCCCCCTGTAAGGAGGCGCCGCGACGTATTCGCTAGTGTCGATTCGATAGTCCAGCGGCAGATCCGCGTCGTTGATACTAAGCCGATTGCCGTAGTACGAAATTAGATTGGGAACCAGCAGATTGCCGGCAGAATTCGTGCGCCCGATTTCGTTGTTGTTGAGGTAGCCCCGGACGTTGTCGGCGCCGGGGACCTGAATGACGGCGTAGCCGTCTTGAATCGGGCGCGTCAGAAACAGACCCGCTTTCGGGACCAGCACGATGGCGCCGGCGAGCGAAAGCTGCGAGTGCACCTCACTGTCGACACTGCTCACGTAAGCCTCCGCTTGACCGAGTTGAGTTTGTCCCTCGGCGGACGCGACTGCCGTGGTGCGTTGTCCACGGGTAACAGAGGCTTGGAACCCATAACCCGTGCCGGGCGGTAGACCCTTGTTGACCGCTAAAGTCGCCTCACGTTGTGCACCTAAGGTATGCACCGTCGCAGAACCACTCACGCTTCTCCCGAGCTGGAGGGTGAGCGTCGCAAATGCTTCGAAGGTGTCCGAGCCATCTTGGTTGACGTGGCGCGTCGCGGCGAGGTTCAGGGTCGCCGCTCGATCGATGAGGAAAGACGACTGCATTCCGACGCTCGCGGTCAGCCCGCGATCGCGAGCCACTCCGAGCGAGTAGTTGCTGGTGATTGTGGCGTGCTGACCGATTGGCACGGAAACGAAGCTCAGCCCGTCGAAGAGGTCGCGGTCACTGAACGGTTGCAGACTCGTGTTGGAATAGTGCGAAGTCATGCTGCGCGCCCCGAGCCCGGTGCTGAACCATTGGCTCTGGTAGCCGTACGAAAGGGACCCGGCTGCTCCGCGCTCGGCTTCGGCAACGCTGGCGGCAAATCCGAGGTCGAGCTGACCTACTGGAGTCAGGAGCGTGAATGATTCGCCAGCGCTGAACAGGGTTGGGGTCGCCTCGCCTCGCACCCCAACCGTGATCTTGTCGGTCACTCCGACGCGGTAGCGGGCGAGCGCGGCCGCCTGACCGTAGCCCAGGCTGTTCAGGCCAACGCCGTTCCGGACGAGTCCCGCGGAGACCGCGTAGTCCGTGATGCCACGGGCGAGCACCGCCGCGGACATGTAGAACGGGGACACGATTTGCTGTTGGCGGCCGAACGCGTCGACCAGCACGTAGCGTGTGGTACCGGCGCCGGTGGTCACGGGCAGGGTGTTGATTTGGAACCGACCTGGGCTGACCGCTTCGCGCCGCACCAGATTGCCATTCACGTAGACCTCGAGGGTCGATGCCGTCGACACCAAGCCGGTCGTGTTCAACGTCGGCACGTGCACGAAGTACGGATCGAGATCGAACGTTCTTTCAACGGTCAGACCGCCCAAGTAGGTGGCTCCAGCCAAGGCGCTGCCTCCGCCAACGAACGCATCGCCAACCACCCAACGCCTTTCGGCCGCGGGCTCGTCGATGGTCAGGTTAGTGAGCCCGCGTGCCAGACCATTCCTACGATCGTAGGAAAAACCCGAAGCAAGCAACTGACCGGCCAGGCTCAGCCCGGCTTCGCCCGAGGCGGCGAATGTCCGGAAGTCTACCAGGCGAGGAGCGTAGTTCAAAAACAGGCCAGCATCCCGATAGCGCACCATATCGCGAGGCGCAGCCGGGCGAAGACTGATGATTGTCGTATCCAGATACTCAGGCGATGCCGTGATGCGCAGCGTCAGCGACCGATCGTCGACCACGTACCGGAGCGCAGGCTCGAGTGCCGAGAGAACGACATAGGTCGTGCCATCGATGACCTCGCGCCCTTTCGCGGGCAAGCCGTGAATCCCCGCCTCGTCGAGGTCCTTGCTCTGAATCAGCACGTCTTGGTCGCGCACCAACACGATCGCGATGCCCTTGACCTCCTCGTTCACGAGTAGGTTCAGCGGCGCCGGTTCGGGCTCCGAGGTGGCCTGAACAACGGACGCGGTCGTCACGACGCCGAGCAGGGCAGCCAAGGCTAGTGCACGCATCTGCGTCGGATCAGCCTGGGAGCCCCCGCACGGCTATCGTCCGGAAGCTGTGCAGAGTCCGGTGAATCGTTGCACCACGCGACCCTGGTCTGTTTCGACCTCGACCGTGATGCTCGCGCCGCGTGAACAAACTGTGGGCGGAAGGTCCAAGTCATACACGCGCCAGCTCCGGGCCAGCACGTACCAACCGCCCATGGCCTTATCAAAGAGCGTGGTTCCGTCCGGTGCGTTCACGTGTAGGTACACGCGACGCGTGAGAAAGTGCGAGCTACCGGCGTTAGCAACGGAGAAGGTGGCATGAGCTCCTGCCACCTGCAGGTGATCCACCCGGGCGGCGGGCTGCAGCACCGCGGGCTGAAGGAACAGGGGGATGGACATCTTGGTGATGACACGCACGGCCGTACTCGGGGTCGAAGCGTTGACCAAAGGCAGCAGCTCCTCGACGATGATTCGATAGCTCTTTTCAACTGCGGTCGTTGCGAGCAGCTCGCTGGCGGCGGTCAGTCGGATGTTGCGTAGCTCGTGCGGCGCTAGAGTGAGCAGCGACGGAAAAAACACGATGTCGCGGGTCGGAGTCAGCACCACTTCTCCACTCGGTGTCTGATTCCAAGCGTGAGCGCTGAGCTGAACCCGAACAGGTTCGTCTGCCAGGTTACGAATCGCCAGCACACTGCTCGTCACCTTCGCGCTGAGATTGACCAGTACGGGGTCGACCTGGAACGAGGCAGCCCGCGCCGACCGCTCGCGAGCTGCAAAGATCGTCGATGAAAGAAGGAGGACGCTGAGCGCGCGCAGGAACGTCTTCATGTTCTTCTCTTCAAAATACTATCGTGGCGACGACGGTGCTGGGGTCGTTGTCTTGGCTGACGCTGACCCGTGTGTGATTCTCTGCCGTACATCGAACGTCGACCGAGCAGCGAGACATTACGGATGGATTGCGCACGAAGGGAATCACCGCTGCAGTTTCGACCCTGCACTCATTCGTGATCACAGCGCTGACACTGAGTGTGCTGGTGAGAGTCGAGGAGGCGGCCCCTCCCTTGGTAATCGCCGTCAACAAAAGCGCAACGCACGGTGCGATGAAGCGGGACATCGAATCAGAAGGTGACCGTCGCGACCACCGTGTCGGCGTACGACCCAACGGGCAAGCTCTGCCCTGCGGCCACCTGACCGTACACGGTGAAGTTCTGCGCTACGCCGCTGCCAGGTACCGAGGTCGGCGCAGTGCCGACCGTATTGCCCCAAACGGTAGTGCGCGCCGAGTCTTGATACAGCGAATAACCCATTCTATTGGCTGCATTTGCCATCTGACGAACCGGAGCAGCGTCCGTCGAACCGCCGCCGGGATTGCTGCCTTGTCCGAGTGTGATCACCGGCGCCGCGCCGTTCGAGCACGTGGTCGTGATCGTTCCAGTGCCAGCGAGCGGCGACGAAAGGTTGGCAACTACCGGGTCGTAGGCGCCGAAAGCAACCGCCGCCGTACTCACGGTGCAATTGGCAGAGATTGTCGCTGTGACACTGAGATTCGCCGTCGCAGTGCCTGCAGAAGCAGGAAGTTGAACAGTGGCGACGAGAGCAGCGGCCGACGCGAGCAGAAAGCGTTTCAATGTATGGCGCATTTGATGTGTTCCTTTTTGGCACTTGAAGCGCACGGTTTTATGGACCGGGCAGGCGCGGAGCTTCGCGCCTTTTCTTAGGTTGAGAAACGGTTGTCCACCTGAACTCTTTAGTGTGCGCAACCTGCCTTGCAGCTGAAGCCAAACAACATTACTCGGTGTGCTCGCTCACAGCGTGCGCTGAACAAGTTGTTCTCCTTCCACGCGCGCTTGCAGCGGCGCACCCCGGATCGCGCTATCGTTCTCGGGGGTGCAGAAGTATTGTTCGACTGAGCAGCAAGTCGACCACCCGGTCCTGCTCTTCGCCCTCAGCGCCAAGGGAGTCGGTGTATGAAACCAAACGGGATGTATGCACTTCTGATCACGATTGCCGCCTGCGTGATCGCGACAAGGGCACACGCGACCAGCGCTTGCACGTGGGTCAGTATTACTCCGTGCAACTTCGGGAAATACGACAATACCGTGAACAACACGACTGGTGCCCTGGTCTTCAATTGCACAGTCAACGACACGCCCGTAACCCTGCAGATGACCTCTGGAGGCAGCGGAAATCAGGCTAATCGCTACTTCAACGGCGCGCCGTCGTTCGGCTATCAGATCTACAGCGATGCGGCGAGAACCAACTATTTCGGGTCGACCGTCGCCCACCAGGTTGTCATCAACACCCCGGCCTTGGGCAACAATACCTTTCCAATCTATTGCCAGATCCCAGCGAACGAGAATCCTGCGACTGGCGGCTACAGCGACAACTGCGGCACACACCTGATCTTCGGGGCGTCGAACCTCAACTTGGGGACGGACGTGTATACCACGGTGAACGGGACTTGCACCGTTTCGGCGACCACGAATCTCGCCTTCGGCGCGTACGATCCGATTGTCGCCAACGTCTCGTCGCCGCTCAACGGGACGGGCGTGGTCGCGGTGAACTGCACGACGTTCTTGCCGTACACGGTAACGCTCGACCAAGGTCAGCATCCCGCAGCTGGTTCCTCGGACGCGGCGCCTCTTCGCCAGATGGTCTCGGGAGCGAGCTCGCTCAGCTACACTCTTTACCAGGACCCCGCACGAACAATCGTGTTCGGCAATACAGCTGGAACCGGAGTCGCCAACGTGGGGAACGGAGCCGCGCAGTCCGTGAACGTTCGCGGTCGGGTGCCTGCTGGGCAGCAGAAACCTGCGGGTACCTATTCGGACACCGTGGTCGCGACGGTTACGTTCTAACAGCACTAGTTGCCGGCAGTGACTTTGCCGCCTGTGCAGATGGTGTAGCCGTCGCCTTTTTGCGTGGACAATCCGGGCCAGTAGTCAGCGGCAGACTTTGCGTCGGTGACGACGCAGTTCTTGAAATCCATGTCCCCGGAAAGACGGATCATTTCGTAGGTTGCAACACGATAATTGTTATCTTTCCACTCGGGGTACTTGTCCATGATGTTGGCTCGGATCTTGTGGAATGCACCAAGCCAGGCACTCTCTTCGGTCGCTGTTGGCGGATTCGAGAGCGTCACTTGCGCGTCAGCGTCTGACATCATCTTCTGCATACCGAAGGTTGGATCGGCCTCCCCGTGTTCGAGCTGCGCGTCCCACAGCGAAACGATGGTCAGCGATTTGGTGAACTTCTTATCGTGCACTTTCTTGAGCGCGGGCCCGTAGTACACGGCGTCCACCACGGAATCCTGGCACTTCTTGAAGTCAGCGTTGTCGCCCTCGGCCTTCCAAGCATCCAAGTAGCCGCCGCTGACGCCGCCCGTGGTTTCCGTCATCCCCAGCCCCATCAAGTTTCCGAATTTGTCGTTGCTGGCTGCGACTTTCAGGTTGCCGTTGGTCTTCACGAAGGTCTTTTCAATGCCGATCAAACCGGGCACGAACTGCGCAAGAGGATTGGTTGGAGCACGTGCAGTGATGCACTGCACGACGACGATGCCGTCGCCGGTGCCACTACAGAAGCCCGCGCGGCCAGCGGTCACGCCGCGATAGTCCTTGATGTCCTCGGCGTAAGCGTAGTCGAGTGTCGGCGTGGAGTTTTCCCAGACGCTGGTCAGCGCCGCAGCTTGCGCTTTCTGAGCGTCGGTCAACCCGCCGAGGTCCTGACACGCGCCGAGGGCGCCACCAGCGGGCGAAGCGAAGCCGACGCAGGTCTGCGTGCCGCTACATTGGCCGCAATAAACGCTCTGCGGATTGCCGGACATGTCGTTCAGGGTGTCGCCGCCACAGGTTGCGCCAAGGCAGGCGCAGAAATCCTTGTCGTTCGTGTAGCTGCACTTGGAGCCGTCGAATGCCCCGACAGCGGGTGCGCCGCTCGCGCCGGCCGCGCCGGCACTAGTCGGCGCACCGCTCGCTCCTCCCGTGGCGGGAGCGCCGCCACGACCCATCCCGGCGCGCCCCCCTGTCGCGGTCGGCGCGCCGCCACTCGCGCTCGCCCCGCCGGAGCCGGCCACACTCTGCGCGCCTGCGCTGGAGTTGGTCGCCCCCGCGTTGTTCGACAGGCCCGAATTTGCGTCCGTGCTGCTACTGCACGAAAGGGGCGCGGCCATCAGCACCAGCAGGAGCCGGGCGAAGGAGATCGGGGTCATTGAATCTGTCCATTCCCCCAAACCCCTAGAGCCAGGCTGAGAGGCTCGGCTCCGCCGGTGACCCCCTACTTCCGCGCCTCAAATTGTGTGGGGCGCGTCTAACCGACGGGCTCGCTTGAGCGTTCCGTGCGCTTGATGCGCATCACACGAGCGGCGCGTGCGGCTCCGCCTGCTCGCATTCCTAGCCGGGTATTGCGTGGAGGCGGCATCACGCATGCGTCCACTACTCAGGAGAGAGAGCGTGACTAGACGACTATTATTCGCGCTAACGACAGGGATGCTTGCTGGCTGTTCGAGCCAGTCGAGCAACTTGTTTACCCCCCCAGCCAACAGCGCGCCCAGCTCCGAGAGCGGCACCGCGAACGACACCGCCGGCGCGGCTGGGTCCGGTGCCTCGGCAAACGGCGGCGCAGGCGCGAGCGGCATGGGCAGCGGCGGCAGAAACGGCGCGGGCAGCGCGGGTGGCACCACGGGCGGCGCCGGCTCCGGCAGCGCTGGCGACACAGCGGGCAATGGAGGCTGGGCGCCTAACGGCCCGGTCGAGCTCGCACCGTATTTCCCCGCGTGGTCTTTTGGCGCGAGAGGATACGCATACACGAGCCTCGTGAACCTGAAGCAGCTGTCGGAGCTCACCGACCTCACCCTGGCATTTGTGATTGCGACTCCCGGTGCCGGCTGTATGCCCGATCTGGCAACGGACGGAATCGGCGCGAACCTCGCAGATATTCGCGCTTTTCAGGCCGCCGGGGGCCACCTCAGACTGTCGTTCGGTGGGGCCGACGGCGTGTACCTTCAGGATCCGAACGCTTGCGCCGATGCGCTCCAACTCGCGGCAGCCATCGGCTCGGTGATCGACGCTACGGGCATCACGGATCTTGATTTCGACGTCGAGCAACCTTTCAATTCGGGCATGAGCGACGACGCCAACCAGCACCTTGGTGCCGCGTTGCACAGCTTGCAGACGAGCAAAGCGATTCAGGTAACGCTCACCCTCCAGCACACGTTGAATGGCGACGACAGTTCGAGTCAGGGTCTCGACGCTACCGCTCTCGACTTGATTCGGGCCGTGCTAGCCGCTGGCGTGAAGCTCGAGTATGTAAACGTCATGACCATGGGGTACGGCCCGCTGGTCGCGCCGATGACGGAAGCGGTGAGGGCCATCGCCACCCTCAACGCTGCGCAGAAACAGTTGAAGGGCCTCATGCCGGCGCTCAGCGACCAGCAAGTCTGGGCACTGCTCGGTGTCACGCCCGAGATCGGCGCGAACGACAGCACCGCGGAGATCTTCACCGCCGACGACGCTACGGTCGTCGGCCAATTCGCGATTGACCACAGGATGGGTCTCGCATCTTTTTGGTCGATCGATCGCGATCGCACCTGCGCAGGCGCGTGCGGATTTCAGAAATACAGCACGGTGAACGCCGCGAATTTTCAGTTTGCCAAGGCCTTCGCGAAGGCTCTGAAATAAATTCTCGAACCCGTCGGCGACTACGGCGTTTGTCACGACTGGAAACACCCAATCGCGCGCCGAGCAGCGTCGTGGACGAGCGCCGCGCCATCTGGCTTTCGCCTCACGGCACGCACGACAGGCTCGTATCCGACCAGAGCTGCGGCACTGAAAAACCTGAGATGTCGTTTTCCATTCCTGTCGTGCCGCTGCAAACATCGCCTATCTCCAGGCCCTCTGCGGGGGCCAACGGATTCTGAAAGCCGACCTGTCCAAGCGCGCGAAACGGATCGGTCACTGCGTCGGCGATTTGCCTGAAGGCCGTGGCAATGGCGACCTCCGCGTTGCTCTGGCCGGCTACTTTGCAGCGCGGGACGACGACATACGCCACGTTCGTGCCGGTCCCCGAAGCCGCGGCGCTGTGATACCCGCACGAGTCGACGCCGTCGACCGTCACGCCGTAGCCCTCCTGCAAGCCGGGGCCCTTGAAGTCGGCTGCCAACGCCAAAGGCATGAAGACGACGTAGAGCGTGCTCGCGGTCGTGGGCGCCGGTAGAACGTGCAGGCTCAGCTGGCTCTTGTCGCGAATGAATCGCGCAAAGCTGTCGTTGTGCGTGCTCTGCACGATCGCCGAATCCGTAATCGGGTAGGCCGGAGCATCTCCGATTTGTGCGCTCGTGACGCTCACCATCCCACCCACGCAAGTGGTCGTGCCTGGCGCACAATAACGGCTCAAGCCGGCCCACCATGCGCTGCTCCCGAGCGCGGGCGTTGCGAACGCCGCCGCGATTTCCGCCGTGATGTCTTCGGAATCCCTCGTCCACGTCACCGTCACGATCTGGACCGAGGACAGCAGCCCGGGCAGCCCCGAGGCAGCGTTGGGCGGTCCATAGACGAACCGCGACGCGCCCGAGTCAGCCGGCCCTCCGCCCCCACCCACCCCTGCCTCTTCGCTCGGCACGGTTCCCGAACCGGCGACCGCGCCAGGCGCAGCGGTATCGCTGTGGCTCGACGGCGGCGCAGCGCAGCCAACCAATACTATTCCTGGCAAAACGAATCTAAGTAGACCTAAGGGACACATCTAACCTCAGGCATGAGATATCCGAACATCGACGCGATCAGGCATCGCCGGGGCGCAATGTTCAGCCACGAGCAGCGGACCGAGCGCAGCAAACGCGCAGCGGTTCCTGGTTGCCCAGGATTGCCGGCGGGGCTGGGGTCTGCGGCTGCCGCATCCGACAAAGAAGAGGCTACGGGGTTAGTTGTAGCCCCCCGCAAAATTTGGAAATAATCCGGTGCTGCGCGGGCGGCGCCCCCGCACAGCTGCGGCATTCCTGCACATCGGCTGCGAAACGAAGCATTTTCACGGATGAATGAAGGGAAGTTTGCACCCGGAGATTCGTCTGAGCCGCTCAAGGGTGGATCGCAGTTCCCGTTCATCGTCGCATGAACATTTCAAAGACGTCCGCCCCGGCCGAGCCACCCAAGCCCGCTCAGAAGCCCGCATCTGCGCAGGCACTAGCGGCGCTCACGTCAAACGCTGGTTCGGCGAGCGCCGCCAAGGAGGCCACGGAAACGCCCGCGCAAACCGCGCAGGAGGCTGCACACGGTGATCAGCAAGCCGCGCGTCTGCAGGCAGTGCGCGCACACGCGGCACCACACGTGAGCCCTCCGGGAACTGCGAAGCTCGTCAAAGTCACCGCTTGAGCGAAGGCGGGGCGCTGGTTGCGATGCTCAGTGCCTCGAGGCGCCGGAAGCCGTCGGGATACTCACGCAGGTATTCATCGGCAGCCGCGCGTGCTTCGGTGCGCTGCCCGGCTTCCAGTAGCGCGAGGGCGTGCAGGTATGCGGCGTCCTCGCGGCTCAGCTGTGCTGCGCCGCGATCGATTGCCGCCTTGCTTGGGACCGTAGCGGTCGCTTTCGCTGGCTTGGTATGCGCGACGACTCTTGCTGGTGACTCGCTCGTTTGGTGGTCCGCTTCCCGATCCGACACGGCTGGCATCGACGCGGGTTGAGCGACGTTGGCGGCCTGACGCCAATGATCGCCCGCCACAAGTTTCGTTTCGGGCGCGCCGTGCAGCCTGAGCACCACGCTGCCGCGATCGACTGCGATGTAGCTCGTTCGACCGCCGTCTATCCACACCGTGAGCTCGGTGCCGAGATCCTCGATTTCGCCGTCCGGCAAGGCAATCGTGACGCGCTCAGCGGACGTTGGCCGGTGAATGCTCAGATGAAAGTGACCGTTTTTCAAAGTGAGCTGATCGACGCGCTCCGTTCGGTGCTCGCTCCACGACGCTTCCGCGTCCGTCGCGACGTCGACCCAGCTCGAGCGACGTGTGCCGCGATGCACCAAGAAAAGACCCGCGAGCAGCGTGGCGCTCGCAACTGCGCACACGAACGCGAGTCGGACCCGCCAGCGCGTCGGCGCCTCAGCGTTTGCCAGCAGGGAGCTGTCGAACGCGCGCAACAAAGCGCGGCGCTCGCGCCGAAGCGTGAATGCGTCCGGAAGGCCCGAGGGCAACTGTGCGAGCCTTTCCAGATTCGACGCCATGTTCCGCGACTGATCGCGGCAGGTGTTGCACGTGGCAAGATGTCGCTCGAAGCTCGTACGCTCCGCCCCTGCGACGCGGCCGTCCCGAATCGCCTCGACGAGCCATGACTCGGAGCACTGTGTGGGGTTCACGCTGAGCGCTCCTCTGCGAATTGCGCCCGCAGCTCCCGCCGAGCGTGATGGAGTCTGGTCCAAACGGTGCCCACGGGAATGTGCAGGGCGCGCGCAATTTCCTCGCACGACATCTCTTCGAGCTCCGCCAGAAGCAGTACGACGCGCTTCTTTTCCGAGAGCGCGGAGAGCGCTCGTGCCACGTCGTTCAGCTCGGCTTTCGCTTGAATGTGGCGTTCGATCTCACCGTGCCGGCCGGTTTGACTCACGGTAAAGCTGTGCAGCGCGCGGCCCCAGCGCGCGAGTGTTCTGCGCCGCCGAGAGAGCGTTCCAGCAGCGATGGCCAAGAGCCAAGGGCGACAACTTTCGCGCCCGTCGAACGACGCTGCGGCCTTTGCTGCCGACAGAAAAGTGGTTTGCACCAAGTCGTCTACGTCTGCCGCGTAGCCCGTCGCATTCGAGAAAAACCGGTATAGGCTTGCGTGGTAGCGATCATAGATGACGGCGAGCGCGCCCACCCGACCAGCGGCAATCTCACTCATGGCTTGCGCATCCGTCACCGGCGACTGCGCGTTGAGCTGCTGCGAGCCCGCCTTCAAGACACGCTCCACGATATTCCCAAGCTGAGGCCTGCGCTCCATGTGGGGAGGGTGGGCAAGCTGTTGTCCAGGCGACGGGGTTTGGTGATGCGTGCGGGCGACGCGTTTACGTCCGCTTCACTGAAGAAGCGTACTGAGCCGCAGCTTGGCGTTGTGAAGCGCAACGCGGCATCCAACCTGAAATCCGAGGTGCCGCCTCCGATGCCATCGGCGGCAGCTTGCCCTCCGAAGGCTTCTTGGTTTTCGATGCGAGCCTCAGGACCGACCAAGGCGTCGACAGAAAACCCTCGAAAAGAGGAGCGCACCCCGAGTTGCACCCCGAGCGCGAGCGTCTGCATGTTGAAGCCGCTAGGAGGCGCGTCGACGAGTAAGACGTCTGATGCGTCCCAGCGTGCGGAGGCTCCAACGAGCCAATGCCGGAAGCTCACCTGCGCAAACGCGGCCAAGCCCAGGCCGCCGTAGAGTGGGCCCCCTGCGACGCGGCCCATGGCACCAAGGCCGAGCTCCAGGTGCGACTCCGGCACGCTTGCGGGCGCATCGCCTTCACGCTCGAAAATGTGCGGATCCGGAGGCAAGACCGGCGCCGCCTCCGCTGGCGGGAGCGAGAGCAATGCTTGCAGCGTCACTCCCAAAACGTTCGGATTCGTGAGTTTGCGCGCGGTAGCACGGCCGTCAGCGAGTGAGATGCGTACGTCAAGGTCAGCCCCCACCGCATCGAGGACCAGCGCGGCGCAGCGGTCGAGATTGTTTGCTCGACTGAGCTGAGCGCGGGCATTCTCGATCGCAGTCCGCCAGCGTTCCGGCACCGTTTCAGACACTGCGATGCGCGGTCCGTGGCACTGCTCAGTCGCGGCGCTGGCCCGTGCACGACCGGAGACGAGCGAAAGCACTGCCGCCAGCAAGCCGAAGCTCGGCAGCTGTGCCATTCGGCGAGCGATGCAGGATCGCCTCGGGTGTCGCATGCTCCGTGGGCTAATCGCCCGGCAAAGCCGTTTCCTTCAAAGAAATCGTCCGATCGCGCTCGATCCAGCTGGATGTCGTCGAAATGAAATGAATGCCGAAACTCCGTGAAGGTTGTTCGGGTTTGCGGATGAGACAGCGCGATGAAGCGGATGCCCTCTGGTCTAGTGCTGCTTGCCGCCGCAGCGCTGTCGAGTTGCAGCGGAGCGAGCCCCGCTGACAATGGTTCGAGCTGCCAAGTCACGAGTGACGCGGGGCAAGGCTCCGGAACCGTGTCTGGAGCGGTGAATGGAATGCCGTTCGGCAGCGCCGCCAATTCACTTTGGATCGGCAAACCCGACAGCGCCGAGACAACGGTTGTGTATCTGTTCTCCCAGCCAATCTCGTGCAGCGCTTTGTGCTCCCCTGGCTGGGACGCCCGCATCGGTGATGGGATCACGGTGCTGGAGCTGAAAGCGCTGGGTGTTGCCCCCGCGACATTTCCAGTCGTGAAGACGCCGACGCCCGCGCTGGGCGAGGCGGTGGTGAACGTCACCATCTCGAGTGCCAGCGCGACGCCCAGCGAAACGAGTGGCAGCGGTGGAACGCTGAGCTTGACCCGGCTGCAAGCCAAGCAAACGGCGACCGGTACGTTCGATCTTCTTTTCGCGTCGGAGAACCTGAGCGGTTCCTTCAACGCAGCCTATTGCCCTGAAGGACATGAACCATGAACACGCTCCGCGCGCTCGCTGGCGCCCTAGTTCTTGCACTGCTCGCCTCGAATTGCTCGAGCGCGAAAACCTCCAGCTCGACGTCGGGCGGCGTAGTTCCGGCAGACATGCGGGACGTCGAGCGGGATGGTGAGGGTTTGGTCGTCACTACCTTCGGCGCGTTTCCCGACCGCGTGCCCGACTGGCAGCGTGCTGGCTCCGTGCTCGGCTTGTTGAAGGAGGTTTGGTCTCGCAGCAAAACGGCCAACCCCGGCCTTCCCGCTCCGGAAGCGCGCAGCCTCGACGAAGCGATCACCAGTCTCGACACGGCGCTTGCGGCGAAGGATCAGAAAGCCGCCGCCTACGCCTCGAATCAAGTCGGTCTGGCCGTGCCGAAGCTGTTCGATTTCTTTCACCCAGATTCACCTTTGGGCGTCGTGCGCATGGACGCCGTCTTTCGCCAGATTGGGCTCGATGCTCATTTTGGCGACGCGAGCGCAGCGCTGGCTGATCTTGCGTCGCTTCAGTCGGATTGGATGAACACCCAGGCCGCCGTCGACGCGCGAGGTCCCACCTGTCATCGCGTGGGCGGAACCGCGACGGTATCGGGAGACATCACTCAATCCTTGGCGGTATTCGACGCGGCGCTTCGAGCCGCCAACCTCAAGATGGTCGAGCAAGAGAGTGAAAACGGCGCAATCGAGGTCGACACCCTAGAGCTGTTGTTCGATTGCCCTGCTGGCACCGCCGCCCCAAGCACGGGGCTCGGCTCACGCTGCAGCGCGGCCACGAGTTGCGGCGCCGCCTTGGTTTGCGACCTCACGAGCTCCGGCGGTACTTGCGCGCCCGATCCAGCCAACGCCAAGATCGGGACCGCGTGCAACAGCACCGTTGATTGCGGCTCCGACAGCCGCGCCGCGTGCAACACCGAAGCCGGCGATAACTATCCCGGCGGCTACTGCGGCATGGAGCCTTGCGATGACGTCCAAGTGTGTCCGGCCGGCGCCACGTGCGTCTCGTTGGGAGGCGAAACGCCCGGCTGCTTCCAATCCTGCGCGAGCGACACTGATTGCAGGCAGGCGGAGGGCTACGTGTGCCAACTGTTCTCGACGCTGCCGCCTGCTGGCTTTGGCCCGTCCGATCATGCATGTGCGTTCGCTTGTACACGTGACGCCGACTGCCACATGCCGCTCAAGTGCGACGTGGCCTCGGGAAAATGCAACCCGTGAAGCCCAGCGAGAGGCGGACTTTCCTGGCTGCGGTCGCAAGCGCGCTGGCGGCCGCTTGCGGCGACAGCAAGCAAGCAAGCAACTCGGCGTGCCTCTCGCCGGCAAGCGGTCCGGGCCTGCCATTTTGTCTGGTGGGTTCTTCCCTGATCACTTTCCCGGCTACTTCGGATTTGGCGGTGGGCGAAGCCGCGATCATGGCGTCCGACGACAACACTTCTGCCATCGTGGCGCGCGACGCTCTCGGTTTCTACGCGCTGAGCGCAACGTGCCCGCATGCGTGCTGCACCGTCACGCTCTGTGGCGACGCAAGTTGCGGGACTGCACTGGCCAGCCCGAATGATTGCGCCCCGCCGCGGCGCGCACTTCTCGCGCGGGGCGGGGCCGCTTTTCTCTGTCCCTGTCACGGCAGCCAATTCGGCGCTGACGGCTCGTTGCTCAAAGGGCCCGCTCTTGCTGCCCTTTCCGCCGTTCCTGTGCGGCTCGTTGGCACGGATGTAGTGGTAGATTTGTCGCGGCGGGCTGCAGCGAGTGATCGCGTGGCGCCCGGATGAAGCGGTCCATTCTTGCTGGCCGAATCCCGGTGCATGCCCTGCGCGTGCCGCTCTCGAGCGTAGAAGCGATTTGGAATGCGCCGGTTGCGGCGGGCAAGCGCGTGGTGCTGGTGCCTTGAGCGGTTCAGTACTTCACGAGCGTGAACGTTTGCGCGTCAGCGACGTCAGTGCCGCTGGCATCCGTGGGGCCGGCTGCGTTGGCCGTCATGTAGTGGGCGTTGTCTGGCATGAGCACGGAAATTTGTGCGCCGTCTTTGGCGAGGGGGCCGCCGATCACGTTTACGGTGAAGGTCTCACTACTCGCTGGCACGCGCTGCGTGGCCGCGATGCCATCGTTGGCGGGCGTGTAGGTCAGGTACAGACCATCGCGAGTCTGAATGTTCACTCGGTCACCGTCCTCCAGCGCGCCGCCGTTGAGATCGTCGAACACGAATTGCTCGAAAATGCCGAGCGCTTTGGGCGCGTAGTTCAATGTGCTGCCGCCGGCACCGTTCGCTGAAACGTAGTTGCCGGCGCTCAGCTTCAGGCCGAACTGAACCGGGAGCTTTTTCACGAACAACCAATCGACGTCCAGCAAGCCATCCAGAAACCTGAGGCGGAGGGTATGGGTCCCGTGGGTCATCATTTGGGTGCCCAGCAAAATCGTATTGAAGTTGTCGACGTTGGTCGTGTTCGGCACGATGACGGGCACGAGCTTGACGCCATCGATCACTAGCTCCAGCCGCTTGTCCGCGACCGCACCGCCGCCGCTCGTGGAGTAGCGCGCGGCGAATTGATACGCCCCCGAAGAAAAGTCCACGTTGTCGAACTCGAGCCATTCACCCGCCGCGGAACCAGTGACCGCCCAGCCGCTGCCAGAAGCGAGCTGTCGTACGTCCAAGTCCCCGCTGCGCCGGAATGCTCCTGCGGAGTTACCCGGAGTCGTGTCACTGAAGCGATCGCACCCTTCCGCCTCCAGGCGCAGCGTGAACGTGCGCAGGTCTGAATAGCGACGCACCAAGTTCAAGTTCTGATTGGGCGTCTGCCAAGCGGTGCTGCGATAGAAGCCGGCTGCCTCATCCAGGTTCGTGAAGCCCTGCAGCAGCGTGATTCTGGCCTTGCTCGTGACTGCGCCGGCCAAGCCACTGACCAACGTGACGACGGTGTTGCCGTAGTTGTCTTTGGCTTGCCGAACCAGGTTCAAGGAGGCTGAGCTGTACCCGGGAACCAGCGTCCCGCTGACGTAGTTGTGATAGCTACTGAACGCGAATGAGGCACTGGTCGGCTGAAGCCAGGGGCTCTGTGCGACGACCTGCGCGTTCGAGGTGAGTGAGCTGTCCGCGCTGAACCAGGTGCTATCGAGGAGATAGTGGGGAGATTTGCCGAAGCGCGTGTTGAACGAGGTAGTGAGCGCGCTGAGCAATTTACTGAGGTTGCCGGAAGCGTTCTTGAAGGCGATGTCGGTGATCGGACCGAATGCGATCAGCGGGCCGTCACCGTCCAGGTACCAATTGGCCGTGGGGATCGTCTCGTACCAAGGCTGCACCGCACGCGCCCAGAACACGTCATTCCAGTCGCTCGTCTGTGCCAAGTCGAGCGGCGTGTCTGCGGCGGCGCCGTGCAGCTGATTGGCGACCTGCATCAAGAACGGCGTGTCCACCAGGCAAATCGCCGTGAACAGATTCTTGTCCGTGGTGCGCGCGAGCGCGGCTACCCACGCGGCGAGTCGTCTCGGGTTCTCGTCTCCAGGCCCGTTAATATCGCTCGCATCCAGGGTGTAGGCCCCGCGCGTCGGGAAGACGATCAGCGGCACTCGCGCTTGGGTTTGTTCGGCGACCAGGTTGTCCCACCACGCGGCGTCAGTGCTCGCGTACGGCGCGTAGAGCGGCGCGGGCACGCCCGCAGCTGTGGCGGCCGCCTCGTCGACGGCATAGTTCGAGATAGCGGCGAACGCCGGCAAGCTCAACGTCACCACCGGTTCCAGCACGACGTCCGCATCCGCGACGGGTTTTGCCGAAACGGCGGGTGCATCCGGTGTCTCTGGCTCACCCGCGACGCCGGCGGCGCCCGCGCTGCCCGCGTCTTCGGCCATGCCGGCTGTGCCGGAAAGCGCGGACATCCCCGACGTTCCAGCGCCGCCGCCGGGCTCGACGCTGCCACCGTCATCACTACCGCTGCTTGCGCCGAAGCCATCGCCCGCCCCGCCGCCGACTGCGGGGCGCGTGCCCACGAAATCCTGGTACGGCGGCGCGATGAACGAGCAGGCCGTGAAGAGCGAGGCGAGTAAAACGCAGTAGGTCGCGCCAGCGCGTGCCGGTCTAGTGAGCGAAGAAGGGCGGAACCGAAAACGCGCGCTCATGCCTCACTCCACGAGACGGACGCTCAGCGCGGCTTCGCCGGACTTTGCGACAAAATCAAAGGAGACGCGGCTGCCGGTGTGCGGCGCATCTTCCGCACGCGGCCTCCACAGGAAGTACGCGGCCGCAGCCAATGACACGACGGATACGCCGAGCGAGATATCCGCGGCGGTGTATTGCAGGTGAACGCGGTGCACGTCGTCATA
>FSWQ01000749.1_pt1 | contig 17377 bp, 17 predicted proteins | sample 1637691 | NCBI WGS metagenome assembly FSWQ01 (sample SAMEA3914814, study PRJEB12502) | metagenome | biome: forest; material: soil | place: USA | collected 2011-09-16 | depth 0.1 m | reverse complement strand
CCGCTCCGGTGCGCGCGTAGCGCCGCACGCCACGCCTCAGCGTGCGCCAAGCAGTCCAGCCGCCCGCACGGTCTCTGTTCTTTGCGCTCCGACAGTCCCAGCCGCCCGCTCCGGTGCGCGCGTAGCGCCGCACGCCACGCCTCAGCGTGCGCGAAGTATACCCAGCCGCATGCCCGGAACCACGACGAGCGAAAAGTCTTGGAAGACCAGATCGCGATCTGCCAATGAGATGGAGACCTACGAGAGCCGGCGAGACCGGTGAACTACTGTTTCAACCGCACGCGTTAGACGCAAGACGCCCCAGCCGCTCACAACCCAAGAACGCTTCTCGCAGAGAAGATCAGAGAAGAGCCGGCGGCGCGTAGCTAGATTGAATAGCTCTGCACGAAGACCTTCGCGTCGACCACGTCTACGGCGACGGGGTCGCCGGGTTCGACGCTTAGTTGGTCCACTTCGGCTTTGGCCATGAGGACGACGATGCTTTCGCCGCTGGGCAGCGAGACGTAGACTTTGACGTAGCCGCCAACGCGGGTGAGGCGCTCGATTTTGCCGAGATCGATGTCGTTGTCGCGACCGAGCTGCGGGCGGCGCACACGGATGTTGTGCGGGCGGACGAAGGCTTGCACGGGCGTGCCCTCGCGTGCGCCGCTGGGGGCGCGCACCGATTGACTGCCGACCTTGGCTTCACCGCCGCTGACGCGGCTCTTGATGATGTTGGCGCCGCCCAGGAAGGACGCGACGAATTCATCTGCCGGGTGGTCGTACAGCTCGTGCGGGCTGTCGGCTTGCGCGACTTTGCCTTGGTTGAGCAAGACCACGTGTTGCGAGAGCTCCAGCGCTTCTTCTTGGTCGTGCGTGACGAGCAGGGTGGTGATGCCGGTGCGTTCGTGCAGGGAGAGCAACCACTCACGCAGCTCCAGCCGAACCTGCGTATCGAGGGCGCCGAAGGGCTCGTCCAAGAGCAGCACTTTGGGCTCGATGGCGAGCGCGCGCGCGAGCGCCACGCGCTGGCGTTGCCCGCCGGAAAGCTGCGCCGGGAAGCGCCCGCCGAAGTCCGGAAGCTGCACCAACTTGAGTAGCTCTGCCACGCGCTCTTTGACCTGCGCCTTGGGCAAACGCCGGATTTTCATGCCGAACGCGATGTTGTCGGCCACGGTCATGTGCTTGAACAGCGCGTAGCTCTGGAACACGAAGCCGACGTTGCGGTGTTGCGGGGAAAGCGTGGTCACGTCCTGGCCGTCGATGAACACGCGGCCGGCGTCTGGCACCTCCAGCCCGGCGATCAGACGGAGCAACGTGGACTTACCCGAACCCGATGGACCGAGCAGCGTGGTGATGGCCTTTGGCTGCGCTTCGAAGGAAACGTCCGCCACGGCAGCGGCTTCGCTGGTGCTGCCGAAGCGTTTGATGATGTGTTCGACACGCACGGTCATGGCACGACTCCTTCCAAGCTAGTTGCGCTGCGGACGGGCACGGCCAGCGCACGCAAGGATGCGGCTTGCTTGGCCTGTCGGCTCGAGACCGACCACTCCGCGATCTGTTTCACGCACAAGGTGACGAGCGCGAGGGCCGATAGCAGCGACGCCACCGCGAACGCGCCTACGAAGTTGTATTCGTTGTACAGAATTTCGACTTGTAGCGGCAGGGTGTTGGTGAGCCCGCGCACGTGCCCGGAGACCACGGAAACTGCACCGAATTCGCCCATGGCGCGGGCGTTACACAGAATTACCCCGTACAGCAGGCCCCAGCGTACTTTGGGCAGCGTGATGCGCCACAAGATGGCGAAGCCGCTGGCGCCCAGCGTGAGCGCGGCCTCTTCTTCATCATTGCCTTGGGCTTGCATGACGGCGATCAGCTCGCGGGCCACGAGCGGAAAGGTGACGAAGGTGGTGGCCATGACGATACCGGGTACCGCAAAAATGATCTTTATGTCGTGCTCGGTGAGCCATGGGCCAAACCAACCGTGGGCACCAAACAATAGGACGAAGATCAAGCCCGAGATCACCGGTGAGACGCTGAACGGCAAGTCGACCACGGTGATCAGCACGCTCTTGCCCCAGAAATCATACTTGGACACGAGCCACGCCGCGGCGATGCCGAACACCACATTCAACGGGACAGCGATGCCCGCCGTCAGCAGCGTGAGCTTGATTGCGTCCAGGGTTTCATCTTGAGCGAGCGCGTCCCAATACGGGCCCGCGCCCTTCGAAAAGGCCGAAATGAACACCGTGGCGATTGGCGCGGCTAGGAATACGGCTAAAAACGCGAGTGCGATCACGATCAGCAGCACGCGCACCCAGAGGCTTTCGCCCACTTGCGTCTCACGCTGGTGGCCCGCCGTGGCGCGCTTGGTGACGATGCCGCTCACGCTTCGGCTCGGCGCGTCCAGCGCTCCAGCAAGTTTACCAAAAGTAGCATTCCGAAGGACGCACTCAGCATGACGCCAGCAATCGCCGTCGCGCCCGCGTAGTCATACTGTTCTAGCTTGGTGACGATCAGCAGCGGCGTGATTTCAGTGCGCATGGGCATGTTGCCCGAGATGAACACCACCGAGCCGTACTCACCCAGTGCACGCGCGAACGCCAACGCAAAGCCGGTGAGCGTGGCCGGCAGAATGGCGGGAAAGATCACGCGCCGAAACGTTTGCAGGCGCGTGGCGCCGAGCACGGCTGCGGCTTCTTCTACGTCAGGATCGATTTCTTCCAAGACGGGCTGCACGGTGCGCACCACGAAGGGAATGCCGATGAACGTCAGTGCCATGGTCACACCCAACGGTGTGAACGCCACTTTTACGCCGATTTTCGCTAGTTGCTCGCCGAGCACGCCGTGCTCCGCATACACCGTGGTGAGCGCGATGCCGGCCACGGCGGTGGGCAAAGCAAACGGCAAGTCAACCAGCGCATCCACCAAGCCGCGACCCGGGAAGCGATAGCGCACCAAGACCCACGCCACGAGCACACCGAACACCGCGTTCAGCAGCGAACCGGCAAAGGCCGACCCGAAGCTCAAGCGGTACGCGGCGAGCGCGCGTTCATCCGTCACTTTGGTCCACAGCTCATGTGGCCCCAATGAGCTGGCTTTGATCACCATGGCCGAGAGCGGCAAGATGACCAACAGCCCGACGTAGAACAGCGTGTAGCCGAGCGACAGGCCGAAGCCCGGCAGCACGCCGCGAGTCTTGAAGCGCATTGCCCGACTCACTTCTTCGGCTGGTAGATCTGGTCGAAGATGCCGCCGTCGTTGAAGTGCGTGGGTTGGGCTTTGGCCCAGCCACCGAACAGCTCGTCGACCGTGAACAGCTTGATGTCCGCGAAGGCTGCTTTGTGTTTGGCGAGCACCTCTGGATCGCGCGGGCGATAGTAGTGTTTGGCCACGATTTCCTGGCCTTCCGGGGTGTACAGGTATTTCAGGTACTCCTCCGAGATGGCGCGTGTGCCGTGCTTGTCTACGTTCTTGTCGACCACGGCCACGGGCGGCTCCGCCAGAATGCTGAGCGTCGGAGCGACGAGCTCGAACTTGCCCTTGCCCAGCTCGTTGACGCTCAAGACCGCTTCGTTCTCCCAGGAGATCAACACGTCACCGATGCCGCGCTCCACGAAGGTGGTGGTCGCGCCTCGAGCGCCCGAATCAAGCACCGGCACATTGCCGTACAACTTGGCCACGAAGGCGCGCGCCTTGGCCTCATCACCGCCGGGTTGCTTGAGGGCGTAGCCCCAGGCGGCCAGGTAGTTCCAACGGGCGCCGCCGCTGGTCTTCGGGCTGGCGGTGATCACCTGCACGCCATCACGCACCAGATCATTCCAATCCTTGATGTGTTTGGGATTGCCCGCGCGCACCACGAACACGATCGTGGAGGTGTACGGGGTGCTGTTGTTGGGTAGCTTGGTTTGCCAATCTGCGCTGATTAACTGGCCTTTTTCATGCAGGGCGGAAACGTCATAGCCGAGGCCGAGGGTGACGACGTCTGCCTCTAACCCGTCAATCACGGCGCGGGCTTGCTTGCCGGAGCCACCGTGAGATTGATTGATCTTTACGTCTTGGCCGGTTTTGCCTTTCCAATATTTGGCGAAGGCCGCGTTGAAGTCTTGATACAGCTCGCGCGTCGGGTCGTAAGACACGTTGAGCAGCGTGACGGGGGCAGCAACCGGCGCTGCGGATGCTGACGGTGCGTCCGAGCCCGCGGGGGCAGCTGCGGAATCACTCTTCTTGCAGGCGCCGAGCAGAGAGCTGAGCGCAACGAGGACGAACGCGGCACGCGCCGCAAACCAGGTAACGGAAGGAGAGGATGAACGCTGATTCATGACGTGTCTCAGGTAGGAACGCCGGCAGTCCGGCTAATGATGGGCAACGAATGAGTTTTGGAATCGGCCTTGGTGCGCTCCATGCGCTGCACCAGGTCAGCGAGGGACATGTCCTCCAGCACGTGCTGCGCGGCATTGCCCATTGCTCCGAGGGCGGCATGGGCGGCGCAGGCTTCCGGCCCTGGGCACTCGGCGCAGCGCACCGGATTGTCCCAATTGAGGCAGGGAAACGGCAAAGCCGCGCCATCCAAAACACGCACCACGGAGGCCACGTTGATCTGGCTGGCCGGCGAGCGCAGCGAATAACCCCCGCCCCGCCCTCGACTACTAGTCAGTAGCCCGGCGTTGCTGAGCTGACGCAAAATGCTGTCCAGAAAACGCCGCGGGATGTTCTCGCTGGCCGCAATTTCGGCTGCGAGAAGCGGCTTTCCGGCCTCGGCTTGAGCCAGGTGGAAGAGCGCCCGAAGGGCGTAGACTGTCTTGCGCGTGACCATAAATATACTAACTCGATAGAGTTTGTTCTTAGCGTCCGGCTCGTGAAGTGTCAAGCAACGATGGCAGATCTGTCTCGCAAAATGACGACGGGGCTGGCGCGGGCGACGCCCTTCCAGCTAGAAAGGCGCCATGGCAGCCGCAAAAGCCCGCAAGAAAGTCGAACCTGACCTCCGATCCCGCCCCCGCGTGGCGTCTGGTTCAGGAGACGAGCTGGGCGCGGCCGAGGTCGCGCGGCGCGTGGCGGACGGGCTGAAACGCTTTAGAAAAGCGCGCAACTTGTCGCTGGATGACCTGGCTACCAAGAGCGGGGTGAGCCGCGCTGCGCTCTCGCAAATCGAGGGCACGCGCACGAATCCGACGCTTTCCGTGCTGTGGAAAGTGGCGGTGGGGTTGGGCGTACCGTTCCACGAGCTGCTCGGTGTCTCGGATGATGGAGGCGCCAAGGTGTTACGGGCGGGCGACGCCCCGCCGCTCAAGAGCGGCGACGGCCGCATGGAGAGCCGGCTGCTTTCGCCAGGTGGCTCGTCGCCGGATATCGAGATTTACGAGCTGCGCTTTCTGCCGAAAGCGGTGCACCGCAGCGAGCCGCACGGCCGCGGCACGGTGGAGACGTTGGTGGTGATGACGGGCGCGCTGCGCTTGCTGGTTCAGGAAACCGAATACGAGCTGCAAACCGGCGACACCATCTTCTTCAAGGCGGACGTACCGCATGTGTACGAGAACCGCGCTAGCCATGAATCACGCTGTTTCAACGTGATTCGCTACGCCCGCGAGAGCTGAAAACGGGGCTCACGGCTTCACGGAAACCGTGAAGCGCTGAAAGCTTTGGCCACCGCGCGAGTCGCGAATCACGAGCCACACCTGGGTGCTCGTTGTTTCGGACGGCGCAGTCCAGGTGTTGTCCGTGGCAGTGCTGGCGAATTCGTCTTCGCCGCGGCCGGTCACGGCGTGGGCGAACGTGCCGGCGGTGGCGTACCAGGAGACGCGCAGTGATTCATGCTTGGTGTCGAGCGCGCGCGTGTCCGCGTTGAATGCGACGTAGGTTTCGGCTCCGGTGCAGACCTCCGAAGCCGAGCACGCGCTCCACGCCGTTTGAAAGTGCACGACTTGGCCGGCGTGCACTTCGAGCGAAGTGGCGGCGCCAGCGTCTGGAACTGGCGTGGCCTTACCCGCGTCATCCAGCGTGCTGATGCGATCAATCAGCGGGTTTTCGTTGCGGCGATAGCTCATGTTGAACGCAGCGGCTTGTTCCTGATCCAGCCCGGAAGGCGGGCAAAAGATGCGGACAGCGCCCAGCGTGGTCACCGAATCAGAAAGCAGCGTGACGGTGACCGGTTGATAGAAGCCACCGGTCGGGTCCGAATCCACCGGCCTGCCTGCGGGCTCGCCATTCATGGGCTCGGGCAGGCTGGGGCCGAACAAGCGGCAGGCGTCCATCGGTAGCGTGGCTTTGACGGACGCACCGGAGCCGAGTGCAATGATTGAGTCAGGCGCGCCGCTGGGCGCTTGGATGCAAACCGTGTTCACCGGGCCAAGCTCAGTGAGCGGCTTGCGCGCCGTGCACAAGCCCCACACCAGCTTGGGTGCAGCGCCGTTCACGTCCGGAGTTGCGACCAGCGCGTGCAGCTGCACGGCCTCGCCTGGCGCGGCCTCCGCAGGCTCGGCTTGTACGGCGAGCACCTGAGGTTGCTCGATGGTCGACAGATTGTCGTCGAAGCTTGGCACGCAGCCGATCGCCAATAGGGCGAGTGACGCGAGTGACGCGAGTGACGCGAGTGACGCGAGTGAACGACCGCGAGCACGCATGATCAAAACTCCCACTTGGCCCCCGCGACCGGCAGCAGCGGTAACCCTTCAATGTAGCGACGCTGCGTGTAGTCCGCGTTGTACGCAATTTCTTCGGGGTTATCGCGATTGGTCACGTTTTGTACGTCCAAATACAGCTCTAGGCTGCTTTGTTTGAGCTTGAAGCGTTTGGACACGCGCACGTCCAGCTCCACGAAATCCGGAATGCGAATCGAGTTCTTGGGGCCTAGCCGCGGCTGATAGCTGGCAGTGCGGGTGTCGAAGTACGAGCTCACGACCGGGGTACGCGGGTAACCCGTGGCGTAGCGACCGCGCACGCCGACGTCGAAGCCGCGGCCCAAGTCATACGAGGCGAGCGCCGTGAGCACGTGCGTTTGGTCATAGTCGAACAAGCGGTACTCGGAGGTCGCGGCGTCTTTGCGTTCGCTGCGCAGAATCGTGTACGCGACCCAGCCGAAGAAGCCGCTACTCAGTTCTTGGCGGAGCAGGAACTGGGCGCCGTACGAACGGCCCTCACCGCCGTTGACCAAGGCTTGCGCCACCAAGGGCGAGTCGGACGGATTGCGCACCACGAGCTTGTCCGACGTATTGCGGAATACCGTGGTCTCGACCGTTAGCGAGCGCGTCAAATCAAACGCACCGCCGAACAAGAGGTGCGTCGCGCGCGACGATGGCAGCGTGCTGTTACCGAACGAAGCGGACAAATCTTCAGGTTGTGCGGCTTGCCGATATTGGCCAAAAGCGGCCTTGAACGTGACGCGGGACGAAAGCGCGTAGCGCGCAGCCAGGCGTGGCTCGAGGGCCGTGTCGGACGTGTACACGCCCACTGGCGCAAACACGCCTTCGGTCGGCACGCGCTTGCTCACGCTGGTGAATTGCGGCTCCAGGCGCAGCCCGGGCACGATGTGCAGCGTGTCATTGAACAGTGAGAAGTCGCCTTCGATGTAGGGCGCGGCGCTGCCCTCGGCCGTGTCCCAAGTGTCGATGTTCACCTGATCCGAAGGCGGCTGACCAAAGGCGTGCGCGTCCCCTTCCCGCGGTGGCGCGGTGACCGAGCCCACGCGGCGCGCCGAATGAGTGGCGGCCTCCAAATCCAACCCCACCTCCGCGGTCAGGAATGGTGCGGCGCGCCCGCGATAGCTGGCGCGAAAACCGTAGTCACGTGAATCGACCTCCAGCACCGTGGGGGTGCCGCCGAAGCGCCCGGTGAGCTGCGAGCGATCCCAACCGAGCCACGGCAACACGCTGATTTTGCCGCCGTCCGAGGTTTCGGTTTCATAGCGCAGGTACGCGCGTTGAAAGCTCAGGCTCTTGTTTTCGAGCTTGCGATACGCCGGATCCGAGTTGCCCACAGTGCGCGACACCTCATCCGAGGAGATCATGCCGCCGAGCTCAACGTAGCTATTTTTGCCTGGTTGATAGCGAACCCGCGCTTGGCCGTCGTAGTACTTGGGGATCGGGAAGAACGCGGCGACGTCCTTCGAGGTCACTTGGTTGAGCACCCAATCCAAGTGGCTGCGACGGCCGGCAATGGCGGCGGAGAACTTGTCGTTGATGGGGCCAGTAACTGCGGCGGCTGCGTCGATCAGATCGATCGCGGCGCTACCGTGCAGGCGATCACGCGCTGGGTCGCGCGTGTCCACCTTGACCAGGCCACCCAGACCACGCCCGTACTGCGCGCCGTAGCCACCCGGGATGAGCTCGACCGAGCGCACCATGTCCGAGTGAATGACGGAGCGGAAGCCGCCGTAGTGGTACAGCAGCGGAATGCGCATGCCGTCTACGTACACGCGCGTGTCTTCCGGTGAGGCGCCCCACACCACGACTTGCCCGGAGCCCGCGGTTGCACGCGCCACACCCGGCAAATTCTCGACGATTTTGAGCACATCGCCCCCCGTACCGGCGACACGCTTGGCCTGGCTTGCGTCCACCTTGGTGGACACGACCTGCTTGGTCAGGGTGGGCGCAACGATCACGATCTCGAGGTCATCACTGTCCGCTTCGGCGTCCTTTTCGGGGACGTTGAACTCGACTTCGTACGTCGCATCGACCTTCTTGCCGGCCTCGAAGCTTTCTTCACTCTGCAAGGCTTTGAGGTCGCTGCGCGAGAGCGTGACGCGGTGCTTGCCGGGCTCAACGCCGTCGAATTGAAAACGGCCGGCAGCGTCCGTGAACGCGCTCATGCCGTTGTCCAGCGCGATGCTGACGCCGGCGAGCGCCTCGCCCTTGTCGTGATTGCGCACCAGGCCCGCGAACTGCGCGGTCGTGGGAGCCTCTTCCTTGATCACGAAGTCATAGCGATAATTGATGCGAATCGGCGCGGGGCGGTTGTTCACCTCCGCCGGCTCGAATAGAAATTGTTGAATCGCAGCAATGGCGGCTTGGTCGAACGCCGGGCCAGCGGACTCAATCACTTTCACGCCGTCAACCGTGCCCGTGGCCGAGATGGCGATCTGCACCACGACGGAAGCGGTGCGCCCGGATGCCTTCTCAGCCTCCGGATACGGTGCCTCTACGAATTTGGCGAGCTTGGGCGGGCGCGTGAGGCGCGGACGCGCCGCATCTTCACCGGTTTGCGGGGCATTTTGGGCTAGAGCGGGCCGCGTGAGCGCGACGGCGGCGAAAGCCAAATAAGAGAGGAGAGCAATACGGCGCAACGGGATTTCCAGAAGCAAAAGGCGAAACAGAGAACGCGGACTAAGCCGGCAACTTGAAGCGCATGGCGATGCCGAAGGTGGCGCGCGTGGGTTTGCCGCAATGCAATGCGGGCTCGAACGTGGCGTTGCGCGCAGCCTGCAGCGCGGCTTCATCCAGGCCGTGGCCAAGGCCTTGCACCAGCTTCACGTCGATCACCTTTCCGGTTTCATCCACTGTGAGCTGCACGCGCACTTTGCCTTCGACAGCAGCGCTCAGTGCGTCTGGCGTGTAGCCGGGTTGCGGCACGTTGAGGGGCTTGGGCTTTGCCGGCGGGTCGTCACAGCCATCACTGGGTAACGCGGCGGCGACCGGCGCTGCCTTGCGAATCACCTTCTCCACAGTCTTGTCGCGAGCTGGGCCGCCACCACCCACGGGCAAGCTGATGCCTGTGCCGCCCACTCCACCGCTGAGCGACACGCCGAAGTCCGGCAAGCCATCGAACGCGGCGGCCTCTGCGGCTTTGGGCGGCGGTGGGGCATCAGCAGGGGCTGGCGCGGGAGCCGCGCGGTGCGCGAGCGCATGCGGCGCCTTTTCCTGCGGCGTGGGGTCGATTTTTGCGGGCGGCGGCGGCGGGGCCTTCTTTTTCTGGGTTTCGGCGTACTCGATGGCGGTCGCCGCGTGCGACTTCTTGATCTCGATGCTGCCGATGGCGAGCGCGAGGCCACCATGCGCGGCAAGGCTAATGAGCAGGAGTCCGGAAGGGCGTGCCACGGCTTACTTTTTCTCGACGTTGATCGCGAACTTGGTGATGCCTTCGACCTTCGCCAAGTCGATGACGCCGACCACTTTGCCGTGGTGCGCGTCTTCGTCCGCCGTGATCACGAGGTTCACGTCTTTGGTCGCAGCCACCGCAGAGCGAAGCTCTTTCTGTAAGCCGTCTCGGGTGATGGCCTTGTCGTTGTATAGGTAGTTACCCTCTTTGGTGACCGTCACCACGTACGTTTTGGCGACGGTTTCATCGGACGAGGCCGTCTTCGGCAACTGCACCTTGAGGCTTTGCGACACGATGTACGTCGCCGAGACCATCATGATGATGAGCAGTACCAGCACCACGTCCACCATCGGGGTGACGTTGATGCCCACGATCCCGCCACGCCCAGCGCGGCCTTGAGTAACGCCAGCCATCGGCTTACTCCGTTGCCTCGGCGAGCTTCACCGCGCTCGCGCTGCCGTGGCCGTTCAATTCCGCCAAATCATCGACAGAATCGCGATCCGCCAGTGCTTCGGATTCTGCGCGAGCGTGTACACCTTGGGCTGCGCGGTCCTCGGCGCGTACGTAGGCAGTGAGTAGCTTGGTCAAGGAGATCGCGCCGGCCTCGACCTCGCCGATTCGCTTCTGAATGGCGTTGTAGGCAACGACCGCGGGCAAAGCCACGAACAGGCCGACACCCGTTGCGACCAATGCTTCGGAGATACCGGCCATCACGCCGCCCATGGCTTGCGTGTTTTGGCCCGCGTCACCCAAAGCGTGGAACGAGATGATGACGCCCAACACGGTGCCCAGTAGGCCGACGAAGGGAGCGTTGTTGCCCAGCGTGCCCAGCAGGTTGGTGCCGCGCTCGAGCTCGGACTTCACGCGCGACAGCTCGGAGTCCACTGCGTCCGTCATGGCGCCCGGGCCGCCTGAGGCCCAGCGCAGTGCCTCCAGAGCGACGCGCGCTTCGATGGCTTTGCTGCCACTGAGCAGCTTCTCAGCGGCGGTTAGATCATGGTCCTGCAGGTGCTTGCGCAGTTGTTTGCGAAGCGCGCCGGTGTCCGCGCGGTGGCGCCTGAAAAACAGGAAGCGCTCGAACATGGTCGAGAACGACACGACCGACAAAAACAGCAACAAATACAGCACCCAGCTCGAACCGAGCAGGGCCACCTTCAATAGACGTTCGATCAACATGGCTTTGCCTCTTGGTGCTTCACTGCACGTTAAATTCGGTGACGAAGAGTCCGAGCTGAGTGCCCGCGTTGGCGTCCGCGGCGAGGAGCTCGCCCGTGCGCTCGAAGGTGTCTGCTAAGTGCAGCGCGCCGCCATCTTCCGACGGCACGCGCTGATTCAAAGAGAGCGTGAAGCGCACGGATGCCTGGCCGCAGGCATCGAACAAGCTGGCGTACACGAGGTACGTGCCGGGTCCCGGAGCATCCTGCCAAACCAGGTTCTCGCGGCGGTGGCCGGTGTCCACGCAGCCGCGCAGCGCGTCCGTGTCGAAGATGCCGGTGCCTTTGGCGGTTGGGTCAACGTGGCCGTCAACCGCGACGGCAGTGCTTGGGTGCTTGGGGTCCACGACTTTACCCTCAGGAGTGATGACACGCAGATCCAGGTCGACCGGCGTATCCCAGACCAAACTGACGACCGAAGTGGGCGGGAGCGTGGCAGGCGAGCACGCGCTCAGGTTGTCGGGGATGTCCGAGGCAACGCACAGATCCGCCTCGGCCTGCGTGCCGCCGTGCCCCGAGCCGTCAATCGCGACGACCGCGAGCGGATGAAAACCCGCGGGGATGCCGGTCCCAAAGTCCAACGTGGCGGACCAAGTGAAGGTGCCCGGGCGAGTGGGATCCTGGCCCGTGACCGGCACGATCCAGTACCCGCTACCCAGATCCAGAAAGCGAACCCCGACCGCGACGGCCTCGATGGACGTCGAACCGCTGATCACGAAACCGGTATCCGACTCGCGAATGATGCTGCCGCCGACGTTCAGGGAGATTGATGGCGCCTGCGGAGCAACATGGGACAGCGTTTCTTCGCTGGTCAGCGGTTTCGAGCCGGGCAAGGCGCCGCTGCGAAATTGCGTGTTGCGAGTGGAGCCGTAGCCAACGCGCACGGGCTCGGTCAAACCGGTGGTCTGCGGCTGACCGGAGCACGCCAGGGCGGTAAGGCCCAACGCCACGCACATGAACAGCGCCTTCATAGATCCACCTGCAGGCGCACGGTGGCTTGGTTGTTCTTGGCATCCGTGGGCACGCCGCGCGCATCCTTGGCCAGGTGGTCGTGCACGAAGTCGTATTGGAACGAGAGCCGCGCGTGGTCCTGTATGCGCAGCGCGACCAGGGGCGAGAGCGTGCGCACGCCGAGCGACGTGGACACTTGGTGACCGCGGCGGCTCTCGAAGAAATCCGCGTTGGGGTCGTAATACGCGGCGCGAAAGCCAACCTGAGCCCACACCGTGAGCTCTTGCGTGAGCGCGAGATAACCGCCGGCCTCTCGCACGTCATTGCCCCCTGCACCTGGGTCCGCCACCAAGTAGGCGCGGTCCAAATTCGAGGCCAAAAAGCCCTCTGCTACCAAACGCGTGCTGCCCAGATGAGTGTGAAGTGAGGCCTCGAGATCGAGGCCGTAGGCCCAGCGCTTGAAGTTCAGAGAAGGCGTGGCCGCAGTACCCGGGACCGCTTGCAATTCATTGGGCTGAATGACTCGGTCTTCATTGATGTCCAGCCAGGCGAAGCTCGGCTTCGTTGCGGCGGCGCCCGCGTGGAAGCCGGTGCCTTGGTAGAAGGAAGTGCCCGCGGAAATCGACAGCGCATCCAGCGGCTGCGTCTCGATGCCGACACGACCCGAGTAATCCTTCGCGCTGTTCGGGTCGCGCGGGAAGCGACCCGGCAAATTGTCGACCGGCTCACCGTTGCTGATCGCGAAGGCGTAGCGCAGGAACGAGACCGCGCCGGAGAGCTTCACGCCGACGTCCATTTCCGTGGGGAACAGCGCGGACGAGCCCAGCGAGCGCTCCATGAACGGGCGCACGCGCTGAGACTCCAGGATCTCGAAGCCAAATGGCAGGTCCGTTACGCCGAGCGTGAGCATGAGCAACGGCGGTAAATCTTCCCCATTTTTGCCGCGGTACAGCAGCGACCCTTCGGCGCGGCGAATGCCGACACTCATGCCGCGCGTGGTGTTCGCGTCGAGCTCCAACGTGGCGCTGGCGTATTGCCAGCCGCGATCCAAGCGCAGGCGGCCGCGCCGCAAGCTGAAGCGATTCTGATTGAGCGGGGAGCCGCTTTGGTCCAGCTGGCTCTCCGAAATCTGATTGGCCTCGAACTGAGCTTGCAGGTAGCCGCTGATGCGCGTGCCGGTCGGTACGGCCCGCGACAGTGCGTTTTTCTCGAGATCGACCGGCTGAGCGCTAACCGATTCCTGGGGCTTCGACGCAGGCGGCGTGACGCGCGCCTGCTCGATGCTTTCGACACGCTGTTTGAGCTCCGCAAGCTCACGCTTCAATTCGCTCTCGTCGCCGGGCGGCGCAGGCGGCGCGGGCGGCAAGGGAGCGGGCTTCGCTTCGGAGCTCGGGGCGGGCAACGGTTTGGCGACCGTTGCCCCCGGTACAGTGGCAGGGTTCGCAGGCACTTCGAGGTCGTCGCTGTCGGAAGCGGCGGGGGGTGGTGCGGTTTGAGCGAACACGGTGAGCGACCACGTGAAGGCGGCGGCGACCGAGAGCGGGACGAAGCGGATGGGCTTGAGCACGATCGAATTCCAAGGCGAAAAAAGCGGACGCACGTGACCCAAGGGCTGGGCGTGAGCAGTCAGGCTTTTTGGAAAACATTTGCGAAGTGGGTTTAAGAGTTGAGAACGAGAGAACAGCGACAGACGGAGAAGAGAGCGGGGGCAAGCGAACGCTCGCGTGCCCCCACTCGCGCGCTCACTGCAGAGCCGGCAGCGTGGTGTACGTGCCCAGCCGCTTCACGTTGTCGAAGGCCGACTTCTGTGAAGTGGTGGTCTGGTTGAGGAAACCGAGGTCGGTGGTCGGGCAAGTGACGGGGGCTCCGCCAGAGCCACCCGTGCCGCCAGTGCCGCCCGAGGGTTCGCCCGCACCACCCGCAGCGCCGCCTTGACCCGCTTCACCAGCGTCACCCGTGGGGGTGCCGCCGCCGTTGGAGTTGGTGGTGCCACCTTGATCCGGAGTGCCGGAGTCGCCATTCGGCGCGCCCGCATCAGCATTTTTGCCGCCGCCACCACCGGTATTGATGACCGGAGTGCCGGGGGCCGCGTTGTCGTCCGAAGAGCACGCCACGAGCAAGCCGAGCGTGCTGCCCGTGATCAGAACCAGACCCGCGAGGCTGGAGCGTGACAATAATTTCAAGTGATTCATCAGTAAGCCTCGCAAAATCCGTAGTGGCACTTGGTGGCGCCGGGCTTCTTGCAATCGTTATCAGCCGTGCACTCGTCACAAGTCTTCGTGCCCGTCGCAATTGATTCGAACGAGCAACCGCACGGCACTGCGGGCGCGTAGCAGCTGAGCGAACCGAAGTCCGTCGCGCGGGCGACTTGCATGGCGCACAGTGGAATGCTGCCCGTGGTTACGATGGCGCCGTTCACGTCCGCATCCGCCGGCGGCGCGATGTCACCGGAGAAGTAACCGATGAAGTTCTTCACATCCGCGTTGCTGATCTGGTTGAGCTTCGCGCCCACGTTCGAACCAGTTACCTTGGCGAAGAACTGATTGACGTCCCACAGGTAGTATTGGCCCGTGCGAATGTTGATCTTGTCGAAGGCGTCCGGGGTGGAATCAGGCCAATAGCCCGCGGTTTGGCCGGTGTGCTGATAGGCCAACGTGTGCACCGTGGCGCGGTTTTTGTCAGCAGTCGGGCCTGACGTGAAGCCAATCGCGTTTTGCGCTTTGCCTTGCCCAGCTGCCCAAACCAAGGAATCAACAGTGCCCTGATTGGAGTCTTTGCTGTCCAATGCGTGCACGGCGGTTTGCGTGGAGGCCGCCGCGAAGTCCGCCGGGAAGGTGGCTGCTGGCCCACCCAAGGTTTGAATCGTGCCGCGGATGAACTGCTGCACGAACGAAGTGCTCTTGCGCTGGATGATGTAGTTCTTGTCCGTCCACGGGATCGGCTGCGTGGGGGTACCGCTGAAGTGCGTTGCGTCGCCAAAGCCGAACACGAAGTACAGGGCCTCCGTGCTGATTGACGTTTCCGTCGAGTCCTTCGGGACAATCAGATTCACGCCCTGCGCCGGACCCACGAACTGGCCGATGCCCGCAGGCAACGTTTCGCCGAACAGCGAGAGGCTGCCGCCCGTGGTGCCGAAGTCGATCGCTTGTCCTGCGATCGCGTCAGTGGCGGTGCAGGTTGGCGGTGTGGCGGCGGTCAAGTCCGCTGCTGCGAGCCAATACTTGAACGGCGTGGCCGTTTTTCCGGCATTTCCCGCGACGAATGCGTCGTAGCCCGCTTGCGCGCCCGGGTCTGAATAGAACACCGTGATGGGCGGGCTCGCCTTGCTGAGCAGGTACGCCACCTTGGCCAACGTGGGCGTGATCGCGCTGCCGCCGGCGCCGAAGATGACGTGCGTCAGGCTGTTCTGGGTGATCACGTCAGCGCAAGTCACGGCCTGCGCCTGACCTGCCGCCGCCAGACCCGCCAGACCCAACGCGAGCGCGATGGTCTTGGGTCCTAGTCTATTTTTCAAAGCCATACTCAGTTACCTCTGTCCTAGTGTTTCGTTGACGGTGTCGAGACTTCTGGATTGATTCGGGCTGTGCGAGTCAGGCGCGGCTGCGCCTTGCTCTGCACTCAGTTGAGCGAGCAGCGCGGTGAACTTGGAGGGTCCACAACGACTCATCAGGATGCAGCGGCTACCGCGCTGCTTGGCTAGCCGACGCGCACGCCAGACAGCCGCATGGCTGTTCACATCCGTAACGACGATGACGAGATCCGAGCGTTCGACGAGCGTGTCCAGCGAGGCAGCGCCGCGGCCAGCGAGGTGGCCGTTGTGGTGCTCGAAGTGGTGCCCAGCACGCTGCGCGAGGTCTTCATAAAACCCCTCGTTGCGGTCCAAACCGCCAACGATACCGATGTGCATGGCAACTCCATGGGACTGTCTCTTTCGCTCTTTCAGTACCGCCGCTGCGGTCAGACCATTTACTCTATCGGGTTGATATACTTTTGAACGACGTTCGGTCAAGCCCATTTTTGACGCCTTTACGCGGGTTGGCTGGCTGGAGAGACCGTCGCGGTCCGATAAGTCTCTAACTTTGCTTTGGAAAGCTGACGGCGACGGCGTCTACTGCAGTAGACAATTTTCTTCAGCGGTTCGGTTGCGGGGTGACGCGCAGGTACGGGCGGACCGCCGTGAAGCCCTTCGGGAAGCGCTGCTCGAGCTCTTTCGGGTCCTGCAAGGAAGGGATGATCACCACGTCATCGCCGTCTTGCCAGTCCGCGGGGGTGGCCACCTTGTGACTGTCGGTCAGCTGCAGCGAATCCACCACGCGTAAGATCTCACTGAAGTTGCGGCCCGTGCTCGCGGGGTACGTGATGATGGTGCGGATCTTCTTGTTCGGATCGATGATGAACACCGAGCGCACCGTCAACGTGTCGTTCGCTTCGGGGTGAATCATGTCGTAAAGCGTCGCGACTTTGCGGTCTGCATCGCCCAGAATCGGGAAATTCAGGGCTGCGCCCTGCGTGGCTTCGATGTCGCCCGCCCATTTCTGGTGCGAAGCGACGTCATCCACGCTGACGGCGATCAGCTTCACGCCGCGCTTGCCGAACTCTGCTTTGAGCTTCGAGGCACGGCCGAGCTCCGTGGTGCACACCGGAGTGAAGTCCTTGGGATGGGAAAATAGAATCCCCCAGCTGCTACCGAGCCACTCGTGGAAGTTGACCGGGCCCTCCGTGGATTCTTGAGTGAAGTTCGGGGCGACACTGCCGATGTGTAAACTCATCTTAAATCTCCTTGGACTGAGCCAGTCTTCTATAGTAGACAAGTTCTACAGGTCAAGCGAGTGCAGGTCAGCCAGCAACGAATGGAGAGCGCGCGTGAGCGGTGACGTCATTCCGATCGCGGCGGTCGCGCAAGCGAACGCCGATCTGACGCCCATTGTTGGCGCCAACTTGCGCCGCTTGCGCGTGAAGCGCGGGCTGTCACTCGAGCGCATGGCCAAGGCATCTGGCGTGAGCCGCGCGATGCTCGGGCAGATAGAGCTCGGGCAGAGCACGCCCACCATCAACGTGGTGTGGAAGATCGCGCGGGCCTTGGATGTGCCGTTCTCTACACTGATCACCGAGAGCTCTGCGCCGCGCACCGCGCTCGTGCCTTGCGACCGCTCCAAGCTACTCACCTCGCGTGACGGTACGTTCACTTCGCGCGCGCTGTT